>Ga0134088_10000755_pt1 | contig 11729 bp, 9 predicted proteins | sample 15_taG_3_FD_94461 | JGI IMG/M metagenome (GOLD analysis project Ga0134088, IMG submission 94461) | Grasslands soil microbial communities from the Angelo Coastal Reserve, California, USA - 15_D_Rain_20cm_5_09182015 | ecosystem: Environmental > Terrestrial > Soil > Grasslands ...
GGGCGGCCACGCGCGCCAGCTCCCAGGTGTCGGGAGCCTTGAGGTTGTTGGCCTCGAAGAGATCCTTCCGCCAGAGCATCGGCAGCAGGATGTAGAACATCGGCATGCCGTAGGTGCGACCTTCCACCTGCACCAGTGGGCCGGCGGTCGGGATCCAGCCGCCGTGCTTCTTGCCGGCGGCGTCGTAGATGTCGCTGATGTCGGCCAGGCTCTTGTAGTAGAGCCGGGTGAGGATCGACGAGCCGTTCATCATGATGTCGTGGCCCGCCCCCGCCGCGAACTCGGCGGCCATCCGGGCCGGCAGCTCGAGGTGCGGGATGTGGTCCACGCGCACCTTGACGCCGTTCTTGTCACCCCACTCCTTGACGAAGACGGTGTCGAACCAGTTGTCGTACGCGGGAATGAAGTGGCTCCACTGGAGAATTCTGAGCGTCGTTCCACGGATCTGGGCAGGCGCCTGGCGGGCGTCCAGCATCGCCGCGAGGGTGCCTCCCGCGACGCCGGCACCGGTCGCTCTCAGGAAGCCGCGGCGGCTGACGGTGGTCGGGTCGGTCTCTACAGGGTGTCCGTCACTCATCGGGAGAGCCTCCTTCGCGAAGGTCCGAAAAGGTTAATCTCTTTATCCGTTTGCGGCCCCTCTTGTCAAGGGGTATTTCCCGTCGTTCCTCGTAGAATGTCGCCATGCGTCGCGGCGTCGTGATCCTCGTCGCGGCTGTTGCGGCGATCGGCATCCTCGCGGGCGGCCTGGGGTGGCTCCTCACGGATGCGCGCCCACCGGCCGGCGCCTCTCGCGCTGAACGACTCTACTACGCCTACTGCGCCGAGTGCCACGGGACGGACGGCCGGGGCTCCTGGCGGGCAGCGCTCTTTCTGCTGCGGCCGGGGGACCTCACCGACCGTCGCGTCGCGGTGGAATCCGATCGGTACCTGTTCGACCTCATCAAGCACGGCGGAGCGTCCATCGGCCGGCCCGGCATGCCCGCCTTCGGCGCGCAGCTCTCGGACGCCGACATCGAATCGCTGGTGGGTTACGTGCGAACGCTCACGTCGAAACGAACGGCCGCGCAGCCGTAACCGTGCGCGGGGAGCGCACGAGGCTTTGCGAAACGTCGGACCCGGCTGTGAATCGGTGCTCGCTGACAGGCGCACCGCAGTGTCGATTTGCGGGGTCGAACGGGGCCGCGCCGCGCGCCGCCGGGCCGACGCCGACGCGGACGCCGACGGTTACCGCTCTCGCTCCACCCACACGAGCGTGATCTCGTCGCCGGCGGGGCGCACGGCGAGGCGCACGCGGTCGCCGGGCGAGAGTCGCGCGGCGTCCAGCGCCGCGGGAGCGCCACGCACCGCCATCATCTCCATCGCGCCCATGCCGAGCGCCGTCACGGCCTGGTGACGGATCAGCAGCAGATCGGGCGCGGCGCGCGCGACGACCTCGCCGCGCACTTCGTAGGCGGCGGGACGCACCACGGTGCCCCAGAGGCCGGCGGCGAAGAGGACGAGGAGCAGGACGAATAGCAGAACGAGGAGCCGGCGCGCCCAGGGCGCGCCGGCTCGCGTGAGCACTATCGCATCGGTTCGACGACCAGAGGAGCGGGTGTCTCGGGCCTCAGATCGTCGCCCTTCACCACCCACTTGCCACCGCAGCCTTCGCGAGTGATCGCCGTGGCCGCCCTGTAGCCGTTGCCGAGCGTCACCACCAGCATCGCCGCCCCGACCGCCGCGCCGGCCGCGCACGTGATGGCTCTGCCGGGAATCAAGAACACGTTCACGACGACGGCCCCCGCGACGTAGAAGCCCTGCGCCCTGTCGGAGGCGCGCTGCGCCTTCAACGTCTCCTGGAAGAGATCGGGTTGTGCGGGCTGCGCCGGCTGTGCCGGCTGCTGCGCGTGGGCCAGCGGCGCCAGCGGGCCCGCCAGCGCGAACGACGCCACCACCACCAACGTCAGGAACCTCAGCACCGAAGTCCTCCGCATACACCGACCTCCCTGTGTGGTTCCACCACCCCTCGAGTGCCGGGGAATCCTATTCTCCCGCCGACCGTCCCGGGCGCGCAGGGAATTTTGCGCGGGCGGGCTCCTTGCCCGAAAGGGCTATAATCCCGGTACATTTTCGTCGGGAGGCAGCCACCCATGAAGCTCGTCCGGTTCTCCGCCAATGGGCAATCCCCGCGCCTCGGCGCGCTGCAGGGCGATCGCATCGCCGATCTCGCCGCCAGCGTCGCCGCCACCCTGGCCGCCCGCGGCGTCGTCCGCGCGCAGGAGATCGCCGCCGCGCTGGTGCCGCCGTCCGCGCGCGAGTTCCTCGAAGGCGGCGCGGCCAGCGCGGAGGCCGTCGCCTCGATCAAGGAATGGGTGACCGTCCCGGCGGCCTCCGCGCGGCTGCACGCGCCCATCACCGAACCCGGCAAGTTCATCTGCATCGGCCTGAACTACCGCGACCACGCCGAGGAGACGGGCAACCCCATCCCGAAGGAGCCGCCCATCTTCGGCAAGTGGAGCCCCTCCATCGTCGGGCCGGGCGATCCGATCCTGCGCCCGCGCGGCAGCAAGCAGCTCGACTGGGAGGTCGAGCTGGGCGTGGTGATCGGCCGCACGGCGCGCTTCGTGTCGAAGGAGTCGGCCCTCGATTACGTGTGGGGGTACACGATCGTCAACGACGCGAGCGCGCGCGACTTCCAGTTCATCACCAGCCAGTGGATGGCCGGCAAGATCTTCGAGACGGCCGCCCCCGTGGGCCCGTACATCGCCGACCGTCAGGAGATCGCCGACCCCCACGCGCTCGCGCTGAAGACGTTCGTGAACGGCAAGCAGATGCAGAACGGCAACACCAAGACGTTCATCTTCGACGTGCGCTACCTCGTCTCCTACCTCTCGGGGCTCATGACGCTGTCGCCCGGCGATCTGATCGCCACCGGGACGCCGCCGGGCGTGGGGTTCGCGATGAAGCCGACCCCGGTGTTCCTGCAGCCCGGCGACGTGTGCCGCGTGGAGATCGACAAGCTGGGCTCGATGGACAACCCCGTCAAGGAAGCGTAGCGGCCTCCGGTACACTGAAGCCATGCTGGATCTCATTCGCCCGCTCGTGGTGTCGAACACCACGAAGATCGTCCTTCTCTCGCTCGACGGGCTCGGCGGCCTCCCGCGCCCCGAAACGGGGCGCTCGGAGCTCGAGACGGCCGGCATGCCCAACCTGGCCGCTCTCGCCTCGGAGGCGGCCTGTGGCCTGCTCCGCCACGTCGCGCCCGGCATCACGCCGGGCAGCGGGCCGGGGCACCTCGGCCTCTTCGGCTACGATCCGGTGCGCTTCCAGGTCGGCCGCGGCGTGCTGGAGTCGCTCGGCATCGAGTTCGACCTGCGCGCGGGCGACGTCGCCGCGCGCGGCAACTTCTGCACCGTCGACGCGCAGGGCCGCATCACCGACCGGCGCGCGGGCCGCATCGGCACCGAGGTCTGCGTGCGACTCACCGAGCGGCTGCGCGCGATCCGCCTGCCGGGCGTCGAGGTCTTCGTCGAGCCCGTCAAGGAGCATCGCTTCGTGCTCGTGCTGCGCGGGCCACGGCTCAGCGGACGCCTCTCGGAGACGGATCCCCAGGTGCTGGGCAAGCCGCCGCTGCCGGTGCGCGCGCTCGAGCCCGCCGCGGGCGCCACGGCGGACCTCGTCAACCGCTTCGTGACCGAGGCCGGTCGCCTGCTGCACGACGCGGCGCCCGCGAACATGGTGCTGCTGCGTGGCTTCGACCAGCTGCCGGAGCTGCCGCGCTTCCCCGAGATCTACGGCATGCGCGCGGCGGCCATCGCCGCCTACCCGATGTACCGCGGCCTCGCCAAGCTCGTCGGCATGGACGTGCTCAAGACCGGCGGCACGTTCGAGAGCGAGATCGCGACGCTCGGCGAGCACTGGGAGGCCTACGACTTCTTCTTCGTGCACTACAAGGACACCGACAAGGCCGGAGAGGACGGCGACTTCGACGGCAAGGTGGCGGCCCTCGAGCGCTTCGACGCGCACGTCCCGAAGGTCCGCGCGCTCCGTCCCGATGTCCTCGTCGTGTCGGGCGACCACGCCACGCCCTCGGTGCTCGCGGGCCACGGCTGGCAGCCGGTCCCGGCGCTCCTGTGGAGCCGCTACTGCGGCGCCGATTCCGTCACCGCATTCACCGAGCGGGCGTGCGCGACGGGCAGCCTCGGCACGATCCCCGCGCATCACCTCATGCCGCTCGTCATGGCCAACGCCCAGCGGCTGATGAAGTTCGGAGCGTAGCGCCGTGCGCTTCCTCGTCCGCCTGCTCGGTGGGATCTGGCTGGCCACGCTGGTCGTCTCGGCGGGCTTCGCCTACCTCGAGGTGCGCGAGGAGCGCGAGCGCCAGATCGAGAACCTCAAGCGCCGCGCCACGCTGGTCGGCGCCGCCGTCGCGGAGGCCTCCGAGCGGCTGGTGACGCGAGGCGCGCGCACCGGCTACGAGCGCGTGCTCACGCGCTTCGGCACGCCCGAGCGCGGTCTCGCCATCTACGACGCATTCGGCGGCGTGCTCGGCGCGACCGCCGACGTGCGGCCGTTCCTGGGTCCGCTGTCCCCGCTCGTCAGCGACGCGATCCGCAGCAACGAGCCCGTGGCCGGCTTCCAGAACGTCGCGGGCCGGCTCACCTGGGTCCACGTCGTCCCGGTGCAGCAGGACGAGCGCGCGGCCGGCGCCGCCGCCGTCCTCCTCGACGCCCAGTATCTCGACTCCGGCGAGTGGGACCTCTGGCGGCGGACGGCCGTCCGGATGGGTGTGCTGATGCTGCTGGTCACCGGCATCACCTGGGCCCTCGTGCGCTGGTCGGTGACGCGTCCGATCGCGCGCATCGCGGAGTGGACCAAGCAGATGAAGGCGGGCCGCCCGGTGGCCCCGCCGCCCGACGCCGACGAGAGCCTCTTCGGCTCGCTGGCCAGCGAGGTGACGGGACTGGCGCGCACGCTCGCGCGCGCGCGCAGCGCCGCCGAGCAGGAGGCGCGGCTGCGGCTGGCCGGCGAGAGCGTGTGGACGGAGGAGCGTCTCAAGCAGTTCGTCGAGATGCGCTTCGGCCGCCGCCCGGTCTTCGTCGTGTCCAACCGCGAGCCGGTGAGCCACGTGCGCGACGGCCGCGTCGTGCGCGAGCAGGAGCCGGCGAGCGGGCTCGTCACCGCGCTCGGGCCCATCATGCAGGCCTGCGGCGGCGTGTGGGTCGCCCACGGCAGCGGCAACGCCGACCGCGAGGTCGGCGAGCGCATCGGCCTGCCCTCGGCGGATCCGGCGTACACGCTGCGGCGCGTGTGGCTGAGCGACGAGGAGGAGGCCGGCTACTACTACGGCTTCGCCAACGAGGGCTTGTGGCCGCTCTGCCACATCGTCCACGAGCGCCCGCGCTTCCGCGCCGCCGACTGGGGGCACTATCGCGCGGTGAACGAGCGCTTCGCGAAGGCGCTGCTCCAGGAGATGGAGGCGGTCGAGGCGCCGATCGTGCTCGTGCAGGACTACCACTTCGCGCTGCTGCCCCGTCTCGTGAAGGAGGCGCGCCCCGACGCGCGCGTGGCGCTCTTCTGGCACATTCCGTGGCCGAACTTCGAGGCCGTCGGCATCTGCCCCTGGCAGTCGGATATCCTGCTCGGGATGCTGGGCGCCGACCTCGTCGGCTTCCACACGCAGTTCTACTGCAACAACTTCCTCGAGACCGTCGAGCGCGCCATCGAGGGGCGGATCGAATGGGACCGCTTCACGGTCGTCCGCGGCCAGCACACGACCCACGTGCGGCCGTTTCCGATCAGCGTCGCGCCCGACCTCGGCGCCGCGGCGCGGCCGGCCGACCGCGCGGCCGCGCTGGCGGCGTTCGGTGTCACCGGCGAGTTCATCGGCGTCGGCGTCGAGCGTGTGGATTACACGAAGGGCCTGCCGGAACGGATCCGCGCGCTGCGGCGGTTCTTCGAGCGCTGGCCCGAGTACCGCCGGCGTCTCACGTTCATCCAGATCGCCTCGCCGAGCCGCAGCCGCATCGCGCGCTACCAGGCCGTGCAGGAGGAGACGCGGGAGATGGTGCGCGCGCTCAACGCCGACCTCGGCGAGCGCGGCTGGCAGCCGATCGTCTACCGCGAGCGCCATCACGACCGCCGCGAGATCTACGGCTTCTACCGCCTCGCCGACTTCTGCATGGTGACCTCGCTCCACGACGGCATGAACCTGGTCGCCAAGGAGTTCGTGGCCGCCCGCGACGACGACGACGGCGTCCTCATCCTGAGCCGGTTCGCGGGCGCCTCGCACGAGCTGCCCGACGCGCTGCTGGTCAACCCCTACGACGTGGAGGACGTGGCCTCGACCATCCACCGCGCGGTCGGGCTCCCGGTGGAGGAGCGCCGCGACCGGATGAGCCATATGCGGAGGCAGGTCCGCGAGCACAACATCTACGGCTGGGCGGGGCTGCTGCTCGACGAGCTGGCGCGGATCCCACGCGTGACCGACCGCCGCGTCGCCTGAGCGGCCCCCGGGGCGCTGCGTTGTATCAAAGGTTACCCCCTGTCGTCACAGGGGCGGCTCGCCCACCCCCGTCCCGCCCCGCAATCGCGTGAAAATGCAACGGTCGCCTCTGTGCCAGATGCTCGTCGCCCGGTATGCGCCGCAGGTGGTCGCCATCACCGGGACCTATCACCGCGAGTGTTACGAGGCCTGGTACTTCGGGCGGTTCGGCCGCCGGCCGACCCTGCTGGCGGGGACGAACGGCGATCGCCACCGGTTCCAGGTCCGCGAGGTCCGCGACAAGGCCGCCTAGTGACATGGGGGGCCACGAAGGGCCCCCCATACCCCCCACAGCGCTCGGGGCGCCCCGGCGAAGCCGTGGCACCCCTCGATAATCCGACAGGCTTCTAGGCGATAGAGGGCGGGTATGGGGGCCATTTCGGGGCCCCCCATCTCCATAAACCGCTTGTTCGCCCCCCGCAGAGGCTCATACTTTGCGGTGGATCATGCGCTGCATCCTGGCCTGCCCCGACGACTTCCTCTGGCGCCTGGTCGCCGACTCCGGTGAGCCGCGTCTCGACCCGCTCTACCTCGTCGAGAGCGCCCGCGCGCGCACGCGGATCGTGCAGCGGGGCGGCGAAGCCCTCACCGGGGACCTCGAGCGCGAGGGCCTCTACCGTCGCGCCTTCCGCACGGGCCACGAGCCGGTGCTCCTCGCCGTCGAGCGCGCCCGCCAGGCGCGCATCGTGGCCGCCATCCGCCGCGTCGCCCCCGACGCGCCGATCGTGGCGCTCGCTGAAGACCGCGTGCCGGGCGGCGAGCCCGAGGGCGTGATCGGGCTCGCGATGGACGCCGTCACCGAGCGCTTCCTCGAGCCCGCGCTCGAGCGCGCGCTGACCCGTGCGCGCGTGGAGCGCGTCCGCGCCCACTTCGCCTCGGCCGAGCGCGTGCTGATCATGATGCAGGACGATCCCGACCCCGATGCCATCGCCTCCGCCCTCGCGCTGCGCGCCGTGCTGGGCCGCAACAAGACGGCGGCGCCGATCGCGACCTTCGGCACCATCACGCGTCCCGAGAACCGCGCCATGACGCGCATCCTCGAGATCGACGTCGAGCAGATCAAGCCGCGCGCGCTCGAGGAGTACGACGCGCTCGCGATGGTCGACGCCCAGCCCTCGTTCTTCGAGGAGACGTTCGAGCGCGTGGACCTCGTGATCGACCACCACCCCGAGGAAGCGCCGGTGCGGGCCATCTTGAAGGATCTGCGCCCGGGCTACGGGGCCACCGCCACCATCCTCACCGAATACCTGCGCGCGATCGACGCGCGCGTCTCCCAGCGCCTGGCCACCGCGCTGCTCTACGGGATCAAGGCGGACACCCAGCACCTCGAGCGCGGGGCCACGCGCGCGGACCTCGAGGCCTTCGCCTACGTGCACGCGCTGGCGAACCACAGCGCGCTGCGGCGCATCGAGCGGCCCGATCTGCCGAACGAGGCCCTCGACGTGCTGGCGCGGGGGATCGCCGGCCGCCACGTGGTGCACGGCGTCGTCTTCTCCCACCTGGGCGCCGTCGCCTATCCCGAGCTCGTCGCGCAGTTCGCGGACTTCTTCCTGCAGGTGGAGGGCGCGGAATGGTCGGTCGTGTCCGGCACCGTGCACGGCGAGCTGCACGTCTCCGTGCGCAACGTCGGCTGGGTGCGGGCGGCCGGCGACGTGGTGCGCCACGCGTTCGGGGACCTCGGCTCCGCCGGCGGCCATCGGGCGATGGCCAAGGCCGTGATCCGCCTGCGCGACTGGCGCGCCCGCGAGGGCGACGCCTCGCCGGAGGCGCTGGCCCGGACGATCGTGGCACGATTTACGAGAGCGCTACGGACGTAGGCGGGCGGCCCGCGGCTTGCCACACCATGCTCCCCTTGGCAATGACGGGCCGAGCGGTTAGAATACGCCGCGACCCGGGGCATACGCCCTCAACTTCACGACCGCGCCTCGAATGAAGAACGCTGAGGGGGCTCGCGTGGACGTAGCGTTGGAGAAGAGGCAGGTCGAGCGCGCCTACGAGCTGTACGCGCCGGTGTACGACTTCATCTTCGACTGGATCTTCGCTCCGGGGCGATCCGCCGCCATCAAGCAGTGCGCCCTCGCGCCGGGCGACACCGTGCTCGAGGTCGGCATCGGCACCGGGCTCAACCTGCCCCTCTATCCCGCGGCGTGCCGGCTGACCGGCATCGACCTCTCCGGTGAAATGCTCGACAAGGCCGTCGAGCGCGTGCAGAACCTCGCCATGCCGAACGTCACCCTCAAGGTCATGGATGCCACGTCCATGGACTTCGGCGACAACGAGTTCGACAAAGCGGTCGCGACCTACACGATCTCCGCGGTGCCCGATCCGGTGGCGGTGCTGCGTGAGATGCGGCGCGTGGTGAAGCCGGGCGGCACCCTCGTGATCCTGAACCACTTCCGCAGCGAGCGCCGGGTGACGGGTTGGCTCGAGGACCTCGTCGCTCCTGTCTGCACGCGGCTGGGCTGGAAGTCCAACCTCGCGCTCAAGCCGCTGCTCGAGCTGGTCGGCCTCACGCCGGAGCTGGTGCATCAGGTCAACATGTTCAACGGGTGGCGCCTCGTGAAGTGCGTCAACCGGAAGTAGCCCGCCGTCTCGCCGCTCTCGCCCTCGCCCTCGTCCTCGCCGCTCCGGTCACCCGCGACGCCGTCTCGCTCGTCCTCTCCGCCGCGTTCCTCGTCGAGTTCCTGAGCGACGGCGCGCTGCCCGCGCTCGACGCGCTCACGCCCGCCCCCGTGCGTGAGTCGCTCGGGCCGTCGGCGGATCGCTGGACCGGCGCCTCCCTCGGCGTCGCCCCGCCCCTGGTGCTCGTGCACGGCTACGCGCCCATGGGCAAGGACGATCCGCGTCTGGCGCGCGCGGCGGCGCTGCTCGCGCGCACGGGCTTCGACGTGACGGTGCCGACGCTGCCCGGTCTCACGCGTGGACGTCTGCGCCCCGACGACGCGGCGCCCGTGGTGGCCGCGCTCGCGACCCGGCCGGGCCCGTGGGCGATGGTGAGCGTGAGCATCGGCGCCGCCCCGGCCTTCGCGGCCGCCGCCGATCCGCGCGTGCGCGACCGCGTCGGCGTGCTGCTCGCGCTCGGGCCGCACGCGTCGGCGGCGGCGACGCTGCGCTTCTGGCTCACCGGAGCGTTCGAGTTCGGCGGCGTGTCGGGCCGGGCGCCCCACGACCCCGCGCTCGTGCGCGCCTTCGTGGACGCCAACGCCGACCTGGTCGACGAGCCCACGCGCGAGGCGCTGGCCGCCGGCGACGCCGCACGGGTCGAGCGCGCGCTGGCGGCCCTGCCGCCGGGCGTGCGCGCGCTGCTCGAGCGGCTCTCCCCGGCGCGCGCGATGCCCGAGGTGCGCGCCCGCGTGATCCTCGTGCACGGCTATGCGGACCGCGCGGTTCCCTACACCGAGAGCCTGCGCCTGGCCGCGGCGCGGCCGGCGGGCACGCGCCTCGTGCTCCTGCACGCGGTCGGTCACATCGAGGCCGCCCCCGGCTCGGTCTGGCGCGCGACGCGCGAAGGCCTCAGGCTCTGGCTGGTCTTCCACACCCTCCGCCACCCGGACTGAAGCGCGTGGGCAGGGCGGCGTCCGCCGACTTCCAGCTGCCGGTCAAGGCGCAGAGCAGGGGCGGATCCGACTGGCTCGCCAGGGATCAGGTCGAACAAGCGGTCGCGATCCTCGACCCGCCGGCAAAGCCGACAAGGCCAACAAGCCGGACAGGCCCGAGAAGATCGACGAGGCGGCGCCGCCGATCACGACGCCCAGCGTGCCGGGGCGGGACTAGAGCGAGGCGCTTCGGCCCTCGCCGCCGCCCGGCCGCTGCACGCCCCAGGTGGAAAGCTTGGCGAGCACCGTGTTGCGGTGCACGCCGAGCAGACGCGCCGCGCGGCTCACGTTCCACTGCACGCGCTCGAGCACGCGCAACACGTACTGCCGCTCGAACCGGTCGCACGCCTCGCGCAGCGGCAGCCCGTCGTCCTCCGTGAGCCGCGCGCCCGTCTCCGGCATCGCCACGTCGAGGGGAACGTCTTGCAGGTGCAGGACCGGGCCCGCCGCCAGGACGACCGCGCGGTGGATGACGTTCTCCAGCTCGCGCACGTTGCCCGGCCAGTCGTACCGCGCGAGCACCTCCAGCGCCCCCACCGACACGCCGCGCACGTCGCGACGGCACTCGCGCGCGGCCTTGCGGATGAAGTGCTCGACGAGGTGCGGGATGTCCTCGCGGCGCTCGCGCAGCGGCGGCAGGTGGAGGGGGACGACGTTGAGCCGGTAAAAGAGATCCTCGCGGAAGGCCCGCTCGCGCACGGCGGCTCGCAGGTTCGCGTTGGTGGCCGCCAGCACGCGGACGTCCACCGGGACCGGCCGCTGGCCGCCCACGCGCTCGATCTCCCGTTCCTGGAGCACGCGCAGGAGCTTGGACTGCAGATCCAGGCGGAGCGAGCCGATCTCGTCGAGGAAGACGGTGCCGCCGTGCGCCAGCTCGAAACGGCCGAGCCGCCGGGCGTGGGCGCCGGTGAAGGCACCGCGCTCGTGGCCGAACAGCTCGGACTCGATGAGCGTCTCTGGGATGGCCGCGACGTTGACGGCGACGAACGGCGCGCTCTGCCGGTCGCTCCGGCGGTGGATCGCGCGCGCCACCAGCTCCTTGCCCGTACCGCTCTCGCCGGTGATCAACACCGTGGTCGGCGTCGGCGCGATCTGCGTGATCAGCTGGTAGAGGCGCGCCATCTCCGGGTGGCGTCCCACCAGCCCCTCGAAGCCGACCGAGGCTTCGACGTCGCCACCGGCGAGGGCCGAGCGCAGCGAGACGACCTCGCGCTCGAGGTCGCGCTTTTCCAGCACGCGGTCGGCGAGGCCGATGATGTCGTCGACGTCGAACGGCTTGATGAGGTAGTCGTACGCGCCGCGCTTGAGCGCCTCGACCGCCGTGCGCACGTCGCGCACCGCGGTGGCGATCACCACCACCACCGACGGGTCGAGGGCCTTGACGCGCGGCAGGATGTCCACGCCCGCCTCGCCCGGCATGCGCTGGTCGAGCATTACGAGATCGACCTCGCGCTGCGCGAGGATCTCGAGCGCGGCCGCTCCGTGCTCGGCCTCGAGCACCTCGCACGTCTCCTCGAGGATGGCGCGGATCGAGGCGCGCACGCCCTCCTCGTCGTCCACCACGAGCACCGTGCCGCGCCGCCGCGTCGTGAGCGGCGGGTCGCCGAGCA
>Ga0134088_10000760_pt1 | contig 11717 bp, 13 predicted proteins | sample 15_taG_3_FD_94461 | JGI IMG/M metagenome (GOLD analysis project Ga0134088, IMG submission 94461) | Grasslands soil microbial communities from the Angelo Coastal Reserve, California, USA - 15_D_Rain_20cm_5_09182015 | ecosystem: Environmental > Terrestrial > Soil > Grasslands ...
CATCGCCTCGGCGCATCTTTGTTGGATCGAACAATCTGCTCCACGGCAGGCATGTTCGGCATGCGGTATACCGTGGGGGCTTCGGTCGGAACCAACCCGGAGACTGTCGACCAGGCAAAGTACATCCTGATCTGGGGCTCAAACATCATTACTTCCAACATTCATCTGTGGGGATACATTCTGAAAGCCCGCTCGCGCGGGGCCAAGATTGTCACGATCGATCCGCTGCGCACCAAAACGGGCGATCAGTCCGACGAACACATCCCGATCATGCCTGGCACCGATGGGGCGTTAGCGCTCGCCATGATGCATGTCATTATCCGCGACGGTCTTCACGATCAGGATTACATCGACCGGTACACGATTGGCTTTGACGGACTAAAGGGACGAGTCAAGGAATATCCTCCCTCACGCGTCAGCGAGATCACCGGAATTTCCGAAGCAACAATTGAGCGCATCACGCACGAATATGCCACTCATTCGCCGGCATTCATTCGCGTGAATTACGGCCTGCAGAGACATGCCGGTGGCGGGATGGCGGTTCGAAATATTTTCTGCTTACCCGCCCTGATCGGATCGTGGCGCTATCCCGGTGGCGGCGCGGTTTTGAGCACAAGCGGATTTTTTAAATTCAACAATCCGGCTCTCGAACGTCCGGACTTGATTGCCGGTCATCCCAGAACGATCAACATGAGCCGATTGGGTGAAGCACTCCTGAACGCGGATCCGCCGGTAAAGGCGATTGTTGTTTACAACAGCAACCCGGGGGCAGTTGCGCCGAATCAGCAACGCGTGCTCGATGGCTTCAAACGAGAGGATCTGTTCACGGTCGTTCTGGAACATTTTCAGACCGACACCGCGGATTACGCCGACATCCTTCTGCCGGCCACGACACAACTCGAGCATCTTGATATTCACCGTGCCTACGGGCACACCTATGCCATGTTGAACACGCCCGCTATTCGGCCACTCGGCGAAAGCAAGCCCAATACCGAGATTTTCCGGCTTCTGGCGAAGCACATGGGTTTTGAGGAACCCTGCTTCGAAGACTCTGATGAAGATCTAATCCGACAGGCTTTGACCGGTGTAAAGGGGATTTCGCTGGATGAATTAAGAGAGAAGGGTTGGGTCTCGCTTCGGATTGGCGATGCCCCCTTCGCTGAAGGCAATTTTCCAACGCCATCCGGTAAGTGCGAAATTTATTCCGAGCGCCTTAAGGATCTCGATCCGCTGCCGACTTACATTCCTCCCCGTGAAGACCGGCTCTCGAATCCTGCGCTCGCGCAGAAATTTCCCCTGGTATTAATTTCCCCGCCCGCGCACCACTTCCTCAATTCGACATTCGTGAATCTGTTTCAGGAAAAGGAAGTGGGACCGGCGCTCGAGATTCACGCGGCAGACGCGGCAGCCCGGCATATTGCCGATGGTAGTCCGGTCCAAATCTTTAATGCCCGCGGCAGCTTCCTCGCCCGAGCGGTCGTGACCGACCGCACCAGACCTGGTGTCATCTGCGCGCCATCGATCTGGTGGAACAAATTGGTTCCGGGCGCTCGTAATGCGAACAGCACAACGTCTGAAGAAGTCACCGACCTGGGCGGGGGCGCCACGTTCTACGACAATCTGGTTGACGTGCGGCTTGCGGATTAGACCCTCTCCCTTTTGGGAGAGGGTCTAATCCATTGCGTACATCGTCAAACCCGACAGGACTTTCGGGTAAAAGTCTGTCGATTTTTGCGGCATGACATTACCTTCGAACGCAATATCGCGTAGTTGTTCGAGACGAGTCGGATTGAGTAAAAACACGATCTGCGCTCTTCCTTCCCGCACTGCGCTTATCGCGGCGTCACGTCCACGCACATACGTGATGTAGGTTTCCTTCTTTACAGCTTCCTCGGTAATACCGAGGCATTTCTCCAACAGCAAACGATGCAAAATAACGACGTCGAGCGTGCGCTGTTTCTCCGACAGATCAGGCATGAGCGCGCGCAGATCAACCGACGATCTAAGCTGCAGAAACGACATCCGCTCGTTTACGAAGACTCCGATGGTGATCCGTTCTGCTTTCGACGATTCGGTCCTGTAAAAGAATTCTCCCGCGCGATTAAAAAAAGCAGCCGCGTCGAATCCCGGCACGTTCGCAACCACGCGATGGGTGGGCAAAATCGTGAGTCCCGGGCTACTCATGTTGAAAAACGTCATAGGCAGCCGATCGCTTCCTTTCTCTGCGCCCATTTCATCTCGATAAGCCAACGCCGTCTCGTATCGATGGTGCCCGTCGGCGATGATCAACTTTTTGCTCTCCATCTGTCCCTGAATGAATCGGATTCGTTCGTGATCGGTGACCATCCACATTGAGTGTTCAACACCGTACTCATCTTTCAGACGAATGTCTGGAGTGCGCCGGGCGATCTCCTCCAGCATGTGATCAATTCGCTGCTCCGGGTCGTCGTAGAGCATGAAGATCTGTTCAAACTGAGTTCGCGTGTGGCGCAATAGTTCGAGCCGATCTTTTTTTGGACCCGTCAACGTCCGCTCATGAGGAAATACGACTTTGTTTGCGTAATCCTCCAATTGTCCCAGTGCCACAAATCCCTTTCGAAGGCGAAGTTCGTTTTCATCCGGGACATTGAATCGCTGGAAGTAGACAAACAACGCGGCTTCGGGAAGCTGCTGCAGAATTCCGGTGGCCCGCCATTCTTTCAAGTACGCCGCAGCGCGTGTATAGACATTCTGCTCCGGCGAATCCGTGGAGTCCGGCTTGCCAAAGACAATGCGGACGATGTTGTTGGGATGCGCCGCATAATACCGTTCCTGCATTTCTCTAGAAATCTTGTCGTATGGTTGGGTCACGACCTTCTCAATAGGAACTTTGTCGGGCGCGTATCGAAGACTGCGGAAGGGATAAATCTTTGCCATATTGCGATAGAATACTGCGCCTCTATGAAATTAGAATGGATTTCTCGGTTGGAGGACTTCCTGGAGCGTAATGATTTTGGTAAGAACTGGGACGGCGCTTACCAGGACGCTCTGCCTATCCTCCGTCAGTATTTTCATCGGGAAGGGTTCCGCACGCATATAGCAAGCGAATGGGAATCGCCCTCAAGAAACGCAGAATTGGTCGCAACAAAGCAATCGCTGACTGTCCGCATCCCCTGGGCCGAAGACTACAACGGCAAATCGTTGGTTGATCTCAACGCACTCGAAGTCCAATCGCAACGACATCACGCAGCGGAATGACCGGCAGGAAATTTCGTGCCGTGCTTTTCGACGCTGCCGAAACTTTGCTCACAACCCGTGGCAGTGTTGGCGAAATTTACGGCAGCATCGCGCGCCAGTATGGATCGACCGCTCCGGCCGAAGCTATTCAGGCGGCCTTTATGCGTCAATTTCGTGGTGCAGGTCCACTATCGGTCAACGATCAGAAACGTTGGTGGAAAGATGTCGTGTATCGCGTCTTCAGCGAAGTCGGCATGGTGGATAACTTCGATCAATTCTTCGATCAAGTGTACGACCGGTTCCGGGATTCGGAGGGTTGGGTTCTCTTCCCGGAAACAATCGAAACGCTCACCGAGCTAAAACGCTCGGGACTCAAGCTGGGTGTGATTTCAAATTTCGATAGCCGGATATATTCCGTAATGCAGAGCCTCGATATTCTCCGGTTTTTCGACACCGTCACGCTATCGAGCGAAACGGGTTATTCCAAGCCGGACCGGCAAATTTTCGATGCGGCAGTCCGGAGCCTTGGTGTGGCCGCCTCCGAAGTCCTCCTGGTAGGTGACAGCCTGCATGACGATGTCGAAGCGGGGATGACAGCAGGTTTGGATGCTGTGTTAATCGACCGCCGCCGCCGATATGGCGAAGTCAAACACGTTCCGCAGATTTCTTCCCTCAGAGAAGTATTGCCTCTTGTAACAGTTCGGCCTTGATTTTTGAGCCGCAAGTCCTTAGATTTATAGAAGTCCGACCGAAATGGTCGGGATTAAAGCCCCAGGAAAAGGCGGTGCTTGATGTTTCGGCTATCGAAGAAGTCGGATTATGGCCTGATCGCCCTGAAACATTTAGCTCAACACAACGACGAATCCGTCCGTGCCCGAGAGATAGCTGTTCAGTATCACATTCCCGCCGAGCTGCTGGCTAAGGTCTTGCAAAGATTAGTGCGAAAAGGGCTGCTCGTATCGCAACACGGCATCAACGGCGGGTATGTGCTGGCGAAAGATCCAGCGGCGATCTCTATTGTTGATGTGGTCGAAGCCTTAGAGGGACCGATTTCAATAACGCCATGTGAGCGTGGCGATGACTGCCAGCAATTGCAGCTGTGCTCAGTACGGGATCCTTTGTTGAAGATTAAAGCAAAAGTCGTGAGGGTGTTGGGAGACACTTCGATTTACGAACTCGCGACGAATTGAATTAGAGCGCTAAAAGAGGGACCAAAATGGTTAAGTTGCCGATTTATATGGACAATCACGCGACGACCCCGCTCGATCCGCGTGTGCTCGAAGCCATGATGCCGTACCTGACGGACCGCTTCGGCAATGCCGCAAGCCGCAACCATAAGTTTGGTTGGGAAGCGGAAGAAGCAGTGGAAGAGTCTCGGAAGCAGATAGCCGCCTTGATCGGCGCTGATCCGCGGGAGATCGTCTTTACCAGCGGCGCGACTGAATCCGACAATCTGGCGGTGAAGGGCGTCGCCTGGATGTATCGCGAGAAGGGCGATCACATCATCACGGCAGTCACCGAGCACAAGGCAATCCTCGACACCTGCAAGCATCTTGAGAAGGAAGGATTTCGAGTCACGTTCCTGCCGGTCGATAATAAAGGGTTCGTTGATCTGGATGATCTGCGCAAAGCGATTACGGACAAAACCATCCTCATTTCGATCATGACCGCCAACAATGAAGTCGGCGTGATCCAAGATATCAAATCAATCGGAAAAGTCGCACGCGAGCGGGGCGTTCTGTTTCACACGGATGCGGTCCAGGCAGCCGGCAAGGTCCCATTCAATGTGAATGAGATGAACGTCGATATCGCATCGGTATCGGCGCACAAGTTTTACGGGCCGAAAGGTGTCGGTGCTCTCTATGTTCGACGCCGTAATCCACGAGTGTTGCTGACGCCGATCATCGATGGTGGCGGCCATGAGCGCGGCATGCGTTCGGGCACGCTGAACGTTCCGGGTATTGTCGGCTTCGGAAAAGCGGCTCAGATCGCCCGGGAAGAGATGGCGGAGGAATCGGCTGAAATGTTCCGTCTGCGCGAGAAACTGCGCACAACTCTTGAACGGGAACTGGACGAGATCTACATCAATGGCGACCTTCAAAAGAGGCTGCCCGGCAATTTGAACATGAGTTTCGCCTATGTCGAAGGTGAGTCCCTGTTGATGGGGATTAACGATGTGGCGGTTTCCTCCGGATCTGCCTGCACATCGGCCAGTCTTGAGCCGTCTTATGTCTTGAAGGCGCTTGGCGTGGGCGAAGACCTGGCGCATACATCGATCCGCTTTGGAATCGGCCGGTTCAATACCGACGAGGAAGTGGATTACGTTGCCGGTCGTGTGATTGAGGTGGTTCGCCGGCTCCGCGAATTGTCGCCTCTGTATGAGATGGCAAAAGAAGGTATCGATTTGAAATCGGTCCATTGGGCCACGGAGGCATAACGGGGCGTGGGGGGACCGGCCAATTGCCGTTTTCAAAGAGGCCGCGAAGCGGTGTACCAACTATGGCTGGCCGCGCGAAGCGCAAGCCCGATAGGGCGCAGCAATAACGGTGGGCCCGACGCTAAGTAGATAGGAGACTCAAATGGCATATTCAGACAAAGTAATTGATCACTATAACAACCCGCGTAACGTCGGCTCCATGCCGAAGGAAGATCCCAATGTGGGTACCGGACTTGTTGGAGCGCCGGAGTGCGGTGACGTGATGAAACTCCAGATCAAGGTGAATGAAGAGTCCGGAGTCATCGAGGACGCCAAGTTCAAGACATTTGGCTGCGGCAGCGCGATTGCCAGTTCCAGCCTGGCGACCGAATGGGTCAAGGGCAAGACTTTGACTGAAGCGCTGGCGATAAAAAACACGGATATCGTCAAAGAACTTAGCCTTCCACCCGTGAAGATCCACTGCTCGGTTCTTGCGGAAGATGCGATCAAGGCGGCTGTCACGGATTGGAAGAAGAAGCACGACAATAACGGTAAATAGTAACGATGGCTATTGAGATCACAGACAAAGCCGCCGAAGAAGTTCGGCGAATGATGCAGAAGGAAGGAGTCCAGGCCGCCGGTCTGCGGGTCGGTGTGAAGGGCGGAGGATGCTCGGGTCTTTCCTACAATCTCACGTTTGAAAGCCAATCACGTACGGGTGACAAGGTCTTCGAGCGCGAGAATGTTAAGCTGTTCTGCGATTTGAAGAGCTACATTTACCTGAACGGAACTGTTCTGGACTACGACAGCGGACTCATGGGCAAGGGATTTGTCTTTATGAATCCCAATGCTAAAAAGAGCTGCGGCTGCGGAAGCTCTTTTTCGACTTAGGCGTCCCTCCTCTTTCAACATGGACTATTTCGAGGTGTTTGGCTTGCCCCGCCTTCTGGGCATCGACACCTTAGTTCTGGAAAAGACGTTTCACAACCTGAGCCGCAAATATCATCCGGATTACTTTACAACCGCATCTCCGTCCGAGAAGACCCGGGCCGTGCGCCTGACTGCGCTGCTGAATGATGCCTACCGCACGCTGCGCAATCCGGTCCGCCGGGTTGAGTACCTGCTCAGTCTGTACGGGTTCAAGCCCGACAGCAGCAAAGTCCCTCAAGCGCTGTTGATGGAGGTTTTTGAAATCAACGAAAGGCTGGAAGAAGTAAAAGCTGGAAGAGCTTCCGTCGAAGAAGCCGACTCGTTGCGGGCACAGATCAAAGAAAAACGGGAGCGGTTCGATTCGGAACTCCAGCGGGCGTCGCTCGAATGGGATGAACTGATGAAAAGAAGCGAGGGGGAACCAAAGCTCAAGGACCAACTGGTGAGATTGACGGAAATTCTGTCGGAGTCTTCATACATTCGAAATTTGGAAGAAGAACTGGAATAACTGATGCCGAAGATTGTGGGAATCGATTTAGGAACTACAAACAGCCTGGTGGCGATCGTTGAAGATGGTACACCGCGCGTGCTTCCAGGACGAGACGGCGGCATGCTCGTACCGTCGGTCATCTATTTCGAGGAGGGCGGAACCACGCTCGTCGGAAATCCTGCAAAAGAAAAATTGGTTGAAAAGCCTAAGAACACGGTCTTCTCGATCAAGAGATTCATGGGCAAAGGCATCGAGGACGTACGAGAAGATCTTCCTCTGCTTCCTTTCGAGGTCGCACCCGATAGCGACCACATCATTCGACTCAAAATTTTCGGCCGCGACTATACACCTCCGGAACTTTCTGCATTCATCCTGCGTGAACTGAAACGTAACGCCGAAGCTGCGTTAGGCGAAGAGATCAAGAGTGCGGTCATTACGGTTCCCGCCTATTTCAACGATGCGCAACGGCAGGCGACCAAGGACGCTGGTCGAATCGCCGGCCTCGACGTCCTTCGGATCGTCAACGAGCCCACCGCAGCATCGCTTGCCTACGGTCTGGACAAGCGCAAACAAGGAACGATCGCTGTCTATGACTTCGGAGGCGGTACTTTCGATATTTCGATCCTGAAGCTGAGTGAGGGAATTTTTGAGGTCCTCTCAACCAGTGGCGATACGCATCTTGGTGGTGACGACATCGATGAGATTCTCATTCGCCTTGTCCTCGGCGAACTGAAGCGAAGACCCGATGTTCATCAGCTTCAGGCAATTCGAAAAGCTGTCAACAAAGCCAAGGAAGAACTCTCGGCAATCGATCGCGCGTACATCACGGTTCAGGAACTGCAGTATGGCCGTGAGATCACTCGCGAGGAATTCAACAAACTGATCGGCCCCATCATCGAACGCACGCTGCGTCCCTGCCGTCAGGCTTTGCAGGATGCCGGTTTAAAGCCCGCCGACGTTGATGAAGTCGTCATGGTCGGCGGCTCGACGAGAATTCCTCTGGTCCGCCAGCGCGTGCAGGAATTGTTTGGCCGGGTGCCCCACACGGAGTTGAACCCCGATGAGGTTGTCGCGCTTGGCGCGGCGGTCCAGGCCGATATTCTTGCTGGAAGCAAGCGCGACATGTTGCTGTTGGACGTGACGCCGTTGTCGCTCGGGATCGAGACCATGGGCGGAGTAATGTCGAAGATCATCCCCCGCAACTCGACGATTCCTGCATCCGCAACGGAAATGTTCACAACATTCATCGACGGCCAGACGAACGTCAAGATTCACGTTCTTCAGGGCGAACGCGAACTCGTAAAGGATTGCCGCAGTCTCGCCCAGTTCGACCTCAAAGACATTCCGGCGATGCCGGCTGGTCTGCCGCGGATCGAAGTGAAGTTTCTGATAGACGCCGACGGCATACTGAGCGTTTCCGCTCAGGAGCAGAGGACAAACAAGTACCAATCGATCGAAGTAAAACCGACGTACGGCTTAACCGATGAGCAGGTCGAACAGATGATTCTCGAATCGTTCGAATATGCCGAGGCCGACATCGAAGCCCGGCTCGTCATCGAAGCACGCAATGAAGCCGAGACCGTCCTGAACGCAACGGCCAAAGGCATTGCGGACGAGGAATACGCGAACATATCCGAAGAAGAAAAAGCGGAAATTACCGCAGCAGTCTCGCGCCTGCGCGAGGTGATGCGGACGAACGACCATCAAGTCATTCGCCAGGCTATCGAAAGGCTGAGCAATGCAACGATGCATCTGGCGGAACTCATTATGAATGCCGCCATTTCAAAGGCGCTCAAAGACAAACGCGTGAGAGAGATCCAATGAACCAAGCATTGACCTGGACCAACCCCGAGGACGTCGCCATTGCCCTCGCTGATAAGTTCCCGGATACCGACCCGCTAACGGTCCGTTTCACGGATTTATACAAGTGGGTCATCAGTCTGGAGGGCTTCAATGACGATCCGAAGAATTCTAATGAAAAAAAATTAGAAGCTATCCAGATGGCCTGGTATGAGGAGTGGCAGGACCGGCAAGGATAGTAAATGACAATTGAACGTTGAACATTTCTGAAAGAAATTGCTTACCGGCGCGCGTGAGGGCCCGCTTATAACCCCAGAAATTGCAGTTTGAGTGTCCTTTCGCGAGGGCCGTCAAGTTCAGCCAATATCACGCTTTGGAATTGGCCGAGAACCGGTTTCCCGTCAACCACCGGCAGCATCACACAATTGCTGAAGAGCAGGCTTCGAAGGTGTGCGGTCGCATTGCCCCGATCACAATCCGACCATTCGGGCGAGTTGTGTTTGTACGGAAGGCCATCATCGACGACACGCAGCAGGAAGTCTACGAAATCGGAGAGCAGTGCCTTCTGGAACTCGTTAACCAGCAAGACAGCGGTGGTGTGTTGCGAGAAGATACCGACTAAACCATTTTGGAGTCCGGCGTCGCGTGTGGCGTCGATGACCTCTGGAGTGATGTCGATCATTTCTTGTTTGTGAGAGGAACGGACGACGAAACTATCGAGTTGTGTTTTCATGGTTAAGACTGAGTCCTTGGAATTTGTCTGAACTTTTCTTCCCAATTGACCCTGGCCGTGAGTTGCATCACCACAAACAGTGTGATGATCGCACCAATCGTGATGGCCAACCCCGTGAAACCCTGAAAAAAGAAAGCGTAGGAAAACAGGATCAGAAAAACGAACTGGGTACCGGCGGCTTCGACAACCGCAAATCGGATATTGACGACCAATCTCAGATAAGTCACGACGAGCGACATGGAAACGAGAGAACAAATAACAAAGCTGGTGTGAACCGAGACATGATCCACGAGATAAGCCAGCAGAAGATGGAAGGCAAAGAACGCCGTTGCCAGAAAGAAATAGTTCATCGGGTGCAGGTCAATGTTTCGCACGGTAGTGATGATGAACATAAGGAAGAAGAAAAAGAACAGTGATACCGGAGCGAAATAGCTGATCTGCCCGGCAAGTGGACCGGGTTGCAACCTGCGAGGCATCTCCATCGCAATGCCGTAAGAAGTTACCAGGCTCGAGTAGTTCCAGTTCAATTTCCAGCCACTGGAAGTTTCCTCCCGCTTAAGAGGAGACAAAGTATTCTCCGGAAAATCGATCGCTCGAAAATTGGTCGTCATGGTTAGATCGAAGTCCCGAATGTGTGCCGGCTGCCCCTGGAAGTTGTATGTCCAGCGATCGAGTCCCTGCGAACGATAGCCGAGAACAATGTCGACGGTTTCGCCGGGAGCCATTACTTTTGAACCGCTCATCGATCCTTCGCCGTTCACACCTGTAACCGGAACTCCGTTGATCGTAAAGACCAGGCCATCGTAGGTGGCCTGATTGGCCGGGTATGGAAGGTTGAAAGCGACGGACTTGTCCTGTCCAGCCGTATTGTGGAAACGGTACATGCCCCTGAATGTGACCCTGTAGATGCTGAACCAGAGCAGCCCTTTTTGCCGATGCTCCAACTGCAAATCCACGTCGATTTTTGAGCGTTCGAGTGGAAGCATCACTGGAACGTCCTGCTGTATGAGCCGTTCAACCGCTTTCCCATTTTCGGTCGTCTTGTCGGTACGTTCTACACGCTCGGTGTACGAAGCTGTCGGAGGCTTTTGCTCCTGGGGCACTCCCCAGGTATTGTTCACGCTCTGGCGCAAAACATCCGCAGGTCGAGAAGTCCGATAGTAAATGGTCGTGCCCAGAACCACCCACGCAACTGAAGTGCAGAAGAAAATGAATGTGATCGCGGCAATCCGTTTCAACATGAGCCTGAGCATACGAGAAGTACTTTTCAATGTAAAGTACTTTTAATCTGAGGCTGACGGCGGGCAAAGTTTCATCAAGTTTTAATCCTTCGACACAATAAAGAATCTACAATCTGTCGCACCGCGACAGAGGGTGGAACGGCAACATCGATGACAATGGCATCCGTGGGCTCCTCCAGATCCGTGAACTGGCTGGCGAGCATTTGCGCCTTCATGAAGTGATGCTGCCGTTGCCGTATGCGCTCACGGATCACTTCTTCGCTGCCCTTTAGATACACCCAGCGGATCGGAACCGCATCGGCGAGGGTGTCCCGGTATCGCTGTTTCAGAGCGGAACAGGCAACCACCAGCGTTTGCCCAAGTTGGAATGACTCGAGGATGCGGGCGTGAACAGCTGCGAGCCACGGAGCGCGATCTGCATCGGTGAGCGCGATACCCTGCTTCATTTTCTGTATGTTTGCTACGGCATGCAGAGTATCAGCGTCAACAAATTCGCAGCCCAGTTCAGCAGCCAGCAGTTGGCCTACAGTCGTCTTGCCGGCGCCCGCGACACCCATTACGACGATTATCTCGGCGGTCACGATGCTCTCTCTAGAATGACTGCGTCTCCAATTCGTCACGCTGGGCTAGCGCTTCCGCTTTGCGGCTTTCGCGCCTTCTTTCCCAAGCGCCGTTCGTGTGCTTTTCGGTAAGTTCGCCACCGTCCGTTTTCGCTTGGCTGCTTTTCCGGCTTTCTTGATGTTCTTGCGCGCGGCAGTCCTTTGTTTGGTACTCGTCATAAGAAATCGCTCCTGATTTCAGAATACAGCAAGAGTGAAATTCGGGGACGCCCCCCGAATTCGGCGAATTCGGGCGTTCCCGAAAAAAGACTCGGCGTGCTGGGGCAGGCCG
>Ga0134088_10000767_pt1 | contig 11694 bp, 6 predicted proteins | sample 15_taG_3_FD_94461 | JGI IMG/M metagenome (GOLD analysis project Ga0134088, IMG submission 94461) | Grasslands soil microbial communities from the Angelo Coastal Reserve, California, USA - 15_D_Rain_20cm_5_09182015 | ecosystem: Environmental > Terrestrial > Soil > Grasslands ...
AATGCGATCTCCTGCTCAGGCGTCTTCCCGGGGAAGAACCCGCCAGGAGAGGCATCGAGGAAATCCGCATCGCCGGGGAGCGGGCGGCGGGCCTCACCCGGCAGCTCCTCGCCTATAGTCGCCGGCAAGTCCTGAAGCCTCAAGTGATCGACCTGAACTCGAGCGTGACCTCGATGGTTCCCATGCTGCGTCGGCTGATCGGTGAGAACATCGATCTGAACCAGGCGCTCCAGCCGGATTTGGGACACGTCGAGGCGGACCCGAGCCAGATCGAGCAGATCATCATGAACCTCGTCGTGAACGCGCGTGACTCGATGCCGCGTGGCGGACGTGTCGTCGTCGAGACGTCGAACGCCGACCTCGATGAAACCTTCGCCAAGAGGCACGTCCCCACCCGGCCGGGAAGCTACGTCATGCTTGCCGTGAGCGATACCGGCGTCGGCATGAACAAGGCGACCCTGGCGCGTATCTTCGAGCCGTTCTTCACGACCAAGCAGCTCGGCAAGGGGACAGGGCTCGGCCTGGCCACCGTCTACGGGATCGTCAAACAGAGCGCCGGTTACATCTGGGTCTACAGCGAACCCGGGATGGGCTCCACGTTCAAGATCTACCTGCCACGCGTGGATGCGGAGGTTTCCCTGGAAGAAGCACGTGAGACGCCTCCGCCGCTTCCGAGCGGTTCAGAAACGGTGCTCCTCGTCGAAGACGATCGCACGGTGCGGATGCTGGCCGGTGAAATGCTGCGGATGAACGGCTACACGGTTCTCCAGGCGCGTGACGGCCGGGAGGCTCTCGATCTCGTTCGCCGGCACGGTCAACCCATCCATCTCCTGCTCACGGACGTTGTCATGCCCGAGATGAGCGGACGTCAGCTCGCCACGGGGGTCGCCGACATCCAGCCCGGGATCCGCGTGCTCTATATGTCGGGATACACCGATGGCGTGATCGCCCACCACGGCGTGCTCGACGCCGGAGTCGCCTATCTCCAGAAACCCTTCACCGCCGACTTTCTGGCGCGGAAGGTGCGCGAGGTGCTCGACGCCCGCGCGGGTTGCAGGCCGGCCGGGCCAGCGAAGGAGGCGTGACTCGCTCCCTGGGCGTCCTGCCACTCCACTCCCACGACCGTGGCGCCTTTCGTATTCAGCTTCTAAGGGCGCGGGACGGGGCGACTGACGAAAGGTGGTGCATTGAGACGCTGACCCTTGTAGGCTTTGACGACACCAAAGCGGCGTCCGGCCTCCCAGTCCTCGCGCGCGGCCACGATCTCTTCAGTGGTCCGCGCCACGAAGTTCCACCACATTAGAATCGTCTCGCCAAATGGCGTGCCTCCAAGGAGCAGTGCCCGCCCCGGATCGCGATCGCAGGAGAGCAGCAGCTCCCGGCGTCCGCAGCCCAGGTAGTAGAGGGTGTCGATCGAGAGCGGTTGCCCGTCGAGCCGGTACGTTCCCACAAGCGGCACGAGGGCGTGTTCGTACTCGGGGTTCAGCGGGAGGGTGAGCCGGCTATAAGCCACTCCTGACACATCCGCGGCGAGAAGGGGCGAGAAGGTACGCGCGGGCGAGCGCACGCCGTCCAATTGGCCCATGATGAGCGTCGCGCCGCCACCCTCCAACTCGACGACCGGTAGCGAACGATGCTGCTCGAAGGCCGGGATGGTCTCTCGTGCCTCGTTGGGAAGGGCCACCCAAAGCTGAACGCCTCTGAGGTGTCCGCCATTCTCGGTCGATGTCTCCTCCGCGTGCGCGATTCCCCGCCCCGCGGTCATTAAGTTAAGCACCCCGGGGCCGGCCGGCCCCTCGAGCCCGAGACTGTCGTGGTGGAGAAGATCGCCTTCGAGCAACCAGGAGACGGTCTGGAGTCCGATATGGGGATGAGGAGGGACGTCCATCGGCTTTCCGGAGGAGAAGTTGACGGGGCCGTAGGAATCCAGGAAGCACCAGGGTCCGACCGTCCGTCGCTGACTCCGGGGAAGGATCCGTCGGATCGGGAGACCGCCGAGGTCGGTCAAGCGTCCGGGAAGGACCTGAAGGGTCGGCTTGGCGGCAGGTTCGCTGACGCACAATTCGAATTCGGCCGTAGAAGAGAGATTGCTCATCGCGGCACCTCGTTGGGCATGATGATACACCCGCCTGCCGGCCCGGGTGGACTCGGGTCGGGAACGTCGTACTGACCTTCCCAGGCTCGAGGAGAGTCCCGGCGACGGCCGTTCCCGGCTGATTGCTGATCGTTTTCCCACAATTGTTCAATTCCAGACAACTGAAGCTCTCGACCGGACGGCAGGACCATCGCTCATAACTGATGCTTGGTCAGCGCCTTGTTCAGCGGAATTCGACGTGGCGCCGTTGGCACGCGGTGTGAAGAGAGTGGAACGTGTGAGGGGGTCATCGTGCGAACAGGGTCGACCATTCTGATCGCTCTCGCGCTCTCCGTTGCAGGAGCCCCGGTTCAAGCCCGGGACACGCAGTCCCAACATGCCGGCTCGTTCAGCATAGGCGTGGGCACGTTCAACATGGGCCACTCGCATTCTTCCGGCGGGTTCGGGCTCGAATATCGCCTCGAGTCGCGGTCCTGGAGACCACGCGAGTCTGGACGGTTTTGCCTCATTCCGACATTCGGAATCACCGGCACCTCCAAGGAGGCCTTCTTCGCCTATGCGGGCTTCCGGACCGATTTGGACCTCACACGGAGATGGCGGCTCACTCCCGGATTCGCGGTAGGGGCCTATGACCGGAATGGAGACATCGACCTCGGCGGTCCGATCGAGTTCCGCTCCAGCCTGGACGTGTCGAGTGCCCTCAGAAACGGGATGCGCATCGGTGTCACGCTCTATCACGTCTCCAACGCGAGACTCTACGATCGGAACCCGGGGATCAATGCCCTCGCGTTCATCCAGACGTTTTAGTCACCGGTCATCGTTCGTTCATTGCGCGCGGGAACGACGCGTTTCTGCGACAATGAATGAAGGATGCGCATTCGAGGAGTCCATCCACTCCTGAGAAGGACCGTAGCGGCGGGCGCGCTGGGCGCGGCGCTGCTCGCTTATTGGGCCGGATTTTCGGGCGGCCCTGTCATGGCGCAGGAAGAGCCGGGCGGCAAGCCGCCCGCGACGCTTGAATCAGCGGCCCCCGCCGCCGCAGCGCCCGCGTTCGTAGCACCGCCCGGCCCGGCGAGGGCCCGGTTCGGGCTGGCGCTGAGCGGAGGCGGCGCGCGGGGCCTGGCGCACATCGGCGTCCTCAAGGTCCTGGAGGAGCTGCGGGTCCCGATCGACGTCATCGCCGGCACCAGCATCGGGGCGGTCGTCGGGGGCCTCTACGCCTCCGGGATGTCCCCCGACGAGATCGCGCGTGAGATGGAGCGGGTCGACTGGATCTCTCTCTTCGACGACCGTCCGCCGCGCCCCGACCTGCCCTACCGACGGAAACAGGACGACAGCAGCGCCTTCTTCGACCTCGAGCTCGGCCTCAAGAGCGGCAGGATCCTCCTTCCCCGGGGGCTCATCGCCGGGCAGAAGATCGGGTTCCTGTTCAAGTCGCTGACCGCCCGTGCGGCCTCCATCGACGACTTCGACCGCCTGCCGATCCCGTTCCGGGCGGTGGCGACCGATCTCGCCGACGGCTCGATGGTGGTGCTCTCCAGGGGCGACCTCGCCGAGGCTCTGCGCGCCAGCATGAGCCTCCCGGGCACCCTCGCGCCCGCGGACATCGACGGCCGCCATCTCGTCGACGGCGGGCTGGTCCGCAACCTCCCGGTGGACGTCGCGTGGAACATGGGCGCCGACGTCGTCATCGCGGTCGACGTGACCACCGCGTTCGATCCGGTGGAGTCGCTGAAGACTGTGGCGGACGTGACGCGGCAGGTCGCCGATATGCTGACGCAGGACAACGTGACGGAGCAGACCCTGCGCGCCGACCTTCTGATCCGGCCCGACCTGGGGGCCGTCTCGGCGTCCAATTTCGCGGCCGGCGCCGAGGCGCTCCGGCGCGGCGAGGAAGCGACTCGCGCCCAGGCGGGCGTCCTGAGCCGCTACTCCCTGCCGCCCGACGAGTACGAGGCCCGCCTCAGGGAGGTGCGTGGCGCGCCCGCCGCCGTCCCGACGCGGATCGACTCGGTCCGGATCGAGGGAGCGAGCCGCGTCGACCGGCGGATCCTCGAAAGGAGGATCAGGACCCGGCCCGGCGCGACCCTCGACCTCGAGCTCCTGCAAGCAGATCTGTCCCGCCTCTATGGTCTCGGCGACTTCGAGAAGGTCGATTACCGCCTGTCCAGGACGGACGGCGCCGATCTCCTGATCCACGCCGAGGAGAAACCCTGGGGCCCGAACTACCTCCGCTTCGGCCTGACGTTCGTGAACGATCTCGAGGGCGACAGCGACTACGGCGTCAGGGCCCGATACACCCGGACACGGATGGACGCGCTCGGGGCCGAGTGGCGCAGCGACATCAAGATCGGCCGCAATCGCAGCCTGTTCTCGGAGTTCCACCAGCCGCTCGATTTTTCGGGGGCCTTCTTCGTCGCACCGAGCGTCTCCCTGTTCGGTCAGTTCGTCAACCTCTACGACGGCGACCAGCGGGTCGCCGAGTACGAGCCGCAGGGGACGACGGTGGCGCTCGACGCGGGGGCCGAGCTCGACCGGTACGGTGAGGTGCGGGTCGGTGTCGTCCGCGGGCGCGTGAAGGCGGCCGCCGCGGTCGGGACCAGCAGCCTCCCCGAGTTCGACATCGCGACCGGCGGCCTGACCGGGCGGGTGGTGATCGACCGATTGGACAACCCCTACTTCCCGGCGCAGGGCCGGTACGGTCTCGTGGACCTGTTCCTGTCGCGCCGATCCCTCGGCGCCGATGTCTCGTACGACAAGATGGCGGGATCGTTCTCGCAGGTGTTCCACCGGGGGCGGCATCGGGTCTATGTGGCGCTCGATGGCGGCACCAACCTCGGCACCGAGGTCCCCTTCTACGACGACTTCCTGGTGGGAGGGTTCGGCTCTCTGTCGGGATTCAAGGAGGGCCAGCTCCGGGGGCCTCTCTTCGGCGTGGCGCGCCTGGGCTACTACGCCAGGTCGGGAGGACTGTCCGGGCGATTCGGCCGCGGCGTCTACCTGGGTGGTTGGGTCGAAGCGGGGAACGCCTGGGCCACCCGCTCCGAGGCGCGTCTCGACAACCTCATCTACAGCGGGACCGTGGGCGCCGGCGTCGACACCTTCCTGGGTCCGGCCTACCTGGTCTACGGCCGTTCCGACGACGGCCATGACGCGTTCTACCTGAGCCTCGGCCGCACCTCCTTCACCGGCACGAACGCCTCCGTCTTCAGGAGCTACTAGCTATCCCCCATCTCGTCGGCCTGGCCGATTCCCCTGCGGATCTCCTCGCCCGGGAACGCGTCCCCGCTCCGTGCAGCAGCGACCCGCCCGTCGCTCCGCTATTTCGTTCCCGTCCTCGTCGGCCTCCTGCCGCAGGCCCACCTGCATGAGATCGAAGGCGGGCAGATGCGCGATGAGACGCTCGGGATAGGTGTCGCCGCGCACCGAAAACCAGATGATACGGTTGAGCGCATCCGCATCCGCCTGGTCGGGTCTCTGGAAATTCTGCTCTCGAGTGCGTTTCATCCAGAAGGCGGTCCGCGCGTCGGGGGCCTTTGGCACCATCAGGTTGTCGAGCGCGACCTCCGGCATGACCGCCTCATACGGCCGCGCGTCGGCCTGGTCACGAAAGATGTCGATCGGCGGGGCCGCGGCGTCCAATTGATTCATGGGCGGCAGACCGAGAAGGATTTCCAGGGTGCGTACCATGCTGACGGTCGTGTGGAATTCGTGGATCAGGGCGCCGGGCCGGTTGTAGGCGCTGATGACGAACGCGGGCGAGCGATGCATGTCCACGTGGTCGGGACCGTTCTGCGAATCATCTTCGAGGACGAAGATCGCCGTGTCCTTCCAGTAGCGGCTGCGCGACACCGCCTCGACCAGCTTGCCGATGGCGTAGTCGTTTTCGGCGACGAAAAACTGCGGCGTCGGTTCGCCGGGGCTCAGACCATGGGTGTGATCGCTCGGAAGGCGCATGATCGTCAGGTGCGGCATGCGGTCGGGCCCGCCGGCCTCGAGGTCGGTCACGTAGCCGGCGAACTCGGCCAGCCAATCGCCCACGCGGGAATAGCCGCGGAAGCGCGCCTCCGGGTTGCCGGCTGCAACGACGGGGTCGACGCGGCCCCCCGATTCCTTGAACGCCCGGTACGAATCGGTCGTCATGGAATCGGGCGTCTTGAGATCGAAATTGCGGAAGGTCTGGCTGTAGTGGCCTTCGAGCGAGCGTTTGGTGGCAAAGGCCCTGACCGTGGGCGTCAGATCGGGGTACGGCTTCGGGCGGTTCGCGTTGATCGCCTCGAGATCGGCTTGCGACAGCGTCGGCACGAATTCGCCGTAGCACCGGTAGCGCAGCCCCGCCTTCCTGGCCGCGTCCCACAAGTACAGCGTCTCCGGCTCCGCCACGTCGGGGGCATGGTTGATGTCCGGCGCGTACCGCTTCTGGAACGCCATCACCTCGTCGGCCGTCACCGGCCTGGCGAACAACGACGGCTGCCCTTCGATGGGATCGAGAGTGGGCAGGCGATTGAAGCCTTCGTAATCGTAGGTGCGCCCCCGGCCTGAATAATTCCAGCGATACGACTTGTCCACGAAATCGGTCGAGAAGGCCGCGGTCGCCCAGTTGTGTCCATCGGCGCTTGCTTCCGAGTTGACGAAGAATCGGTCCAGCAGGCCGAAGCGGAGCGCCAGCGCCCGATGATTCGGCGTGATGTCCTGTCGCGATCCGTTGTGCGAGCGCGCGGCCTGTCCCGCGCCGAAGATCGCCAGGTCCGGGTCGCCATCCGCCCTCGAACCGTCGCCCGCGTGCTCCAGATCGCCGAAGACCTGGTCGTAGGTGCGATTCTCCTTGATGACGTAGATCACGTGCCTGATAGGATTGGCGCCGGTGAAAAGGGTCGATTTCACCTTGCCGATCAGTCCGTTGTTGCGCAATACCTGTTGGCTGAAGCCGAGCAGCCGCGGTTCGTCCGGGATGTCAATCAGACTCAGGTTGCCGGAGATGAGCGAGCCGCTGTACTGCCCTCCCTGCCCGCCCTTCGCCGGAAATCGTCCGTTGGGAGCGTTGGGCGCGCGGCCCGAGTCGTTGACGACCATCGAGGAGTTCTCGACCCCCGTCCCCTTCCCGTTTCCGACAATCAGTCGCGGCCCGAAGGCGGCGATCGCCGCCGGATACTGTCCCGTCGGGATGAACCCGGCCAGCCTGGATTTCTTCTGACCCGCGTGCGCGAGGGCGACGACGGCGACCGCGTTGCTGTGGGCGTTGGCGACGAAGAGCGTGGTCCCGTCGGAGCTCAGGGCCAGGCCCTCCGGACTGCTCCCGGGGCGGGCCGTCTCGGTCAGCCGCACGCTGATGCGCTCGATTTCCCTGTCCAGGCGCGTATCGATCACCGAGACGGAGTCGGCATCTGAATTGACCACGTACAGACGCTTCTTCGGCACGTCGAGGGCCATGGCCGTGGGATGGCGATCCACGGCGATGCGCCGGATCGGCCCGTGCGGATGAATCGGATCGACCACGGCCAGGGCAGCGTCGTTCCAGCAGGAGATATAGACCTTGGCGACTTTGCCGTCTCTCGTGGGCAGGACCGCGACGCCGTAGGGATAGATGGTCCGCAACGGGTCGTCGCGCCGCAGGTCGACGCGCACCAGGTCGCGCGCACCGCGCAGGTGAGAGATGATCCCGAGCGAGTCTCCCAGGTTGTTGGCGACGAAGAGCGTCTCGTCATCCGGGCTCAGGGCGAGACCGGCGGGATAGACGGGCGCGAAGTTGTCGTTGTAACGCGGCGTCGGGGCCTGGTCCGCGAACCCGTTCACGTCGATGAACGCCGCCTCGACCCGAGTGCCCGGTCCGGGCGACGCGGGAGTGATCGGCGTGTCGGTGCCGGGTGTGAACCGGAACGTCCAGATCTTGTTCTCGACGCCGCCCGAAACGTACAGCCACCGGCTGCCGTCCCGTTCGATGCGCGCCGACAGGGCGACGCCGACGTTGGCGCTCTGCGGGGTGGGGAAATAGACGTTCTGAATCACGATGGGCTCAGGTCGCGCGCTCAAATCGATGACCGACAGCGACTGCTGGCCGCGATTGGTCTTGGCACTGAACTGCAGCCCGAAGCCGCTGTTGATGGCAATGAGGTAGCGGCCGCGGCCGTCCGGACCGTCCTTGTCGGCCGAGCGCACAAAATCGACCGTCAGCGGAACGACGGCTGGCCGCCGCGTGGAAGCGTCCATCACCCACGCGCCCGCGGGCGTGATGGGCCGGCCCTCGGATCCCGGCTCGCTCGTTCCGTCGCCCGGCGCCGCGGGCGCGGAATGGAGCCACAGACGCTCCGACACGACCAGAGCGACCACGCACAACAGACCCGCCAACAAGCGGGACGGAGCCGGATTGAACTGAATCTCCTGCATATCGCCTCGTCTGATGGGCCGCGAAGCGACCGATGGGACTCTCGCCGGTGCAAGCTCGGGACGCAGTGTAGCAGCCTTCGGCGATCCTCAGATCACGCCAGCGCGGTGCCCCCCTTGCTTACCTAGGGGAGTATCTTGTATACTCCCCTAGGAAACCGATATGAGTAAACCGATCGACCTCGTCCAGGGCACCCTCGATCTTCTCCTCTTGAAGATCCTGGCGCTGGAGCCCTTGCACGGGTGGGCCATCAGTCTTCGCCTGAAATCCATCTCTGGAGATGTCCTTCAAGTGAGTGAAGGATCCCTCTACCCTGCTTTGCACAAGCTGGAACAGGAAGGCTGGATCACGGCCGAGTGGAAGCAGACGGACAATAACCGGCGGGCGAAGTTTTATTCGCTCACCCGCCTGGGCAGGAAGAAGCTCGAGTCGGAGGCGGCGAACTGGCAGCGGCTGTCGTCTGCCATTTCGCACGTCATCAAGCTTTCAGAGACATAGGAAGAGTCATGCGGATGGAGCACTGGTGGTTCACGGCGCCCTTGCGGCTGAGGTCCATTCTGCGCGGCCGCCAAGTGGAGCGGGAGCTCGATGAGGAGCTCCAGTTCCATCTGGAGCACAAGATCGAGGAGGGCATCGCCCAGGGTCTTTCCCCGGATGAGGCGCGCTACGCGGCGCTGCGCGCGATGGATGGACTGGAACAACGGAAAGAGGAGATGCGAAGAATGCGACGCATTCACTGGTTGACGGATTTCGTCGCAGATGTGCAGTACGCGATCCGGAGCCTGCGCCGGACGCCCGGACTGACCGCGTTCGTCGTGATCACGATCGCGCTGGGGATCGGGATGACCGCGACGCCCTTCAGTATGCTCGATGCGCTGATTTTCAGGCCATACCCCGTCCCGCATCCGAGCGACGTGGTCACCCTGGTGAGCACGTCACGCGACAACAGCTTCGACTCCTTCTCCTATCGCGAATACCTGGACATCCGGGACAACACCAAGAGCTACGACGGCGTCATCGCCAACGCGCCCCTGGGACTCGTCGGCTTCAGCGCCGAGCCCGGAGCCACGCCGCGGGTCAGGGGCGGAATGATGGTCTCCGGCAACTACTTCCGCGTGCTCGGAGTGGAGCCCCGGCTGGGGCGCGCTTTTCGGGAGAACGAGGACGAAGTGCCCGGTCGTGATGCCGTGATGGTGCTCGGGCCGGGCTTCTGGAAGAACGAGTTCGCGAGCGATCCTTCAGTCGTCGGCAGGATCGTTCGTCTGAACGGCACGGATTTCACCGTGATTGGCGTCGCGCCGGAGTCGTTCCCGGGGATGCAGGTATTCATGCGTCCCGACTTCTACACGCCGCTGGCGATGGCGCGAGTTTTTTCGACCAACCCGCAGAAGAATTTCTTCGAGGACCGCGATGATCGCGAGTTGAGCGTGAAGGCGCGCCTGAAGCCGGGCACGACGCAGCAGCAGGCGCACAACGAGCTCGCGGTGCTCGCCCAGGACTTCGAACGCGAACATCCGGACGTCAGCCGCGACCGCGGCGCCGCGGTACGCACCCAGTTTGAAATGCGAACGCGGGATGATGACGTCAACTGGAAGTTCGGCGTGATCTTTACGGGCCTTGCGCTGGCGGTGCTGCTGGTGGCGTGCACCAACGTTGCGGGACTTCTCCTGAGCCGTGCCCGCACGCGGGCACGCGAGATCGCCGTACGGTTGGCGCTGGGCGCCGGGCGTTTCCGTCTGATCCGCCTGCTCTTGACCGAAAGCCTGGTGCTCGCGTGCCTGGGTGGATTGGGCGGGATCGCCGTCGGGTACGGCGGCATAGAGTTCCTCAGCACGTTCACGATTCCCACCGAGCTGCCGATCAAGGTCCCGTTCCGGATGGACACCCGCGTGCTGCTGGCAAGCCTCGCGTTGTCCGTCTTGAGCGCCGTTTTTTGCGGCCTGGCGCCGGCGCTGCAGAGCACGCGCCTGGACCTGGTGAAAGGACTCAAGTCGGCCGACGTCGACCTGCCCGGACGCAGACGCCTGTGGGGCCGGAACGTGCTGGTCGTTGCGCAGGTCTCCATGTCCCTGATGCTGCTCGCGGCGGCTTTCCTGATGTTCCGGGGTTTCCACCAGAGCCTGCGCGAGGGAACCGGATTCGCGAAGAATCAGGTGCTGATGGCGAGTTTCGATCCGCGGCTGGTGCAGTACGATGCGGCTCAAACGCGGCAGTTCTACAAGCTCCTGACCGAGCGCGTGCGGGAAGTGCCCGGAGTTCAGAGCGCGGCTCTCACGCAGAACCCGCCGCTCGGACTGGACGACTTCGGCGTCGTCGCCTTCGTGCCGGACGGTTTTCAGATGCCGCGCGATCGCGAGAACTTCACGTCGCCCATGGACACGATCGATGAAGGGTACTTCGAGACGCTGGGGATACCTATCCTGCGTGGCCGCGGCTTCCTGGCGTCCGATACCGAGGATGCGCCGCGGGTCGCCGTCGTGAACGAGCAGTTCGCGAATCACTATTGGCCGGGCGCCGACGCGGTAGGAAAACACTTCCGGCTCGATGGCGCCACCGGCACGCCGGTCGAGATCGTCGGCGTCGCCCAGACCGTCAAGTATCGGGAGACCATCGAAAGACCGACGGATTTCGTGTATATGCCTCTGGCCCAGGATCCGAAAGCGCGAATGGCCCTGCTGTTGCGGTCGAGCGGCGATCCCCTGCAATTGGTCAAGCCCCTGAAGGAGGTCGTCCGGGCGCTCGATTCGAACCTGCCGATGCTGGGGATGAGGACTTATGAGGACTTGTACCGGTACCATGCGGTGGAAGGGCCGCGAGTTGCGGTGGAACTGGTCGGTACCCTGGGCGCGGTGGGCCTCCTGCTCGCCATCGCCGGCTTGTACGGAGTCGTGGCGTACAACGTGAGCCGCAGAACCCGCGAGATCGGCATTCGCGTGGCCATCGGCGCGCGGCCGTCCGACATCCTGCGCCTCGTCATGAGCAAGGGTCTTATGCTGGTGGGAACGGGAACGGCGATCGGGCTGGCGATGGGTTTCGCCGTCGAGCATCTCATGAATTCTATGCTGTTCAATGTCGGCGGAGTCGACATTGCGGTTTATCTCCTCGTCGTGCCGGCGATGATTCTTGTGACCATGCTGGCGGCCTACGTCCCAGCGCGACGCGCATCCAGGATTGAGCCAACACAGGCGCTGCGATACGAGTAGTGCAGTCACGCCTG
>Ga0134088_10000768_pt1 | contig 11688 bp, 10 predicted proteins | sample 15_taG_3_FD_94461 | JGI IMG/M metagenome (GOLD analysis project Ga0134088, IMG submission 94461) | Grasslands soil microbial communities from the Angelo Coastal Reserve, California, USA - 15_D_Rain_20cm_5_09182015 | ecosystem: Environmental > Terrestrial > Soil > Grasslands ...
ATCGGCACGGCCGTGGCCGGCAGCACCAAGGGGAAGGAGGCCGTGATCCAGCCTGACGAGAACATCGCCGTCAGCCTGGAGAGGTCCGCCCAGACGACCCTGCGGCCCTGAACGGCGTCCCGGACAGCCGGACGAAAAACCGCCCGGCGCACCGGTTCGATTCAGCATCGAACCCGCGTGCGCCGGGCGCTTTTTTGCCGCCCGTGGGCGGCTGAGGGGCGCTCAGCCCCTACGCCGGCCCGGAGGCCGGCGTCACCTCGTTCAGTCGTTCAGGTGGACGTTCACCTTGCACGGCTTGGAGGTCCAGTTGCCCTCGCCGTCGTCCATGCTGATGTTCATGTTGAAGTGGCCGTTGGCGGCGGCAGCGCTGTTGCCGGTCTTCTTCACGGAGTCGAACACGAACGTCAGCTCGACGCCGTCGACGCCGTCGACGTCCTTATAAAGCCGCTTCCCGCCCATCATGTGACCCGCCACGCCCGGCGGAGTGAAGCCGCTGCCGCGCAAGCCGAAGCTGGTCACCGGGCCGCAATTGCCGTTGCAGCCGAAGGTCATGGTGAACGTGATGGGCGTGCCCTGGACGTAATTCTTCACGTTGAACCCGCAGTCGTACTTCATCGAGTTCGAGCCGTAATTTTCCGTGCACTGCGAATCCCGCGTCACGGCCTGGGCCGACGCGGGCGCTGCGATGGCGAGCGTCACGAGGACGACCGCCGCACCTACGAGAGCGCGTTTCATCGTTATCCTCCTGAGACGCGCCCACAGGTCCCGGGCCACGTCGCACCCCCTGTAAAGAGCAAAGGCGATACCATGCCGCGGTTCTGGACGCTACCGGGGGCGATCGACCCAAAGTCCCGCAGAGCAGCCCCTTCCGGGTGGGGTGGAAGGGCCCCGAGTGACGGGTTCCTGGACAGATCACGCTTGAGACAGACAAAAGACGACGCTTGATGGTCCGCGATTGTCAGGGGATTTGCTGCTTGAGAAGGGCTTCGAACCCCGGATCCTCGCGGATCCTTTCAAAATCGGGCTCACCCGCCATCTGGTCGGCTGGAAGGTAACCGGCCGCACGGGCCTGCAGGAGCCTCTGCAACGCCTGATCACGCCGCTGTGCCAGAGACAGGGCCCGCGCCAGTCGGTAATGCGCCGCGCCCGGAGCGCTCGGCCGCAGGCGTTCCGAGGTGAGCGCCAGGGCGCGCGCGGCAGGAGAGTCGTCCGGCAGGCGGCGCGCGCCGTTCGAAGTGCGCAGACGGACCAGCTTGAGCGTGGATTCGGCTATTTCCAGGGGGTCCTCGAGGGAATCGGCTCCCAGGATCGCCTTCTCGAGAACAGCGGCGGACTCGCCCACCTCCTTCCGCGCGTCGAGTTCGTCCGCAAGGGCCCGCGCCAGCCGGGTCGGGACCAGCGGCCGATCGCAGGCCGAGCGCAGAAGGGCGATCACCTTGCGGTCCCGCCCCTTCGAGCGGAAATAGGCAATGAGGTCGTCGTAGGCGTTGAACAGAAGCTCCCGGCCACGGGCCGGACCGTCGTAGTCAGGCGGAACGCGATCGAGGAAGGAGCTGAGGAAGTACTCGGCCTCGGCATCGCGGCCGAGGCGCTTGAGGCAGTACCCCTTCGCATACAGGATCAGGAGGGCCGGCATGGATGTGCCCTCGGGGACTTCGACCCCCCCGTAGAGATCGAGCGCTCCCTGATAATCCTGGGTGGCGACGAGCAGCGCAGCGGCTCCGAGGCGGGCCCGGCTCTCGCCGTAGTCCCACTTTTTCAGGAGGAGGTTGTACAAGTCCCGCGCCGCGGGATAATTGCCCTCCTTCAAAAGGGTCGCCGCGGCGCCGAGCTGAGGGACGATTGCCTCGTGGTCCATGTCGACCGCCTGACCGAACATCTCCAGCGCCTTTTCGTAAAGCTCCGTCTCCCGCAGGGCTTCTCCGAGAGCCGAAAGCACGCGCGGATCGTGGGGCGCGATTTCGGCGGCGCGGCGACAGGCGTCCAGAGCGCCATTCTCGTCCTTGCGCAGGCGCAGGACGATGCACAGTGCGACATGCGCTTCAGGGGACGCCGGATCGAGTGAGACGGCGCGGCGTGACTCCTCGAGGGCAGGGCTCAGACGGTCGCCCGCGGCCAGAGCCAGAGCCAGAGCCGCCGCGGCGGCGGGGTCGTCGGGAGCCAGGTCGACGGCCCTGCGGGATTCCTTGAGGGCGGACGCCAGCCTCTCCGGGGATTCATCAAGGCCCAGAGTGTAAAGGTACAAGAAGACGCGCGCCAGGCCGACGTGTGCATCGGCGCGATCCGGCCCGATCCTGAGCGCCTTTCGGAACAACCGATCGGCCTCCGCCTGGTCTTCCGGACGCGGCCTCGCCAGGTACTCGAACCCGCGCCGGACATAGGCATCGGCGCCCAGGCGCGTCTCGTCGCGCGCTTCGGCCGCGGCGCCGCCCGGAAGGGCGATGAGACAGACGACCAGCGGGACCGCGAAAACGAAAGACGCGACGCAACGCGGGGTGGATGCTCGGGAACGCGGGGTGCCCGGACCGCGACTCAGGTCTGCTGAGCCGCGGCGCCGTCGAACAAGTGGCGCAGGCGGTAACGCACGCGCCCGAGTAGGCGGTTCAGGTAGTGTCCACGCGGCAGGAAGGAGAGGATCGGCTCGCCGCGACGGTCGTACTTTTCCAGCTCCTCCAGGATGCGCGAATGCCCGGGTTTGAGGTTGAGACCCTTCTGGAAGGCATCGAAAGCATGGGACTTCAGGCGGTTCCTCAGGTAGACGATGCCGAGATTGCAGTACAGATCGGGATCGAAGAACTCGCGCTTGACCGCCTGCTCGCACAGCCTCTGGCCCTCCTCGGACTTGCCGTTCGACAGGGTCAGGGCCAGTCCGAGGTACGACACGTATTTCATTTTCGGGTTCTTCGCCCCCTCCTGGCGCTCCAGATCGATCGCCTGCTGGAACAAGGAGATGGATTCCTTGTAGCTGCGGCGCTCGAGGGAGACCATCCCGTTCCGCCAGGCGACTTCGGAGGGGGCTATGGGAGTGTTCGCCATGACACCTCTTCGTCCGAAGGACTCGATAAATGTTCATGGCCCAATATAGTCCGGCGCACGAGGGAGTCAAATGGCGGCGGGACGCGCGGCCGTCAAAAATGGCAACCGCCCGGGGGTCTCAGGGACCACCGGGCGGTCTGTGGGTCGTCTGCCTCGGACCCCTCGACGGTGCGACTATTCCTCCTCGGTCGAGCCGTAACCGGAGCCGTAGGTCGGTGTGTAGCCGCCCGTCACAGGGCTCGAGGTGGGCATGATGTCGGACGCCGGGCTCGGAGTGGCAGGGGTGGGGGCGCGGCCGATCTTGGCCGCGGCCTTCGGGGCCGACCGCCTGCGCCGCGGTGCCTTGCGGGCACTGGTCTTCCTTGCCGGGCGCGACTTCCTGGCCATCTTCCGCCGGGCCGACTTCCGGGCCGATGCCTTCTTCTTCGAAGACCTGGAAGCCGATTTCTTCCGGCGGGGCGCCTTCCGCTTGGATGCTTTCTTGGCCACGGTCTCACCCCCTCTTCAGCATATGTTTGGAAACCGAACCCAATACATCACAAGGGTGATCCTTTGTCAAGACGGACACCGGAACAGGTAGGACCTCAGGTCCGAAAGTCTTCGTACGGTCGCTGGTTCCAAACCCGAGCGTCCGATTCGACCTCGCCGCCGCGCCGCAGGTCGTCGAGAATCGTCCGCGCCACCCGCAGCTCGCGCTGGGCCTCTTCGCGGTCCTGGTACATGTATGGGTCCTCGACCGAGACCGGGGCGACGGCCACTTTCTGTTCCAGCGCCTCGATCAGCTCCTCCTGGATGGCGATCGCCTTGAGCCGCGTCTCTTCCTGTAAGGTCGGGTCGGCGCCGCGCTCGATGTCGAAGAGCGACGTGTAGGTCTCGTACACGCGCTCATAAACCCGCGAAGCGTTGTCGCGCGTGTCACGCAGGGCCGCGGCCAGATCGCGGGCGCTCAGGGTTTTCGGGTCGAGCGGCTGCGGACGCTTCGTTCCGCCCAGGCGGGCGTGCGTCAGGTAGGACGGGAACAGTCCCTTGATCGTGTCGCCCACCGGCTTGATGGCCTGGCCGTCGGCGCCGACCCCCTTGGGCTGGATCCCCTGCAGGATGACCTGGCCCACCTCGGGCCGCAGCACTTCCTTGGGCGGAAGGTAACCGTAACGCAGGATGTCCTGTACCCCGGTGCCGCTCATGGTGATGTGGTGTTCGCGGCCGTGGGGGCAGGTCTTTTCGGAGGCGATGCTGCCGCAGCGCGTGCAGTAGAACGACTCCCGGAAGAAGATCGGCTCGATCCCCAGCTCGTCCCGGCCGTAGTCGGAGAAGATTTTCTGCGAGGCGTACGGGTCGTAGAAATTGCCGAAACCGGCGTGATCGCGTCCGACGATAAAGTGGGTGCAACCGAAATTGCGGCGGATCAGGGCGTGCAGGATCGCCTCGCGCGGCCCGGCGTACTGCATGGTGATGCGCAGGGGCGCCATCGCCACGCGGTCGGCGGGGAAGTACTCGCGCAGCGCCACCTCGTACGCCTTGATGCGGAACTCGTTGCGGAAATAAGCGCGGCGGGTGGTCTCCACGACCGGGTGGATGAACAGACCGTCGAAGATCTCGAGGGCGCACTTCTGCAGATGCTCGTGTCCGCGGTGCAGAGGGTTGGCGGTCTGAAAGGCGACGACGGTGCCCCAGCCGCGCGTCTCGTGGAACAGTTTCCAGGCATCTTTCGGCTCGAGGCGGTATTTCTCGAACGGCCCCCAGTTCGTCTTGTCGATGAGATCGATCGGCCCCGCCAGCGCTGTGTCGCCGAGCCGGCTGAAGATGGCATCCACGCCGGGATGCCGCCTCTCGGTCGTGCCGAAGAGCTTCTGCGCCCGCTCCGTCTTGTCGAAGCCGTATTTTTCCTGCAGGTGCAGAATCGCCACCGGGGTCCCGGACGGATCGACGAGCGCGAGCGCCTCCCCCTCGCGCACGCGATCCACGACGCGGCGTCCGGCGTCGTCGCCGGGCGCCAGCGTCGGCGGCAGCGTCCACGGGGTGCCGTCGGCCAGCCGTCCGTTGTCGAGGATCGAGATGTAGTCCTTGCTCCCGGCATATCCCTCGAGCGGGCTCAGAACGCCGGTCGCGATCATCTCGAGGGTCACCACCTGGTCGAGCGTCAGGGTCAGCTGCGGAAGGCGCGCGGCCTGATTCCTCGCCCGGTCGCGGGAAGCGCCCTGGAGCGCGCGATCGACCAGTTTTCCCCCCACAGGGGTCGGGCCTGGCCGGGACGTCCGTCGCGCGCCCGGAGCTTCGGCGACAACGCCCTTCTCGTCGGTCATGACCTCTCCTCTATCCTCCAACGAAAAAACCCTTTCCGGGAGACCGGAAAGGGTTCGGCATTCCTGCGCTTCTGCCTGTTTGTGCCGCCCTATCCCCCGGAAACCGGACGCCGCAGGGTGCGACAACAGCAGGCCGCCACCGCGACCCGTGATGCAGGGCGCGACCCGCGCGCCTGCCGGACGCTGCAGAATCGATAGTGCACGCCGTTTCGGAACATCGAGTGCGGGTCCCTCGCGTCGATTCGCTCGAAGCCGGAACTATACGGTGAGCGCCCGCTCCTGTCAACGCTTTGCTGCGCGCGGGACGGCGGTCGGAACGGTGTCAGCGCAGTTCCTGGAAAAGCGCCGGATCGTCGGTCATGAGGCCGTCGCCGCCGAGGGCCACGAGGCGGCGCATAAGACGCACGTCGTTGACTGTCCAGAAAACGACGGCGAGGCCGAGCCGGCGCGCAAGGCGGACGCGGCGGGGCGTCGCCAGGCGGACGTGCGGGTGGAGGGCGAACAGCCGGACCCGCTTGTGCACGGCGCGAACTCCCCGCAGCGAGCGCGACGCGAGGAACCCGAGATGGACCGCGGGCATGGCGGCGCGGGCGTGCAGGAGGGCCTCGCCCGAGAACGACGAGACGAGCAGAAGGTCCCTGAAACCGGTGCGGGCCACGGCCTGCGCCACTGCGCGCGCGATCGCGTCCGGGCCGCGCCCGGCCGGCCGGCGGGCGGCGCCCGCGGATCTTCGGCCCGAGGCGGGCGGCTCCTTGATCTCGATGTTCAGGCCCGAGCGGCCGCGGGCGCCCTCCAGCGCCTCTTCGAGCGTCGGGATCCGCTCGCCCCTGAAGCGGGAGGAGAACCACGCGCCGGCGTCCAGACGCCGCAGGTCCCGGGAGGCGATCGCCGACACTCTCCCATGGCCGTTGGTCGTCCGATCGACCGTGTCGTCGTGGATCACCATCGGCACGCCGTCGGCGCTCAATTGAACGTCGAGTTCGATGGCGTCGGCCCCGAGGCGGATCGCCTCCCTGAAGGCGGCGAGGGTGTTCTCGGGCGCGCGTGCCGAGGCGCCACGGTGGGCCACGCGCAGGGGGCGGTGCGGCAAGGTCGCCGGCAGGACGGCAGGCACGCGACGCGCTGAGGACGCATCCGTGCCCATCAGGAGACCGCCGTCTCGCTGGCGGCGCGCTCGACGCGCTTGCGGTCGTGGGCGGACAGCCGACGTTTGCGCAAGCGCACGCTCTTCGGCGTGACCTCGACCAGCTCGTCCTCGCCCAGGAACTCGATGCAGTCCTCGAGCGACATGTCGCGGTGCGGGGTGAGGCGGATGGTGTCGTCGGAGGTCGAGGAACGCATGTTGGTGAGATGTTTCTTCTTGCAGGGATTGACGACCAGGTCATTATCGCGCGAGTGCTCGCCGACGATCATTCCCTCGTACACGGCCACCCCGGGACCGACGAACAGGGTCCCGCGCTCCTCGAGATTGTGCAGGGCGAACGTCACGGTCGTGCCCGGCTCCTTCACGACGAGAGAGCCGCGGGTGCGCGTCGGGATGTCGCCCCGGTGCGGCCCGTACTCGTGGAACACATGCGACATGATGCCGGTGCCGCGCGTCTCGGTGAGAAACTCACGACGGAAGCCGAGCAGGCCCCGGGCCGGAACAGTGAACTCGAGGCGGACGCGGCCGGTGCCGGCGCCGCTCATGTCGGCGAGCTCTGCGCGCCGGGAGCCGAGCATCTCCATCACCCGCCCCCGGTACGCCTCGTCGAGGTCGAGCACCAGATATTCGATAGGCTCGAGCAGATGTCCGGCGCCGTCCTTCCTTAAGATAACCTGGGGCCGGGATAGCTGGAACTCGTGCCCCTCGCGGCGTATGGTCTCTGCGACGATCGCCAGGTGCAGCTCGCCGCGCCCCGAAACCTTCAGCGTGTCCGTGGTGGCGGTCTCCTCGACGCGCAGCGCCACGTTGGCGCGCGCCTCGCGGAACAGGCGCTCGCGCAGGTGTCGAGAGGTCACGAATCGGCCGTCCTGGCCCGCGAACGGCGAGTCGTTCACCAGGAACTCCATCGAAATCGTCGGTTCGTCGATGCGGATCGGCGGCAGCGCGTCGGGCGCGTTCGGATCGGCGATGGTCTCGCCGATCTGGATGTCGGGGATGCCGGCCATCGCCACGATCTCTCCGGCCGCCGCCTCCGCAACACCGACCCGCTTCAGCCCCTCGAACGTCTCGAGGCGGGTCACCTTCCAGGTCTGCACCGTGCCGTCGAGCTTCAGGAGCGCGATCGGATCGCCCAGCCGTATCCGTCCCCGGGAGATCCGGCCGATGGCGATGCGCCCGACGTAGTCGTTGTAGTCGAGCGTGGCCATCTGCAATTGCAGCGGCGCGTCCGCATCGCCCGGCGGTCCCGGGACCCGATCCAGGATCAGGTCGAGCAGGGGCCGGACGTCGGAGTCCGTGCGCTCGATCTCCAGGCGGGCGTAGCCGAGCTTGGCGGAGGTGTAGACGTGCGGGAAGTCGAGCTGCTCGTCCGCCGCCCCCAGGTTGATCATCAGCTGGAACACCTCGTCCAGGACCTGGTGCGGACGCGCATCCGCGCGGTCGACCTTGTTGATCACGACGATCGGGCGCATGCCGAGCTCGAGGGCCTTCTTGAGGACGAAACGCGTCTGCGGCAGCGGTCCTTCGGCGGCGTCCACGAGCAGAAGGGCGCAGTCGACCATGCCGAGGATGCGCTCGACCTCGCCTCCGAAATCAGCGTGACCTGGGGTATCCACGATGTTGATCTTCACTCCGCGGTAACGGATGGACGTGTTCTTCGCAAGGATGGTGATGCCGCGCTCCCGCTCCAGGTCGTTGCTGTCCATGACGCGCTCGATCAGTCGCTCATTGGCGCGGAAAGTCCCGGTCTGCTGCAGCAGGCGGTCGACCAGCGTCGTCTTGCCGTGGTCGACGTGTGCGATGATGGCGATATTGCGGATATCGCCCCGCCGGGCGTGTCCGGGCACGATGGCTCCTCCTGGGAGAAATGGAATTATAGCGCCCCGTGCGGGCCTTCGGACCCGCTCCTCACTCGATAGTGAAGCGGGGCTTCGGCGTGGCGGGGCGAACGGGGGAGCGGCCCAAGGGCGACCGCGTCGTCTTTTTCTCCATCAGAAGCTCGCGCGTGGCATTCTTGAGGAAATACAGCTCCACGATCAGGAGCCCCAGGAACATCTTCTCGATGTCGCGGTTCTGGTACACGTGGCGCTGAAGCGGCGGGCCCGGCTGCCCGTCGCACGCCACCCGCCCCTCGTCGAGAATGCGGTAGCGCCTCGGCGTCTCCGGTCCTTCGGGGCGGCGGGCATGGAAATAGCCCAGGAGGAGCCCGCCCGGCTTCAGGACGCGCCGCGCCTCCGCCGCCAGGAGCGTCATCGCGCGCGGGTTGTAATAGTTGAAGATGTCCCAGCCGACGATGGCGTCAAAGGTCTCGTCCGGATAGGCGAATGTCGTCGGCAGCAGCGCGTTCCGGGTCGAGGCAGAAGCCGGCCCGCCCGGGCGCGGCCGCGCCTCCAGATCCGGCCTCCGCCCCTGCAGCTTCGTGGAGGCGAACGTGCGCGGCGGCAGGACGATGCGCCGTGACGGGCGCGGGCCGGGACGGGGGACCGATGCGTGGGAGCCGGCCGCGTAAGCCGAAGGCGGATCGCCGGCGACAGCCACGGGACGCGCCGCGGCGGGGGGCGCGGCCGGGGTATTCGTCAGGAGGCCAGGAGCAGGCGCAGGACCGCCTGTGTCTGTGGCCACCAGCATGCCGCAGCGCGCCGGCCCATCCTCCGTCAGGGATGTCTCAGGGGGGGCGCCGACGTCACGCGGATCCAGCGGTGTTTTCTGCGCCGATTCGGCCTCGAAGGCCAGCAGCAGATCCTCGACCTGAACCTTGCAGCCGCGCCGGGCGAAGAACTCGATGTTGGAGCCGGAGAGCCGCCCGAGGTCGAGCAGGTGCGGTCTCTCCATGTGCCGGAGCCGTTTCAGGAATTTGACGAGGATATGCGAGACCACGACCGAGCCGTCGATCGACTCGATCGAGGAGCCGTCCCGCGCGCCGTTCCTGCGAAACAGATGCAGCATGACTCGCGCTCTCGGAGCCCGGCCGGACCCCAGGCCGCGAGGCTCGGTTCCCGCCCCGCGCCCGACTCGCCGCCCCGGGGCGCGCGGCCCCGGGGCGGAGGCGGAGACGCCGACCTCTACAGGCGGGTGCCCTGGATCTTGGCGTCGTCCTTCATTTCGGGAATGCGGCGGACTTCGTCTGAGGACTTCACGGGAGCCGGCGTCTTGCGTGCCGTCTCGGCGGCGCGCTCCATGTCGACGCTTCCCTTGAAATGGGCGCCGTCCGCGATCGTGATGCGCGGGGCGGCGATGTCGCCGTTCAAGCGGCCGGTCGGGGCGATCTCGACCCGTTCCTTGGCGTAGGCGTGGCCCTGCACGTCTCCGGCGATGACGATCGTGTTGGCGTACAGGTCGGCCTTGATCTTGCCGTTCGGTCCGATCGTCAGGTTGTGGTCCCGCAGCTCGATCTTCCCCTCGACGCGGCCGTCAATGGTCAGGTCCTCGTCGCCCTGCAGCTCACCCTTGATCTGAATCGATGGTCCGATGTTCACGATGCGGCCTCCCTTCGAAGGGTCTGAGGTATAGACCGGATGAACAGGTGCCTCATTCGGGCGACCGCTGGCGTCTCTCTTGTCCCACATGGAGCCCTCCCTGAAAGACCCGGTGGATTCCGGGTGGATCATTGTTCCCCGCTCGACAGAGAGCCCCCACCCTATGATGATAGTGCGGGAGTCTGTCCGACGCCACGTGACAAAAACGGCGTCAGCGGGAAGGATTGCGGGAGCCCACGCTCCCCACGGAATCACTCGGAACCGATCGTCGCTTCGATGGAACGAACTCTAACATACGGTCCCGAGAGCGTCAAGGCGGCGAGGCCTTGTGTGTTCCGTCCCGCCCAATATATATATGCCGGCACGCGGGGAGGCAAGTTTTTGACAGGGGCAGCGGGTCGATGTGTCTAATTTCATGGATCATCGCGACTTTAACGACCGTCTTGGCGGCCTCCGTGCCGTGTCTTGCGGCCGCTCCGACACCCAGGTCGCCCGCCGATCCCCTCCTGCCGTACCTGCAGGATGACGATCCCCAGGCACACGCGCAGGTCCTCACGGCGCTCCGCGAGCAGGGTGTCTCCCCCTGCCGTGCGCTCAGCGCTTACGCGAGAAATCCCAATAGCCGCGTGCGCGGAAACGCGGTCGACGCCATGAATGATGCCGGTTGCGCCGATTTCCAGGCCTACAGCGGTTACCTCCTCGACGCCTCGGCAGGGGTGATCGTCGCCCTCATCGACGCCGCCGAACGCCGCGTGATGAAAGACGCCGTGCCATTCCTCCTCGGGAGCCTGCCCGATCGCCGCCGCATCGTCACCGGGCAGGGAACCTGGTCGCTAGGGGAGAAGGCGCACCACGCCCTCATGGTGATCACCTGCCAGTCGTTCCACTATGACCCTTCCGCCCCCCGGGACGATCAACGGAACGCCATGACCCGCTGGCGGCAGTGGTACCTGGCGAAGAAAGACCTGACGCGCGACGAATGGGTGCAGGAAGGGATCGGGCGGGCGCGGGACTACGCCGGACGCGATTACGAACCCTACCGCGTCGAGGGGCTGCGTCTTCTGGCGCTCATCGGGTCGCCGGCGCTGCCGACCCTGCGCAAGCTCCTCGCGAGGCGCCCGGGTGACGTGCAGGCGGAGGTCGTCTGCCTGCCGGACGAACCGCCACGCGTCACCGACGCCGTGCCCTGCGCCCTGGTGGTGCGCAACGCCTCGAGCCAGCCTCTGGCGATCGCACCTCCACCCGACGGGCTCGAGGTGCGGATCTCGCGGATCGACGCGCCGACCGGCGAGCCCGGGCCTGCCCGAGGCGGTCCGCCCCCGGCAGACCGCGCCCGTCCCTCCGCGCCGGCGAACGCCCCGCCGCCGGATCGGGCCGCCGGAATCCTCGCCGCCTTCGCCGACCGTCTCGTCGACCTCGCACCCGGGGAGGTCCTGCGTTACGAGTTCAGCGCCGGGCCGGTCCTCTCGGCGGGCCGTTACCGGGTGCGGGCGACGCTCGCCGACCTCGCGGCCGATTTGACCCAAGACGCGATTCCGCTCGACGGTGCGCCCGAGAGACGCGACGGAAAGGCCGTGCCGAGAACCGGCGGTGCGCCCGCAGCAATCGAGGCCGAGGCGGTCGTGCGGTTCGAGCAGTGAGGCGGCCGATCGAGCCGTTCTAGCTAGAGAAGAGACGAGGCGAGGTGAAGCTCGTTCTGCACCAGGAACAGCCAGTGCAGGACGAGGGG
>Ga0134088_10000775_pt1 | contig 11679 bp, 11 predicted proteins | sample 15_taG_3_FD_94461 | JGI IMG/M metagenome (GOLD analysis project Ga0134088, IMG submission 94461) | Grasslands soil microbial communities from the Angelo Coastal Reserve, California, USA - 15_D_Rain_20cm_5_09182015 | ecosystem: Environmental > Terrestrial > Soil > Grasslands ...
AATTCCGTAAAGAGGAGATGGAGTTTCACTTCAATCCCAGGGTGTCGTCGCCGGATTATCCCCACTGGGCTGAGGAGAGAAGGAAAGCAAGTCAAAGAGTGCGCGGAACCCTGAGATCGTGGCTCAACGTCCCGTACGGCACCTCACCGCGGGAGGTGATGGATATTTTTCCGGCGAATAAGGCGTGCGCTCCGGTATTCGTCCATATCCATGGAGGCTATTGGCGCGGCGGGAGCAAGGACGACAATTGCCATTTCGCGGAGCTTTTTACGGAGGCTGGCGTGGCCGTGGTGCTTTTGGAATATGATCTCTGCCCGGCTGTGACCGTCACCGAAATCGTCCGGCAGTCGCGCTCAGCCATCGCCTGGGTCTATCGACATATTTCGGAATATGGAGGCGACCCGGAGAGGCTGTACATTTGCGGTTTGTCCGCCGGAGGCCATCTCGTAGCCATGGCCCTTGCCCACGACTGGGAGGCAGAAGGGCTTCGGCACCAAATTATCAAGGGCGCAAGCGCCATCTCCGGAGTCTACGACCTCGATGCCGTTCTACACGTGAGCGTCAATAGGGAGATCCGACTGAATCCACAGAGCGCGCGGGAAAACAGCCCCTTCCTTCATCCGCCTCTTCCGTACGCCCCTCTAATCATCGCCGTCGGTGGAAGCGAGCCCAGGGGCTGGAAACAAATGTCAGAAGAATTCTTTAAGGTTTGCCGGAAGCGGGGCCTAAAGTGCGAGTACCTCGAGATCCCCGCCGCCGACCATTACTCGCTTGCGTCGCTCCTGGCGGACCCCGATAGCTCTCTCACCCGCGCTATCTTCCAACAAATGGGCTTGCCGCCCCCTGGCTAGGCGTTGACTGCTCCCGTTCCACGGCAGTCTGACAGTGGATAGACATGGCAGTGAAACCGGGCTAATAGTGGGCTCCGGGAGAAGACGTTGATGCGCTACTGTATGCCGCCGGACCCCAACACGAGAAGAGCCAGTTTTGTTGCCCCGGCTAATGCGTGCGACACACATTTTCATATTTTCGGCCCTCCGGAAGAATTTTCTTTTGCGCCGACGCGGCAGTACTCGCCGCCTGCTGCCCCGCTGGAACATTATCTCAACATGGCGGCGGGCATCGGCATCGAACGGGGTGTGGTGGTCCAGCCGAGCGTCCATGGTCTGGACAACTCCGTGACGTTAAATGCCATAGAGAGATCGAGCGGGCGCTTTCGTGGTGTTGCGCGCGTTGATGACAAGACCAGCCGAAGCGAGCTTCAACGGTTGCATGAAGGGGGCATGCGCGGGTGCCGCTTCAATCTGCTCAACAGGCCTCGGGGCAACGTGGCGCTCGACGTCTTTGACCGGGTCGTGGAGCGCGTCGTGGAATTCGGTTGGTCGATTGACCTGCATATTGATCCGAAGAACTTGCTGGAACAGGAGAAGCGCATCCGCTCCTTGCCGATGGCCGTGGTCTTCGATCATCTAGCGCGGATCGATCCGGCGGAGGGCCTGAAGCAACCGGCTTTTGAATTACTGTTGGACCTAATGAAAGAGGATCGATTCTGGGTGAAGGTGAGCGGCGCCGATAAGATTTGCAACAGAGACGTTCATTCCTACTTGGGAGTTCCTTACCTCGAGGTGATTCCTTTTGCACGCGCGGCGATTGAGGTCGGGCCGGATCGAGTCATTTGGGGAACCGACTGGCCCCATTCGAACAACTTCGCTCCCGGCAAGACTCCCAACGATGGAGATCTGCTGGATTTGCTCCTAGAATTTGCGCCGGATGAAAAGGTCAGACGGAAGATTCTCGTCGATAATCCAGCGGCTCTTTACGGCTTTGGATGATTTTCTTCGCGTCTCACGATTCACGATCATGAGTCATCCCTGAGTCGCCACTCCTTGGAGGTCTTAGAAGCCGGTGATTTTGTAACGAAACGTTGCGGCGAGATCCTCGTGGGAATTACTCGATGAGACGAAATCGAGTTGGCGGTTGTATGTTAGATTGAACGACAGGATCTCTTCTCCTGCTAGAAACTTTCCAATTTTCCAGTCCATGGCGGCTGTGGCGCCAACCGTCCTCACGTCGCTTGACCTGTCTTTGCCAAGCGTCGTGGTATAAGACGCACCGCTACTTAATTTGAGCAGGTCTCGCCAGGGGGTGTAGACGACTGTTAAGGCTGCCGCTGGGGTCTCGGTCCGAACACCGGTGCTTTGGTCCCGCTCTTCCTTAATGCTAAAGTTCTGGCCAAGAGACAAGGCACTGAGCGGACGATAGGAGCTGACAAAGGTATTCGTGAAGGCCGTGATCTCTTGACCTAAATCGGCGCCTTGTCCCATAAGCGAATAGCTTGAGGCAAGCCAGCCCCCCCACTCCGGCCTGTTGAAGTTGAGTGCAGCGGCGGCGATCTTAGTCAGCCTGAGCTGGTTGATATCCGAGGGCCTCTCCCACGACTCACCGACAGATCCTCGGAACTTGAAGGGGCCCAAGCTATGCTCTCCCCAGACCTGCCCCTCGTCGCGGGCCTGATCCACCTTGGCTCCCGTTATGGAGACAAAGCCTTTACCTAGGGATCTGTAGTCGGCGCCATAGCTGAGATCTCCCCAGCGGTGCTTCAAACCCAGCCGCAGCATTCTGGGCAGCTCGTCACAGTGGCATTGGGTTTTCAAGGAATCGAGGGCGCTGTACGCGAGTTCTCCATCCGCAACCATCTTGCCGTCCAAATATGACGAGGTGGCAAGTAAATCAAAATACCGCTGCGACTTGCCGTCATCCAAAAGACCGTTCAAGCCGTTAGCCTCTTCACGCTTTTCGAAATAAGAGGCCTTTAGCTCGATGACCTTCGGTCCCAGATTCACTAAGAAAGTGTTCCTGACTGGTTCAGCGGATTTTTGAATGCCTTGGCTATGGGAGAAGGGTGGAAGAAAGAGCAGTTGAAGGCTCGTGGGAGAGTCCGAAGACTGCGCGGCAACCTCAGACGTTTCTGCTAATGCTGTTCTGGCGACAAGACAAAAGAGAAGAAGCAATGTTGGGAGGCAAAACCGTTTGATCACTATCAGCCCGATCTAGAATCCAAGCTACTATAAAATGGATCAGTAGTAAAGAAAAATGTTTTGTTGGGAGTGATCGCGGCAAGGAACTTAGGGCTGTGCCAGAGCGAGCCGGTCTCGGAGAGGTGATCTCCTCTTGCAAGAATTCTGCTACTCTATGTGTCTTTTGATCAAAAGGAAGCAGGTGCTAAAAAATTAAACTAACCATTACGTGCTCCCAGCTAACCCAAGCAGATAGCCGAATTTTTCGCGTGCCTTGTGGCTGACTTCAGGGCTCGGGGCGTTCACTTTTGGGAACTTGTCCCTCCATTCAAAGGGGCGGGTGGCATCGATGACAGCACGGGAGTTGGTGAGGTCCCCAGTGCGTCGCCGCTCTTCCGTGAGCAGCGGATCGGCGGGAGTTGTCCGCATCCGGCGTAAAATGTCCATGGAGGTGGCCGGGTCGGAGCGGGTTACCATCGCCCACATCAGCTGCTCGAAGTTCGAGACGTCGATGTCGTCATCGACGACGATGACAAACTTGCATCCGTAGACGGTCGAGCCACAGCTCGCCGCCAGCACGCCGACTTGTTTGGCATGGCCGGGATAGCGCTGCTTGATGGCGATGCCGTGTAACATACGGGAGGCCCCGATCTCATGGCACCAGATCTGTGTAACGTCCGGCACCCCGGCTGCGGCGAGCTCCTGATTGAGCATCGCCGAGCGGATGATCGCCCGGTAGCGGGCCATCTCGTCGGAGCCGCCGCCAAGCGGCGGCACGCCCAGGAGGACGGGGTCGTTACGATGATAGATGGCTTGGATGTCGATCACGGGCTGCGGGCTGGTGCCTCCTGCGTAGTATCCCATCCACTCGCCGAACGGCCCCTCGCGCTTGCGGATCTTCGGGTCCAGGTAGCCTTCCAGAACAATTTCGGCGTTTGCCGGGAAAGGGAGCCCCGTCACTTTTCCCCTCACTAGCTGGACCGGCTTTCCCCGCATGCCACCGACGATGTCGAACTCGGAGACGCCATAGGGGAACTCGGTGCCTGCGATAAAGAAGAACAGCGGATCGCCTCCTACAACCAAGGCGACGGGCATTCGCTCACCCCGGCTGAAATACTTTTCGCGATGGATGTGGCCGTGTTTTCCCGGCACCATGAGCAGGCTCACGGATTTGCGATCCTGAATCATGGCACGATAGCAGCCCGCATTGACCCATCTCTCGTCAGGATCCATCGTCACGGTGAAGCAGCCTGTGCCGATGTAGCGGCCGCCGTCATCGGCGTGCCAGATCGGCGTCGGAAACTTGGTGACGTCAATCTCGTCTGCCGTCAGGATGTTTTCGAAGACCGGACCAGTCTCGACAATGTCAGGGGTGGTGCGCCGCGGGTTCTTGAGGTAGTGCTCGAAGAAAACCTGGCTGAGCTCCTGTTTCGAGAGATGATCGGGAAAGCCGAGGGTCATGTTGCGGCGCTTTCCTGCAAAGACATTGATAATCAGGCGAAATCCTTTGGCACAGCCTGGCACTTCGTCAAAAACAACCGCCGGCCCGTCGTCACGCGGGATGACCACGTCCGCGGCAAGGCCGATCTCCTCCTGCCAGGATGCCCCTAAAACTGTACGGAGTTCGCCGAGACGCTCCGCCTCATGCATCCACTCGCGCAGGTCATTGTAGCGCCACGCGGGTTCGACTTGGCACTCGCTCATAATCACTCCTTAGTCTCCATTGGTTACGTGTCCCTTTTCATCAAGAATTCAGGTTTCTGTCAACAAAGACCCTTTTGCCTTCGTCCTGCTTCATCCTCTGTGTTTCTGTATCATGGCCGGGGCTGGTTCGCCCATCCCTTTTTTTCAACATGAGCCCTTTTTACTCAAACCGTTGATGTCCACCCGTACGGTGAACCGATTCCACGTTGACATAGCGTGTCATTTGACGGATAGTTCGCATGTATCGTATGAGTGCGGTTTCACACCGAGAAGTGGTTCTCATCCACAGCTCGGATTTGCATCTAAGCGCCGAGTCGGATGTTGGCCCGTCAGGCCCCTTCGGCACATTGTCAACTCTCCACAAGGTTCTGACCGCCGCCACTGTGGCGCACGCAGATCTCGTTGTCCTGGCCGGCGATACGTTCGACCACAATCGCCAACCGTCCGAGTTTATTGATAGAGCCACGCGAACCATGGGCGAATACGGCATGCAGATCGTGATTCTGCCCGGCAACCACGATCCCCTTACTCCCGACTCGGTCTATCGGCGCGCCGAGCTGACCGCCGCTTCGAACGTCTGTGTACTCGGGCTCACAGTCGACGAAGTGGCGATCTTTCCTGGCCTCGGGCTGGAGATTTGGGGCAGGGCGCACCGGGACTATTTTGACATGTCGCCGCTGCCCAAGCCACCTGCTCGTTCCACACGCTGGCGGCTCACTGCTGCCCACGGTCACTATGTCGAAGAGCCGGATGAACCGGGCCGCTTGCTCGGTTCGTGGCTAATCCGTCGTGAGGATCTTGCCGGAACCGGCGCTGACTATGTCGCGCTCGGACACTGGAATCGCGCCGCGCGCGTGGGCGACCAGCGGATCAATGCCTATTATTCGGGCTCTCCCGACTATGCCGGTACGGTCAATCTCGTCCGGCTCCGGCGGGACGGCGAGGTCGAAGTGACTCAGGCTCCCTTGAGTGCCTGGGGAGCGCGGGCGGGAGAGAAATAGAAAGAAACTTGATGACCCATTGGCGGAGGAGGATTCCATAACCAGCCATCGGGATGCCATGTCGTTAAGACGGCGTACGTGCTGGAGTGCTGGCAGCACGAACCGGACTTTTTCTACTCCGGTTGGATCTCATTAGCTCTTCCGTGTGGGCTTTCTGGCGTACAAGTTTAGCTCTGAAACTACAATTTTGGACAACACCCGTTTCCCTCGCCTTTGATACGAGACAGAACATTATTCTCGTCCGGCCCGGAATTCACAGAAAAGGCCAAAATTTGGGGAAAGACTTTGTGCGTGAGGCTGGATCGAGCAGCTTCAGCTCTGGACGAATCTCTAAGTGCCGCCTAGCTGAACAGTGACACTTGTTTTGCTTCATAACTGTCCTCGGCTACTGGTAAAAATCAGTGTCAGGGGGCTTATTGAATTCTCAAAACAGGAGGTTTTATGGCGCTTTGGAAAGAGTCGACGCAGACAGAATCGTTGGATGAGCGAAATGAACGGCCGCCGCAGGATTTGGCGCGTGTCACCCAGATGCCTCAGCGGAAGGAGAGTCGTCCGAAGGATAGTCAAGAATCTGTTTTTGGTGCCGGGCTGACTATCGAAGGGAAAATTGAGGGGGACGGGGACGTTCGCATTGCCGGTCAGTTCAAGGGGGACGCTCATGTGAAGGGCGACTTGAGCATTGAAAAGGGCGCTCATATCACAGGAAAAATCCACGCGGACACCGTCATCATTGGCGGCGAGTTGGACGGAAATATCGTCGCAAGCTCTCAAGTGAAGCTGTTGGAGTCCGGCCAGTTGATCGGAGATCTCAAGGCCACAACGTTGACTGTTGCCGCCGGGTCTCGGATGCGCGGCAATGTTGAATTTGGATGGGATGATTTAGGGACCGGGAAGGTTGGAATCAGTAAAGCCCATGAGAAAGGGGGAAATGGGTCTGCTCTATGAGAGCGAGCCATATCTCTGTTGCCGGCGAGTCCCGGGTCTGCCCTCACTGTAAGGCGACGATCCTCAAGAGCTCACCGTCGTGTCCTCTGTGTCACCACGTTCTAAGATTCGTTCCAGTGGGTGTAGCCCCCTCTCCCTCCCCGACTAAATGTCCGCTCTTGGTCGAGGGCACAATTAACCATCCTGGAAACGGGCAGGTGTTCGAGTATTCTGTCCTCATGGAGGTCCATGACGAAACGGGGAAATTGATCTCGCGATCCACCGTGGGGATTGGTGCTCTCGAGGAAACACAAAAGAGGACCTTTTGTCTGCGAGTAGAGATCTCTCCGACCACGCCCGGTTCTTGAGGGAATCTATTCTCAGAGTCCGCCGGTCACGTTTCGTGGACCACGAACACCAGCGCGAACCAGAGACCGTTTTTTGATTGACAGTCAGTCGTCCCGAGGGAAACAAGCGTAGTGCCGTAGATCCTCGCCATTCCCGAGGTGAGGAAGAGCACGGGCTGGTTTATTTAGTCCACAGCTTACCCTTAGCATCCACGTAGCCATCTTGAGATCTGCCTTCCAATGAGGGGGCTTGGTCAGGTTTGCCTTCCGCCCAAAGCTGTTGTACAAGGTCGGGCATTGTAATAACCCCTTCTCGATCAGGAGCTTCGCGAGGATCTTCGCCAGAGGGTCTGGCTGGCCTAGAATTGATTTAATCAGCTTATCCAGGGTAACGACATCTTCCTTGGCTAGCGGTAGCATCGTAAGGAGCCCTCCTACGGCAGGATGAAGAATCTTTATCGCTATCTCGAAAAAGAGTCAAGATGGCTTGCGACGCACGCCCCAAACTGCTTCCCTGGTCTTCGAACCAAACTAAATGAATCGCTGATTGCACTTGGCGGTTAAGCTTCTTTGCAACTGAATGCGCCGAAACATGGCAGCTCACTTGCCATAGTCATTTATAGGTGTAGTAGTAATAGCATGAGGTCAAGGTGCATCGTGTCGGGGGAATCATTATCGCTAGTTTTTAGCTGCGGGACCCGGGCGGCAAAGGAGAGCTTATGCTGTTTTGTCGCACTCAGAGAAATGGGTGGGGTTACTTTAGCGGAGAAGGGAGTCAACAGTAATGGACGCAAACGCCAAAAAGACTGCGCTGCGGATGATTCCGTACGGTTTGTATGTTCTCACGGCCCAAGGGAAGGATGGTCGGGTTGCGGCCGCGACCGTTAACTGGGTCACTCAGACCGCCTTCGAGCCCCCTTTACTTGTTGTGGGCGTCAAGGCAGACTCCGGCGCTCACAGTCTCATCAAGGAATCCAAAGCGTTTGCTCTCAATATCCTGGGTAAAGATCATAAAGACGTGGCATTCACCTTCTTCAAGCCACTCGAACGGGAAGGGAATACCATCGGCGGTCAACCGTTCCGTACGGGCAGCTTGGGGGCTCCTATTCTTGAAAAAGTTCCGGCCTTCGTTGAGTGTGCGTTGGTTGAAACGATCGAGAAAGGCGACCACTCAATCTTCGTGGGAGAGGTCAAGAATGCGGGTGTATCGCAGCAACCTTCAGGGCGACCCGATGATGTCACTCTGACCCTCAAGGATCTTGGAGATAAGATATTCTACGGCGGCTAGCTCATAATGACAAAAGGTACTGAGTTGGGATGTGTTGAAATAAGAGAAAGGAAGGTCGATGAAAATGAAGCATGGGATCTTTTCCGGGGCTTGGCTCATGACGTTTGCCCTTGCTATGGGTATCACGCCCTCTCAAATAGCCTGGGCAGAGGAGTCCGTCTTGAATCAGCAGATCGCTCAAGCGGAAGCGTCGAAAGGAAAGCCCGTTACCATCCGGGGAAAAATCTCCGCCGTTGAACAGCAAACTCTGAAGGTGACAACTCCCAGCGGCGAGGTTTTAGTTCACTTGCCAGACGCTGTTAGGATCAACGGGGTGGCGCCGGCAAAACTCGCGGATATCAAGCGTGGCACCTATGTAGGCACGGCCGCTCAAAAGCAAGCGGATGGCAGCCTTCGCGCTCTTGAGGTCCACATTTTCCCTGAGGAAGGGCGCGGGACAGCGGAGGGGCAAAGACCATACGACCTACAACCCGGCTCTACCATGACAAACGCCAATGTCGAAAAGGTGGAGCAAGTAGCTGTTGAAAAAGTCCAGGGACAAATGCTGACCCTAAAATACAAAGGAGGCGAGGCTCAAGTCTTGGTTCCGCCCGAGACGCCTATCGTAAAGAACGTGCCGGGTGACCGCGCGTTGCTCAAGCCTGGGACCGGAGTGGTCATTCCCGCGGTTCGCAGTACTGACGGACTGATTACAGCAACACGGGTTAGCGCAGGTGTGGATGGAGTCATGCCACCAATGTAGACGGCAAGTCGTCAGGGTTATTGACTAGGCTAACGGTCAGTTATACGCTCTTGCATGCAAGGAGGAAGGTATGAAAAAAATTATCCTTTCTCTGTCGGCAGCACTGCTTGTCTTGCTCTTCTATATCCCCAAGACAGAAGCTCGTCAGTTTCGTAGCGGTGTCGTGTCCCGTGCTGGAGCTCATCCTAGTTCCTTTACACGTTCCAGCTCTTCCTTCAGTAGGCCTTCCGTCGTTATCATCAATCAACGCCCCGTCTTCTTCCCTCAACGCCGCTTTATACGGTCCGGCAACACGTTCTTCTTTTTCCCTCACCATAACTTTGTCGGGAAGACGATCATCGTCTCAGAGCCCTTCTTCTGCTTTGAGGATAGCAGCGCCTTTATCAATGAAGCGAGTTTTTTTGAGCACCTGCACCGGTTCCATGGAATCGGGTTTGAAAGCATTCCGAGTGTCATCGTGCGGAGCGGCCCTCAGGTATTCTTCTTTGGGTGGTAATCGAAGTCTGCCTCCTGCTTAGTTGAGCATCAGTCCGTCACCATTAAATCTGTTCCTTCGAGCTTGTCGTTTTTAGGCAAATCCTACCGGCCATTTCTGGCGGGGACAGCCCGGCTTGCCTGGGAGCCGCGGAAGACTACCAAGCGACTGGGGTGACTTTGACAGGGCGTCTGCTAATAGCCCAAAGTAGGCCGCCAGCCGCGATGGCACAGACAGAGGCGCATGCCGCAAAGGTCCAATCGATTCCGATAATCGAAGCGGCGCCGCCCATCAGTAGCCCTCCCAAAGACCACAATCCTCTGTCCATAAAGAACAAACTCAGCACTCGTCCTAAAAGATTGGGCGGTGTCTCCACTTGAATGGCGGTGTTTGATGACGCGCGGGCCGCGATTTGGCAAAAGCCGACCAAGGCCAGGAGCATCAACGAAAATATGAAAGAGTGAGAAAAGGCAAAAAGAGCGAGGAAGAACGCAAAGCCCAGCACGCAGAAGCAGATCCAGGCGATTCCCGGCCGGAGATTCCCCAGAGAGGCGAGGACTAGCGCCGCTCCGGTTGCGCCCAATCCCGGAGCAGCCATGAGCAGGCCAAAACCGGAAGGGCCGACGTGCAAGATGTTCGTCGCGAACATGGGAATGAAGCGATTATAAGGTGCTCCGGCGAGAGCGAGGATATAGGAAAGAGAAACGATGTAAAAAATGACTCGATTGCTCCTCAAATGAGTGTAACCCTCTTTGATGTCCTCCCACAGACCTTGCTTCACGCTTCGTCTTTCCCAAGGAGGCAGTTCCATAAGGTAAAGATTGAAAATCAGGGCTAAAAAGCTTAAGGCATTGAGAAAGAAGCAACCGGCGATGCCGATAAGGGAGATGATGAGTCCCCCAGCCGATGGTCCCAAAACTTTTGACAGATTAAAAACCGAGGATTGAAGACCGATGGCATTGAGCAACTCTTCGCTGGGAACCATGCTGTTGACCAGGGACTGGCGCGCCGTTTGATTGACTGTGTTCACGGCTCCTAAGAAGAAGGTCAAAACGATGATGTGCCAAAGAAGAATGACTTTGAAATAAACCGCGAGCCAATAAATAATTGCCTGAACCATGGCCAAAGTTTGAGTGATCATCAACACTCGCCTGCGATCGAAACGATCTGCGATCGCTCCACCCACGGCCCCGATCAACAGCCGCGGGAGAGTGTCGAAGAATCCGACCAGGCCCAGAAAAAAAGGGGAACGGGTCAGCTCCCACACGAGCCAGCCCTGAGCGACGTTCTGCATAAAATCCCCGGAGCTCGAAATCAGGGCGCCCTCCAAGAGGAGGCGGAAATTCCGGTGTCTCAGGGAACGAAGGGTTCTGAGGCTCGAAAGGGTTCGCATAGGGTGCAGTCCGTGATTTGGAAACTAAAGAAGTGTTACGGTAAAAACGCTGGCAATGCAAAGAGCAAGAGCGATCGGGCGCATTTTTTGCGGCACAAGTCCGGCTCGGGTAGGGCCTTCTCGTTACTTGACGCCTACCATGGTCTTCGACTAACTTCAGAACAGTCGCTCGGCACATTCAGTTCGGAGGTGACTAAATGAAGAGATTGCCCAACGGTCGACGGATTATCGATGGCGACGGTCACGTGATGGAAGACATTCCTTCGATCTGGAAGTACTTGCCGCAGGAATATGTCGGTCGGAGCTTCTCGGACATTCGCGGCCGCAGCCCGTTTCCGCCCATCGACCACTTACACTCGGCTAACCGCCACTTCACTCCCAGAGGCGCGTTCGCCAATGTCGGGCCCGACGGCTGGGAAGGATTTCTCGATGAGGTCGGCATCGAATCGACCGTGTTGTACACCAGTGCGGGGCTTAGCTTCGGTAAAATCGTCAGCCGGGACTGGGCCATCGAGCTCGCGCGCGCCTACAATACCTGGATGTATGATACTTACTTGGCCAAGAGCCAGCGTTTTGGCGCCATGGGGCTGATTCCGCTGCAGGATCCTAAGGAAGCGGTGGTCGAGCTGCGACGGATCGTGCTGGAGCTGGGAATGTGCGGGGCGATGCTACCTTCGACCGGGGCGAATATGCCTCACCTGCGCTCGGAGCAGTTCTGGCCCATTTACGAGGAGGCGGCACGCCTCGGATGTGCACTGGGCATTCACGGTGGCGCCCACGAAGGGATG
>Ga0134088_10000780_pt1 | contig 11654 bp, 9 predicted proteins | sample 15_taG_3_FD_94461 | JGI IMG/M metagenome (GOLD analysis project Ga0134088, IMG submission 94461) | Grasslands soil microbial communities from the Angelo Coastal Reserve, California, USA - 15_D_Rain_20cm_5_09182015 | ecosystem: Environmental > Terrestrial > Soil > Grasslands ...
AGGACGCGAAGATTGATCAGATTTGCATACGGCGCAGTGCCTCGGAATGCCCGCATGCAGGTCGAGCAGCTGGAATCTATTCCGTCGCCTGCGATGATGCCGGCAACGTGCTCCCCGTGTCCGTAATGGTCGAGCGTATCGCCGCCCACGAAATCCTGGTTGTAAACGATCCGCGGGGTGCTTGTCGGGGAGTAGGAAGAACAGGAAGGAGGATTCAAGCAATTTACGGCCATGAGGTCATCATGGTTTGAGATCCCGCTGTCAATTACTGCAACGCCGATGCCTTTTCCCACCCAGCCCGACTGCCAAGCAACGCTGGCGTTCACCGCCGCGGCGGTCAAGTCCAGCGAAGCCCACACTTGGCGGTCCGGCGAGATGTAGACGACCTCTGGGTTTTTAGCGAGAGCTGCGAGTGCGCGAGCAGGCACTGAGTACGAGGCACCTTTCACAACTTCGAGCTCTGTTTTTAGTGTTCCGCCTTGAGCGCGGATTCCTTGATGGTTTCTTTCACCCGGCGACTGCGTGAACTGGATGATCACATCAATCGTGGAGTTAGGATCGACCCCCTGAAGGTCAGGAGACATTTTCGAGGAGCCGGCTGAACCAAAGGCCCACGCGGAAGTCAAAAGCGCAAGGACGAATATTCGGATCGCCCAATGCCGTATGCTTAGCAAGGCGAAATCGGATACTCCCTCACTTTCGGATCTAGTACGGATCATGGTAGCTCTCCTCAATGCGTCTCATCCCGCCTTCTAGAGGCACTCTGCATGATTTTGATCAATCACCTTTTCACAATTCACAATCGAGGGCATATGTTGGAGCCTACTGGGTCATCGTGGGCAGCCTGTCCAGATACATACGGATCCTGCTTTCCGCAGGAGCGCGCTGCTGCTTTAGCGTGTACATCCTCCGGTCCGCTTCAGCAAGCAACTGGTCGGCATCGTCTCCGTCTTCCGGATAAAAAGCTTCTCCCACGCTCAAAGACAAGACGTCGGTGCCGCACACCTGTTGCCCGATTTCGGAGGCAACTTGGCGCAAGCGCTTTGATAGCGCTCGAGCGCTTTCTCGAAGCAGACCGGGGAAGACTCCCACAAATTCGTCACCACCCAAACGCGCAGCATAGTCATACTCCCGGCATACCTCTTTGAGTCCTTTGGCAACCAACTGCAATACCCGGTTGCCCTCCAGATGCCCCAAACGATCATTGACTTGCTTGAAACCGTCGAGATCGCAGACCAATACACTCAAGGGAGTGTTCTGGCGTCTGCAGCGGGCCAGTTCGCTGTCCAGGTGCAAAAACAGCGATCGGGCGTTGGGCAGGCCAGTTAAATAATCGGTCGTAGCGAACTTTTCTGCCTGCTGGTACTTCAAGGCATTGTCAATTGCCATCGCCACTTTCGGACTGATGCCGAGGAGAATCCGCAGGTGGTCGCTGGTGAAGGAGTCTTTTTCCATTTGATAAAGCGCGATGACGCCCACCACGCCATGGAGGGCCTTCAAGGGCACGGCCACCGCCGACTGAAGTCTACTCATCCTGTCTTGTCCACTCAGATATCCTTGCTCAACTGATGGATTTCCATTCACGATAGGCTTTGAATGTTCTGCCACCCACCCGATCAGCCCCTGGCCCACGGGAACTTGCAGCGACGAGAAAAACCGGAAATTCTCACCGCTGACGTACTCCGGCACGAGCCTGTCCCCCTGGCGAAGATAAATTGCGATCGTGTCGTAAGGGACCATTCGCTTAAGCCGGACAGAGAAGACCGACAGCGTCTCGTCCAGACTGAGAGAATTGCCCAAAGCGTGGGTCAGCTCGAACAGGTTCTGAACTTCCCACCGCGCGGCGACAATGGAGGAAAGGAAGTCGGCGGATGTGTTTGGGGTGGGCGAGTTATCGCTTTTTTCAAAGCCTGCTGCCGGCGCCACACCTCTTTCGACTTTCAAACCCGTCGACAACTTCGAATTCCAGATTTGTGGTGCTTGCGCGACCGGTTCGAGATCCGTGTACACCCTTTTAAGAACTTCAACTATCCGAGCATCGAAGCTTTTCCCGGCCTCCGAGGCGACGTGCTGCATGGCTTCCTCGAGGGTCGACGCCGGCCGATACTGGCGGTGCGAGGCAAGGGCATCCAGGCAATCGACGGCGGTCAGGATCCGAGCTCCAAGAGGGATCTCTTCTCCTTTGAGCCCATCCGGATAACCCGAGCCATCCCATTTCTCATGGTGGGCTCGGACAATAGGCACCACCGGGTAGGGAAACTTCACTGACTCAAGAATCTCGGCGCCCACAATCGGATGAATTTTCACTTTTTCGAATTCCTCGGGTGTCAGCTTTCCGGGTTTCGAGAGGATATGCTCCGGGATGGCAAGTTTGCCGATGTCATGCAGCAAGGCGGCGGCGCGCAGAGCCTCGAGCTCGTCTCCGCTCAACCCCATCTCCTTGGCAAGTTCAGTGCAGTAAATCCTCACACGCTGGAGGTGATTGTGCGTGCTGTGGTCTTTTGCTTCAATGGCGAGCGCCAGGGCTTCGATGGTTCGAAGGTGGAGGGCCGACATCTGGTCGACGTGCCTCTTTTCACCCTCCAGGCGGTCGAGGTACAAGCGATAAGAACGATAAATCCAGTAAATAATCGGAAGGAAAAGCAAGGACGTTTGCCAGCCGATGACGCTATTCAAGCTGCTGATGGAACCCGCGATTGCGGCCCCTACGAGATAGTAAGGGAAGGACCAAAAGTAACATTCTTGCCAAGTGTTCTTGATCCGCTTTCCTTCGGTGAGGGAAATTACGGTTGCCACTGGAACCGTATTCATCACGAAGAAAGTTAACGCAGTGGAAGCCAGAAGCCCCGGGAGGCTTGTATGCTTTGCACTCAGCAAACCGTGAAAAGCGAAATAGCAGACCCCGGTTGCGGTCGCCATGTTGGAAATGTTGAAAAGGATCTGAACCGCTTTCGGTGGTACTTTGGCGCGCCAGAAACACTGCATCAGGGTGGCGCAGCAACCCATGACGAGCGTTTCCGAAAAGCTCAGTTCCGAGATACCGATCAACACGAAAAGAAAATTTACCGACATTGTGCCGGTGATGCCCGGCAGACTCACTTTCAGGCAGGATGCCAGTATGGCGACAAAGAGATAAGAAATGTAGCGAATCGGGTCTGGACACTCCCAGTGCGCCAGTCCGATTGCAAGGGTTGTCAACCCTGACAGCGATACGAAGCCAATGAACACCTTTGCTTTGGTAGGCATAAACCCTCTAGATGACGATGCAGCGGAACACTCAAGGCACGTTTGATACCAAGCTGTTCTCCGTCTCCTTGCGGAGGGTTATCAGCGTTTGGTTTGTGAGGTTTAATTTCCCTGTCGTCTCAAAGTTGTCAGCACCTGGCCGGTTCGGCGATATGACATTTTGTCCTCTGCTACTCGGCAAAATCTGGCTTAAATCATTCATAAGGCTGCACTTATATAAGTCGCCTCACTCGGACATTTTGTCCCATTTGCCCGGCTTCACGACGAAATAACTTTCGGCTCATGGTCCGGTGGACCCAACCGACGGATCGCCGGTCCCTCGCCGGGAAATTGGCTCTGAAGTACCTGTACTTAAGTACTATTCTTTTTTCCTTACAATATTTTCATACTCTCTGCATGAAACCGGAAATCCGTAAGCTCGAGTTTCTAGGAGCATCTGCTATTTACTGCAGCGAAGTGATGCAGCAGCTGATTCGCGTTGTGGAGCGAGTGGCCCGGACCAATGCAGCGGTCCTCATCACGGGTGAAAGCGGCACGGGGAAAGAAATAATTGCCCGGGCGGTCCACCATTATTCACTTCGCTGCAACAGTCCCTGGATTGACATCAATTGCGCAGCCCTGCCCGAGCATCTTGTTGAGAGCGAGTTGTTTGGCCACGAGAAGGGAGCTTTCAGCGGCGCCGATTCAACGAAACCTGGCCTCTTTGAATTGGCGGACGGGGGGACACTGTTCCTCGACGAAATCGGGGAGCTGGAAGCAAAGACCCAGGTCAAGCTCCTGCGCGTACTCGATGGAGTACCGTATTATCGGGTCGGCGGTCTTCGGAAAATTTCGGTTGACGCTCGAATTGTAGCCTCTACAAATCAGTCCTTGGAAGAAATCACTCGTTGCGGCAAATTTCGGAGAGACCTGTACCATCGCTTAAGTCAGTTACACATTAAGGTACCTCCGCTCCGAGAGCGACCTGATGACATCGCCCCCCTCGCTGAGTTCTTTCTTGATAGGCAGAATCCACGTTTACGTTTTTCCTCGGAAGCGCTGGAAGCTTTAAAACGACATTCGTGGCCAGGCAATGTGCGGGAGCTACGGAACGTGGTGACGAAGCCAGCCATTCTCGCCGAGGACTCAGAGATTCGCGCTTCGAGTCTCCCGCCCGAGATTCGGGATTCACCTTCCCTTTTCACCACAGAGGATCGGTACCGCCTCGACGCGATGGAGCGTCGGATAATTGTTCAGGTTCTCGGTGAGACAAGTGGACACCACGGTGACGCCGCGGAGCTGCTCGGAATTTCCCGTCGAACTTTAAGTCGAAAATTGAAACGGTACGGGATGGGCATTTCCCTCGAAAACTGCGCAGCCCGATAGGAAGACGAGCCGGTCTTAGCTTGAGCCCGGAAGAAGCAACGAAGCCGAAAACCGAGTTATGTGGGTTCACGGTTACAAAAGACTAAACCGTCATATGTGGTTGCACCGGATCATTCGCCATATGCTCATTGTTTCAGCGACGGTCCTCTTTGGAGGATTTTTGGGAGCCACTCTGGTACGGGTGGCGCCTGGCTTTGGGGTCGACGAACAGCAATTGGACACGCGCCTGAGCAACGAGAGTGTCCAAGCGATCCGGCACTCAAGGGACAGCGAACGCGACATTTTTGGCTTTTACACTCAATACCTCGGCGGACTATTCAGGGGCAACCTGGGGTTTTCCCATTCTCTGGGACGTCCTGTCACCCAACTTTTGGCGGAGCGGGTTCCTGTGACGTTTTACTCGGTTATTAAAGGGCTGGTTGGAGGATGGCTGGTCGGTCTCGTACTCGCGTTGTCGGCGGCCATGCTTCGGTCCAAGACTTACGACTTCGCATGTACTCTAGCAAGCGGATTCTTCCTTTGCCTTCCCTCTGCGGTCCTCGCCATATTGTTCCTACTCATCCAGGGGCCGGTACCTCTGGGAATAGGGCTGACTGTATTTCCTAAAATATTCCGCTATGCTCGAAATCTCCTTGTTCAAGCTTACGCCCTGCCTCACGTATTGACAGCGCAATCCAAAGGTCTCTCGGGTGGTCGAATCCTTTTCTGGCACGTTTTGCCGTTGGCAACGCCCCAGCTCGTCGCGCTGGCGGGGGCTTCAGTCACGGTGGCCCTGGGAGCGGCCATACCCATCGAAGTGGTCTGCGACTCCCCGGGTATCGGTCAATTAGCCTGGTTAGCGGCTCTAGGACGTGACTTGCCCGTGTTGGTCGTTCTCACGATCCTTGTCACTGTCATCACAGTATTGGCTAACGCCACCGCAGACTTGGCTATATCGGCGTTGAGGCACCGACCATCATGAAACCACGACGCCAATTCGCCGTGGGGATTCTGATCCTCGTATTCTTGGCCTCCCTGATGGCGAATCAACTTGCTCCAGTCTCGTATTCGCATCAGTTTCGAGAATCAGCGAACGCGCCACCCTCCCACGAGTTCCCCCTGGGGACGGACGACTTGGGCCGGGACCGGTTGTCACGTCTACTTTACGGAAGCCGCATTTCTCTCCTTCTGGCACCGGTTGCGGCTTTGATCGCGACGGCGCTGGCGGCTCTGGTCGGAGGCACGGCCGGTTATCTCGGAGGGTGGTGGGAGCGCGTCGGAATGGGATTTTCCGACCTGTTTATGTCTCTTCCCTGGCTGTTTCTTCTATTGACTTTCCGTGCGATGCTTCCTCTCAATGTGTCCCCGCTTGCCTCAGTCATCATTACCTTTACTCTGCTGGGGCTTCTGGGCTGGGCTGCGGCAGCGCGCGTCGTTTGCGCGGGCGCTCGAGCCCTGCGTAACTCCGAGTTCGTTTTGCAGGCCAGGACACACGGCTGTGGAGATTTCCGCCTGCTCATTTGGCACGTTTTACCACCTCTAAAACCGGTTCTCTACGCACAATTCTGGATTTCCATCCCGGTATTTATCTTGAGTGAAGCGAATCTTGGTGTATTGGGACTCGGGGTTGCAGAACCTCTGCCCTCTTGGGGGAATCTTCTCCGCGACCTCGAAAACTACAGGGCCGCACTGACCAGCCCTTGGCTGCTGGCACCTCTCTTCCTGCTGGTTTTGGTCGTGGCCTGTTTTCAGACGGTACTTCCCGAGGAGGATTTGCCTTGATGCGACGCGGGTTTTACTTATCGGTGCTATTCGGTCTATTCATTTCGAACTCTTTCGCTCAACAAGGGGGGGAACTTCGGTTCTGCTTGCGATCCGAACCCAAGACGTTCGATCCCATTCTCGTCGCCGATGACTCATCGGAAACCATTCGCTACCTCACCGGTGGAGTGTTGATTCGGGTCAACCGGCTCACTCAAAAGCTTGAGCCAGAACTGGCGGTTTCCTGGAAGGTTCTTGCGGGAGGACGGAGGATCGATTTCGAGTTACGGGAACACATTTATTTTTCTGATGGCACGCGATTTTCCGCGGAGGATGTCGCCTTCACTATGAATAAATTGTTGGATCCGGCTCTTCATTCTCCGACGGGGGACTCATTCCGATCCGCACCTGGACCCGTCAAGACAGAAGTTTACGGGACCTCCCGCGTCAGCATCACCTTTCCCGCGCCCGTCGGCGGCTTGGAAAAACTGTTTGACCAAGTGGCCATCTTGTCCTCCCATTCTCCTCAGGCAGAGATGGCAGTCCTCGGTCCCTTCTACGTGGCACAGAAGAAACCGGGCTCCTACGTGCTTCTCAGGCGCAATCCGCGCTACTGGAAACGCGATGAGAAGGGCCGGAGCTTGCCTTATCTCGATTCCATTCGCCTGGAGATCCAACAAAACCGGACAACTGAAGCGCTACGCTTGACCCGAGGAGAGATTCACCTCATCAGCAATCTAGACCCCGAGCTTTTCGATGTCCTTTCCGCGGAGTCAACGACCCTGGTTCGCGACGCAGGCCCGTCCCTCGAGGGCGAACAGATGTGGTTCAACCAGGTTCTGAATTCTCCGGTTCCAGGCTATAAGAAAGGTTGGTTTCGCTCCAAGACTTTTCGCCGGGCGATTTCAGAATCCATCAATCGTGAAGACATTTGTCGTGTGGTTCACCGCGGCCATGCACGGCCCGCCGTGGGGCCTGTTTCACCCGCAAATCAGTTCTGGTTCAACAGGACCCTCCAGCCGCGCGACTTTAATCCCCAAGATGCCCTTCAACGTCTCGAGCGCGAAGGCTTTCGGCGAGAGGCTGGTATGCTCCGCGACCGCGAAGGCAATCCCGTCGAATTTTCTTTGATCACAAACTCCGGAAACAAGCCCCGTGAGCGCATGGCGGTGATGATTCAACAAGACCTTAGCCAGCTGGGAATCCGCCTTAACATCGTCACGCTGGATTTTTCTTCCTTAATTGACCGCATCACCCAAACATTCGATTACGAAGCTTGCCTGCTCGGTTTGGTGAATGTGGATCTGGACCCCAACGCCCAGATGAACATTTGGCTGAGTTCGGCGAGTAATCATCAGTGGAATCCCAGCCAAAAAACTCCGGAAACAAACTGGGAAGCAGAGATTGACCGATTGATGCGAGCTCAAGCTTCAGAGACGGACGCAATCAAGCGGAAGTCCTACTTCGATAGAGTCCAGGAAATTGTTTGGGAAGAGGAACCCTTCCTTTACTTGATCAACAAGAATGCGTTGTCGGCCACATCTCCAAATTTGCGCAACGTCACCCCAGTCGTACTTCGACCTCAAGTCTGCTGGAATGTAGAGCGGCTATCCATCCTTCCGGAAATTTCCGAGATCCGACCATGAGTTTACCTGGTCCGTTGCTCAACCTGCGTTTGTCCGTCGATTACTCCAATAGACCAGGAGTGCTTCGCCACGCGGCTCTGCAGATCGAGCGGAGCGAAATCATAGGTCTAATGGGGGAGAGCGGGTCCGGGAAGAGCACCCTTGCGCTCGCGATCTTGAAACTTCTCAGGTACAGAGGAGGGTCCGCAACCGGAGAGATCCACTTTAAGGGCCGCGACTTAATGCGGCTTAGCGAACGGGAAATGCGTCAGGTACGCGGCCGAGAAATTGCATTGGTGCTGCAAAGTCCAATGTCAGCTCTGAACCCTGCTTTAAAGATCGGTACTCAACTGTCCGAAGCCTGGAGGGCCCACGGCGGGCCGCCACGCAATGGCTGCGTCTCGCGCCTGCTCGATTTGCTCAAGAGCGTGAGCCTGCCGGCCGAGGAATCCTTCCTCCGTCGCTATCCTCAAGAGCTGAGTGTAGGCCAGGCACAACGGCTATTAATCACCATGGCCATCCTCCATGGTCCTGCACTTCTCGTTGCCGATGAGCCGACCAGTGCACTGGATGTGATCACGCAATCGGAAATCTTGCAGCTGTTCGCTCGTCTCAATCGCGAACTTAATATGGCGATCTTATTCATCTCTCATGACTTGCTTTCCACCGCTTCTTTATGCCGACGCATAGCCATTTTGCATCGGGGCGAGATCATTGAGTTCGGGAAGACAGAGCAAGTCTTCCGTAACCCGGTTCACGCCTATACTCGCCGTCTCATCGAGGCCCTTCCCAAGAATCCTTTTCTCTAATTTTATATTCAGGGGCAGGTCAATCCCCTTCGCTTGGCGACTTACCCTTCAAACTCGCTGCAGAACACCCCGGAGAAGGACGTGGCAGGGAAGATGGACTTTGCGGAATGGAACGAGTATTACGAAACCTGGTACAAGGGGAGGGTCGAAGACGTCCGTCGAAACCTTGAGGAAAACCACCGCGCCTTTCCGGATAAACCTATCGTCATCTCGAAGTACGGCTACTGCGAGTGCACGCCGGACCGCACTGCCGGCGATCGACTTGGAGGTTCGGGAACTGGTCCGAAAGATGAGTTTGGCGAACCCGCTCTGGTGAGCACCGCGTATCCATGGGGAACTGCTCAAACTCGGAATCGAAGTGTCCCAAGCCACTGTCGCGAAGTACATGGCTCGCCCGCAGAGGCCGCCATCTCAGACGTGGCGTGCTTTCGTTAACAACCACGTGCAGCAGTTGGTGTTGACGGATTTCTTCGTCGTGTCGACGGTCACTTTTCGAGTCTTATATGTCTTGATCGTTTTGGCACACCAGAGGCGACGCCCACTCCATTTCAACGTCAAGGCCAATCCCACTTCAGAGTGGACGGCGCGACAGCTCATCGAGGCGTTCCCTTGGGGCAAAGCACCGCGCTACCTCCTCCACGATCGCGACTCCATTTATGAAGGGTCATTCCGTCAGCGAGTTCGAGGCATGGCTTTTTAGGAGGTCCTGACGGCTCCAAGATCGCCTTGGCAGAATCCATTCGCTGAGCGACTGGTCGGCTCAATACGCCGCGAGTGCCTCGACCACATCATTGTGCTCAGCGAATCTTCCCTCCGTCGCGTTCTGAAGTCCTATTTCCAGTACTACCTGCGCTCGAGGACGCATTTATTGTCATGCCCAGAACCGCTAAAGGGTGTACAGGTGAAGCAGTGGGGCGTACCAGTAGGCCCGTGGGGATTTGGACTCCTGGCCTGCCCGGCGCGCCGGGAGGATTCGAGCCGCTCTCAAGGGTCATGCACTGCGGGCGTTGAATTTGGCTTGTGCGATCGGAGTTCCGACCACTTCGATTTGACGAAGATCACGCGATCCTACTCCAAGATCTTCGGCCAGGCGCAGCGTGCTGTCGCAGGTTTCGAAGGGCGGCTTTCCCCGATCAGCTATCGGATCGAAGCCCATCAAGGCCATCGCAACGGCGTCCGTGGTGACGCAATTGGTTCCCGCGATGAGGAGGCCCGACTTGACGTGGCGCCGCCCGGAAGTCCAGGGGCCTTCGCCTCCCATCATCGTTTCAATGCCGTCGATCACCGCCAGGTGGACCGGCCGTGCCGCGACCAGATCCGCGACTACACGAGGCACGCGATAGCCGGGGTCCCGAGGGCTCCGGAGGTCGATTTCCGAAAGGGCGCTCTTGGAGGGCTGGCGTTCCCCGTGATGAAACATCCCGCGGCCGCCGCGTGGGACGAGACTGGGCTCGTCTTTGCCAGCCTCTTCGCCGTAAATCGTACAGGGTGTGATGCCAAAACAATTCTTCATTGAGAGCGTGACGCCCGCCGTGACATGTTCTTTCAACTTGGCCAATGAGACGAAGACGTCGCAGTCCTCGTACGAATGGTTCAAGTCGTATGCCCGGAACATCAATCCGCCGTCAGGAACCCACAGGCGAGAATATTTCTTGGCCCTTCCCAAGTAGTTGGTGTTCTCGAACTCCACCACGGGCGCCGCGCTCATAAAGTCCCGCGGCTCCCAGTTGGCCTGCAGCATGAATTCTTCGAGGGGCTCGGCCGTAGACATGGGGCTTTCCAGCAGCCGGATGCGGCGCGCGCCCGCTTGGCCCAGGAGGTGCACCGTCGCGCCGATGACTTGAGGATGAGTCCAGTGGGTCAGCTCGAGCGGCAGGTGTCTCAGGCGATTGGCGGCCAGCCCCGTGAGATTGATCTTGATGGCGACAGTCTTTCCTTTGACGAGCCGCTCCAAGCCGCCCAGTTGATCGAACATGGTCGAGAGCACCTGGACTACTTCGGCGCCGTAAATGTAGCAACGTCCGACCGCCACAGGAGCCGTCGGCGCGCGGCTGGCAAGGGCGAGCCTGGCAGGAGACACGCAAATACCCGCCACCGCCGTGCCGAGTGTCCCGAGAAACTCTCTTCGCGTACAATCTTTTATCATCCAACACCCCGGTGCTCGAATTCTAACGCAGAATAAGTTGACAAGGAAGGCAAATGGAATTCTACGCCGGTCCCGGCCGGAACTCCCTGAAGAGGAGCGGGCTCTTTCGATTCCAAAGACCAAAAGCGCGCCGAGCGATTTGACGTCCTGACCCAGGCGGTCACGAACTCCGAGACACCGGACGTTCGATAGTCAATGATCTGAACCAGTTCCTTCCGGCTGTTGGGGTCAGCACTGAAATAGCTGATCGCCGTTCCAGCGTTGAACAGACGCACCCAATCACTTCGTCGACTCATCAACAAGTGGGTGTCGACGGCCACCTGATAAGGATCGCGAAAGCCGTCCTTGGAGGCGGCGATCTTACCCTTCCCCAGACCGCATATCTTGTAGTGGTCCGAATAGTCGGCCACTAACGGCTTACAGTCGGGCGGCCCCCAAAACGAGGCGGAAATCAGCAACCCCCCTCGCGTGACAAAATCCAGCAACTCCGATCGCGTTTCACTGGTGGGAGGCTCTTCATCGACCCAGAGAATTGTTTCCAGGCCTTCCAGCGAGGTTGACGCTAACCGCGACTTCTCGATGACCCGGTACTGGACGAGTTGTCGGCTGAGAAGGTTCAGGACTTCTCCTCCCAACGCCTCTTCCTCGCCGCGAAAACGCGACACGACGGTGAGACTCCCCTGCGGCTGAAAGCCGGCCCAGTCCGCATGCTCCTTGAAAAAG
>Ga0134088_10000781_pt1 | contig 11651 bp, 7 predicted proteins | sample 15_taG_3_FD_94461 | JGI IMG/M metagenome (GOLD analysis project Ga0134088, IMG submission 94461) | Grasslands soil microbial communities from the Angelo Coastal Reserve, California, USA - 15_D_Rain_20cm_5_09182015 | ecosystem: Environmental > Terrestrial > Soil > Grasslands ...
ACTGGAACGCGGTCAGCATGATCACGAGCGCCATCAGCACCACCGACTGCGCCGCGGAATAGCCGAGCTGCAGCCCCTCGAAGCCGTCCTTCCACGCGCGGTACACGAGGATCGACGTCGCGTCGCCCGGCCCGCCCTGGGTCACCGCGTGCACGAGGCCGAACGCGTCGAAGAACGCGAACGCCATGTTGAGCGTGAACAGGAAGAACGTCACCGGCGACAGCAACGGGAACGTGATCGCGAAGAAGCGCCGGATGGGGCCGGCGCCGTCCACGCTGGCCGCCTCCAGCACCGAGGTCTCGATCGCCTGCAGCCCCGCCAGGTAGAAGGCGAGGTTGTAGCCGAACTGCTTCCAGACGGCCGCCACGATCAGCAGCATCATGGCCACCCAGCCCTCGAGGAACCAGTTGAACCGGTACGCGGTCACGAACGAGAGCAGCCACGGCAGGATCCCGTACGACGGGTGGAACACGAAGAGCCAGATGATGCCCGCGATGGCGGGCGCGATGCCATACGGCCAGAGCAGGAGCGAGCGATAGAGCGTCAGCCCGCGGATCCTGGCGTTGGCGAGCGAGGCGAGGAGCAGCGCCAGCGCCAGCCCCACGAACGTCACCGCGAAGGAGAACACGAAGCTGGTCAGCACGGAGCGCCGAGAGGCGTCGTCCTGGAACAGCCGCTGGAAGTTCGTGAGCCCGACGTAGATCAAGCGGTCGCCGAAGGGCGAGGCGCGGTACAGCGACAGCCGCAGCGAGTCGAAGGCGGGCCAGAAGAAGAACACCACCGTGATCACGATCTGCGGCGCGACCAGGGCGTACGGCAGCCAGCGATTCGGGAAAACGCTGCGTTTCACTTATAGAGCGCGGCGAACTCCTTGAGGATGTCGGTCGACTTCGCGACGGCGTCGTCGAGGCCCTGCTTGGCCGTCTTCTTGCCGCTGAAGATGTTCTCCATCTGCTCCTCGATCGCGTCGCGCACCGAGGGAAAGTTGCCGAGCCGGATCCCCTGGCTGTTCGGCGTGGTCTTGCCCGCCTGCGTCTGCTTGATCGCCGTGAGCTGCTGCGGGTTCTTGCCGAAGTGGCCGGAGGCCTCCATCGCCTTCACGGCGCTGTTGGAGATCGGCAGATAGCCGGTCACGCCCGCCCACCACGCCTGGTTGTCGATGGACGCGAGGTACTTGAAGAACTGCGCGACGCCTTTGTACTCCTCGGGCTTCGCGCCCTTGAGCACCCAGAGCGTGGCGCCGCCGATGATCGAGTTACCCTGCGGGTAGCCGGCCAGGCGCGGCAGCGGTCCCGTCGCCCACGTGAACTTGCCCTCGGAGGCGCGCGTCAGGTTGCCGATGTAGGCCGACGACGACAGGAACACGCCGCACTCGCCGTTGCCCATGTTGGCCTCGGCCTTGTTCAGCCGGCCGTTGTACGTGAACCAGCCTTCCTTGGCGCCCCGCTGCAGCAGCTCCATCATCTTCACGCCGAAGGGGCCGTTGATCTTCAGCGTGGTGGCGAGCCCGTCGAAGCCGTTGGCGTGGTCGGCGAACGGCTGGTCGTGCAGGGCGTGCATGTTCTCCACGAGCGTCCACGACGGCCACGCGGCGCTGAAGCCGCACTTGGCGCCGGAGGCGACGAGCTTCTTGGCCGCCGCCTCCACCTCGTCCCACGTGGCGGGTGCCTTGTCGGGAAGGCCGGCCTTCTTGAAGAGATCCTTGTTGTAGAAGAGCACCGGCGTGGACGAGTTGAACGCCATCGAGGAGAGGTTGCCGCCCTGCGAGTAGTAGCTCTTCACCGGCCCGATGACGTCGTTCCAGTCGATGCTCACGCCATGGTCTCGCACGAGCTGGTACACGGGATAGACGGCGCCCGACGAGAGCATCGTCTGCGTGCCGACCTCGTACACCTGCACGATGTGCGGCGGCTGCTTGGCGCGGTAGGCGGCGATGGCGGCGTTGAGCGTGTCGGGATACGAGCCCTTGTAGACCGCCTTGACCTCGTAGTCGTTCTGGGAGGCGTTGAACTTCGCGGCGATCTCGTTGACCCGCTCTCCGAGCACCGCGGTCATGGCGTGCCACCACTGGATCTCGGTTTTGGCGAAGGCGGCCGGCGGGCTGACGAGAACGGCGACCGCGACGAGCGCGACGGTGCGCGCGAGGAGCGCCTTCATGCGTGCCTCCAGGCTCGGAGTTCTCGAACGGCGGTGCCGCACTATAGCACAGCGCCTGCGACGACCCGACGACGCGCGCGCTACGGCTTGGCGGCGGTGATCCAGGCCGTGATGGCCTCGATGACGCGCTCCTCGATGCCGAAGTAGCCGTGCGGGGCGAGCGGCTCGCACGCCGGCGACTGCGGCGCGTCGCCGCCGGAGAACGTCAGGAGCTCCTTCTTCGGGGTCGCCGACAGGCGGCGCATCGCCCAGCTCGTGTCGGCGTAGCGGCTGGCGGGGCAGCCATCGTCGCGATGGTGTACGACGAGGACGGGCACGCGGATGCGATCGAGGGCCACATCCTGGAGCGACTCGCCCATCTCGCGGCTCATGCCCATGACGCTGGACGTGAGCACGATGCCGTCGGGCCCGTCCTCGCTGAGGCGGGCGGCGACACTCGCTGCCGACACGCTGCCCATGCTGGTGCCGACGAGCCAGACGGGGACGGCGGCCTCCGCGCGGAGCGCGGCAATGAGCGCGCGCACGTCGGTCGCGTGCTCGGCGCCGGTGCGAAAGCGCACGAGCGCGTCGCCAGACCGGTCCGACGGCACGTCGGGCACCGCGACGAGAAAGCCCCGCTCGGCGAAGCGCTGCCGGCTTCGCACGAGGAAATTGGTGTTGCGCGGGCCGAGCGGCGCGCGCTGCAGCCCGAGGGCGCCGCGGCCGCCCATGAAGAGGACGAGGCTGGCCGCCGGCGCGCGGGGCGGCTTTATCACCACGAAGGACTCGGTGACGCCGGGGCGGCTCGGGATCGTGCGAATCGTTTCCTCGAGCGCGCTCGCCGTCGCGGGCACGAGGAGCAGCAGGACGAGAACGAGGCGCCGCGTCACGCGAGGGCGCGGCGCGAGCGCGCGACGTGCGTGTGGTACGCCTCCAGCTCGGCCTCGAGCCGGCGCGAGGACCAGCCGAGGAGGGCGGCCATGCGCTGGCCGATGCCGGCCGCGCAGTCGTCGCCCTGACAGCGGCTGGTGCCGATGCCGGTGCGGCGCAGCAGGAAATCCTGGAGCGACACGGTCAGCTCCTCCTGCACCGCGTGGTGCAGCTCGGCCACGATGTCGGCGTTGTGCGGGCAGAGACGGTCGGCGCCGCCGGGCACCTTGCCGGCCAGCTCGATCACGCGCGGGTAGACGCGGCCGTACGTCGTCACCAGCGTCTGCAACGTCCGCCGGTCGAGGCCGGTGGCCGCCAGCTCGCCCGAGAGATCGAGCCAGGCGCGCGCCTCGACCTGCCCGACCTCTTCGTCCAGCCCGTCGAGCGTGCGGCGCGCGGTGGCGCCGGGGCGCGGCCGGCCCAGCGCGCGCGACACGCGGTCGCCCAGCCGCTCGGCGAGGCTGCGGAAGCACGTGAGCTTGGTGCCGGTGATCGACAGGAAGCGTCCGCCTTCCTCCTCGACGATCCGGTGGGCGCGCGAGACCTTCGTCGCCGATTTGCCCTCCTCGTACGACAGCGGGCGCACGCCAGCGTACGTATAGAGGACCTCCTCGCGGCGCAGGCGCGGATCCGGCAGCGCCCGGCAAGCCTCGGCGAGCAGATAGTCCACCTCGTCGCGTGTGGCGTGCACGCGATCGAGGTCGCCGTCGAAGTCGGTGTCGGTGGTGCCGACCAGCGAGAACTCGCGCCACGGGATGATGAAGATCATGCGGTCGTCGCTGGTCGACTGGTAGATCGCATGCTCGGTCATCCGGGGCAGCAGGCAGTGGATGCCCTTCGTGCGGCGCAGCAGGCGCGCGCCGCGCTCGGCCACCCCGGCCGCCGCCCGCACGGCGTCCACCCACGGACCGGAGGCGTTGACCACGACACGCGCGCCCAGCCGCGCCGTCTCGCCCGTGACCAGGTCGCGCGCGATGACGCCGGCGACGGCGCCGCCCGCGTCGCGGGTGACCTCTTCCACCTGGCAGTAGTTGAACGCGCGCGCGCCGTGGCGGCACGCCGACAGCACGTTCTCGAGGCAGAGGCGCTCCGGCGAGAGGAGCAGGTCGTCGAAGTAGTAGCCGGCGCCGCGCAGGTCATCGGGGCGCAGGCCGGACTCGAGGCTCAGCGCGTCGATCGGCGGCAACACGCGGTAACGCTCGCGGTCGCGTCCCGGCGCGAGCCAGTCGTAGAGGGTGAGGCCGATACGGACCTTGATCAGCCCGCGCGTGGAGTCGCGATAGATCGGCACGAGGAACGGCAGCGGCTGCACCAGGTGCGGCGCGAGCCGGCGCAGACGCTCGCGCTCCGTGAGCGACTCGCGCACGAGCGCGAAGTCGAACAGCTCGAGGTAGCGGAGCCCGCCGTGCACGAGCTTGGAGGAGCGCGAGGTGGTGCCGGCGCCGAAGTCGCCGCGGTCGAGGAGCACCACCGCGAGGCCGCGCATGGCCAGATCGCGCGCGACGCCCGCGCCCGCCATGCCGCCACCGATGATGACGACGTCGAACTCGGCGTCGAGCAGCGGCTGGGGACGCGCCGTCATCGGATCAAGTCTCGAATCGATGGTAGCACGAGGTCCGGGGCGATCTCGGCCACGCGCGGATCGTCCGCGCGCGTCACGCCGGACAGCACGAGCACGGTGCCGAGGCCCAGGCGCTTGCCCATGACGATGTCCGTCTCGATGCGATCGCCGACGACGACCGCGTCGCGCGCGGGCACGCCGAGCCGCGCGAGCGCGACCTCGAGGATGATCGGCGACGGCTTGCCGACGATCACCTCCACCGTCGCGCCGGTCACCGCCTCCACGGCCGCCATCATGCCGGCGCAGTCGGGAATTTCGCCGCCCTCGACCGGGCACGTGCGATCGGGATTGGTGGCGATGAGCCGCGCGCCCCGCCGCACGGCCTGCAGCGCCGTGTTGAGCTTGGCGTAATCGAACGTGCGGTCGAAGGCGATCACGACCCAGCGCACGCGCTCGTCGCCGCGCACCTCGAAGCCGTGCGCCGTCAGCTCGGCCACGAGCGGCGGCTCGCCGATCACGAACACCGGCGCGCCCGCGTCGAGCGTGGCGAGATGCCGCGCCAACACGCGCGAGGAATTGATGACGTCCTCGGCGCCCGCGGGCACCCCGAGGCGCGTGAGCTTGGCCGCGTAGTCGGCGCGCGTCTGCAGCGGCTTGTTGGACAGGAACGCCACGCGGCGGCCATCGGCGCGCAGCGCCGCCACGGTCTCGGCCGCGCCGGGCACCAGCGCGTCGCCGACGTACACGGTGCCGTCGAGGTCGAGGAGCCAGCCGCGATGCGGCAGACGCACGCTCACTAGAACCTCGGAGGGGGCCTGGACGGCCCCCTCCGATACCTCCCCCAGGATTCGATGGCGCCGGCAAAGCCGGCGCTCGAACGGCGCGGCGCACGGCTCGCCGTCGCCGCCACTAGCGCAGCAGCGGGGCGACGGCGACCTGGGCGAGATCGGCGAACGGGGCCGGCAGCACGCCCAGGAGCACGATGCCGACGACGGCGATGGCGAGCGCGACGCCGCCCGCGAACGACGGCACCAGCCGCACGTCCGCGCCCTCCGGCTCGCGCATGTACATGTAGACGATCACGCGCAGATAATAGTAGGCGGCGATCGCGGAGTTCAGCACGCCGAGAACGGTCAGCCAGACGTAGCCCGCGCGCACGGCCGAGCCGAACAGGTAGAACTTCGCGACGAAGCCCGCGAGCGGCGGTATGCCGATCAGCGAGAGCAGGAACAGACCGAGCGTCGCCGCCAGCACGGGATGGCGCCGCGCGAGCCCCGCGTAATCCCCGACCTCCACCGCCTCGCCGTCGGAGCGCTCCATGAGGAGGATGGCGCCGAAGGCGCCGGCCGTGGTGAACGTGTACGCGAGCAGATAAAAGAGCACGGCGCCGGCGCCGGCCACGCCGCCCGCGACCAGGCCCACGAGCATGTAGCCGACGTGGGCGATCGACGAGTACGCGAGCATGCGCTTGAGGTTCGACTGGGCGATCGCGACGACGTTGCCGACGGTCATCGTCACCACGGCCACGGCCCACAGCAGCACGCTCCAGTCGGGCTGCGCGGCCCTGAGAGCCACCGTGAGCACCCGTATCAGCGCGGCGAACGCCGCCGCCTTCGAGCCGGTGGCGATGAGGGCGGTCACCGAGGTCGGCGCGCCCTCGTACACGTCGGGCGCCCACATGTGGAACGGCACGGACGAGATCTTGAAGCCGAAGCCGACCAAGAGCAGGCCCACGCCGATCGTCACCAGCGTGTCGCGCGGGCGCGCCGCGGCGGCGGCGGCGATGCGATCGAAATTGGTCGAGCCCGTCGCGCCGTAGATCAGCGCGATGCCGTAGAGCAGAAAGCTCGTGGCGAAGGCGCCGAGCAGGAAGTACTTCATGGAGGCCTCGCCCGACGCCAGCCGCTGCTTGAAGAGGCCGGCCATCACGTAGAGCGAGAGCGACATGAGCTCGATCCCCAGGAACACCACGAGCAGGTCGCCCGCCGAGGCGAGCAGCATCATCCCGGACGTCGAGAACAGCAGCAGCGCATAGTACTCACCGGACTCGACGCCGTTGCGGCGCAGGTAATCGATCGAGAGCAGCACGGCCAGCCCCGCGGCGTAGCAGATCACGACGTGGAAGAAGAGCGCGTAGTTGTCGAGCAGCACCATGTCGCGAAAGGCGCGCGTCTCGTGGTTCCAGAGCGAGATCGAGGCGAGCAGCGCGCCCACGAGGCCGGCCAGCGCCACGCCGCCCAGGTGCTCCTTCGTGGGCGGCGGCACCAGGTCGAGCAGCAGGACCAGCACCCCCGCGCCGAAGACGATCAGCGAGGGCAGCAGCGCGCCGAGATCGACGGGCGGCGCGAGGATCATGGTAACGGGGGCCGCGAGGCCGGCTCGGGGCGTGGGTGGCCTGCTCTAGATGGGTCCTGGCTGCGTTCGACTTCCGCAACTCTGGTTCGGTCCAGTTCCGCAACTCTGGGCGCGATTTTGCTCTGCGCGACGCTCGCTTTGCTCTCCACCTGCGCGATCAGCGCCTGCACCGAGGCTTCGGTCTTCGAGGTGAACGCCTTCGGGTAGACGCCGATCCAGACGATGAGCACGAGCAGGGGCACCAGCACCGCCCACTCGCGCGGCGTGAGATCGGCGAGCCGCCGGTTGGCCTCGTGGCGGATCTCGCCGAAAACCACACGCTGGTACATCCAGAGCAGATAGACGGCGGCGAAGATGATGCCGGTGGTGGCGGCGGCGGCCAGCCACTTGTTGACGGTGAAGGCGGCGACCAGGACGAGGAACTCGCCGACGAAGCCGTTGAGCCCGGGGAGGCCGAGCGAGGACAGACACACGATCAGGAACAACGCGGAGAAGCCCGGGATCACCGCCCAGAGTCCGCCGAATTCCGAGATCAGCCGCGTGTGCCGCCGCTCGTAGATCATTCCGACCATCAGGAACAGCGCGCCCGTCGACAGCCCGTGGTTCACCATCTGGATGACGGCGCCGACCAGACCCTGCGGCGTGAGCGTGAAGAGGCCGAGCATCACGAATCCGAGATGGCTGACGCTCGAGTAGGCGACGAGCTTCTTGAGATCCGGCTGCACGGTGGACACGAGCGCGCCGTACACGATGCCGATCACGGCCAGCGCGAACACCCACGGACCGAGGTCCACACTGGCGTCCGGGAACAGCGGCAGGCAGAAGCGCAGGAAGCCGTACGTCCCCATCTTGAGCAGCACGCCGGCCAGGATCACCGAGCCCGCCGTCGGCGCCTCCACGTGCGCGTCGGGCAGCCACGTGTGGAACGGAAACAGCGGCACCTTGATGGCAAACGCCAGCGCGAAGGCCAGGAACATGAGCGTCTGCGCGGGGCCCGGCGCCAGCACGTAGCGGGTGAGCGTCGGCAGATCGAACGTGTAGACGCCGGTGGCGGCGCCGTGCTGGTAGTAGAGGGCCAGGATGGCCACCAGCATCAGTGCGGAGCCCACCATGGTGTAGAGGACGAACTTCACGGCGGCGTAGACGCGGTTGACGCCGCCCCACACGCCGATCACGAAGTACATCGGGATCAGCATCGCCTCCCAGAACACGAAGAAGAGGAAGAGGTCGAGGGAGACGAAGACGCCCACCATGCCCGTCTCCAGCAGGAGCATGGCAATCATGAACTCCTTCGTGCGCTCCTCGATGGCGTGCCAGGCCGAGGCCAGCGCGATCGGCATGAGCAGCGTGGTCAGGAGGACCAGCATCACGCTGATGCCGTCGACGCCGAGGTGATAGCCGACGCCGAGTCCCGGCATCCAGGCGAGCGTCTCCTCGAACTGCAAGTCCGCGTCGGCGGCGTCGAACCGCGTCCACAGCGGCAGCGACGCGGCGAAGGTCGCCGCGCTCGCCGCCAGGCCGCCCCAGCGCAGCGCCGCCTCGTGGCGACGCGGCACGAGCACGAGGATCAGCAGCGCGCCGAGCGCGGGCAGGAAGGTGACGACGCTCAGCAGGCCGATGGCCGGCAGCGTCATGGCGTCATCGGGCGAGGAAGTAGGCGACGAAGATGACGGCGCCGGCGAGCATGGTCAGCGCGTAGTTGACGACGTAGCCGGTTTGCAGCCGGCGCAGCTCCCCCGAGGCCCACGTCACCGCGCGGCCGAGGCCGTTCACGAGGCCGTCGACGATGCCGAGGTCGAACGCGCCCGCGAGGAGCGTCGAGAGCGCGTAGAAGGGCCGCACGATCGCACGATCGTAGAGCCAGTCCACGTACCACGCGTTCAGCAGCAGGCGCGACACCACCGACGTCGGGCGGGCGATCGACTCCGGCCTCACCGGCGCCCCCATGTACATGAACCATGCGAGCAGGATGCCGGCGGCCACCACGATCACCGACAGCACGAGCAGCATGACGCCGGCCGCGCCGCCGTGCTCGGTCTCGTGCACGGGCAGAACGGGGGCGAGGAAGCGCTCGAACGGCGTGCCGTGCTCGGAGGGCACGCCGACGACGATGCCGGCGATGAACGTCAGCGCGGCGAGCACGAGCAGCGGCCACGTCATCACGCGCGGCGACTCGTGGACGTGGTGGGCAACCTCCTTGGACATGCGCGGCGTTCCGAAGAAAGCCAGGAAGATGAGCCGGAACGTGTAGAAGGCGGTCATGAAGGCGCCGAGCACGAGCAGCGCCCACGCGGCCCGGTTGCCGAAGAACGCCGCCGCGAGGATCTCGTCCTTCGAGAAGAAGCCGGCGAACGGCGGGCCCCCGGAGAGCCCGAGCGCGCCGACGATCATCGTGATCGCCGTGATCAGCATCCGCGGCGCGAGCTTGCCCATCTTCCTCAGATCCTGCTCGCCGTGCAGCCCATGGATGACCGAGCCGGCGCCGAGGAAGAGCAGGGCCTTGAAGAACGCGTGGGTGACGAGGTGGAAGATGCCGCCCGCGTAGGCGTGAAGGCCGAGCGCGGCGAACATGTAGCCGAGCTGGCTCACCGTCGAGTAGGCGAGCACGCGCTTGATGTCCGTCTGCACGAGCCCGATGGAGGCCGCGAAGACGGCGGTGATCACACCGATCCAGAGCACCACGTCCAGCGCGATGGGCGACCGCTCGAACAGCGCGTGGCTGCGCGCGACCATGTAGACGCCGGCGGTGACCATGGTGGCCGCGTGGATGAGCGCCGAGACCGGCGTCGGCCCTTCCATCGCGTCGGGCAGCCAGACGTGCAGCGGGACCTGCGCCGACTTGCCGCAGGCCCCCATGAAGAGCAGGAGCGCGATGCCGGTGGCCGTGGCCGGGGCGAGCGTCTCGGCGCCCTTGAAGACCGCGCCGTAGTCGAGCGTGCCCAGCGCCGTCCCGATCCACATGATGCCCAGGCCGAAGCCGAAGTCGCCCACGCGGTTGACGATGAAGGCTTTCTTGCCCGCGGCGACCGCGGAGTCGCGCGTGTACCAGAAGCCGATCAACAGATACGAGCAGAGGCCGACCGCCTCCCAGAACACGTAGAGCAGCAGGAAGTTGCCGGCGAGCACCAGCATGGTCATCGAGAACACGAACAGGTTGAGGTATGCGAAGTAGCGCGCGTAGCCCGGGTCGTCGTGCATGTAGCCGACGGAGTAGACGTGGATGAGCGTGCCCACGCCCGTCACCACCAGCAGCATCACCGCCGTGAGCGGATCCACGAGCGCGGTGACCGACGTCTCGAAGTCCCCGGCCACGATCCACGTGAAGAGCGTCGTCGTGAACGACGGTCCCGACGACACGCGCGCGAACACGACGCACGAGGCGAGGAACGAGCCGGCGAGGGCCGGCACCGCGATCCAGTGCGCGCGCCGTCCGACCGCGCGTCCCACCGTCATGTTGACGAGCGCGCCCGCGAGCGGGAAAGCGGGGATCAACCAGACGGTGGACACCGCGCCAATCTATCGGGGGGTCCGGGGGGTGTCAAGCAACGGCGTGCTATGATGCGTTGTGCCGCCGCGCTCGCGCTTCAAGGCCGGCCTCCTCGGCGTCGTGCTCGTCGTCCTCGCCATCGTCGCGCCGCTCTCGTATCTCGGCTGGCGTCAGACGATGCCCGGCGTGCGCGCCGTGCTCGCGGTGCCGCGCGCCATCGGCGCCGCGCCGGCGTTCACGGTGACGCTGCAGGCGTCGCGCGGCAACGTCGCGCGCGCGGAGGTCCGCATCGTGCAAGGTGGACGGCCCGTCACCGTCGCGAAGTCCGACGCCCCGCTCGGACCGAGCGGCGAGCTGCCCGTCCGCTTCGAGGCGACGGCGGTGGGGCTGCGCGAGGGGCCGGCCACGCTCGAGGTGTGGGCGCGCGACGATTTCTGGCGGCCGTACCGCGGCGCCGAGCGTCCGGTCGTCAGCGCGCCCGTGACCGTCGACCTCACGCCGCCGAAGCTCGACGTGCTCGCCACCACCCGATACGTGTCGCCGGGCGGCGTGCAGCTGGTCGCGTTCCGCGTGAGCGATGCCGAGCGCACCGACGTCACCGTCGGCGCCCGCGCATTTCCGTCGTTCGCGTACGGCGCGCACGACAGGGGCACGCGCATCGCGCTGGTCGCCCTGCCCTACGATTACAAGGCCGGCACGCCCATCGCCGTCAGCGCGCGCGACGAGGCGGGCAACGTCGCCACGCGCGGCGTGGCCGCCCAGCTCAAGCCGCGCGCCTTCCCGCGCGACACGATCAAGATCAGCGAGGGGTTTCTGCAGGCCAAGGTCCCCGAGCTGCTGCCTCAGCGGCCGCCGTCCCAGTCGCTGCTCGAGGCCTTCCTCGTCATCAACCGCGAGCAGCGCAAGCAGGCGGAGGCGACGAAGCGCGAGATCGGCACGAAGACGGCCGACGCGCCGCTGTGGGAGGGACCGTTCGTGCAGCCGCGCAACACGAAGGTCTTCTCCAACTTCGCGGAGACGCGCACGTACGTCTACGACGGTCGCGCGGTCGACACGCAAGTGCACTTCGGCTACGACCTCGCCTCGACGAAGCACTCACCGGTGCCCGCCGCCAACTCAGGCGTCGTCGCCTTCGCGGGACCGCTCACGATCTACGGCAACACGGTCATCGTCGACCACGGG
>Ga0134088_10000785_pt1 | contig 11632 bp, 8 predicted proteins | sample 15_taG_3_FD_94461 | JGI IMG/M metagenome (GOLD analysis project Ga0134088, IMG submission 94461) | Grasslands soil microbial communities from the Angelo Coastal Reserve, California, USA - 15_D_Rain_20cm_5_09182015 | ecosystem: Environmental > Terrestrial > Soil > Grasslands ...
AAGCAATCATCTCAATCGCGCAGCAGGCCAGGCCGAAAGTCAGCGGCCATAAAGCCGATTTTCGCGCCCACTTAAAAACGTAGTCCACCTTGGTGACGATGAAGTTTTCCTCGTGCTTCTGATCGAGATAACCCATATCGCAGCCTCACGGCGAACCAGGGAATGATGACCGGGAATCCAGCCCCGAGAAGAAAATTATACCCTGGCGCAGGCGACTTATCCCTGGACTTTACTCAGCAGTTCAGCGAACTTCTGCTCGCGCTCTTTCTGGTCGAGTCCCAGGTGTTTCTCCATCACCTGCGTCGTATTCATGGAGCAGAACTTCGGGCCGCACATCGAGCAAAAGGCCGCTTCCTTGTAGTAATCGTCCTGGAGCGTCTCGTCGTGCATCGAACGGGCGGTTTCAGGATCCAGAGAGAGTTCGAACTGCTTATTCCAGTCGAAGAGGAAGCGCGCGTAGGAGAGCGCGTCGTCCCGGTTGCGGGCGCCCGGACGGTGCCGCGCGACGTCGGCGGCATGAGCGGCAATCTTGTAGGCGATGATGCCCTGGCGGACGTCTTCCTTGTTGGGCAGCCCAAGGTGTTCTTTCGGCGTAACGTAACAGAGCATCGAAGCGCCGTGCCAGCCGATCATCGCCGCGCCAATCGCCGAAGTGATGTGGTCGTAGCCGGGAGCGATGTCCGTGACCAGCGGGCCCAGGGTATAGAACGGCGCCTCGTGACAAAGTTCGATCTCTTTATCCACCTGGAGCTTGATCTGGTCCATGGGGATGTGACCCGGCCCCTCGATCATCACCTGCACGTCATACTCCCAGGCCTTCCGGGTCAGCTCGCCCAGAGTCTTGAGCTCGGCAAACTGCGCCGCGTCGCTGGCGTCGGCGATGCAGCCGGGCCGCAGCCCGTCGCCCAGGGAAAACGAGACATCGTATTTCTGGAAGATTTTGCAGATGTCCTCGAAGTGCGTGTAAAGGAAATTCTGCTGGTTGTTCTCGACGCACCACTCGGCCAGGATGGCGCCGCCGCGGCTCACGATGCCCGTGATGCGCGCGCGGGTGAGCGGAATGTGCTCGCGCAGAACCCCGGCGTGAATCGTCATGTAGTCAACGCCCTGTTCCGCCTGCTCTTCAATCACCTCGAGCATCAACGAGGGCGTGAGGTCCCGGACCCGGGTGACCCGCGTGACAGCCTCGTAGATCGGCACGGTGCCGAGGGGCACGGGACTCTTCCGCAAATTCGCGTCTCGAATCTTCGGAATGTCGCCGCCGGTCGAAAGGTCCATCACCGTGTCGGAGCCGTAGTGCACGGCAATGTGCAGCTTCTCGAGCTCCTCCTCGATGTTCGAGGTCACGGCGGAATTGCCGATGTTGGCGTTGATCTTGCACTTCGAGGCGACCCCGATGCACATCGGCTCGAGCTCGAGGTGGCGGATGTTGGCGGGGATGATCATGCGCCCGCGCGCCACTTCGGAACGAACCAGCTCCGGCGAAAGGTTTTCGCGCTTCGCGACGTATTCCATCTCTTCCGTGAGGATGCCCTTCCGGGCATAGTGCATCTGGGTCACGACGGGGCCGGTGCGCTTCCTGACCCATTCACTACGGATCGAAGACGCCATGGGTTTTCTCCCTTTTCAACCTGCGGGAATCCTGAAGTTTTAGTCTACAACCTGAGTGCGCCCGGCGCAAGCTGCGAGGCGTGTTGGCGGCTCGCTAGTCCTCTTGCTGAGGTCGGAGTGGCGACCGAAGCATCTCGCGGCGTGAAGCGTCCGAGGTGGAATACTGAGACCCTACACTGCGCTCATCTGGAACGCCGTCGGCGTCTGAGCGTTCCTGGGGGCTGCGATTGATGAGGAAGGTTTCTTACTGAATGAGCGTGCCGCCGGGCGGCGGTTCTTCGGACTTGGGGTCGTCCAGAGGCTTACGCCCCGCAAATCCCTCGTCGATTCCGTGCCAGTATCCGATGCGCTGTTCTCCTAGTTTCCAGCACAGGTAAACTTCGCGCCCGTCGAGCAGGCTCGGGAAATCCACCAAGCCTTCATCAAGGTCTTTTACGACGCACCCGGTTTCCTGAATCTTGTTGACGGCTTCGAGCAGCTTCGCCGTGAGCTGTTCGCGCTCCTTCTTCTTCTTGGCCAGGTTCGCGTAAGGCGGAATCGAGCCTCCCAGGACCATAATTTTGGCCACGGCCTGGGACAGGCCCAGGTCGAGGTCGGCGATTTTCCGTTTTCGCTCGCGGGCCTGCTCGAGGCTAGGCTCGATGATGGGCAGCAGCCCTTCGGCCTCGTGACGCTTAAAATACCGTTCCGCCATATGCAAGAGAAGTGCGGGGAATCCCGCTGTGTCGCTACTTGATTTCGAGCATCCGGCTGAGCGCTTCGAGCGCCCAGCGCCTGGTTTCGGCGTCCACGCTGACGCGGTTCACCACCTGCCCGGCGAGCAAACTTTCGAAGGTCCAGCACAGGTGCTGGGGGGAGATGCGGTACATCGTGCTGCACAAACACCCGCAATCGTCGAGCGTGATCACGAACCGGTCCGGGTTTTCGCGCGCCAGGCGGTTCACCAGATGGATCTCCGTCCCCACGGCCCACTGGCTGCCCGGCGCCGACTCGGTGACTTGGCGGATGATGAATTCCGTCGAACCCACTTCGTCCGCGAGCTGGCAAACTTCCCAGCGGCATTCGGGGTGAGCGATGACTCGAATGCCCGGGCACTTCTGCCGCGAGTGTTCGACGTGCTCCGGCAAAAACCTCTGGTGCACGGAGCAATGACCCTTCCAGAGGATTACGCGGGCCCGGCGGATGTCTTCTTCCGCCAGTCCTCCGCATTCCTCGTGAGGGTCCCAGACGGCCATCTGCTCGAGGGGGATGCCCATGCGGTAAGCCGTATTCCGCCCCAGGTGTTCATCGGGGATGAACAAGCCTTTCTCGCCGCGCCCGAGCGCCCACTCCATGATTTTTGAGGCGTTCGAGGAAGTGCAGACCGCGCCGCCGTTCCGGCCCACGAATGCCTTAATGGCGGCCGTGGAGTTGATGTAGGTGACCGGGACAATTTTTCCCGAGCCCGCGCGGGTCAACTCCTCCCAGCAGACTTCCACCTGGTCGAGGCTGGCCATGTCGGCCATCGAGCACCCGGCATTGAGGTCGGGGAGGACCACCACCTGGTGCTCCGCCTTCAGGATGTCCGCGCTCTCCGCCATGAAATGGACGCCGCAGAAGACGATGTAGTCGGCCTCCGGGTGCGCGGCGGCGATTTGGGAAAGTTTCAACGAGTCGCCCCGATAGTCCGCAAACTTCACCACTTCGTCGCGCTGGTAGTGGTGCCCCAGGACCACCAGGCGGGAGCCGAGCCGGGCCTTGGCCCGCAAGATCCGCTCGTCCAGCTCCCGGTCGGACAGCTCGACGTAGGCTTCGGGAAGCGAATTGAGGACTGCCGTTGCCATAACCGCTCTCGTAGATATTTTACTACGCTTTTCGGGCTGAATACGCCACAGGATGCCGTACTGGCACTAGCCGTCCGCCCATCACCAAGTTGCCAGCGCGGCCAGGGCAGCCCGGGAGTCACCAGACCGCAGCAGAGGCTGCTTCCGTGCACCCCGGGGAATTGCTGCCCTCTATAGTTATCGCCACCGGCCCCGAGGTAGGTTAGCCCGATTACCAGCGTTGCCCGGCGGGCTACTCGCTCGCCGGAGCCAAATAAAAAGGCCGCCCCGGGTCCACCGGGGCGGCCCAACTACAAAACCAAATACCGGAGGAATTAGGCTGAGATCTTTTCGCTTACCGGCTTGGAATTGCCGCTGTCTTTGCCGTCGGCGTTCACGACTCCAATTTGGACCAGCGTCGGCGCGGGTTTCTTGAGCACCAGCTCTTCGTAGAGCTGCCGTGCTTGCTGGGCTTCCCAGGCGGCTTTACGACGCGCCTTTTCTTCCTCCGCCGCGGTCATCGGGATGTCGCTGGCCTTCTCCCGCACACGGGCCGCGTCTTCAGGGTTGACGCGGAGAGAGTGCTCGTAGTTTTCCAGGCTGACCTTCTTCCCCTTGGCGTAGATTTCGTGCTTGCCGTACTTCTTGTACCAATCAGCGACGGTGGCGTTCTTGTGCATGTTTTCGATGATCTTCCTCCAACCCACGCCGGTGTTATACGCGCAGAAGGAAATTTCACCTTCCTGCGTGGCGTAGGGGATGATGCACATTTCTGTGCGCCGGAAGTCATAGTTGAACAGGTCCTGGAACCACATGCCGGCGATAAAGAGGAAGTTCCAGGGGTCGGAGCGGCGCTTCAGGGTGTCTTGGTATGTCCGCTCGGGGCCGGAAGAACCGTACTTCTTCTTTGCCCGCTCGTCGCCGGTAAGCGCGAAGGACTTGTCAAATTTCTTCAGCAGGTCCACCAGCGCCAGGCTGGGGGGCGCCTTGAAAGGCTTGTAGTTCTTAAGCAGCGCGAGCCCCATCATCAAGTTCGAAAACAACTTGCCGCGACCGGCATCCGTGATTTTCTGGATATCTCCCACCAACCCCGGAATGTCCAGGAACTGAGGCACGGGTGCCCACTCGTTGTTTTCCTTGTTGACCATGAGTGCGGTCCCGACGCCGCAGTTCGGATGGCAGCCGCAACTGACTTGGCCCCACTGGGCCTCCGGGCCGTGGACCAGGTCGGCGAAGTCCGCGAAGGCGCCCATCAGCGAGATTGGGAACCAGTCGCGCGTAGGCTCGGTGATCCCAAGCTGCTTTTTGACGTCCAGCGCCATATGGGAGAGCGTGTAGCGCTGGCGCAGACGCCTTTCAGGCGTGATGTCTTCATCGCGCCCGGTAAACGAGACCGGCTGGAAGGCGATAAAGGCGATCTTCCTCGGGTTCTCCCGGGCGAAGCTGATGATCGGCCCCACCTGGTCGTTGTTGACTCCGTTCACGAGTGTCGTCACGAGGATGATCTCGATGCCCGCCTCGTGCATGTTCTCGATGGCCCGGAGCTTCACGTCGAACAAATTGCCCACCTGTCGGTGGCTGTTGGCGTCGTTCCCGACGCCGTCGAATTGCAGGTAGGCGTAACGCAGTCCCGCTTCGAACGCGCGGCGGCAGAATTCCTTGCTCTTGGCGAACTCGATGCCGTTGGTGGCCGCCTGGACGCTGTTATACCCGAGCTTGCGCGCGTAGCGGACCGCATCAATGAAGTAGGGTGACATGGTGGGCTCGCCGCCCGATAACTGCACCGACATCTGCCGGCGGGGCTTGATCTTCAGAGCGTTGTCCAGGATCTCCTTGACCTCCTCCCACGTCAGCTCGTGGACGAAGCCCACTTGGTTCGCGTCCATGAAGCACGGGTCGCACATCATGTTGCAGCGATTGGTGAGGTCAACGGTCAGGACCGACCCGCGGCCGTGCCGGATCGAGCTCGAGCCGTGGTCGTGGAGTTTTTCGTCGTTGTGGGCCCGGATGTCCCGGCCGGGGAAATTCTTCTCGATCCACTGGAGGAATCGAGAGTCAGCGGCCATCAGGTCTTCAAAGTGGCCGTGAATGGGGCAGTCCTTGACCATCCAGACCTGGCCGTCGCGCTCGATGATGCTCGCCTTGATCTCGCCCACCTTCTCGTTGATGAGCACCTTATAGTCCTGGTCGCCTTTCATGATCTTCTCGCGCGCTTCCTTCACGCAGGACGGGCAAAGCGAATCGGTCTGCCGGGGCCAACCCAGTGGCGGTTTCGTTTTCTGCCAGGATTTCAAGAGCGGCTTATCCGACCATTTGGGGGTAAAGGAAGGATTCGGATTGTACTTATTGAAAAATTGCATCGTGTCGTACGCAACGCCGGCAGCGACGCTGATGGCCTGGTCGAAATATTTCATGAGCCGCTGGCCTTTAATTCTTGGCATGGTCCTCTTCTCCTCTGATTGTGATGACGAAGCTCCGCTCCCTCAAGCACGATTCCTGAAATCCCTGAATGAGGGCTTCCTCAATATTTTTATTTGAACGTGTCCGTCCGTTCGCCACTTGGCGCCGGGAGGGCCCCGCTTCACCCCCGGAGCTAAAACTTTGTGCGTCTGGGCAAAGGAAATTGCTTTTGCAAAGGCTTACCGAGCAAAAGCGCAAACCTGCGGAGCCTTCTTCCCACCGCCACGCTGGACCGCCGCGGGCACACCGGGACGGCCCGAATTTGCCCGGTCATCGTAGGTAATTCAGGCGGTTAGCGTTAAGTCCTTTGCGCCGAATGGTCAAATTGCGAGGTTGGATGGCTCAAATGGGGAAGTGAACGGTGAGAGCAATCTGCTTAATAATCAACATGTTGCCCTGCCTTTGCCCTTCCTTCGTGTCACGGGGCGCCGGAAAAGTAACTGACCGCTACCACCCTTGATGGGGTTTCTCCCGGGATAAACGACGTCTTAAATTTCGAAAATTGCCTGCCTGCGCTTGCGCAGACACAGCCGGAGTCTATCAAGAGCCGTCCTCATCGGCCCCGTGTTTTCGACTTCAGACAGAAAGTGGAAAGGCAAGTCTCCAAATATTGCGGTACGATAAAACCGTGGTTTCGATTTCACTCATCAAGGAGCGCGCGCTGGCCATTGGTTTCGACCTGGTGGGCGTCGCACCCGTAACCACCGGCCAGGACCTCGAGTTTTCGAAGCAGTGGGTTGACCGGGGCTTCGGCGGAGAAATGGAATACCTCAAGAACCCGAAGCGAGAGGACCCCCGCCGCGTCTTGCCCTCGGCCAGATCGGTTATTTGCGCCGGACTGATCTATAACACGCCGCGTCCGTACTCCACGGAAGCATGCCGTGGCGCGAATGCCGGGGCGGGCGGCGCGCAACCGCATCCGGCGCCGGCCTCTGGAGCTGCGGCAACCGCGGAGCCCGACCGGCCGGGCGGACCGTTCTCGCGCGATGACATCCCCCGGGCCTGGATTTCCCGTTACGCTTGGGGACACGACTATCACGAGGTCATGCGCGCTAAGCTCGAAAAACTTCGGGCGGCGATTGAGGCTCTGGCGCCTCAAGTCGAAACGCGGGTTTACGTGGACACGGGCCCGGTGGTGGAGCGCGCCCTGGCTCGTTATTCGGGCATCGGCTGGATGGGGAAGAATACGTGCCTGATCAATGAGGAGAAGGGCTCCTGGTTTTTTCTCGGCGTAGTACTCACCAGCCTCGAACTTCGGCCGGACATGCCCGCGCCGGACCGGTGCGGCACGTGCACTCGGTGTCTTGAGGCGTGCCCGACCGGAGCGCTGGTCGAGCCTTACGTTATGGACGCCTCTCGATGCATCGCTTATTTCACGATCGAGCTCAACGGGTCCATCCCGCGGGAATTTCGACCCGCGGTCGGCTCAAACGTGTTCGGCTGCGACATCTGCCAGGACGTGTGCCCCTGGAATTCGAGATGCAGCGGTCAGCTGCCAGTGGCCAGTGGTCAGTTACGAGTTGCTAGCAGCCAGAGAAGGTCTGTGGCGGTTACGTCTCTTGCCGAGTTCCAGCCGCTCGAGGTGAGCGTATCTGCGGCCACCCACTCGACTCCTTCACCCCCCGCCCCTCTCCCACAGGGAGAGGGTGGCCGAAGGCCCGGTGAGGGGTCAGTTCAATCCCCGACCCGGAGCTTCTCGCTGTTCAATCCTCCGCTCGAGGCCCTTGCTTCGTTCGCGGCAGAAGATTTTGGCCGCGCCTTTGCGCGATCTCCCATCAAGCGGGCCAAATATCGCGGCTGGCTGCGAAACCTCTGCGTGGCCATAGGGAATTCCGGCGACCGGCGGTTTGTGCCCTGGCTCGAAAAAGCGGCTCGGCATCCCCACCCCGTCATCCGCGAGCACGCCGAATGGGCGCTCGAACGCATTGCCCGGGAGGAACAGAAGGAAGGGAGTGGGGCTCCCCGCAGAGTTGCCTCCTGAACAGCGGGTGCACCGCGACGCCGGCCTGGGTGGCGGGGATGTTTTTGGGGGACATGGACTCGCCGGGGCCTGAGAGTTTATATTTCCCCGCCCAAGGTCTCTTTACCGGGCTGGAATCAATCTGGAAGCTCGAAGACGAAATCCTCAGCAAAGGAGGAAACGATGAGCGCGGCGACAAAAGCGGTCTGGCGGATTTCGGGCGAAGAGGTGGCAAGCTGCAACTGCGCGTGGGGCTGTCCATGTCAATTCAACGCGCTGCCGACGACGGGCCGATGCGAGGGGTTCGTCGCCTGGGACGTCAAGAGCGGCCATCACGGCGACCTTCGGCTTGACGACCTGCGCTTTGCCCTGGTCGCGTCCTGGCCGGGGGCCATCCATGAAGGGAACGGGACGATCCAGCTCTTCATCGACGAAAAAGCCGCACCCGAACAGCGCCGGGCGCTCCTCGAGATTTCGAGCGGGAAGGTGGGTGGGACTTTTTTTGAAATCTTTTCCGCGGTCTGCTCGACGAAACTCGACCCGATTTATACGAGCATCAGCTTTGAAGCGGATCGTGAAAGGCGCCGGGCCCGCGTGCGAGTCGGCTCAGCCGTCGAGAGCACCATCGAGCCGATCAAGAATCCGGTGACCGGCGCGGAACATCGCGTGCGCATCAATCTTCCCTTCGGGTTTGAGTACAAGGAGGCGGAGGTGTGCAACACCGTTCACCTCAAGGCGAGCTGCGGGCCCAAGCTCACCCTGGACCACCGCAACACCCACGGGCATCTGAACGCATTTGATTTGAGCAACCTTTAATTGGAGCTGGCCACTCGAGTGGGAATCCTTCCGCGGGGACAAAGGCCTACCCGTAAAGCTCGGGCCATCGGACCGGCTCGGGTCGCCTGGCTGGTCCTCCTGACGGCGCTGCCGCTTTGTTCCTCCGAGCGGGCCCACACCGGCGCGTCATCCCCGGTCGCCCGAGCGATCGAATCGGCCCTACGCAAGCTCGATGACGCCGAGCTTGCCGGTATCCGGAAGCGCAACGCGAAGTTTATCGACGAAGTTTACGCGCCGAACGTCGTCATCTTTCCCTGCTTTTTGCCGGTGAAGTTCGAGAGGCTGGAGGGAGCGCGGGAGGCTTGGCAGTCATTTTTCGACCGCTTTGCGACGATTCGGAAATGTGAATGGAGCGAGCGCGTGTACCGGGCCGCCGGCCCGGGCGCCGCCTGGATGACCTGCCTGTGGTATCTCGAGGGTACGAACGGAGAGGGTCAAGCGGTCGAACTCATCCTCCGCGCCACCCGTCATTATGAAAAGCAGCGAGGCCGATGGCGCATCGTCCACGAACATTTTTCTGCCGCGGAGCGGTAAACGCGCGCCTGGCGCAGACCCGAGGGCGGGAACCCGTTCTTATTTGCCCGCCGTGAACCGTCTCTCCACTTCGTTCCAGTTCACAACGCTCCACCACGCGGCGATGTAGTCGGGCCGGCGGTTCTGGTATTTGAGGTAGTAGGCGTGCTCCCAAACGTCCAAGCCCATCACGGGGTACTTGCCTTCCATCACCGGGCTGTCCTGGTTGGCGGTCGAATAAATGTCAAGCCTGCCCGAGGAGTCCTTGACCAGCCAGGCCCAGCCTGAACCAAAGCGGCCGGTGGCGGCGGCGGCAAACTTTTCTTTAAACTGGTCGAAGCTGCCGAACGCGCTCTTGATCGCCTCGGCCAATTTGCCTGCAGGCTGGACGCCCGCTTTCGGACCCATAATCTGCCAGAACATCGAGTGATTGATGTGGCCGCCTCCGTTGTTGCGGACCGCCGTGCGGATGTTTTCCGGAACGACGGCGCAATTGTTGGCCAGCAGTTCCTCCACGGTCTTGGAGGCAAGTGAGGAGACCGACTCCAGCGCCTTATTCAAATTTGTAACGTAGGCGTTGTGGTGCTTGCCGTGGTGGATCTCCATCGTCATCTTGTCGATAGTAGGTTCGAGTGCGTCAAAGGGATACGGCAGGGGTGGCAGAGAAAATGGCATAAAGCCTCCTTGTCCTCAGGGGTGTCTCGAGATTTCGCAATTGGAGTCCCTTCGATCCAGGTGGGACAATTGCTGGGGATGTCGCCTCCGGGCTTGCCTGCCTGGGGCAACTGATTCCCCATTCGTTGAATGACTAAAACAAGAGATTAACCTAGACGCGCCGGCAAATCAAGATTGGCGGATGCGGCCGGGTCTGAGTGGCAGTGCCGGCTCGCGCCAGCGGACTAAGCCTTCGCCGCAATCTGAAAGCCCGCATCGGGTCCTTTCGCGCGGGCATCTAATCCTGGGTGGAGGCGCCCGCGATTACCGCGGCGCTCCGGCAAAGAGGGTCTGCAAGTTGTGCGCCCCGACTCTAAAAGACGGGCGGAATCGGTTCTTTTTGATAGAATGTTCGTCGCAAGGAGGGGTGAATCTGGCGGAAGGCATCCGGCGCGCCCGAAGCGCGCTCGAACTTTGAGGTTACCGACGCATGCCCACCAAGCAGAAAAAGAGCATTGAGTTCAGCGAACTCCCCATCCTGCCGGTGCGGGACACCGTTTTGTTTCCCCACTCGATATTGCCGTTAACCGTGGGCCGCGAGAGCTCGCTGAAGCTGATCAACGACCTGAAGGACGAAGACAAGTTCATCGCCGTGGTTGCCCAGCGCGACCCTCGGGTGGACAATCCTCAGCCGGTTGATCTCTACCAGATCGGCACAGCGGCCTTCGTTCACAAGATCATCCGGTTGCCGAGCCAGAGCCTTTTCATCTTCGTTGAAGGCCTCCAGAGGATCGCCGTCCAGGAGGTCATCCGGCTCGACCCCTACATGTACGCGCGCGTGAAGCCGCTCCAGGACGCCACCCCCACTGAAAAGCGGGCGGACTTCGAAGCCCTGGTACGGAACGTCTCAACGCTTTTCCAGCAGGTGATTCAGCTCTCGCCGACTCTTTCGGACGACCTCCAGACGGTCGTCATGAACATCGACGACCCCGGCCGTCTGGCCGACTTCATCTCCGCCAACCTGCCTTCCCTTTCGAGCACCGAAAAGCAGGAGCTGCTCGAAAGCCTCGAACTCCAGTCGCGCCTCGAGCGCCTGAACAGCCAGCTCGCCCGGGAAGTCGAAGTACTCCAGCTTCGCTCGAAGATCCAGTCCGATGTCCAGGACCAGGTATCGCAGAGCCAGCGCGAGTATTACCTGCGCGAGCAGATGAAGGCCATCCAGAAAGAGCTGGGCGAGGCCGACGAGCAGCAGGAGATCGAGGAGCTGCGCAAGAAGATCGAGGCCTCCGGCATGACGGAGGAAGCGCGCAAAGAGGCCCTGCGGGAGCTCAGCCGCCTGTCGAAGATGTCGCCCGCCGCGGCGGACTATCACGTCACGCGCACCTACCTCGACTGGCTCGTGGCCCTTCCCTGGAACAAGGTCGGCGATATTAAAGTCAACCTGCCCAAAGCGAAGGCGGCCCTGGATGAGGACCATTACGACCTCGAAAAGGTCAAGGAACGGATTCTCGATTACCTGGCCGTCCTCCAGTTAAAGCCGCAAATGAAAGGTCCCATCCTCTGCTTCGTGGGCCCGCCGGGCGTCGGAAAGACTTCGCTTGGGAAATCAATCGCCCGGGCGCTCGACCGGAAATTCGTCCGCATGTCGCTCGGCGGTATTCACGACGAAGCGGAAATCCGCGGCCATCGCCGGACTTACATTGGAGCGCTGCCGGGACAAATCATCCAGGGCATCCGCCGGGCGGAGACGCGAGACCCGGTGTTCATGCTGGACGAGGTGGACAAGATCGGTCGT
>Ga0134088_10000786_pt1 | contig 11631 bp, 10 predicted proteins | sample 15_taG_3_FD_94461 | JGI IMG/M metagenome (GOLD analysis project Ga0134088, IMG submission 94461) | Grasslands soil microbial communities from the Angelo Coastal Reserve, California, USA - 15_D_Rain_20cm_5_09182015 | ecosystem: Environmental > Terrestrial > Soil > Grasslands ...
CCGAGCCCGAGAAGGTCCTGTTCTCGTTCGTGTGCTGGGGCACGAACAACCTCGGCCCCGACAAGCCGCATTCGTTCCGCGCGATGCTGAGCCAGTGGGAAGTCGCCGAGCCCTTCTATCGCTGGGTGAAGGAAAAGCACCCCGCCGTCAAGCGCGTCGCCCTCATCTCGCCCAACGACACCAGCGGCAAGGACACCAACACCGCGGTGGTGAAGGCGCTCAAGGGGCTCGCCTTCGAGGTCGCCGCCGACGAGTACTACGAGCGCGGTACCAAGGACTTCTATCCCATTCTGACCAAGATGCTGGCGACCCAGCCCGACATGCTCGACGTCGCGGCCGCGCCGGCCGGCGAGGCGGGGCTCATCCTGAAGCAGGCGCGCGAGCTCGGCTTCAAAGGCGCCAAGGGCTGGACCGCCGGGACCAATCCGTTCACGATCATCGGCGTCGCCGGCAAGGACGCGGCCGAGGGCGTGTGGAGCCCGACGAACATCAACGTGAAGAGCGATTTCGTCAGCCCGACCGTGCGCCGCTTCGGCGAGGAGTACGAGAAGCGCTACAAGGAAGTGCCCGGCGTCATCGCCGTCGCCAACTACGCGGCCTTCGACGTGTTCACCAAGGCCATGCAGGACGCGCGCTCGCTCGACACCGACAAGGTCCTGGCGGCGCTCACGCAGAAGCCTTTCGACACCGTGTGGGGCAAGCTGGTCCTCGGCGGCAAGGAGACGTACGGCATCGACCGGCAGTTCCTCTACCCGGTCGTCATCAGCGAGATCCGCGACGGCAAGGTGGTCGACATCGCGCAGGTGCTGCCGGCGGCGCTGAAGAAGTGAGGCCCGCCCCTCGCTAGGGTCCGAGGGCGACTGGTGTCGATCGAGCTTCTCGTCCAGGCGCTGCTCAACGGCTTCGGCCTGGCGATGGTCTACGTGCTGGTCGCCCTCGGCCTCACCCTCATCTTCTCGATCCTCGAGATCATCAACTTCGCCCACGGCGAGTTCTACATGCTCGGGGGCTACATCACCTACTACGCCTACGCCCTCTTCGGCCTGAACTACTTCGCGACCCTGGGCCTGGCGATCCTCACGGTCGGCCTCGCGGGCGTGGCGGCCGAGCGGCTGATCTTCCACGATCTGCGCGGCCGCGCGCTGAACGCCTTCATCGTGTCGCTCGGGCTGCTCTGGGTCATGCAGGCCGGAGCGCAGCTCGCGTTCGGCGTGCTCGACAAGCCCGTGCCGTCCGCGTTCTCCGGCGTCGTGCGCGTCTTCGGGCTGGTGATGTCGGTCGAGCGGGTGGTGGTGACCCTCTCCGCGATCGTTCTGATCGCGGCCCTCTATCTCTTCTTGCGCTGGAGCCGGCCCGGGCGCGCCATGCGGGCTGTGGCGCAGGACCCGGACGCCGCAGCGCTCCAGGGCGTCAACATCGACGCGGCCTCCGCCCTGGGCTTCGGCGTCGGTTGCGCGCTGGCCGGAGGCGCCGGCGGCCTGCTCGCGCCGCTCTTCGCGGTGAGCCCGGCGATGGGGGCGCTGCCGGTCGTCAAGGCCTTCATCATTATTATCGTCGGCGGCATGGGGAGCCTGCCGGGCGCCGTCCTCGGCGGCCTCCTCCTGGGGGGTGTCGAGGGGCTCGGCGCGCTCTTCATGGGAAGCGCCGCCGTGAACATCCTCGGCTTCCTGATGGTGATCGTGGTCCTGCTCGTGCGGCCGCGGGGGCTGCTCAGTGGAGCGTAGTGTGTCGGGTCCTGCTGCGGGCGTGGCGCTGATCGCGCTGACGGCCGCCGCGCTGCCCCTGATCACGCGCGACTCCTACTACCTCGACGTCGCCACCACCATCCTCATGAACCTCACCCTGACGATGAGCTTCCGCCTTCAAATCAGCACCGGACAGATCAACATGGCGCACATCTCCTTCATGGGGATCGGCGCCTACGCGTCGGCCCTGCTGGTGACGCGGGCCGGGCTGTCCTTCTGGGCCACGCTGTGGATCGGCGCGCTCGTCGCGGCGTCGCTGGCCGTCCCGATCGGCAGCATCGCGCTTCGCGTGAGCGGCCCGTACTACTTCCTGATCACATTCGCCTTCTCCGAGGTCGTCCGGCTCTTCTTCAACAACTTCTTCGAAGGGCTCTTCGGCGGCCCCTCGGGCCTGGTGGGGATTCCCAAGCCCGGCCGGGTGCTCGGGCTGGCCTTCGACAGCAAGCTCGCGCTCTACGGGCTGATGGCCGTGATGTGCGTCGTGGTGGTGCTGGCCCTCGTCCGTCTCGACTACTCGCGATTCGGCCTCACCGCGGGCGCGATCCGTCAGGCCGACCTGGTGGCCGAAACCCTGGGCGTGAACGTCTTCCGGTACAAGCTGACGGCCTTCGTCCTCGGCAGCTTCGTCGCCGGGCTCGCCGGCGTCTTCTTCGCCCACTTCCGCCAGGTCCTGCACTCCAGTGATTTCGGACTGGAGCCGATGGTGCTGCTGGTCGTGTTCACGGTGATCGGCGGCACGGGGAGCGTGTGGGGGCCGGCGGTCGGAACGATCTTGATGACGATCGCCTCGGAGCTCCTGCGCGAGCTCCACCACTACGAGATCCTCGTCTTCGGCGCTGTCCTCATCCTGACGATGCTCTTCGCGCCCGAGGGCCTCGTGGCGCTTCCCAGCGCGGCCCGCCGCCTGCTCCGGAGACGCCGCCGGCAGGCGACGGCACCCGCGGGAGCCGGCCTTGCTCCTTGAGCTTCGACGAGTCTCACGGCGCTTCGGCGGCCTGCATGCCGTCGCCGATCTTTCGATGACGGTCATGCCCGGCTCGATCCACGGCCTCATCGGTCCCAACGGGGCCGGCAAGAGCACGGTCTTCAACCTGATCACCGGCGTCATCCCCTTGACCGCCGGCGAGATCCGCTACAAGCGCGAGCGAATCTCCGAGCTCCGCCCGTCGGAGATCTGCCGGCGCGGCATCGCGCGGACGTTCCAGGCGACGGCGCTCTTCCGGGAGTACACGGTGCTCCAGAACGTGCTCGTCGGCGCCCATCTCCTGGCTGCTCCGGGGCTCGTACCGGCGCTCCTCTGGTCGCGGGCCTATCGGGAGCGCGAGCGACGGGCGCGCGAGCGCGCGCACGCGTTGCTGACGTCGCTCGGCCTCGGCGCGGTCGCGGGCCAGGTGGCCGGCCAGCTCCCACACCGCGACCAGAAGGCGCTCGCGCTCGCGATGGCGCTCGCCACCGGGGCCGAGCTCGTCATCCTCGACGAGCCGCTGGCCGGGCTCACCGATCACGAGAAGGCCGAGACAACCGCCGTCCTCAGGCGGCTCGCCGAGCAGAGCGTCACGGTACTCCTGGTCGAGCACGACATGAAGGCGGTCATGGGCGTCTGCGACACCGTGACCGTGCTCGATCACGGCGTCCGCATCGCCGAGGGCACGCCGCGCGAGATCCAGACGAACGCGGTGGTGATCGAGGCCTACCTGGGCGCGGAGGAGCCGGGTGCTTGAGCTGGCCGACCTCACGGTCCATTACGGCAACGTCGCCGCCGTCGATGGCGTGTCGGTCACCGTGCACGAAGGCGAGATCGTCGCGATCATCGGCCCCAACGGCGCCGGCAAGACCTCGACCCTGCGCGCGCTCTCGGGGCTCGTCCGGCCGAGCGGCGGGCGAATCGTCTTCCGCGGCGTCGACATCTCGAGATGGCGCGCGCACCGCATCGTGACCCTGGGTCTCTCGCACGCGCCCGAGGGACGGCGGCTCTTTCCGCAGATGACGGTCCTCGAGAATCTCCGGATGGGCGCGTACCGCCGGCGCGACGGCCAGGCGATCGAGCGCACGCTCGCCGAAGTCCTCGAGCGGTTCCCGCGCCTGGGCGAGCGCCGGCGCCAGCTCGCCGGCACGCTCAGCGGCGGCGAGCAGCAGATGCTCACGATCGGCCGCGCGCTGATGTCGAGCCCGACCCTGCTGGTGCTCGACGAGCCGTCGTTCGGTCTGGCCCCGCTGGTCGTCCGCGAGATCCGGACGATCGTGGAGTCGATCAACCGGGACCGGAAGGTCGCGGTCTTGCTGGTGGAACAGAATGCGCGGATGGCGCTGGCCGTCGCCGCCCGCGCGTACGTGATGGAGACCGGGCGCATCGTGCTGAGCGGCCCGGCGGCCGCGCTCCGCGAGAGCCCGCACGTCAAGGCCGCTTATCTCGGCGGCTGACGGGTAAGCTGGAGGCATCGCCATGAAGTTCGAGACCAGGCTCACCGACGACCTCATCGCGCGCTACCAGAAATCGGGGCACTGGGGCGCCGAGACGTTCTACTCGATCCTGGCGGCGCGGGCCGCGGCGCATCCCGACCGGATCGCGATCGTCGACCGCGGACGCCGCGTCACCTATCGCGAGCTGCGGACGCGCGTCGACCGGGTGGCGGCGGGGTTCGCGGCCCTCGGCATCGGCCCGGGAGACGTCGTCACGATCCAGATGCCGAACTGGGCGGAGTTCGCGTACGTCTTCTTCGCGCTGGAGCGGCTGGGGGCGGTCGCGAACCAGATCGGCTCGGACTTCCGGAGCCGCGAGGTGGAGTACATCCTGCGCTTCTCGGAAAGCCGCGCCTTCGTCTGCCCGGCGAGCTTCAAGAGCTTCGACTACGTGAAGATGAGCGCCGAGCTGCGACCCGGGCTGCCCGACCTCAAAGCGGTCTGCGTCCTCGGGAGCCCGGCTACGGGCGGCGCGGCGCCGGGGCTCGTGTCGCTCGACAGCATGGTCGAGAACGCCGGAGCCGCGGCGCCGCCGGGCGCCGGCCAGCGGGCGAACGACGTCATGCGGATGGCCTTCACCTCGGGCACCACCGGCAATCCCAAGGGCGTGATCCACAGCCACAACACCACGCTCTCGACGTGCCGCACCCTGAACGCCGACATGCGCGTCACGCCGGAGGAAGTCTTCCTGATCTATCTGCCGCTCGGACTCAACTGGGGCTATCTCACCCTCGTGCAGGCGGTGATGGCGGGAGCACGGGCCGTGCTCCTCGATCAGTTCAGCGCTCGGGCGCCCCTCGAGCTGATCCAGCGCGAGCGGGTCACCTACATTCCCACGGCGCCCGCGTCGATCATCGCGATGCTCAACGAGCCCGATCTCCGTCGGTACGACCTCTCGTCCTTGCGCGTGATCATCACCGGGGGCGCCTCGTGTCCGATCGAGACCATTCGCGAGTTCCGCGCGCGGATGCACGGCCACCTGATCGAGCTCTACGGGATGCTCGAGACGGGCTTCCACACCTACACGCGGCTCGAGGACGAGCCCGAGGCGGTGACCGGCACGGTCGGCACCGTCGCCTCGGGCCTCGGGCTCCGGCTCATCGACGAATCGGGGCGCGACGTGATGGCGGGGGCGGAGGGCGAGATCGCCGCGCTCGGACCGTCGGTGCATCTCGGCTACCACAAGAATCCGGCGGCGAACGCCGAGCTCTTCACCGCCGACGGTTGGTTCCGCACGGGCGACCTCGGGCAGTTCGACCAGGCCGGGAACGTGAAGATCGTCGGCCGGCTCAAGGAGATGATCAACCGCGGCGGCAAGAAGTTCTTCCCGCGGGAGATCGAGGAGATTCTCTACACCCACCCGAAAATCCTGCACGCCGCCATCGTGGGCGTGCCCGACCCGCGGCTGGGCGAGCGAAACTGTCTCTGCGTGATCCCGCGACCCGGGCAGACCGTCACCCTGGACGAGATGGTCGGCTATCTCAAGGACGGGGTGGCGACCTACAAGCTACCGGAGACGATCGAGATCTTCGACGAGCTGCCGTTCACGCCGACGGGCAAGATCCAGCGCCACGTGCTCGTCCGGCGCGTGCTCGAGCGCCGGGGACTCTAGTCCTTCCCGAATCGAATGATCGTGTAGCCCAGGGCGGAGACTTCGCCTTGACGGATCCGCCGATCGAGCCCGCCGTGCTCCTCGGCGACGGTCTGCTCCTCTTCCCGGCGGTCGCCCCGGCGCCGATCGAGCATCACCTTCACCCCGATGACCCCGGCCAGCTCGCGCTGCAGGTGCTCGTAGAGGGCGGTGTCCCTGGCGCCGACCACGAGCAGGAGACGAACCCCGGGGAACGAGCGCGAAGGCATCCGGGCGAGGAGGTCGAGGGTGTGGCGCCGGCAGATCCCATGGGTCTCGGCCGGGTTATCGAGCGGCGCCCGCTCCCCCAGCATCGCCGGCCGCCCCTCGTGCTGACACCAGGCGCAGGTGACTTTCATCTGCGGAACGTGTGAAGCACAGCAAGTGCCACCGGATTCCGGATTTCGCCGAGGCGAACGCTCGAAGGTTCTCGGGGACTTGCGGCTCACGCGCGTATGGTTCCCAAGCCTGATTGGCAAAGCCTGACAATTTTGGATGGACGCTTTAGGTGGGCGCCGAGGAGCTCGGTGATCGTGCCCAGGACGACCGGCACGATCCTCAGATATCGCATTTGCAGCCTCAAGACAGCAGCAAAACCGCAAAAATGGGCGCAATCTCAGTTGTCGCAGACGCCGTTTCCGACCAAGTTGATCTTTGAACTGGTTTCGCCGGGCGGAACGCAAGGGGGACGAGCGAGGCTCGTCCCCCTGCAATATCGGGAAGTTAGCCGGTAAAGCCCTTGCCCTCGTTGGCGAGCCGGTCGAGCAACGGCGCCGGCGTCCAGAACGCGTCGCCGCTCTGCTTCTTGAACCCGAGCAGCCGGTCGCGCAGGGTCTTGAGCCCGATCGAGTCGGCCCAGAACATCGGGCCGCCCCGGTAGACCGGCCAGCCATAGCCGTAGACCCAGATCACGTCGATGTCGCTCGCGCGGATCGCGATCTTCTCCTCGAGGATCTGGGCGCCCTCGTTGACCATCGGATAGAGCAGCCTTTGTAGGATCTCGTCGTCGCCGATGGGCCGACGCGTGATGCCCATGGACGTGGCCACGTCGACGATGATCTTCTCGACCTCCGGGTCGGGAATCGGCGTGCGGTCGCCCTTCTCGTACTTGAAGTAGCCGGCGCCGGTCTTCTGTCCGAAGCGGCCGAGCTCGCAGATGCGATCGGCCACCGGAGCTTTCACCCCGCGCCCCTTGCGGATGCGCCAGCCGACGTCGAGACCGGCCAGATCGCCCATCGCGAACGGACCCATCGGAAAGCCGAAGTCCGTGAGCACCCGGTCCACCTGGTGGGGCGCGGCACCCTCGAGGATGAGCTTCTCGGCCTGCAGACCGCGCTGATGGAGCATGCGGTTGCCGACGAAACCGTAGCATACGCCGACGAGCACCGGCACCTTCCCGATCCGTCGGCCGACCGACATCGCCGTGGCGATCGTGGTCTTCGACGACTTCTTGCCGCGCACGTTCTCGAGCAGCCGCATGACGTTGGCCGGGCTGAAGAAGTGGGTGCCGACGACGCTCTCCGGGCGCTTCGTGGCCGAGGCGATCTCGTCGACGTCGAGCGTCGAGGTGTTGGTGGCCAGCACCGCGTCGGGCTTGCAGATCGCGTCGAGCTTGGCGAAGACTTCCTTCTTGATGGGCATCTCCTCGAACACCGCTTCGATGACGATGTCCGCGTCCGCCACCGCCTTGAGGTCGGTCGTGCCGGTGATGAGCCCCATGCGCTTGTCGACGTCGGCCGGGGTCAGGCGGCCGCGCGAGGCCGTCGCTTCGTAGTTCTTCCGGACGAGGCCGAGGCCGCGCTCGAGCGCCTCCGGCGCGACCTCGACGACGGTGACGGGAATGCCCGCGTTGGCGAAGTTCATCGCGATGCCGCCGCCCATCGTGCCGGCGCCGATCACCGCGGCCTTCTTGATGTCCTTGGCCGGTGTGTCGGCCGGCACGTCCGGGATCTTGGCCGCCTCGCGCTCGGCGAAGAAGAAGTAGCGCTGGGCCTTCGACTCCGGCGAGCTCAGGAGCTCGACGAACAGCTCGCGCTCGCGCTTGATGCCCTCGGCGAACGGCAGGTTCACCGCGGCCTCGACCGCCTTGATGCAGTTCTCCGGCGCGCGGAAGCCGCGCGTCTGGCGCGCCACGCTCTTCCTGAACTCGGCGAAGATCTCCGGCTTGCCCCGCGCCGGCGCGATCTTGGCGTCGAGGTCGCGGATCTTCCTGAGCGGGCGCCGCTCGCTCAGGATCCTTTCCGCGAACGCCACACCGGCGGCGGTGAGGTCGTCGCCGTCCACGATCTCGTCGATCAGGCCCACCCGGAGCGCCTCGTCGGCGCCGATGGGATCGCCGCTGACGATCATCTGGAGCGCCTTCTGCGGGCCGACGACGCGCGGCAGCCGCTGCGTGCCGCCGGCGCCGGGAAGGAGCCCGAGCTTCACTTCGGGCAGGCCGAAGCGGGCGCTCTTCACGCCCACGCGGTAGTGACACGCGAGCGTGACCTCCAGGCCGCCGCCCAGCGCGGTGCCGTGGATGGCGGAGACGACGGGCTTCGGCGAACCCTCGATCATGTCGAGCACCGAGTGGAGCGACGGCTCCGTCGGCGGCTTGCCGAACTCGGTGATGTCGGCGCCCGCGATGAAGGTGCGCCCGGAGCAGACGATGACGATCGCCTGGACGGCGCCGTCGGCGATCGCCTGTTTGATGCCGTCGTGCAGCCCCTTGCGCACGTGCTGGGAGAGCGCGTTCACGGGCGGATTGTCGACGGTGAGCACGACCACGCGACCGCGGGTGCCGAGATCTACGGACTGGGTGATCTTCGCCATGTGCCCCTCACTCTGAAGAAGTGGCGCCTATGATACCCGGACAACGGCCGCGCCGGGTCAGCAGCCGAGCCGGGCGGCGAGGTCGACGAAGTCGCTCGCGACGACGTCCCAGTCGCGCGCGGGCTTCACGTCCTTCGCCTGCGCCGGTCCGTGCTCGTTCGGCCGCGGCACGAAGGCGGTGCGCAGGCCGACCGCGCTCGCCGCGGCGAGGTCTCCGTTGTGCGCGGCGACCATCATGCACTCGCCCGGCGCGAGCCCGAGGAGCGCGGCCGTCGTCAGGTAAGCCTCGGGCTCGGGTTTGTAGTGGCGGGCTACCTCCGCGCCGAGAACGGCGTCCCACGGCAGCCCGCCGTACTTGGCCATGTTCACGATCAGCGCGACGTTGCCGTTGGAGAGCGTCGCGAGCACGAACTTCTTCTTGAGGCGCGTGAGGCCGGGCACCGAGTCGGGCCAGGGATGCAGGCGATGCCAGGCGCGGTTCAGGTGATCGATCTCCGGATCCGAGAGACCCTTGATGCCGAACTGGACCAGGAGCTTGTCGAGGCTCTCGCGATGCAGATCGTCGAGCTTCGCCCATGGGCGACGGCCGGTGCGCACCTCCTCCATCGCGGGCTGGTAGAGCCCGCGCCAGGCGTCGGCGAACTTGGGCCAGTCGACGCCGAGCCCCTTCTTCTTGCCGAGGGCCTCGCCCTCGCGGATGAGGCTCGACCGCCAGTCCACCACGGTGCCGAAGACATCGAACGTGAGCGCTTTGACGTTCTCGATGGCCATGGTCGCTCCTAGGTGTTCCGCACTCGCTCGTGTGCGTTGTCGTAGTGGGCGCGGAGCGGGTCCACGCCGAAGTCGTTTCGGGGATCGTGCCAGACCGAGTGGATGTGGTTGGCGCGGTTCTGCGAGTTGTCGTACTCGATGAGGAGCGTCGGGCCGTGCAGCCGATAGTAGTGGGGCTGCCGGGGATCGATCGGCCCGGCCCACGCGAAGCGCAGGTTCTCGGCCCCCGCGTCGCGCAGCCGTCGAAGCTCCTCGTCGGCGACATCGCTTCGCATGTTGCGCGCGTAGGTCTCCACGAGCCGGAGCGCCAGGGCGCGCGGCTCGGCGCCGAGCTCACCGAGCGCGACGCCGGCGGGCGTCTTCAAGCTGTCGGCGCGACCGGGCCCGCTCACGATGTCGCCCGGAGACTCGGCGGCGATGACGAGACGAGCTCGCAAGCTCGGGTCGACGCCGCGCGCGAGAGCGAATGCGAGGTCCTGCTCGTCGGCGAGGGCACGGAGCCCGCGCTGCGGGCCCGAGGGCACCTCGGCCGGGTTGGCGCCGAAGAACGCGGGCGTGACGGAGACCGCACGGCCCGGCGCCAGCGTGAAGTTGAGCGACAGGTGGTGCCCCTCGAGACGCCAGCCCCAGGGCGCCGCCCCGTCCGGCGCGCCGAAGATGCTCGCGTAGTACTTCTCGGGATCGCGCACGAGCCCGCCGAAGGTCTCGAGCTGCCGCAGGACCTCTTCGAGCCGCATCACGTTGACGGCCTTCGCGTAGCCGACGCCCGACAGCGAGACCTTGATGAGCTCGTGCGCGGCCGCGCGACCGGCGGCCGACATCTGCTTGAAGGCGACGCCCGAGCGGGAGCGAGGCACGTAGTGCCAGTTCTTTCGCTCGTCCTGAGCGAAGGGGAACACGGCGGTGCGGCGCTGATCCGGCTCGAGCGCCGCGAGGAACGCGGCTGCCGCCCGCGCCATGGCCGCGCGCGCCTGGTCGGTGACCTGGGCGGCGGCCGCGGGCCGGGCGGCGGCCAGCACGGCCGTGGCGACGGTTCCGTGAAGCAGCTGTCGGCGACCTATCATATGGACGGCGCCCCCAATGCTACACTCCACGCCACGCCGAGTCTCGTGATGCGATCGTGCCCCGTCCTCGCATCGCTCGTCGTCGCATCGCTCGTTCTCGTCTGCCCTTCGGTCGCGGCCGCCGACGAAGCGCTCTGGGCGCTGATGCGCGGAGGCGGCCAGGTCATCTTCATGCGTCACGCCGTGACGACGCCGGGCGTCGGCGATCCGGCCGGCTTCCGCCTCGACGACTGCTCGACCCAGCGCAACCTCACCGACGCGGGACGCGACGACGCGCGCCGCGTTGGGACCGCGTTCCGGACGCGCGCCATTCCGGTCGGCCGCGTGCTCTCGAGCCCATGGTGTCGCTGCCTCGAGACCGCGCGGCTCGCCTTCGGCGCCGCGGAGACCTGGGCGCCTCTCAGCAATCTCTTCGACAATCGCGCGCGCGAGGCGGAGCAGATGCGCGCTCTCCGAGATCGCCGGGCGCCCGCCCGCCGGCGGCAACGTGGTGCTCGTCACGCACGGCTCCGTCGTCCTTCCGCTCACCGGAATCCAGCCGGCGCCCGCCGAGCTGGTCGTGCTCACCCCCGAGGGCTTCGGGCGCTTTCGCGTCGCCGGACGTCTCACGCCCTGACGGGCGGACGGCGTGCCGGTGACCGACTCGAAGTGCTACACTCCGCCGCACGGACCGGGGCAGACATCGATTAGGAGGTCGCCATGGTGGAGCGGAGCCGCAAGCTCTCCGGAGGAAAGCGCAAGGTCAGCCGGCGGGCGTTTCTCAAGGCCGGCGGAGTCGCGGGACTCGCCTCCGCCGCCGGAGCCCTCCACGTCAACATCGCCCGCGCTCAATCGCGAACCTTGAAGATCGGGTTCATCGGCGCCCAGTCGGGCGTGCGCGCGAACTTCGGCGAGACGACCCCGTGGATGATCGAGCGCATCCGGACCGCGGTCAAGGACGGGGTGAAGGTCGGCGGCAAGTCGTACGCGGTCGAGATCCTCGTCAAGGACAACCAGTCCGATCCCAACCGCTCCAGCGTGGTCGGCAGCGAGCTGGTCCTGCGCGAGAAGTGCGATCTGGTGCTCTGTTTCGGCGGAGATCCGGCGGCTGCGATGGGTGAGCTGGCCGACACGCGAGGCGTGCCGACGATCTCGACCATGGTTCCCTGGA
>Ga0134088_10000797_pt1 | contig 11590 bp, 7 predicted proteins | sample 15_taG_3_FD_94461 | JGI IMG/M metagenome (GOLD analysis project Ga0134088, IMG submission 94461) | Grasslands soil microbial communities from the Angelo Coastal Reserve, California, USA - 15_D_Rain_20cm_5_09182015 | ecosystem: Environmental > Terrestrial > Soil > Grasslands ...
ATTCTTCCACGACCATCCGCTCTCGAACATCTCGAACGACCCGGCGTTCAACCACGATTCCGCTGGGTTCAATCCCGTCGAACTCCTCAACACCTTCCTCAATCCGCCGTTGTTCCTGGAGGTGAAGAAGGCGCCGACCCCGACCAACGACGTCGTGTTCGGCATCGGGAAGGACTCGCTGCGCGTGAACCTGGGCCTGACCGCTGCGCTGGTGCCCCAGGATCAATTCGGCATCAGTAGCTCGAGTCGTCCCTTGGATCCGGGGATCGACATCAGGGGCGTCCGGGTGGGTGTGATGGGGTGGCTGCATGAGGAGGTGCAATTCGAGCTCGGCGATAGGCTGCTGGGCTTCCTCGCCGACTCGCAGCAGGCGACGCACAACACGACGTATAACGTCTTGGTCCACGGCATCGTGGAAGGCGGGCTCGCGCCCACAGTCAGCTACGCCGGTCGCGTCGCGGGGGATACGGCGATGGGGCTGTACGTCGGCGGCGCCCTGCACTACTACCTCGGCGTCGGCTACTTCCGAACCGACGGTACCGGGGGCGACAGCATTGGGAACCCGATCTTCGCCAGGCCCCTGAACCCCGTGGCGCAGACCCTGACCCGATACTCCAAGGCGGGGAACTCTCTGGGGCACGGCGTCGGCGGCGATGTGGGGCTCGCCCTCGTGACGGGGCCGATCGAGATCGGCGTCGGAGTGAACGACATCGGAGCGACGATCACGTGGCCTAACACGCGCACGGACACCGCTTTCTACAAGGACTCGACTGTGGCCGGCAACGGGCCGGCGGTCGGTTACTCGAGACCAGGCCTGAACCACATCGAGACCACGACCAAGCTCCCGGTGTCCTACATTGCCAACCTCGCCTACACCGTCGGCAACACGACGCTCGGGGCGGACGTCTTGAACACTGGACGTGGCAGTATCGTGCACGTCGGCGGGGAGCAGCGCGTCGGTGTGATCGTGCTGCGCGGCGGCGTGGCGCGCGACCAGCGCAAACGCCTGGAGTTCGGTTGGGGGGGCGGGCTGCGGTTCGGCGGACTCGGCCTGGACCTGGGATTCTGGACCCACACGAACTCGCTGTCGAACCAGCGCGGCATCACGATGGCGACGTCGCTCTCGATCTACTAGGGAGGCAGGATGAAGGCCAAGTGGCTCGGGCTTGCGCTCGTGAGCGCGGCGGTGGCTGCGGGATGCGGGGAAGGGCGCGCCATCTTCAATGTGGACGTCTACAGCTTCTTGAAGGGGACCGGCCGGGACACCGTCCCCTATCTGGTGCCGCCGGGGCTGTCGGGGAGCGGGAGCAGCACCCCGCAGAAAATCAACTTGCCGGGGGCCGGCTCGTCTATCGTGGACTCGGTGCGAGCCCTCGGGACGATCGACTTGATAAACGCCACCGGCTCGGGCTCGCTCGGCCTGCAGGTGTTCCTCGCCGCTGACTCGGCCGGCACCTACAACCCGGCCGCGTTGGCCATCACCGTGCCCACGAAGAACGTGTCCCCCGCCACCACGACACCCGACACCATCCGGGGCGACCTGTCGGCCGCGCTCAACACGCTGTTCACCAAATCGCAGCTGTGGATCCGGTTCGGCGCCAGCGCCTCGAACGCCGGCCTGACGCCGCTGCAGGGGAAGGCCGCGCTCAAGTCCCTCCTGCTCACGGTCATCATCAAGGACAAGTTCTTCTAGAAGGCGACGAAAGCTGGGTTGGCGGAACGCCTCTTGCAGGCTAGAAACCGCCTGGAGCACATTCGCACACATGCGTCGGTCTCTGCCCTCGCCTGGGCTCGCTCTCCTCCTCGTGCTGGCCGCCTGCCATGACGATCCGGCCGGACCGCGCCGCGGCGGGCCGGCGTACCTCGCCGTCCAGCCGGTGTTCGGCTCCGCCGTCGAGCTCGCTTCCTTCGGGCTGATTGCCGACACGGTCCGGCTCGACGTGGTGCGTCCGCCGGCCGATACCCTGCGAACGCTGACCGTGTTCTTCGACCCGGACTCCTCGCAAATCCGGTTGGGCGCGAACGTCGCGCTGCGCGTGCCGGTCGAAACGCTCGCGGTACACCTGGAGCTGCGCGGTGGCGGCTTTGCTTTGTTCTCGGGCACGGCGCCGGTGGAGGTACGGGCCGGGCAACCGGGGACACCGCACGAGATTCTGCTTGCCTACACCGGGCCCGGCAGCAACGTCGCCAGCGTGACGATCGCGCCGCGCGACACGGTGCTGACCTTCGGGGACTCGCTCCGCTTCCACGTGACCGCGCGCGACCTCGCCGGCGCGCCCGTCTCGCTCTTCTACGTCCTATGGGGCGCCAGCGACTCAACCGCCCTGCGGATGACTCCGACCGGCCTGGCCCGCGCGCCGGGAGCGCGCGCGACGCTCTGGGTCCGAGCCCGGACGCCGACCGGCGTTGGCGACTCGACCCCGGTGACGGTCGTGCCCGTTCCCACGCTGCTGAGCTTGGTGAGCGGGCTGGCGCAGAGTGCCATCGTGGGGACGGTGCTGACGCAGCCGTTGCGGGTGCGCGTGACGGCGGCGGACGGGCTCGGCGTAAAGGGTGTCCCGGTGCGGTTCCGTGCGTCGGGGGCCGCAGGGGGTGGAGTGGCGGATTCCGTGGTGATGTCCGATACAAGCGGCTACGCACAGACGCGAGTCACGCTCGGCAGCATCGCGGGTCCGCAGAGCTTCGAGGCCCGCGCCGGCGCGCTGCCGGCCGTGACGTTTGGCGCCACCGCCCTTGCCGGGGCCGTCTCGACCGCGGCGTCGCTCGTGACGGCGTCGGTCACCAGTATCCTTTCGGGAGCCATCACCACGCTCACACTGCGGGCCAAGGACGCCTTCGGGAACAACCTCACCACGGGCGGCCTCACGGTCGCATTCACGGCAACGGGCGGGACCAGCACCGGCGCGATCGGTGCGACGACGGACCACGGCGACGGCACGTACACGGCGCCGTTCACGGGCCTGCTGGCGGGGAGCGCGCTGACGATCGGCGCGACAATCAATGGCAGCCCGGTCACGTCGTCGCCGCTACCGACGCTCGCGGTGCTGCCGGGAGCGGTCGCGCAGGTCGTGGTCGCCCCTGTAACGGCGACGCTCGACGCGCTCGGCCGCACGCAGCGCTTCAGCGCCAGCGCGCTGGATGCGAGCGGCAACGTCATCCCCGGGCCGGCGTTCACGTGGACGTCCGACAACCCCCTCGTCGCTCCGGTAGACGTGAGCGGCATCGTCACGGCGCTCGCGAACGGCGGCGCCACGATCACCGCCACGACCAACGGGATTTCGGGCAGCGCGACTTGCTCGGTTGCGCAGGTCGTCCGGTCGGTGGTGTTGAGCCCGGCGAGCGCGGCGCTCGCCGCCGTGGGTCTGCCGCAGCAGTTCAGCGCGGTCGCGCTGGATGGCAACGGGCGCACGGTCGCCGGCCAGACGTTCGCGTGGAGCTCGTCCGACCCGGTGATCGCGACCGTGGACGGCACCGGGCTCGCGACTGGTCTCGCACCGGGCTCCGTCACGATCACGGCAACGACGGCCGGCGCGTCCGGTACGGCGACGCTCTCGGTGCAGCAGGTGCTCACGTCGGTGGTCGTCTCGCCGGCGACGGCGACGCTCAACGCCCTCGGCCTCACGCAATCCTTCAGCGCCGTCGCGCGGGACGCGGGCGGCAATGTGATTCTGGGCCGCACCTTCGCATGGTCGGCGTCGCCCGCGGGGGTGGCCACGCTCGACCCGTTGACGGGCATCGCCACGGGGCTCGCGAACGGCGTCGCGACGATCGCGGCGACGACGGGCGGCGTGTCGGGGATGTCCCAGCTGTCGGTGGCTCAGATCGTCACGGCGGTCGTGGTGAATCCCGCCTCCGCCACGCTGAGCGCGCTCGGTCTCAAGCAGCAGTTCACCGCGGTCGCGCAGGATGCGAACGGAAAACCGGTCGCGGGGCAGGTCTTCACCTGGAGCTCCTCGCTGCCGGCCATCGCGAGCGTGGACCAGAACGGCCTCGCGACGGGGCTGGCGATCGGGTCCGCGCTCATCACGGCGGCCACCGCTGGAGTCACGGGAAGCGCCACACTGTCGATCGCGCAGACGGTAGGGTCAGTCGTAGTGAGCCCGGCCACGGCGGCGCTGGACGCCCTGGGGGTTACACAGCAGTTGACCGCGACCGCGAAAGACGCGAGCGGCAATGTCATCCCCGGCCGGTCGTTCACTTGGAAATCCGATAACCCCCTCGTCGCTTCGGTGGACCCGAGCGGCGTCGTCACAGCGGTCGGGAACGGTCTCACCACGATCACTGCGACGACGGGCGGGGTAGCGGGGACGGCCGCGCTGTCGGTCGCGCAGATCGTCACATCGGTCGTGGTCAGCCCGGTGAGCACAACGCTTGACGCGCTGGGGCGCTCGCAACAGTTCACCGCTGTCGCGCAGGATCGGAATGGAAAAACGGTTGCGGGACAGGTGTTCAGCTGGTCGGCGGCGCCGACCGGAGTTGCCACGATCGACCCGGCGACCGGCCTCGCCACCACGGTCGCGAACGGTCTAACCACGATCACTGCGACGACGGGCGGCGTGTCGGGGACGGCTTCGCTGTTGGTGTCGCAGGTGGTGCGGTCGGTCGTGGTGAGCCCCGCATCCTGGACGCTGAGTCTGAGCAGTCTCATTCTCACCAAGCAGTTCAGCGCCGTCGCCCTGGACGGGAACCAGCGTGCGGTGGCCGGACAGACGTTCACCTGGACCTCACTCGCGCCGCTCATCGCGCGGGTGGATGGGAACGGGCTCGCGACCGCGCTTGCGGTCGGCCTCGCGATCATCAAGGTCACCACAGGAGGGTTCTCCGACCAAGCCAATTTGCAGATCACCTTGTAGCGCAGGCTTGTGACCGCACTGTTACAGCTTCGTCTAGCTTCTTCGATCTAACTCCAAGCAACCAGGGCGGTTCGCTGCCCTATTGCATTTCGGCGACAAAGGGGGGGAGTTTCAGGTTGGCGCGCTCTCCACATAGAAGGAGGCCCGGATGAACCGCTCACCGCTACTCCCCAGCGTTGTCATCACGCTCCTCGCGGCCTGCGCGGGACCCGAATCGCAACTCGAGACCGCCACCCCAGCACCGAGACATCCCCACGACGAAGTCTCGGTGGGCTACGGAATTCAGCTCAAGCGAAACACGATGGGCGCGGTGAGCTCTTTCTATCCGACCGAGACGGACGCGCATGTCGGGCGAGTGGAAGAGATGCTGATCGGGCGTGTGGCGGGCCTGGAAGTGCTTCGCCAGGGCGCGGGCTACACCCTCAGGATCCGGGGCCCCAGCAGTTTCCGGACGGGTGCTCCGGAGGACGAGCCGCTGCTCGTGATCGACGACGTGCCGATGGGGGCTGGGTCGATCGGCGCGACGCTCGCCGGTCTCGCGCCGCGCGACATCGCGCGGATCGACGTCCTGAAAGATGCCAGCTCGGCCGCGGTGTACGGTGCGCGCGGCGCCAACGGCGTGATCATCATCACCACCAAACGCGGGCGCTGACCAAACCGGTTGTGACGTAGAGGGACAACGTAGAGGGACGACGTGCAGGAGGTGCGTGGAGGGGTGACGTTGCCCCTCAACGCCTCCCGCTACTTCGTCCCTCACGCTTTTCCTCCACGTTTTTCACGTTTTTCTCCGCCCGTCGTCCGTCCCGCCCGGTTGGCGCCGTGGCGTCCACGCAACAGCGCTCCTGACGTCGCTCAAGCCACTCGCCCCGGCGCGACGCGCTAATTCATTGTGTCACTGAGAGGAGTGGAGTTTGGCCCTCTGTCGATGATGAGCGTGGCCTCGAACTTGAGGCATGTCACGGCACATGTCGGAGCCCAGTTTCCGTCCCCCAGTGTCGGATCCCGCACCCCGGTCGCGTGTGGCGAGAGCCGACCACGCGTGGCAGGCGGCGTTCGAGACGCACTACGTCGACCTGTGCGAGTATGTGCTCCGCCTCGTCGGGTCAGGGGAGGCCGCGCAGGACATCGTGCACGACCTGTTTCTGCGACTGTGGGATGCGCGAGGCTCGCGCGACTCGGTCCGCCTCAGCCGACCCTACCTGTACGTGGCCGCACGAAACGGGGCGCTCAAGTATCTGCGACACCGGCGGGTGGCCCAAGCCTGGATCGATCGTGTCAGCCACGAGGAGGCGCCGCTCTCGGACACCCCCGAGGATCTGTGCCTACGCCGTGAGCTGGACGATGCCGTCCGGCGCGCCATCGCCGGCCTGCCGCACCGCTGCCGCGAGATCTTCGTGCTGCGTCGTCGCGACCAGCTTGGTTACCAAGAGATCGCGTTGCGCCTCGGCGTGTCGCTCGGGACCGTGAAGTCCCAGATGTGGCGGGCGACGGTGCGGCTGAAAGAACAGTTGGCGCCGCACCTCGCCCCGAGCGTCACTCCCGCAAGCCGCCACACCTACCGCCTGCCCTAGCCGCCCCCCCTCAGCGGCGCTTCATACTCGTGGCCCAGTCGGGGGTTCTCTGAGTGGGGCCTAATGTCATGATCGAGGAATCCGACCTGCTGCGACTCGTCGAGGGCGACTGTTCCCCTACGGAGGCCGCGGCAATCCAGGCGTGGATCGCGGCCGATCCGGCCCGGGGGGAGCTGTTGGATGAGCTCCGAGCCGTCTGGCGGCTCACGGGTGACCTCGCCCGGCCGTGGGACGTCGGGGCCGCCCGCGGGCGACTGCTCAGGGCACGCCGCGCCGCCCCGCCACCTGGGGCCCCTACGCTGCTTCAGCTGCACTCACGCGCGACGGCTCCGCCCCCGCCCCCGCCCCCGCCCCCGCCCCAGCCCCGTCGCTGGGGGACGGCGACGGTGTGGCCCGCACGGATCGCGGCGGCGGCCGTGCTGGTGGTCGCCGGCGCCGCCCTCTGGTCGCACCGTTCGCCGTCTGCACCGCCGCGTGAGTACGCTACGGCGCCCGGGCACCGGGCGGCGCTCACGTTGCCCGACGGCTCCCGCGTGTTGCTCAGCGTCGGCACGCGACTCCTGGTGCCGCGCGACTATGGCGTCGTGGTGCGCGCCGTGGAGCTCGAAGGCGAAGCGTACTTCGTCGTACGGCACGATCCGGCGCGTCCCTTCCTCGTTCGCACCACCCATGGTACGACCGAGGATCTTGGCACCGAGTTCGACGTTCGTGCCTACCGTGAGGAGCAGTCCCTGCAGGTCGTCGTGGCCACCGGCCGGGTGGCGCTGCGGAGCAGCGCGGCGGCCGATTCGGTGCTGCTGCTGTGGCCGCGTGAGCGCGGCGTGATCGATTCCGGCGGCAGCGTGACGATCACCGGCCGCGTTTCGCTGAAGCACTACCTCGCCTGGACGCGCGGCACGCTCCGGTTCGACGATGCGCCGCTCTCGAGCGTCCTGGCGCAGCTGGAGCGTTGGTACGATCTCGACATCCGGATCGCTGATCCGTCGTTGCAGCAGGAGCGGCTGACGATCTCGTTCACGACGGAATCGGCGGATGAGGCGGTGACAGCGTTGGCGAACGTGCTGGGCGTGCGATCCACGCGGGCCGACCGCGTCGTCCGGCTCGTTCCCGTTCATTCGCGGCAGTAGAGGAGGGAGGCTCGGTATGCGATTTCTCATCACGGTTGCGGGCGTACTCGTCGTGGCGGGCACGCCGGTGCGGCTGTACGCCGCCCAAGCCAGCGTGCGGCCGGTCGCCCTGCAGGAGGCCGATCCGCTCTCGCCGCTGGACCGCACGGTGAGTCTGGCGCTCGATCGCGTGTCCCTGAAAGCCGCGCTCGACGCCGTCGCGCGGCAGACCGGCGTGCGCATCGCCTATTCGCGGCGGGTCGTGCCGCTCAACCGGCGGGTCTCGCTCCAGCTCGCAGCGGTGAGCGTGGGAGCGGCGCTGGACACGCTGCTGCAGGGCACCGGGGTGGCGCCGACGCTGGACCGCACCGGTCAGATCTTGCTCGTCACGGACTCGGACGGGATCAGCCGGAGTGCGCGCCTCACCGGCTCCGTGACCGGAACGGTCAGAGACGCGGGCAGTGGCGCCGCGCTCGCGTCGGTCACCGTCAGCGTGGTCGGCACGCGGTTCAGCGGCGGGACCCAAGCCGACGGCCGCTATGTCATTAGCGGCGTGCCGCCGGGGACCTACCGGTTGCGTGCCCGGCTGCTGGGCTACGCCCCGGGGGACACGAGCGTCGTCGTGCAGGATGGCCAGGAAACCGTCGCGGACTTCGGGCTCCGCGGCAGCGCCATCGAGCTCAACCCGGTGGTGGCCGTCGGCTACGCCAACGTTCGCAAGAGTGATCTGACGGGCGCCGTGTCGACGGTGTCGGCGGAGCAGTTTGCGACCAAGGCGGCCCCGACGGTGACGCTCTCGAGCGGCCTCCAGGGGAAGGCGGCGGGCGTGCACGTGATCGACAACTCGGGCATGCCGGGCGTCGGCGCGCGGGTGCGGATCCGCGGCAACGGCTCCATCAACGCAAACAGCGAGCCGCTCTACGTCATCGATGGCCTCCCAGCCGAGCAGGGTTCCAACTCGACCGATCCGAAGAGCAACCCGCTGATGTCCGTCGACCCCGGCGAGATCCAGTCGATCGACGTGCTCAAGGACGCGTCCGCGACGGCGATCTACGGGGCGCGCGGCGCCAACGGCGTGGTGTTGATCACGACCCGGCGGGGCCAGACCGGCAAGAACCGGGTGACGCTGGAATCGAGCGCCGGCAGTCAGACCATCGCGCGGACGATCCCGGTCCTGAACGCGCAGCAGTTCATGCTCTTGTCGAACGACGCGAGAGCCAACGCGAACCTGTCCAAGCTGTACAGTGATGCCCAGATCGCCGCGGCGCCGACCTACGACTACCCGGCGATGCTGCTGCGCTCGGGGCTGCAGGCCAACCAGACCATCAGTCTCTCGGGCGGCGAGCAACGCCTGCGCTACCTGCTCAGCGGCAACTTCACGCGGCAGGAGGGGATCGAGCTCGGCTCCGACTTCAACCGCTACGGCCTCCGGCTCAACCTCGATGGCGACGTCAGCACGCGGTTTCGCTGGGGCACGAGCCTGAGCATGACGCGCGTCGCTCGCAACGCCGCCGGCGTGGAGAACGCCGCGGTCGGCAACAGCGCGAATGGCATTCAGGCCGCCATGCAGTTCGCCCCGTTCGCGGCTCCCCGCGACACCGCCGGCAACTGGATCAAGACATCGCCGTCTACGGAGCCGGTCCCGAACCCGATCGCGCGAGCTACCGAGGAGACCGACCTCAACACGACCTCACGGATGCTCGGCAGCCTCTTTGGAGAATTCGACATCACGCCGGCGCTGCGGGTGAAGAGCACGTTCGGCGGGAGCTTCCAGTTCAACGGCATCCACTTCTTCGCTCCCCGCACCATCCTCGACGGCGGGGCGGGCGGCAGCGGGTGGATCTATTCGAGCCAAGGTCGGGTGCTCACCAACGAGAACAACGTGAGCTTCCACGGCGCCATCGGTCCGGGCAGCCTGGACGCGCTCGCCGGTTTCTCGGTCCAGACCACCGACAGCGAGGCCGTGCAGGGCAACGCGGCGAACTTCCCGACCGACGTCACCACCGTCTACAATCTCGGCTCTGGCTCGCAACTCTCGCCCGCGGGCAGCGGCGTCATCGAGTCCGCGATCCTGTCGTACTTGGGCCGCGCCAATTACATCATCGCCGACAAGTACATCTTCACGCTCACGGGGCGGCGCGACGGCTCGAGCGTGTTCGGCGCGAACCACAAGTGGGCCTTCTTTCCCTCGGGCGCCTTCGCGTGGCGCATCGGCAACGAGGGCTTCATGCAAGGCCAGTCGCTGTTCAGCGACCTGAAGCTGCGCGTGAGCTACGGCAAGGTGGGCAACCAGGCCGTCGCCCCGTACCAGTCGCTGTCGCGGTTGGGGGTTGCCTGGTACTCCGCTGGTACGACCGAGATCCCGGCGCTGGCGCCGGGCGGCGGCATGCCCAATCCCGACTTGAAGTGGGAGGAGAAGACCGAGCTCAACGTGGGAGTCGACGCGAGCCTCTTGAACAACCGGGTCACGCTGTCGCTCGACGCCTATCACGCCAAGACGACCGACCTGCTGCTCTCGGTCCCCGTTCCATCCACCACCGGGTTCTCGAGCCAGCTCCGCAACATCGGCTCGCTCCAGAACCGCGGGGTGGAGCTGACGCTCAGCACCGTCAACGTGCAGCGTGGCGACCTGAGCTGGCGCAGTACGCTGAACATCGCCGCCAACCGCAACAAGGTGCTCGACCTGGGCGGCCAGCGGGAGATTCTGCTGGCGCCGCGCACCGGCAACTTCTTCAGCCCCGCCGAGACCTACATCGTCCGCGTGGGCGAGCCGCTCGGCTCGATCTACGGCTACCAGGTGAACGGCCTGTGGCAGCCGGGCGATACGCTCCGGGTGGTCACTCCCGACACTGCAGTGACGGTATGCTATTCGGCGTCGTCCCGGACGGCGCTCAAGAACGTGAAGGACTGCGCACCGGGTGAGTACAAGATCGTCGACATGAACGGCGACAGCGTGATCACGGCCGCTGACCGGGCCATCCTCGGGTACGGCGATCCCACGTTCTACGGCTCTTTGAGCAACACGCCGACCTACGGCCGGTTCTCGCTCGACCTGTTCTTCAGCTTCAACTACGGCAACAAGATCATCAACGCGGGCAATGCCTACGGTGGCCTCGCCATCGGGCAGGCGAACGAGCGGGCCACGGTGCTCGACCGGTGGACGCCGACGCATACCAACACGGACGTCCCGCGCGCCAACGCGGGGCGCCCCCGGCGGCTCTACAGCACGCTGGTGGAGGACGGCTCGTACGTGCGGCTGTAAACGCTGACGCTCGGCTACGAGCTGCCCCCGCGGTTGATCCCGGGCGCCGGGACGGCACGGCTGTTTCTCACCGGCCAGAACCTGGTGACGGCCACCGACTACAGCGGATTCGACCCGGACGTCAACAGCATGGGTGGCGATCCGCGGTTCGGCGGGATCGACATCGGCGCTTACCCGCATTCGCGCGTGTGGAACTTCGGCGTCAGCGTGACCTTCTGAGCGAGGACGAGACTCCATGAGACACAACCGATCGATCGCCTCCTCCCTCGGGCCGGCCGCGCTGCTGGTCGTGTGCGCCTGCACCGATCTGCTCAAGGAGGATCCCAAGGGGTTCACGACGACGGATACCTTCTACAAGACCGGGGCGGATCTGAACAGCGCCACCATCGCGATCTACAACGCGCTGCGCGGCCTGCAGGGGCAGGCGCAGTGGACCACGCTCGAGCTCGCCTCCGACCAGGCGCGGGCCGATACCCGTGAGCCGAACCTCGGTACGAGCGGCCCGGACTTCCTGATCTGGGACGCGAGCACCGGCAACACCGGCGCCTACTGGGGGACGGCGTACTCCATCATCACGCGGGCCAATCTGGTGCTCGCGAACGGGCCGGGCATCGACGCGCCCAACGCGCAGATGAAGGCCTACAATCTGGCCGAGGCCAAGTTGCTGCGCGGCTACGCGTACCTCTGGCTGGTCAAGGTTTACGACGACGTGCCGCTCCTCCTGTCGCCGGCGGACCAGGCCAACCCGCGGCCCACGCGAACGCCGGTCGAGCAGGTCGATCAGGCGATCATCAAGGA
>Ga0134088_10000816_pt1 | contig 11514 bp, 12 predicted proteins | sample 15_taG_3_FD_94461 | JGI IMG/M metagenome (GOLD analysis project Ga0134088, IMG submission 94461) | Grasslands soil microbial communities from the Angelo Coastal Reserve, California, USA - 15_D_Rain_20cm_5_09182015 | ecosystem: Environmental > Terrestrial > Soil > Grasslands ...
CCAGTTCGCCTGGCGCGTTGAGCTGGCCATGGTCTACACCGGGTCGGCCCTGGTACTGATTACGGGCGTCCTGCTGTGGATTGGACATTTCAAACCGTTCACCGGGTGGTTGCTGCTGGGCTTTCTGCTCTACGCGGCGGCGGCGGGGCTGGACGGCGCCTTCCTCGCGCCGAACCTCCGGCGCGCGCGGACGGTGGCGGGGGAGGGATCCCAGCCTGTCGCCGCGGCGGCGATGACGATCCAGCTGGTCGCCTGGCTGCTCCTGGTGGTGGTCGTGTTCCTGATGGTCGCGCAGCCCTTCTAGCAGTAAGACCGCGGGCCGGCGGTTATACGCCTGGTGAACGCGTTGGGGCGCCGGCAACTCATCATCTTTGTCCTCGGGACGTTCGCCATCAGCTGGGGCGCCGAGCTGCCGATGATCCTCGCCCCGCGGGTCATCCCGATCACGTCGCTGCGCGGCCTGGAGCTGCTGTTCGTGGCCAGCATCAGCCCGAGCTTGATGGCCATCGTCCTCACCGGCGTGCACGATCGCGCCGCCGGCCTGCGCCGGCTTTTCGCCCAGGTGATCCGCTGGCGAGCCCGGCCCGTCTATTACGTCGTCGCCGTGGCGCTCCCCACCGGACTGAGCCTGCTCGCCCAGGCAGCACCCGGGCTGTGGGGAGGAACCAGCCCGGCGCTGTTCATGCCGTCGCCGAATCCCTGGGCCCCCACGGTCTCGCCGGCCGGCGAGGAACTGGGCTGGCGAGGCTATGCGCTCCCGCGCCTCCAGTCAGCGTTCCAGGCGCTGGGTGCCAGCCTTGTGCTTGGCGCCATCTGGGCGTTGTGGCATGCTCCGCAGTGGCTCATTCCAGGGGCGCGTATCACGCTCTTTCCGCTGTTCTTTGTTCGCATCCTCGCGGAGAGCGTTTTCCTGACCTGGCTCTTCAACAATACCGGTCGCAGCCTGCTGATCGCGATCCTGGCGCACATTGGCATGAACCTGAGCGTGGTTCGGCTGGTGCCGTTCCAGCAGGGAGACCTCAGCGTGCAAGCGATCTACATGCTGCTCTTCTGCGCGGTCGCGGCCTTGATCGTCTGGCGCACGAACCGGGCCACGCTCTCCATCGACCGGCGACCGCCCGTATCCTTGGTGGTCGATGGCGGCGCTGGGACCGATCACGCTGCGCGGGACGCATATTCAGCTTGAGCCGATGCGGTCGGTGCATGCCGAGGCCCTCCTCGAAGCCGGGCGCTCTCCGGAAATCTGGGAATGGATGCCGGCTCGGCCGCTCACGGCAGAGGCAATGGACGCATGGCTGGCCAGGGCGAGCCAGGCTGAGGCGCAGGGCCACGAGTATCCCTTCGTCGTCGTCCGGCTGACCGACGGACGCGTCATTGGAAGCACGCGTTACCTCGAGGTCCACGAAGACGACCGCACGGTGGAGATCGGCTGGACCTGGTATACGCCGGACGCCTGGGGTGGCATTGTGAATCCGCAGGCGAAGTATTTGTTGATGCGGCACGCGTTCGAGGACTGGCACGCGATCCGGGTCGCGCTCAAGACCGACGTGAAAAATGTGCATTCCCAGGCCGCCATCAAGAAGCTGGGCGCTCGCTTCGAGGGCACCATGCGCAACCAGCGCATCCGCCCCGACGGGACATATCGCGACACGGTGCTGTTCTCGATCATCGAGAGCGAATGGCCCGGAGTGAAACTCCGGCTGGAGAAGCGGCTCGCGACCCTAGCGGATGCCTCCGGTCAGCAGCCGTAGACCAACCGGATTTCCCCGCGATTTCAGCGGCTCATTCCCCTCTGCGGAGAGGGTTGGGGAGGGGGCCTGCTTGCGCCGCGTCCGGTAGCCGCTCGCGACCCTCGCCGCGGCCGCCTGGGCGGCGGCGATCAGCTCCGGAGCGGCCTGGTCGGGAGTGGCCAGGGCTTCCGGTTCGAAGGCGACCATCTCACTGACGCAAATCTCGCGCAGCGGATCGATGATGACGACCGCGACAAAGGGCTCCTCGCTTTTGATGCTCGGATGGATCTGTGACCACGGAATGACATTGCCCATAGCGGCGAGCCTAGCAGCCGGTTTTGACAGCTGTCTGTCGCAGCCGCGCTGACCGCTTGAGTTAGGTCGCGACTTCTTCTTCGGCCTGGTCGCGGGTGGATCCGTCGGCGTTCGCGGCCTCCGCCGATCCGGTAATCACCGCCGGGCCCGGCAAGCGGATGATCGTCCAGTCGGCCGCTTTCTCGGCCCGGTCCGCCAGCGACTCGTCCTTCGAGAACAGGATGATCTGGTGGTCCTGGCCGAGCCGGCCCAGTTCATCGAGAGCGGCCCGCATCCGGCGGCGGTCCGCGTGCACGAGCGCCTCATCCAGCAGCAGGGGAGGGGGTTCGGCGTTGCCGCCGATGATCCGCGCCAGGGCGACCCGCTCCAGCAGGTAGATCAGCGATCGCGTTCCCAGGCTCAGGTTGTCGACATCCTTGTAGGCGCGCTGATCCTGGGTCTTGACCGTGAGCGTAAGGTCCTCCCCGATCCGGACGTCGCGGTAGCGGCCGTTGGTGATGGGGGCCAGCTGACCCTGAAGCTGCGATTTCAACCGTGGGATGACGGCTCGGCGCACCGATTTGGCGGCCGCTTCCAGGGTTTCGATCGCCAGGTCGTAGGCATGCGCCTCGGCCTCGAGGTCCTGAAGCTGTTCCCGGGCAGTGGCGATCTCCTCTTCAAGAGAGGCGACGTCGCCGATCTGGGTCAATCGGTCGTTGAGGAGTTCTTCGGCGCGGGCTCGCTCCTCCTGGGCTCGCTCCTTGGCGCCTCGGTGCTGGTCGCGCTGCCGTTCGAGTTCGGCCAGCGGGAGGGCGGCGAACTCCGCCGACCGCACCGGGTCGACGCTGTGGCTGACCTCATCCAGATGGCGGGACAGGTCCTCGACCAGCTGTCGAAGCGACGCTCCCTCGTCCGCCGGCGCGCTGCCGCGCTGGGCCTCCGCCTCCGCGAGTCTGATACTCGAAGCCCGGTAAGCCTCGGCGTGGCCCACCGCCGTGTCCCAGGCATCGGCGGCGCGCTCCATGTCCGGCTCGCTGATTCCCGCCGGGCCGTAGATGGCGGAGAGCTGGCTGCCGTAGCCTTCGGCTTTGGTACGCTCGGCGGCCGCCCGCTGCCCGGGCGCCCGCAACTGTTCCAGCTGAGCGTCGAGCTGTTCGATTCGGGTGCGGACCTGCTGAGCGGTCCGGGCCGCCTCGCAGCTTGCGATGAAATCGCGCCCCGCGCCCAGCGCTTCTCGCCGATCAAAACCAAGGCGATCGAGCAGGCTGTGGAGCTGCTGCCGGAGGGACTCTCGGCGCTGATCCATCTCCGACTCGGTGCGTGAGGCCTCAGCTGCACGCTGGCTGGCGGCGTTCCAGGCCAGGGTATCCTGCGCCAGCGATTCGACTTGGTGCGCGGCCTCCTCAACGGCCTCCTCGGTCGGGGCCGGCTGCGGCAGTCCCCAGGAGCCGACCAGTTCGCGCAGGCTGCGGCCCGCCACCTGGGCCCGTTCCTCGAGCTCGGTCGCCTGGCGGTCCAGTTCGAGACGGGTGGCGTCGTAGCGAACTTTCTGAAGGTGCTCCACGAGCGCCTGCTGAAGCTCGCCGGAGCTTCGGACCCCCCAGGGCTGGAGGACTTCACGGCGCTTCTGCCGAGCATCATCCTTAGCCCGAAGCCGGCGGTCCACCTCGCGCACCGCGGCGCCCCGCACCCAGATGCCGATGCCAGTCGAAAGCACGCCCATGCCGAGCAGGAAGAAGGCGGCTCCGCTCAGATAGAGGGGCATCCCGCCCTGGAGGGCGAGGAACGCCACCAGGATCGCGAGCGCCGTCAGGAGCAGGCCGCCGAGCATGGCGCCCAGGAACGCTCGCTGACGGCTGCGCGCTCGCTCGGCCATCGCTTCTTCACGCCGCATGGACTCTTCGGCGTTTTGGCCCGCCTTGATGACGTCAGGGACTTCCTTGTAGCGCGAGATGTCGTGCTTGAGTTGCTCCAGCCGCGGGGGCAGCTCGGCGCCCGCCCGCCGGCGGGCCTCGAGGGCGACCGTATGGCGCTCCCGCCACTCCGAGTAGACCCGCTGGAATTCCATCTGGCGGGCGGGCCAATCCAGGTTCTGCCCGATGAGTCCGGGATGCCGCTCGGCGATGCGGCGGGCCTCTTCGGCGGACGTTTGCGCTCGGAGGTGGCTCTCGGGCGCCTGCGCGTCACCGACATTGAGCGCGGAAAGCAGCTCGCGCACGGCGGGCTCCTGAGTGAGGGCCGCCGCATCGATGCCGCGGGCTCGCGTTTCATAGCCCTGGGCTTGCGACTCGAGCGTCGCCCGCTCCGTCTCCAGCTGCTGCACCTGGGGCGCAACATCGGTCGCCCGACGCTCGAATTCGTCCTGAGCCTCACGGGTTGCCCGCAGGTGACTGCGCAACTCCTGGACCGCGGACTGGCGATCGAGGGGGAACATCGCAAAGCGGGTGTGTTCGTCCTGCCGGCTCCGTTCCTCGTTGATCGCCTGCTCGACGGCCTGCGCCCGATCAAGCCGGTGTCGCGCTTCCTCAAGTCGTGAGGACAGCACCGCGGCGTCCAGGGTTTGGACGATGCCGAGCTCGGCCTCGGTCAACGCCCCGACGGTTTCGCGCTTCTGCGCCAGGTCGTCGACCGAGGCCCTGGCCTGCCGGGCGGTGGCGAGCTGGCGTTCCAGCTCCGCCAGCCGGCCCTCCAGGTCGTGGAGCGGGCCGGAGCGCCCACGCGGCTTCCCGATCCGGTGCACCCGCTCCTGGCGGAGCCGGTCCAGCACGCGCTGAGCGGTCCGGTCCGGGTGCGCGGAATCGGCCAGCGCGACGATCACTTCCTTGATGCTGCCCGCATCTTCGAGGCGCATCACCTCGCTGCGGGAGATGCAAGCGGTATTGGTATAGATGTCGCGGCTCACGCCCAGCAGCTGGCGCCCGAGCTGGAGAGCGCCCGAGGCGTCTCGCTCGAAGCGGTCGGTGAGCTCGGCGCCGGTGCCGACGTCGGTGACGCGCGTCGTTTCCGCGTCGAGATCTCGCTCGACCCGCAGCTGGGTTCCGTCGTCGAGCTCGAATTCCAATGCCAGCCCGAAGTCGCCATCCTGCCATGGCCGCCAGCGATCGGCGCGCTCGACAGTGGCCGCGCGGGCCCCGTTGCCCGAGCGAAGGCCGTAAAGACCGGTGACGATCGCTTCCTGCAGGGTGGACTTGCCGGCCTCGTTTGGTCCGACGACCAGGTTCATGGCGGGACCGAAGCGTAAGTCCATGCCTTGCAAGCTGCCGAAGCCGTCGATCTCGATACGGGTTAGCCGCATGCCCGACTCACCCCGCCAGCCCCGCGCTCATTCGTCGAAGGCATCGAGCGCCAGTTGGAGCGCTCGTCCGACCGTCTTCTCCTCCTGGCGCGATTCGTTCTTGTGGTCAACTAGCTTTCGCACCATCTCTCCGCGGCTGGTGAATTCCTGGGCGGCGGCGTCGAGGTCATGGGAGACACGCGAGCGATCGGAAACCTCGAGGTAAGCAAATCCGTCGCTGCATTCTCTCGATAGCGCCTGCGGGTCGAGGGCGAGGGATCGATCTCGCTCGCCGACCAGCGTAGTACGGATGACCGCGCCATCGAGATGCTTCCCCTCCCGCACCGCCATCACCGCCTCCCGAACGTGGTCCGGGCTGGTCATCCCGGTGATGTCGATCGTTTCCTGGGCGAACTGCCGCGCATTGACGTCATCGAGCGTGACCTGTAGGGCGCCACCATCCTCAATCGTGACGAGCGCCGTACAGTGGCGGCCGACTTCATTCCATCCCAGGGGTTCGGGGCTGCCCGGATAGGTGACCAACCCGCTGGTTCTGGCGTCGTGATAGTGACCGAGGAGCGCGTGGCCAAAGCCGGCTTCCTCCACCTGGCTGGGGAGGATGGGCTTGTAGGGCGTCACACCCTCGGGCACCTGGGTCATGTCCGACGCATGCAGCAGCAGGAGGTGGATCCCGCCGTCCTGTCGAACGAAATCCCGCAGGGGCGCGTCGGGGACCTCCGCGCGCATGAAACCCGCGGCCCAAACCTGCACGTCCCCGTAATGGTAGGGGCGCAGCTCCTCGTGCGCGGCCACGGTCACGTTGGTCGGCCAGCGCAGGTAGCGGTATGGCGAGCTGGGAACCGCCGGATCGGCGTGCCCCGGGGCAATCAGGACCGGCCTTCCGGCCGCACCCAGCGTTTGCAACACGAAGCTCGCCGTGTCGCGCGTAACATGATCCTGCTCAAAAAGGTCGCCGGCGCAGGTGATCACATGCGCCTGCGCCTGGTGGGCTCGTTCGACGATCCGCTGCAGCGCGGCACGCAGGTCCTCGCGGCGCCGTTGTGCGCCAACGCCGTACAGGCGCTCGCCCGCGAACGATCGATCGAGATGCAGGTCAGCGAAATGGAGCAGGCGAAGGGCCACAAATCCCCCGTAACCACGCGAATTGTGCCTGGCGCAATGGCATAAGCGAGCGCGAAAGCAGCGCCCATTATAAAGGTTGGCCCGAATTTATTCCGATCTGGCTCGCGTCTTAGACTGAACTCGCGAAAATGGGTTCGTTCGAAAAGGGGGATCGGGGCGCCCGCATCCTCAAGATCCAGACGCTGCTCCAGGGCAATCCACGTGGGCTGACGACCGGCGAGATCGCCCGTCGGACCGGCGTCAATCCGCGGACGACGTATCGCGACGTGCGGGCCCTGGAGGCGATGAACGTGCCGATCTACGAGCACCAGGGCCGCATCCTGATCGATCCGAACTACTTCATCGCTCCGGTCAAGTTCACGTTGCGCGAGGCGATGGCCTTGCTGATGGGCGTTCGCCTGATGCATCGTCACACCGACGAAGCGGATCCTGACGTGGCCGACGCGTTCACCAAGCTGGCCGCGGTGATGCCGGCCCCCGTAGCGGAGTACGTGCACGCCACCGTCCGCCAGATGGCGGACCGGGCGCCGAATCCGCTCTACTCGCGCGTCCTTCAAACGATCGCGCTGAGCTGGGCCGGCCAGCGCACGGTTCGGATCTGGTATCCGAGCACCGACCATCAGCCGAAGCCACGCGTGATCGAGCCGTATTTCCTCGAGCCGTCATTGATCGGGCACAGCAGCTACGTGGTGGCGCGCGACCGGAGATTGGGCGAGATGCGGACGTTCAAGCTGGTGCGCATTACCCGCGCGGAGCCGATGTCCGACAGCTACCAGATCCCGGCCAGCTTCGACATCAACGAGTACCTGGCCGGCGCCTGGGGCATTTTTCACTCCGGCGAGCCGGTCGAAGTTCACCTGCGCTTCTTTCCGCCCGCGTCCGCCCGCGTCAAGGAATCGATCTGGCATCCATCCCAGCGGCTCAGCGACGGTCCCATGGGCAGCCTGGACATGTCGGTGACCGTGACGGGCACTGTCGAGATCACCCCCTGGATCCTCGGCTGGGGCGATGCGGTCGAAGTCCTGGCGCCGCAGGGGCTGCGCGACAAGATCGCCGGCACGGGCGCGAAAATGGCCGAGCGAAATTCTGCTGTCGCCACCCCGCTGACTAGGCGGCGGCGCGGGGTTGCTTCCCGCAAGCCGGACACGGCGAACCGGCCTTGAGCTCCGCGCGCTTGAACGCGTGCCCTCCGCAATGAGGACATAGCGCGCCCGGACGAAGGGAGTGGCCCTGCTCGGCCTTCTGCATCCGTTCGCGCAGACGGCTGTCGTCGTCACTCTCGATAAAGCGCGGATCGCTGGGCGTCTGGGTGCTCATGCGGCCTTCAACACCTGTGGCTGAAGTTCGTCGGCCTTGATACGCTCGCCGAGCACGCGCGCGATGACGTCTGGATACAGGTCGATGCCGCGCTGGTACGGATGCACGCTCAGGATTGCCGGCACGGTCCGCTTCCCCAGCTGCACCTCGAGCACGCGCCCGTGCAACGTGGTCATCGGTCCCCACCCATCCCAGCTTCGCATCGTACGCCACCACAGGTGCCGGGCGACCGGCCCACCCATGGCGATCACCACCCGCGGAGCGATGCTCGCCATCAGGCTGTCGAGGTGGCGGTCGACGCACTGATTGAGCGCATCATCGGTGACCCGGTCGGGGTTTCCCGTCGCGCACCGGACCGCCCAGGTGTGAAAGGCCAGGTCCAGGCTGTCGTGTTTCCCGGGTTTCTGCCCGAGCCGGCGGCGTGCGCCGCTCATGACGGCCCGGATGAACTGGAAGTACGGATGGGGCGTCTCCGATCTCAGATGGTGCTCGAGCGTTGCCTCCCGATCCAGCCACTCGGCGAAGGCTTCGTTGCTGGCGCCGGCGACATCGAGCGGGCTCGGGCTGATGAAGACGATGGGTGCCTGCGGGTTTCCGAATCCAACCTGTGGCCGACGGAGCGGTCGCGCCAGGGCCTGGCAGGGGCTGTCGGTGCCTCGGTCGGACTCGGCAATCGCGCAGCCGTGGAGGCGCTTGAGCGTGTCGGAGCCGAAGAATTGCAGGTACTGCTGACCCTTGCTCACGCTGCTGAGTTCGACGGACCCAGGCGCCCAAGCTTGCGCCGGCCACGACCGTCAACGGGCAGGCCGCGGTTAAGATTCCCCGATGGCACGCGTTCCGGGCATTGACGTCAATCGGGTGCGACAACGCCTCGAGGAGGAGCCCAAGCCGTTCCTGCTGGACGTTCGAGAACCATGGGAGTATGCCGCCGGGCATGTGCCCGGCGCGCAGCTCATTCCGCTGGGCGAGTTGGAGCAACGGGTTCGCGAGGTCCCGCGTGATCGGCCGGTGCTCGCCATCTGCCATAGCGGCCAGCGCAGCCTGGCGGCCGCCGGCTACCTTCTCCAGCTCGGATACACCCAGGTCCAGAACGTCGACGGCGGAACCGCCGCCTGGATCGAGCGCGGCTACCCGGTCGATCGATAGCGACTCCGGCCTGCTGCGACAGACAGCTGTCAAAACGGGGTGCTTGACTTTGGCCATGAGCCCAACCACCATGATGTCGACCAATCGTCCCGCTTGCGTCCTCAAGGAGCTGCCGTGAACGTCCTGGAACTGGTCATCGTCGTGTTGTTGCTGGCGGCCGTGATCGCGATGGTCGTCCTGCTGCTGCACCGCCGGCCGACGTCGGATGGCGCCTCCCAGGCGGTGCTGCGCGCGCTTTCCGACCTCGGTTCGCTCAAATCGCACGTCGAAACGGTGAGCACCCAGCAGAGCGCGCTCGGCCAGTCGCTGGGGATGCTGCAGGCGGCGGTGCAGGGTGTGGAAACCAAAGTGCTGGAAAGCTCCGCGGGCGTTCGCGATGCGATCGGCAAAGACCTGTCGGATGCCAGGTTGGTGGTGGAGCGGCTGAAGGTCGATGCGGAGGAACGCCGCCGGATGGAAGAAGATGTCCAGGCGTCGGCGCGGCGGATCGAGACGGTGCTGCTGGGCAGCCGCACCCGCGGCGCGGCCGGCGAGAACATCCTTCAGGATGCCTTCCGTCAATTCCCCCCGGAGATGATCGACATGAACTTCCATGTGAATGGCAAGGTGGTCGAGTACGCCCTCGTCCTCGCCAACGGCAAGCGGCTGCCGATCGATAGCAAGTGGCCCTCACCCGATCTGCTCGACCGGCTCAGCGACGAACTGCAGGAACCCGCGAAGGAAGCGGTGGTCGTCCAGGAGATCGAACGAATCTTGCGCCTGAAGGTCCGTGAGGTGCGCCAGTACATCGACCCGTCGGCCACGTTGACGTTCGCCGTGGCGGCGGTGCCCGACCCGGTTTTCAATGCCTGCCGCCGCGCGCACCTCGAAGCCTACCGGGAGGGCGTCATCCTGATGCCCTACAGCATGACGATTCCCTATGTCCTGGCGCTCTTCCGGCTACATCTGCAGTACGCGCGCTCCATCGATCTCGAAAATCTCGAGGGCTATTTGCAGCAGATCGACGACAACGTCACCGCGCTGGACCGACTTCTTGAAAACAGCATCGCGCGGGGCAGCACGATGATTCAGAACGCCTTCAATGATGCCAAGCGAAACGTGGGACAGATGCGGGGTGCGCTGGCAGCGATGCGAGCGGTTCCCCAGGCGGCGCTGGGCGAGGAGCCGGAATTTCGCGAGATGGGGGAGCCGGACCTGGCGGTACTGACGTCGGCGGGCGACCGCAAAGCGTACTAACCGGCTTCCGTCCGTCAGGCGAAGCTCGGCGTCCGGGCCAGCCGCATCACGAGCACCAGCAGGACGAGGAAGCCCCCGCCCATCAGGTACATCATGTTGCTCGGCGCCGGGGACTCGTCGACCACCAGGGCCTCACTCGCGGTCGCGGTGCCCGCCTCGTTGGTGACCTCAACCAGGTAGGAGCCCTGCGAAAGATTCTCAGGCAGCTTCACGAGCAGGTGGTTCGCATCGGGCACCTGCACCGTGGTCGCGGGCCGGCCGCCAACCTGCGCCGTAGTGGCAGGGGTCATGCCCTGGCCGAAGATCATGATGTTCGGCTGGACAGTGGGGTTGACCTTCAACGGATTGAGCTGATAGATCTGCGGCGGCAAGATGGTGGGCGCCTTCCTGACCTGAGGAGCTGGCGTCGGCTTGGCGGTCGGCGTGCGCCTGGTGGTTGCATGGGCCGGCGCCGTGGTCAGGGCGAACGCCAGCACGGTTGCCAGGCCTCCCGCCAATAGCCGCAGCGCTGCTGCCATGATCCTCTACCACAAGAAACGTCCGTGGCGTCACGGAATCGGTGGCGGAGTGGACCATTCGACCTGCGCAGACGGACGTAGTTGTAACCCTGGTCGCAACAAAAAAGCCCCTGCCGCACGTGCAGGGGCTTTCAAGCACGAATGCCTACCGGCTGCCGCCTCCTGGCCAGGTCTGCTCCGGGGGCCGCTCGCCGATCTTGATCCGCTCCGAGCCGCCCATCGAGCCCGACTCGGACTCGCTACCCATGCCCGGCTCGCTGCCAAACCCACCGTAGGAGGGCATGCTTGGCGGCGGTTCGGCCGGCCGTGCCACCGGGCGGCCACCGGTGAAGGTGGTCGACGGCTTCGGGGCAGCAGGCTGGGGAGCCCGTGCCGCCGGCCTGGCTGCCGTCTTCTTCTTCGCCGGGCGTGCCGCACTGGTCCGCGCCTTCGCGGTGCTGCGCTTGGCTGTCGTCCGCTTGGTGGTGGACTTTCTGCCGCCGGCCTTCTTCGCCGTGCTCCGCCTGGCCGTCGCGCGCTTGGCGGTCGACTTCCTGCCGCCAGCCCGCTTCGCCGTGCTTCGCTTGGCTGTCGACTTCTTCGATGATTTCTTCTTCGCCGGCATTTCTCCTCCCTTCGGGTGCGCGATGCACGATCGCGCCTTGTGGTTCACGGGGATGGGGACCCGCTGCTGTTACCTGCGATTTATAGCATCGGCTTCCCGCAAAGACAAGCATCTGTCACTGTTGACAGATTCGTTCAGTAGCCGATCACGCTACTTGTCCCGGGACGCGGGTCGCCGGCGCCGATCAGCATCGCCCCTTCTAGCCGGATCAATTGCGCCGCTCCGCCGGCTTCCCAATCGCCGATCAGCCGC
>Ga0134088_10000819_pt1 | contig 11509 bp, 5 predicted proteins | sample 15_taG_3_FD_94461 | JGI IMG/M metagenome (GOLD analysis project Ga0134088, IMG submission 94461) | Grasslands soil microbial communities from the Angelo Coastal Reserve, California, USA - 15_D_Rain_20cm_5_09182015 | ecosystem: Environmental > Terrestrial > Soil > Grasslands ...
AGCGCGCGGGCATCGAGCGCGACCTCCAGGGCCGCGAGCGGGAACGACGCCGCCAGGCGCTCGAGCAGATCCCGCCCGACGCGGCGGGGCGGCTGCGCGAGCTGCAGAACTACGACTTCCACGACGAGCAGGCCGAGCAGAAGTTCCAGGACCTGCTGGCCTCGCTGCGCGCGCAGGCCATGCAGCCGTTCATGCAGGGCATGAAGAACGCGCTCGGCAACATGACGCCCGAGGACCTCAGGCGGATGCGGGAGATGATCCAGGACCTCAACCGCATGCTGCGCGAGCGCGCCGAGGGCGGCGAGCCCGACTTCGACAAATTCAAAGAGAAGTGGGGCGACCAGTTCCCGGGCGCCGAGAGCTTCGACGACCTCCTCGAGCAGATCGGCCAGCGCATGGCGGCCATGCAGTCGCTGATGCAGTCGCTGTCGCCCGAGCAGCGCGCCCAGCTCGACGAGATGATGCGCTCGCTGTTCTTGAAGGACGAGCGGCTCGAGGCGGCCATGCGCCAGCTCGGCATGCACCTCTCCGAGCTGATCGGCGAGATGACGCAGCGCTATCCGTTCCGCGGCGACGAGCAGGTCGGCCTCGAGGAGGCGATGCGCCTCATGGAGGAGATGCAGCGGCTCGAGGCGCTGGAGCGCGAGCTGCGCGGCACGCGCTCGCTGGAGGACCTGGCGAAGCTGAAGCCCGAGGACGTGGCGAAGCTCGCGGGCGACGAGGCGGCGCGCGATCTCGAGCGGCTCCAGGAGATCGCGAAGCTGCTGAAGGACGCCGGCTACCTCGAGGGCGAGGACGACGACCTCAAGCTCACCGCGCGGGCCATCCGCAAGATCGCCGACAAGGCGCTGCGTGACATCTTCGCCCGGCTCAAGCGCGACCGGTTCGGCGGCCACCAGGTCGACCGGCGCGGGGCGGGCGGCGACCAGACCGACGAGAGCAAGCTCTACGAGTTCGGCGACCCGTTCCTCCTCGACCTGAAGGAGACGGTGATGCGCGCGCTCGCCCGGCGCGGGCCCGGGACGCCGGTGCGCCTCGTGCCCGACGACTTCGCGGTGATCCGCACCGAGCAGCGCACCCAGGCGGCCACCGTGGTCATGCTCGACATGAGCCGGTCCATGCTGAACAACGGATACTTCCTGCCCGCCAAGAAGGTCGCGCTCGCGCTCTCCGCGCTGATCCGCAGCCAGTTCCCGCGCGACGCGCTCTACATCGTCGGCTTCTCGCTCTACGCGCGCGAGTTCACGACCCAGCAGCTGCCGACGCTGTCGTGGAGCGAGTGGAACATGGGCACCAACATGCAGGCCGGCTTCATGCTCTCGCGGCGGCTGCTCGCGCGGCACGCCGGAGGCAACCGGCAGATCCTGATGGTCACCGACGGCGAGCCGACCGCCCACCTCGAGGGCGAGGTCGCGGACTTCAACTATCCGCCCACGCCGCGCACGGTGCAGGAGACGCTCAAGGAGGTCCAGCGCTGTACGCGCGAGCGCATCACGATCAACACGTTCATGCTCGAGCGCAGCCCGTGGCTGACCTCGTTCGTCGAGCAGATGGCGCGCATCAACCGCGGCCGCGCGTTCTTCGCGACGCCGGACCGGCTGGGCGAATATCTCGTGGTGGACTACGTGAGCGCCCGGCGGCGGGCGCGGGGAGCGTGAGCCGATGGCCGATTTCAAGATCTGGATGAACGGCAAGGTGGTGCCCGGCGAGCAGGCGGTGCTGCCGGTGAACAGCGCGGCGGTCTTCTACGCCACCAACTGCTTCGAGGGGCTGCGCGCCTACTGGAACGCCACCGACGGCGAGATGTACGGGTTCCGCCTCGCCGAGCACTTCGCGCGGCTGCGCGAGTCGATGAAGATGATGCGCTTCACGGTGCCCTACAGCGACGTCGACCTCTACGAGGCCGTGCGCGACGTCGTCCGCGCCAACGAGGTTCGCGAGGACATCCACATGCACCTCGTCGCCTACGTCCTCGGCGCCGGCCTCGACGCCACCACGCCGACGGGCCTCTACATCAACCCGCGGCGGCGTCCGAGCGCGCCGGCCGGGCTGCGCTGCTGCGTGTCCTCCTGGACGCGCACGAACGACAACGCCATTCCCATCCGGCTCAAGTCGGGCTCGAACTATCAGAACGGGCGGCTGGCGACGCTGCAGGCCAAGGCCGACGGCTACGACTCGCCGATCTTGCTGAACCGGAGCGGCACGGTGGCCGAGGGCACGGGCGCGACGTTCTTCATGGTCCGCCGTGGCGTCCTGCTCACGCCGCCGCTCACCGCGGACATCCTCGAGTCGATCACGCGGAGCACGCTGCTGCAGGACGTCATCCCGGACCTCGGGCTCGAGGTGCAGGAGCGCGAGATCGCGCGCACCGAGCTGTACGTCGCCGACGAGGCGTTCTTCTGCGGCAGCGGCTACGAGATCACGCCGATCCTGTCCATCGACCGCTTCCCCCTCGGCAACGGCGAGGTGGGGCCGCTCACGAAGAAGCTCAGCCGAGCCTACATGGATCTCGTGCGCGGCATCGACAAGCGCCACGCCGAGTGGCGCACGCCGGTCTACAAGCCGATGACGGTCGCCGCCAACCGCTGACCGAGGAGCCGCCCCGGGTATCGAGGAGCCGCCCCGGGGTATCGAGGAGCCGCCCCGGGTATCCCGGGGCGCTACGAGCGCTGGGGGGTGTGGGGGGCCATTTCGGGGCCCCCCACGTTCAACTGATGTATGAAGAGGTCGCGGGCGCGGGGCTTGAACGCGACGGCGGCCGGCGGGCGCATCTGGTACGTGACCGGGCGCAGGTGATCGCTGTACTGGCGGTCGCGGTTGTAGACCGAGCCGAACTTCCAGAGCATTCGCAGGAAGTTCGTCTGACCGCGTAGCGCCAGCCGCGCGGCGAGCCCCGCCACCTCGCGCAGCGCCGTCAGCCCGAGGTGCTTGCGGTTGATCACGGCTTGCGTCGCCACGAGCTCCTCGTAGAAGCGCTGCAGCGGCAAGCGTGTCGGTAGCACCGCGTGCTGGACGTCGAAGAGCCGGTAGTCGAGCGTGGTCAGCCGGCGGGACTCGGTGTGCCAGATCTCCGTGCCCGGGTACGGCGTCGCGACGGTGAGGTGCACGATCTCGGGCACCGTCAGCGCCCACTCGCGGACGATCGCGAAGCGCCGCTCGTCCCAGTCCGGGTCGGCGATGATGTTCACGGCCACCGTGAACCCGAGCTCGCGCGCGACCTCGAGCGCCTTGAAGTTGTCGCCGGGGGTGATGCGCTTGCGGTGCAGCCGCAGCGAATCCTCGTCGAGCGCCTCCAGGCCCAGGAACATGTAGTGCAGGCCCAGCCGCCGCCAGTACTCGAACACCTCGCGGTTGCGCAGCAGCACGTCGCAGCGCGTCTCCAGGTAGTACTGCTTGCGGACGTTGCGCTTCTCGAGCTCGCGGCCGATCGCGAAGCCGTGCTCGGGATGGATGAAAGCTACGTCGTCGACGATGAAGACGTTGGGCTCGGTGATGCGCGCCAGGTCCTCGGCGGCGGCCTCGGGCGAGGCCTTGCGATACGAGCGCCCGTAGAAGGTCCACGCGCTGCAGAAGGAGCAGTCCCACGGGCAGCCCCGCGTCAGCTCCGCGGACGCGCAGGGGTCGAGGACGCCGATGAAGTACTTGTGGCGGCGCCGCGTGAGGTCGCGCGCGGGCGGGAAGCGATCGATGTCGTCCAGCATCGTCGGCGCCGGCCCCGCGCCGTCGGGCGTGACCACGCCCGGCAGCGTGGACAGGCGCGCGTCGCCGGCGGCCTCGAGCAGGCGCGGCGTGACGACCTCGCCCTCGCCGCGCACCAGCGCGTCGAGCGCCCCGGCCGCGTGCTCGAGCAGCTCGTCGGCGATGAACGAGCCGCTGTGACCGCCGGCGAAGACGAAGCAGCCGGGCCGCCGCCGCTTGGTCTCCCTGGCGAGGTCGAGCACCTCCGGCACGTTGGCCAGGTAGTTGAGCGAGAACCCGACGGCGTGCGGCGCGAAGTCCGCCAGCTCTCGATGGTAGTCGGCGTGTCCGAAGATCTGCAGATCGAGCAGGCGCACCTCGTGGCCGGCCGCGCGCACGGCGGCCGCGACGCGCTCGAGGCCGATCGGCTCCAGGCGCAGGAAGATTTCCGAGTACATCAGCGGGCTTGGATGGACGAGAAGGACTTTCATCGGACGCTATTGTACCCGTGCTCGGTGAGCAGGGCCTGCCCGAGCGCGATGGCGCCGAGCACGCCGGCACGCTCGCCGAGCGCCGGAGGTACCAGATCGGGCGCGCGGACGTAGCCCGCGAGCGCCCTCGCCGTCTCCGCGCGGACGCGCGCGAGCAGCCCCGGCGCGCGCATCACGCCGCCGCCCAGCACGATCCGCGACGGCGACAGCACGGCGGCGATGACCGCGACGCCGAGTGCGAGATAGCGCGCCTGCAGGCGCCACGCGTCGTGCTCGGCGGGCAGTGTTTCCGGCGCCGCGCCCCAGCGCTCGCGCAGGGCGACGCCGGAGGCGAGGCCCTCGAGACAGCCGCCGTGATACGGGCACGCGCCGGCGAACGTATCGCCGGCATCGCGGGCGATCGGGACGTGCCCCATCTCCGGATGCACGAGCCCGTGCACGGGACGCCCGCCGACGATGGCGCCGCCGCCGACGCCGGTGCCGACCGTGACGTAGACGAAGGGATCGACGCCGCGCCCGGCGCCCCAGCGATACTCGCCGAGCGCGGCGCCGTTGACGTCGGTGTCGAACGCGACCGGCACGGACAGCGTGCGCAGGGCGCCGACGACGTCGGCGCCGCCCCAGCCGGGCTTGGGCGTCGTCGTGATGCGGCCGAACGTCGGCGAGCCGCGATCGAGGTCGATCGGGCCGAAGCACGCGGCGCCGACCGCGGCGATGCGGCCGGCGTGCGCGCGGAAGAACTCCACGACGCGCCCGAGCGTCTCGGCCGGCGTGGTCGTGGGCACGGTCGTCTCGGCGCGCACGTCGTCGGGGCCGGCGCCGACGAGGCAGCGGACGCGGGTGCCGCCGGTCTCGACGCCGCCGACGAGCGCGGCGCGGCTCAGGCGGACGCCACCTCGACGCGCGTGTCGTTGTAGCACGCGCCGCCGGAGATGTCGGCGTGGTGCGTCGGCGCCAGCGCGGAGACGGTCTGGCCGTTGTCGCTGGTCTTCATCCACGCGCCCTTGAGCGAGCACACGACGCCCGGCGGCACCGCGTCGGTCACGCGCACGGGCAGGTGCACCTCGCCGAGGTCGTTCCAGACCCGCACGCGCATCCCGTCGCGCAGCCCGCGCTTCTTCGCGTCGTCCGGGTGGATCTCCAGCGGCGGCGTGTCGGCGTTGGCGGTGCAGCCGCCGAAGGTCGAGGTGGTGCGCCGGTCGGATGCCGGCGTGATGAGGATCAACGGGTACGAGGACGTGAACGGCCGGTAGGACGGCAGCCGCGAGCCGTACTTCTCCTCGAGATACGGCGAGGCCAGCTCGATCTTGCCGGACGTGGTCGTCGGGAACACGTTGGCGAAGAGGTTGGCCTGAGCGCCCTCGAACGTCATCATGAGCGCGGCGTCCAGCGGGATCCGGCTCGGACGAACGCCGCCCAGCCGCGGATCGGCGCCGTCGATCGCGTCGTCCATGAGCTGCGCGTCGGTCGCCGTGAAGGCCGGATCGTCGAAGCCGAAGCGCGCGGCGAGGCGGCGGAAGATCTCGGTGTTCGGCAGCGCCTCGCCCTGCGGCGGGATCACGTGCTCCGCGCGCTGCAGCCAGTGCGTACCGTAGGCGGCGAAGAGGTCGTCGTGCTCGAAGTGGCTGCACGCGGGCAGGATCACGTCGGCGTACGTAGCGCTGTCCGTCATCACCACGTCCGAAGCGACGATGAAAAGGTCTTCCCGCGCAAGCCCTCGTCGCATCCTGTTTTGATCCGGATGAACAATCAACGGATTGTGATTGTAGATGAACAATGCCTTGAGAGGCGGCGCCAGGCCGGGGTCGGTGAGGTGACGGCCGACGTCGACGATGTTCAGCGTGCGCGTCCCCCTGGGCACGAAGTCCGGCCGCGTCAGCCTGGCCGGCGTCTTGGGGAACGCCCCGCGCGCGCCGTTGACGAGGCCGCCGCCCTTCACGCCGAACTTGCCCGCCAGTGCGGGGAGCGCGAACACGGCGCGGACGCCACTGCCGCCGTTCTGGTTGCGCTCGAGCCCGTTGCCGACGGCGATCGCCGCGGGCGAGATCGTGCGGAACCACTCGGCGAGCTGCCGGACGTCCGTCTCGACGAGGCCGCACTCGCGGGCGGCGGCGGCGAGCGTCCACGGCCGGGCGAGCGCCATGTACTCCTCGTAGCCGGCCACGTGGCGCTCGACGAACGCGCGGTCGATCCCGCCGCGGCGCTCGAGCTCCGCGGCGATCGCCCACGCGAGCACGACGTCGGTGCCGGGCTTGACGGGCAGGTGCAGGTCGGCGCGCTCCGCGATCTTGGTGCGCTTGGGATCGACGACCACCAGCCGGGCGCCGTGGCGCCGTGCGCGGTCGATGAGCGGCGTCATGTGCAGACCGGACCACGTGACGTTGTAGCCCCACGCCACGATCAGGCGGCTCGCCTCGACCTGCTCCGGCGGAATGCCGGGCGCGAGGGCGCCATAGGTGCCGGCCCACGCCTCGCTGCGAATGCCGCCGCACAGCGGCGCGCGGTCGAGCAGCGTCGCGCCCAGACGATGGAAGAAGCGCAGGTCCATCGAGGCGCCCGCGAGCATGCCGTGCGGGCCGCCATAGTTCAGCGGCATGATCGCCTGCGGACCGTGCGCGGCGATCACGGCGCTGAATCGCGCGTGGACGAGGTCGAGCGCGTCGTCCCACGAGATCCGCTCGAAGCGCCCCTCGCCCTTGGCGCCGGCGCGGCGCAGCGGCGTGGTGAGGCGGCCGGATCCGTGCACGAACTCCGGGTAGGATTCCGGCACCTTCGCGCAGAGCACCCCGGCCGTGTACGGATTCGCGCGCGAGCCGCGGATCTTCGTGATGCGTCCGGCTTCGACGGTGACGGTGAGGCTGCACGTGTCCGGGCAATCGAGAGGACAGACACTCGGATGCTCGACGGTCGATGGGCTCATGGTGTAGGAGTATAGTCCTTCCGCAACCAACAACCCGGTGGAGAGGCCCATGACAGCCATCACCCAGTCCGTCGATCTGGACCGCCGCAGCCGCGTGGCCGTGTTGACCGTCAACAACCCGCCCGTCAACGCGCTCAGCCAGCACGTGCGGCAGGGCCTTCACGAGGGTCTCAAGCAGGCCATGGCGGACTCCGCGGTCCAGGCCATTGTCATCGTCTGCGCCGGGCGCACGTTCATCGCGGGCGCCGACATCACGGAGTTCGGCAAGCCGCCGGCCGACCCGAGCCTCCACAGCGTGCTCGACATCATCGAGGGCAGTCCGAAGCCCGTGATCGCCGCGGTCCACGGCACCGCGCTCGGCGGCGGTCTCGAGGTGACGCTGGCGTGTCACGACCGAATCGGCGTGAAGGACGCGCGCTTCGGTCTTCCCGAAGTCAAGCTCGGGCTCCTGCCCGGAGCGGGTGGGACGCAACGGCTTCCGCGCGTCGTGGGTGTCGAGAAAGCCCTGTCCATGATGGTCAGCGGCGACCCGATCCGCGCCGACGAGGCGCTGGCCTCCGGTCTCATCGACGCGATCGTGGACGGCGACCTCACGGCGGCCGGCGTCGGCTTCGCCGAGAAGGTCCTGAGCGAGAAGCGCCCGCTCAAGAAGATCCGCGACCTCGACGACAAGCTGGCGGCCGTGCGCGGCAAGCCGGAGGTGTTCGCGAACTTCCGCAAGTCCGTCGCGCGCCAGACACGCGGCTTCCGCGCCCCCGAGAACATCGTCAAGGCCGTCGAGGCCGCGGTGAGCCTGCCGTTCGATGCGGGCCTCAAGCGCGAGCGCGAGCTGTTCGTCGAGCTGCTGAACTCGCCGGAGTCCAGGGCGCAGCGCTACTTCTTCTTCGCCGAGCGCGAGGCCGCGAAGATTCCCGACGTGCCGTCCGACACCCCGGCCAAGGACGTCCGGAAGGCGGCGGTGATCGGCGCCGGCACCATGGGCGGCGGCATCGCGATGAACTTCGCCAACGTCGGCATCCCGGTCACCGTGGTGGAGATCCAGCAGGAGGCGCTCGACCGCGGGCTCGGCGTCGTCCGGAAGAACTACGAGACGACGGCCAGCCGCGGACGGCTCACGATGGCCGACGTCGAGAAGCGCATGGGCCTCATCAAGGGCACCACCGACTTCAACGCGATCGCCGATGCCGACATCGTCATCGAGGCGGTGTTCGAGGAGATGCCGATCAAGAAGGAGGTCTTCGCGAAGATCGACAAGATCGCGAAGCCCGACGCCGTGCTGGCGACCAACACGTCGACGCTCGACGTCAACGAGATCGCCTCGGCGACGCGCCGGCCCGAGAGCGTGATCGGCACCCACTTCTTCAGCCCCGCCAACGTGATGAAGCTGCTCGAGAACGTGCGCGGGAGCAAGACCTCGAAGACGGCGATCGCGACGGCCATGACCGTCGGCCGCCGCATCAACAAGGTGCCCGTGCTGGTCGGCGTCTGTTACGGCTTCGTCGGCAACCGCATGCTGCACCAGCGCGGCATCCAGGCCGAGAAGCTGATCCTCGAGGGCGCGCTGCCCCACCAGGTCGATCGCGTGCTCTACGACTTCGGCTTCCCCATGGGACCGTTCGCGATGGGCGATCTCGCCGGCCTCGACGTCGGCTGGCGCATCCGCAAAGGCCGCGGCGTGAAGTCGCCGGTCGCCGACCGCATCTGCGAGCTCGGCCGCTTCGGGCAGAAGACGGGCGCCGGCTACTACAAGTACGACGAGAAGCGGAACCCGACACCGGATCCCGACGTCGAGAAGATCATCGTCGACGTCTCGACGGAGATGGGCATCACGCGGCGGCCGATCTCCGACGAGGAGATCCTCCAGCGGCTGCTCTATCCCATGGTCAACGAGGGCGCCAAGATCCTCGAGGAAAAGATCGCGATCCGCGCGAGCGACATCGACGTGATCTGGGTCTACGGGTACGGCTGGCCGGTGTACCGAGGCGGCCCGATGTTCTGGGCCGACTCGATCGGCCTCAAGGCGCTGCGCGACAAGCTCCTCGAGTTCCAGAAGAAGACCGGCGATGCGTTCTGGACGCCCGCGCTGCTGCTGAGCCGGCTCGCGGACGCGGGCAAGGGGTTCCTCGACCGCTAGCGCCCTGATCAGTTTCGATTCGGCTTGCCGTGCGGCGCGGCCGTAAAGCCCTGAAAAGGCCGGCCACGCGAGTGCGGCACCCTCCTTGCTGTGAGTCGTACGGGAGGGTGACGTGCGACCAAGTCCGAGCCGGCACACGATCATCGATCTGCTCCAGCGCGCGTGGTCTGTCGTGCCTTCAGGCGGCTCGCTTCCGGAGAGCGTCTGGCGCGCCCGCCGCCGTTTCCTGCTGACGCTGGCGTGGCTGCACGCCGCCGCGATCGTGTTGGCGGGGCCCGTGCTCGGCCACACCTGGGACCTGAGCCTGCACGCGCTCGTCGAGCACGGGACCGTGCTGCACACGGCCGCCGAAGGCCTCGTCGTTGCGTTGTTCGCGACGCTGGCGGGCTGGCCGCGGGCGAACCGCACGTTCCAGACGACGTGCGTGGGCTTCGCGCTCATGAGCGCGTCGGGCATCTTCGTGCACCTCTCGGGGGGCTACATCGAGGCGCACTTCCACTTCTTCGTCATGCTGGCGTTCCTGGCTCTGTGCCAGGACTGGATTCCCTATCTGCTCTCCGTGGCGTTCGTCGCTGTCCACCATGGCGTCGTGGGCGTACTGTGGCCGAAGGAGGTCTACAACCATAGCGCCGCCTACGAGTCGCCGTGGACGTGGGCGGGAATCCACGCGGGTTTCGTGCTTGCCTCGTGCGTCGGCAGCGTCATCGCCTGGCGCTTCAACGAGAGCGCCTTCTCGCAGACCGCGCAGATCCTCGAGGCCGCGGGCGAGGGCATCTTCGGGCTCGACACCGCCGCGCGGATCACGTTCATCAACCCGGCCGCCGCCGAGATGCTCGGAGCCGACGGCCGCCGCGTCGTCGGCCGGCCCATCGGCGAAATCCTGAGGATGGTCGGGCCCGATGGCGAGCCGGTGGCGGAGGCGGACCTGCCGATCTTCACTCCCCTCGTGGACGGCCGCGCGCGACACGCCACCGACGCCGTGTTCGTGCGCGCGGACGGCGGCGACTTCCCGGTCGACTACGTGACCACGCCGATGTTCGAGCGCAACCATCTCACCGGCCTCGTCGTCAGCTTCAACGACATCACCGAGCGGCACCACGCCGCGGCCGCACTCCAGAAAAGTCACCGCGAGCTGGAGGAAACGCTCGCCGAGCTGAAGGTGACCCAGAAGCACGTGCTGCAGCAGGAGCGGCTGCGCGCGGTCGGTCAGATGGCCAGCGGCATCGCGCACGACTTCAACAACACGCTCGCGCCGATCGTCGGCTTCAGCGAGCTGGCGCTACGCAACCAGGCCCAGGCGCCCGATCCCACCCAAACGGAGACGTACATGCGCCTCATCAACGTCGCCGCGCGCGATGCGGCGGCCGTGGTGCGCCGTCTCCGTGAGCTCTACCGCGAGCGCGCCGAGACGGCGGTCCTGGGGCCGGTGAACCTGGAGCGCTGCATCAAGGAGGCGGTTGCGCTCACGGCGCCGCGGTGGCGGAGCCAGGCGCTGGCGATCGGCGTCACGATCCACGTGCACGCGGAGGTGGCCGCCGCGCTGCCGCCGATGGTCGGCGACGAGTCCGAGCTGCGCGAGGTGCTCATCAACCTGATCTTCAACGCGGTCGACGCGCTGCCGGAGGGTGGAACCATCACGGTACGTGCGCGGCCGGACGGCGACGGCGTCCGCGTCGAGGTGGCCGACACCGGCGTCGGCATGAGCGACGAGATCCGGCGGCGCTGTCTGGAGCCGTTCTTCTCGACGAAGGGCCAGCAGGGCAGCGGGCTCGGGCTGTCGCTCGTGAATGCCATCATCGAGCGGCATCGCGGCACGCTCGCCATCGAGAGCCGGCCGGGCGCCGGGACCACGATCGTCATGCGATTTCCTCCGGGCACGCCGCCGGCGCCCGACGCGCGTGGTCTGCAGCCCGCGGAGCCGCCGCGACGGTTGCGGATCCTCTTCGTCGAGGACGAGCCGGTCGTGCGCAAGGCGATCTCGCAGCAGCTGCTCGCCGTCGGCCACACCGTGGAGACCGCCGACAATGGCGTCGAGGGCCTCGACAAGTTCATGTCCGGGTGGTTCGATCTCGTCATCACCGACCGCGCCATGCCCGAGATGGGCGGCGACGAGGTGGCGGCGACGATCGCGCGCGTGGCGCCGGACAAGCCGATCATCATGCTGACCGGCTTCGGTGATCTGATGGACGCCAAGGGCGAGAAGCCCGCCGGCGTGCGCGTGATTCTGAGCAAGCCCGTGATGATGGAGCAACTCACGCGCGCGATCGCCGAGGCCACGGCGGACCG
>Ga0134088_10000829_pt1 | contig 11448 bp, 10 predicted proteins | sample 15_taG_3_FD_94461 | JGI IMG/M metagenome (GOLD analysis project Ga0134088, IMG submission 94461) | Grasslands soil microbial communities from the Angelo Coastal Reserve, California, USA - 15_D_Rain_20cm_5_09182015 | ecosystem: Environmental > Terrestrial > Soil > Grasslands ...
AGGCCGCCTACGTCGCAGGGAGGGCGCGAGGAGGCGGGCCGCTGCCGCGTCCTCGCGAACGACGCAGATGGACCGTTATCGGCGCCGCGGCTAGAGCGTGTTGACGAAGTCGATCAGCTGCCGGAGCCGCGCGTACGACGAGCGGTTGAACGGCACGAGCAGCCGCGGCAGGTCCGGATACTCGTTGTACTCCTGCGGGAATGGCCCCGGCGCCTGGTCCACCGGCCCCTTGAGCACGTCCTCGAAGCGCTGCTGGATCACCGCCAGATCCGTGTCGCGCAGCGGGCGGGTCAGCCGGAACACCAGGTTGTCGCCCACGATCCGCGAGGAGTGATAGACGCGGTAGAACGTCGTCAGCTGCTCCACCGCCTGGTCGACCGTGTCGACGATGCGGTAGAACGACGTGTCGATGGGATCGATGAGATCCTGTGCGGCGAGCGTGTCGCGCACGAAGGCGTCCCACTTGCGCCAGTACGGCGTCTGGTCGGTCTCCGCGAGCACCATCGGCACGATGGTCGCCTTGCCCGTCTGCATCAGCGTCAACACCTCGAACGCCTCGTCCATCGTGCCGAAGCCGCCCGGGAAGAGCGCGATACCGCTCGCCTCCTTCACGAGGAAGAGCTTGCGCGTGAAGAAGTACTTGAACGTGATGAGCTTGGGATCGGAGGCGATCCACGGATTCGCCTCCTGCTCGAACGGCAGCCGGATGTTGAGGCCGAACGACCGCTCGCCGCCGGCGCCCTCCTGCGCGGCGCCCATGATGCCGGCGCCGGCGCCGGTCACCACCATCCAGCCCGCTTCGACCATGCGGCGGCCGAACATCAGCGCGGCCATGGCCGCCGACTGTGTGGGCGCCGTGCGCGCGGAGCCGAACACCGTGACCTTGCGGACGTCGCGGTACGGCGCGAACACCTTGTACGCGTACCGCAGCTCCTTCAGCGCCGTGTTGGTGACCTTGAGGTCGCCGGTGGATGCGCCGTCCTCGTAGAGCTTCAGGACGGTCGTCAGCATGTGCTGGAAGTAGCCGCGGCGGTCGGAGGGCACGCCGAGGACGTCGAGCAGGTCTACGATCAGCCGATTGGCTTCTTCGTTCTGTAACGCGTACCGACGATCGGGCACGAATTCAGTATACGCTCAGCGCCGGCCGGTGACCGTCATCCAGAGGCCGAGGACGACGAGGACGCCGCCGAGCGCGGTGAAGCGCGTGACCGCCTCGCCCAGGACGACGGCGCCGAGCAGCGCCCCGACCACCGGCTGCACGGTGAGGAACGGCGCCGCCCGCGACGCCTCGACCCGCGCCAGCGCCCAGTTCCAGACGAGATAGGCGCCGGCGCTGATCACGAGCGCCAGGTAGAGCGTCCCCGCCACCGCCGACGGCGTCACCACCGGCCGCGCGCCGGCCGCCCACTCCAGCGCGGCGAGCGGCGCCGTCACCAGCATGCCCCAGACGATCGACCGCGCGGTGATCGCGGTGGCGTTCGTGTCGGTCAGCACCGTGCGGCCCAGCAGCGAATACGAGGCGTAGGCGATGCCGGACAGGATGAGCAGGATATCGCCGCGCCAGCGCGGCAGGATCTCGAGCGTGACGCCCGGCACGCCGTTGAGGACGACGAGGACCGCGCCGGCGACCGCGAGCGCCGCGCCCGCCGCCTCGCGCCGCGTGAGCCGCTCGCCGAGGAGCAGCGGGCCGAGCACGACCAGCGTGAGCGGCTCGACGACGATGAGCAGGGCGGCATTGGTCGCCGACGAGCGCGCGATGCCCCAGTGCGAGAGCGCGAAGGCCGCGGCGAAGCCGAGCGCGCCCATCCAGAAGACGCGCGCGCCCTGCCCCGGCGTGAGCCCCCGTGGGATGGGAGCGGTCGCTCCCCGCCGCGCGAGCGGGACGAGCACGGCGGCGCCGAGGACGAGGCGCAGCAGCGCCAGCGTCATGGGCGGCACGTCATCGAGGACGAGGCGCGTGACGACGTAGGAGGTGGCGTAGACGATGTTGGCGGCGAGCAGCAGGGTGGCGGCGACGCCCATCCCAGCAGAATACGGTCAGCGCCCCGTGGCCGCCTCACCCCTGAGCGTCATGCAGGTGCTCGTGGCGTGCGCCACCAGCCGGTCCTTCGCGTCGCGCACGTCGCACTCCACGAGGCCGACGGTGCGGCCGGCGGAGACCACGCGCCCCTCGGCGCGCAGCTTGCCCGTCCACACGGGCTTCGTGAAATTGATCTTGAGCTCGAGCGTCGTGAACGTCTCGCCCTCGCCGAGAAGGGCCGCGTAGGCCATGCCCATGGCGGCGTCGGCGATGTCGGCCAGCACGCCGCCGTGCAGCGTGCCCATCGGGTTGGCGTGGCGCTCGGTGGCCTCGAACTCGACCAGCGCGCGGCCGGGCTCGATGGCGGCGAGGCTGAAGCCGATGAGCGTCGCGATCGCTGGCGGCGGCGCCTCGCCGCGCGCCAGCTTCTCGATCAGGTCGAGCATCTTCGCCATGAGGCCTCCCGCCAGCCGCCGCCCCTGACCGCGGACAGCAGCGTGACGCCGAACAGCACGAACGCGAGCGCGATGACGAATGACAGCGCCCTCGGCCCGCCGCCGAGCCAGTGGATCGCCAGCGAGCCGCCCACGGCCGCGAGCACCAGCCGCATGAACCCGGCGACGAGCGGCCACACCACGCGCCCCGCTCCCTGCGACGCGAAGTACAGCGCCAGCCCGAGGCCGAAGAATCCGTAGCTCGGCCCCACCACGCGCAGGTAGGCGCTGCCGGCGGCGACGATGGCGGGGTCGCGCGTGAAGAGGCTCATCCAGACGCCGGGGAACAGCGCGGCCGCGAGCCCGATCGTCTCCGTCAACGCGAAGGCCATCGCCCCGCCGACGAGCGCGATGCGCCGCGCCCGCGCCAGTTGACCCGCGCCGACGTTGGTGCCGACCATCGTCACGAGCGCCGAGCCGAGCCCGAACACGAGGGGAATCTGCAGATATTCGAGACGAGCGCCGGTGCCGTAACCGGCCAGCGCCACCGTGCCGAAGGCGCCGACGAGGCCGGTGAGCACCACGACCGTGAGATTCGTCTGGATCGTGTTGAGCGCGCCCGGCAACCCCACCCGGAGGATGTCGCGGAACAACGCCACGCGCAGGCGGACCCGGCGCAGCGAGAGCCGCACGAGGTTGCGTCGCGATCGCAGCGCGACGCCGAGCACCAGGCTGCCGAGACAATAGTAGATGACCACCGCGACGCCGGCGCCCGCGATGCCCAGGCGGGGGAACGGGCCCCAGCCCCAGATCAACGCCGGCGAGAGCACCACGAGAAGCGGGCCGCCTCCCACGACGACGACCGCGGGCAGTCGCATGTTGCCCGCGCCGCGCAGGACGCTGCCGAGCGTGTTGAAGAGCCAGAAGGCGCCGGCGCCGGCGAAGACGACGTTGGAGTACGTGAGGGCGGCGGCGAGCGCGCCGTCGGTCCCACCCATCGCGCGATAGAGGCGGGGTCCGCCCCAGAGCATGCCCACCGTGAAGGCGGCGCCGAGTACCAGCGCGATGGCGAGCGCGTGCACCACGAGCGCGTCGGCGTCGCGCCGCCGGCCGCCGCCGAGGGCGCGCGCGATCGCGGAGGCGATGCCCACGCCCATGCCGCCCGCCGACATCGTCTGCATCAGCATGACGAGGGGAAACACGAGGGCGATGCCCGCGAGCGCGTCGCGCCCGAGCCAGCCGACGTACACCGCCTCGAGGACGTTGATGGCCGCCTGGACGGCGATGACGACGACGTTGGGCGCGGCCAGCCGCAGCAGGGTGCCGGGAATCGGCGCCTCGAGGAGCACGCGGGTGCCCGCGGCGAGGCCCTCGCGGGCGGGGGGCGCCGGGGCGGCCGGGACGACGCCGAGGGTGCCGGCCGAGATGGCCATGACTTGTTAAATACTAGTGACTAGCCTTTCTGTCAAGTACTATACTGGGCCCATGCCCAAGCGCTACGGGCAGCCGTGTCCGGTGGCCAAGTCGCTCGAGCTCCTCGGCGAGCGCTGGACCCTCCTCGTGATCCGGGATCTGCTGGCGGGCCCGCGGCGCTTTCAGGATCTCCTGGCCTCGCTCGACGGCATCGCCCCCAACGTCCTGTCGGAGCGGCTCAAGATTCTCGAGGCGCACGGCATCGTCGCCCGCGAGTTCTATTCCGAGCACCCGCCGCGTGCCGCCTACGCGCTGACGCCCCGCGGCCGTGACCTCGGGATGGTGGTGGGCGCCCTCGCCGTCTGGGGCTCACGCCACGTGCACAAGGACACGGCGCTCGTCCACGACGACTGCGACGGCGCGCTGGAGCTGAAGTACTACTGTCCGAAGTGCGACGCGCGGGTGAGCGGACGCACGGTGCACCTGCGCACGAGCCGCAGGACGCCGCGGCCGGCCCGCCGCGCGCGTCGCGCCGCCGCGCGCTGAGGTCAGGCCAGCGTGTGGCGGACGATCTTCGACTCGACCATGTAGATGACCATCTCCGCGATGTTCGTCGCGTGGTCGGCCACCCGCTCGAGGAAGCGCGAGATCAGGATCAGCCGGATGGCGCGCGGGATCGTGCGCGCGTCCTCCATCATGAAGGTCAGCAGCTCGCGGAAGATCTGCTCCTTGAGGGCGTCGACCTCGGCGTCTTCGGCGCACACGCGTCGCGCGAGCTCCGTGTCTCGCGTCACGAAGGCATCGAGGGACTCCTTGACCATGCGCTGCGATTTCTCGGCCATGCGGGGCAGGTCGATGTAGGGCTTGAGCTGCGGCTCGCGGTTCAGCTCGAGGGCGCGCTGGGCGATGTTGACGGCCTGGTCGCCGATGCGCTCGAGGTCGGTGACGATCTTCATGGCCGTGGTGATGAACCGGAGATCGCCGGCGGCGGGCTGGTGCAGCGCGAGCAGCTCGACGCACTTCTCGTCCACCTCGATGTCGTAGGCGTTGACCTGCGCGTCGCGGTCGATGACCTCCTGATCCAGCTCGCTGTCCCGCTCGACGAGCGCGGTCATGACCCGGCGGATCTGGTCCTCGACGAGGCCGCCCATGGCGAGCAGCGTCTGCTTGAGCGCGTCGAGCTCTTCGTGGAAGTGCCGCTGCATGGCGTCCTCCGCCTCTACCCGAACCGGCCGGTGATGTAGTCCTCGGTCCGCTTGTCGCGCGGGTTCGTGAAGAGCTGCCGCGTCACCCCGAACTCCACCAGCTCCCCCAGCAACATGAACCCAGTGTAATTTGACACGCGCGCCGCCTGCTGCATGTTGTGGGTGACGATGACGATGGTGTAGCTGTTCTTCAGCTCGAGCATCAGGTCCTCGATCTTCGCGGTGGCGATGGGATCGAGGGCCGAGCAGGGCTCGTCCATGAGCAGCACGTCCGGCTCCACGGCGATGGCGCGCGCGATGCACAGCCGCTGCTGCTGGCCGCCCGAGAGCCCGAGCGCGCTCTCGTGCAGGCGGTCGTGCACTTCGTCCCAGAGGGCGGCCGCGCGGAGGCTGCGCTCCACGATGGCTTGTACATCGCCCCGGTTGTGGACGCCGAGGATCCGCGGGCCGTACGCGACGTTCTCGAAGATCGACTTCGGGAACGGGTTCGACTTCTGGAACACCATGCCGACGCGCTTGCGCAGCTCGGTCACGTCGAGGGCGGGGTCGTAGATGTCGGTGCCGCCGATGCGGATGGTGCCCTCCATGCGCACGCCGTCCACGAGGTCGTTCATCCGGTTGAGGCAGCGCAGCAACGTGCTCTTGCCGCAGCCGGACGGCCCGATGTAGGCGGTGATCCGGTGCTTGGAGACCGACATCGCGACGTCCTTCAGCGCCTGCTTGGCGCCGTACCAGAAGCTGAGGCGCTCGATCTCGACCATGGGCATCTCCATGATCGAGGCGGCGCTCGCGTGCGGATTGAGCGTGACGCTCATGTCTGTCTCCCTAGACCGCCGACGTCGCGTACTTCCGGCGGAGCCGGTTGCGCGTGGCGATCGCGAACAGGTTCAGCAGCACGACGATCACCAGCAGGAGCAGCGTCGTCGCGAAGACCATCGGCCGCGCCGCGTCCACGTTCGGCGACTGGAAGCCGACGTCGTAGATGTGGAAGCCCAGATGCATGAACTTCCGGTCGAGGTGCACGAAGGGCCAGAAGCCGTTCACGGGCAGCGCGGGAGCCAGCTTCACCACCCCCGTGATCATCAGCGGCGCGACTTCGCCCGCCGCGCGGGCCATGGCGAGGATCAGGCCGGTGAGGATCGACGGCATGACCGCCGGCAGCACCACCTTCAGCGTCGTCTCGAGCTTGGTGGCCCCCAGCGCCAGGGACGCTTCGCGCGTGCCGCCGGGGATGGCGGCCAGCCCTTCCTCGGTGGCCACGATGACCACGGGGATCGTCAGCAGCGCCAGCGTCAGCGAGGCCCACAGGATGCCGCCGGTCCCGAACGTCGGCGTCGGGAGGGCTTCGGCGTAGAACAGGCGGTCGATGGCCCCGCCGACGGCGTAGATGAAGAACCCGACGCCGAACACGCCGAAGACGATCGAGGGGACGCCCGCGAGGTTGTTCACCGCGATGCGTACCGCGCTCACGAAGGTGCCCTGCCGCGCGTACTCGCGCAGGTAGAAGGCCGCCAGCACGCCGAGCGGCGTGACCATGATCGACATGATCATGACCATCATGACCGTCCCGAAGATGGCGGGGAACACGCCGCCCTCGGTGTTGGACTCGCGCGGATCCTCGGAGACGAAGCCCCACACGTCGGCCACGTAGTGCGCGACCTTCGCCACCGGCCCCATGGTGTTCGGGAACGACACGCCGAGCACCTGCGCCAGCGGCAGCGCCTTCTCCTTGCCGCCGTCCGCGATCACCACCATCCGCGCCGTCTGCCGGGCGCGCAGCTCGGCCAGCCGCGCCTCCTGGACCCTGTACTGCTCCTGCAGCGTCGCCAGCCGCGCCCGGAGCGCCCCCGCGTCGGCGGACGCCGTCGCCCCCCGCGCCTCGAGCCCGCGCAGCCGCAGCCGGATCTTCTCCTGCTCGAAGTTGATGGCGCCGATGTCGCCCTTCTCGATCGCGCGGATCTGGCGGCGGAGTGCCGCCGCCGCCGGCAGCCGGCGCTCGATCTCCGGCCACGCGGCCGCGTCGCGCGCGACGACGGCGCCGCCCTCCTCGAGGGCGGCGATGCGGCCGATGAGGAGTCCCCACTCGCTGCGCTCGATCACCGCGACGTCGGCCGGGCGCTCGCGCCGCACGACGGCGGCCTCGTCCACCCAGACGAAGTCGGCGCCGTAGAGATCGCGATTGGCGACCTTGAGCTTGATCCGCCACGCCTCGCCCCTGCCGGGGATCCGCTCGCGATCGGCGAGGGGACCGGTCAGCACCTTGCCGTCCGTGAGCGTGACGCGCACCACCTCGGCGGGCCAGAAGAAGCCGGCGGCGTTGCCGACGATGATCGCGATGAGGCCGACGACCATGATGAGGGCGGCGGCGAGCGCGCCGCCGGTCAGCCAGATGAAGGGCTCGCCGCTGCGCCAGAGGCGTCGCATCAGAGGTACCGGTACTTCCGCCGCAGCCGCAGGCGGACCACCTCGGCCGTGGTGTTGAGCACGAAGGTCAGGCAGAAGAGGAGGAACGCGGCGAGGAAGAGGACGCGGAAGAGCGTGCCGCCCTCGGGCGCCTCCGGCAGCTCGACGGCGATGTTGGCGGAGAGGGCGCGGAAGCCGCTGAACATGTTCCAGTCCATCACCGGCGTATTGCCGGTGGCCATCAGCACGATCATCGTCTCGCCGACGGCGCGGCCGAGGCCGATCATGATCGCCGAGAAGATGCCCGGGCTGGCCGTGGGCAGCACGATGCGCACGGCCGTCTGCCAGCGGCTGGCGCCGAGCGCGAGCGACCCCGCGCGCAGGTGCTGGGGCACGTTGGCCAGCGAGTCCTCGGCGATCGTGAAGATGAGCGGCACCACCGCGAAGCCCATGGCGACGCCGACGACGAGCGAGTTGCGCTGATCGTAGGTGAGGCCGAGCGCGGCGAGCAGCCAGCCGCGATAGTCGCCGGCGAGCAGCCGCTGCTCGACGAGCCCGCCGAGCGTGAGCGCGAACCACGCCCCCAGGAGCACCACGGGCACGAGCACGAAGACCTCGGTGCCCGGGCGGAACGGGCCGCGGACGCCGGGCGGCAGCGCGCGCCACGCCAGCAGGGCGGCGAGAATGACGACGGTCTCCACCGCCGGCAGCAGGAACAGACCGGGCACGATGCGCTCCACCGCCGGCGCCAGCCAGAGCCCCGCGAGAAACCCGAGCACGACGCTCGGCAACGCGGCCATGATCTCGACCGCCGGCTTGACGTAGCCCTTCACCGCCGGGTGCATGAACTCGCTCACGTAGATGGCCGCCAGCAGCGCCAGCGGTACCGCGAAGAGCAGCGCGTAGAACGTGCCCTTGAGCGTGCCGTAGATGAGCGGGGTGAGGCTGAACTTGGCCTCGAAGTCGTCGGTGCCGCCGGTCGACTGCCAGACCCAGGCGGGCCGGCTGTAGCCCTCGTACCAGACCTTGCCGAACAGCGTCTTGAGCGTGATCTCGGGATGCGGATTGTCGACGCGCCAGTCCACGACCTCCCCTCGCTCGTCCACCGCGACCACGCCGTCGGCCTTCGGCGCGAAGACCACCGCGCGCAGCGGGCGCCCGTCGCCGAACGTGAGGAACGTCTGGCCCGACGTGCCGTAGTGCAGCTTGACGCGTCCGGCGGCGTCCGCGGTGACGAAGCCCTTGTCGCGGCGCGACGGGCTGATGGCGACCACGGGCGCGCGGTGCGACTCGAACTCGTTGATGCGCGTGAGGGTGGCCGCGCCGCCCGTCGGCGGCGGCACCATCTGCCAGCTGGAGACGGCGCCCGTCGCGTCCGCCGCCACCAGCGTGCGCTCACCGATCAGGAACGAGAGCGCGGTGACGGGCGCGGCGCCGACCGTCGCCGTCTCCACAACCGTCGGGGTGCCGCGATCGCGCATGTCGTAGCGCACGAGCTGGCCGCGCGAGGTGCCGATGACGAGATCGTCGCCGCGGCCATCGAGACGCAGCGCGACGATCTCACCGTCGACGGGAACGCCCAGCGCCTGCACCGATTCCTCGCGGCGCGTCCCGCCGATCAGCGTCTTCTTCTCCACCACCGTCTGCACGATCAGGTCGTGCGGTCCCACCTGCGCCACCGTCACCGGTCCCGAGTCCGGCGAGGCGACCGTCAGGCGCAGGATCGCGCGCTTGCGCTCGGGATCGAGGACGACGGGGGCGGCGAACGCGGGTTTGACGGTCACGGTCCGCCGGTCACCCTCGAAGCCGACCTCGATCTTCATCTCGAGAGGGATCACGCGGCCGTCGGAGGTGCCGATGGCGTAGCGGTCGAGTCCGTGCGCGGCCACCGCCGTCACCCGCGCGCCCTCGAGGCCGGCGATCGGCAGCGGCGCCGCCCGCGTCACTGTCGGCTTGAGCGGAACGAGCTGAATGGTGCCGTCGGCCGTGACCATCGATGCGGCTTCGCGGTACTCGTCGACGCCCAGGCCAGCGCCCGGCGCGGGCGTGGCCCCCGCCGAGAGGCGCTCCAGCGCGACGACGCGCGGCGGCCGGAACAGCGGCCACACCTCGGCCGCGATGACGAAGAGGATGGCGAGGATCGCCGAGATGATCACGATGCCGCCGAGCACGACCGTGCGGGCGGCGAAGCGATCGAGGAAGATCCGTCGGCTGGTGCGCGCCCGGCTGACGACGAGCGGGCGGGCTGGAGTCCCCGGCCCGCCCGCGGTGAGAGTGTCGGCGTTGATCGCCACGCTACTGGATCTTGTTCTGCTCTTCCTTCGCGATGGTCGCGGGGATCGGGAAGTAGCCGTCCTTGACGACACCCTCCTGCCCCTCGCGCGAAACGATGAGCTTGACGAACTCGCGGGTCAGCGGGTCGAGCGGCTTGCCGGGCGGCTTGTTGACGTACACGTAGAGAAAGCGCGCCAGGGGATAGCTGCCCGAGTAGGCGCTGTCCGCCGTCGCCTCGACGCACTTGCCGCCGTCCTTCTCGGCCAGCGGCACCGCGCGCACGCCGGCCGTGGCGTAGCCAATGCCGCTGTAGCCGATGCCGTAACGGTCCACCGTGATGCCCTGGACGACCGACGCCGAGCCCGGCTGCTCCTTGACCTCGTCCTTGTAGTCGCCGTTCTTGAGCGTGTGCTCCTTGAAGAAGCCGTAGGTGCCCGAGGCCGAGTTGCGGCCGTAGAGGCTCAGCGGCCTGTTGGCCCACTCACCCGTCAGCCCGAGCTGGCCCCACGTCCGGAGGTCGTCCTTTGCGCCCTGACGACGCGACTTCGAGAAGATGGCGTCGACCTGGGCGATCGAGAGGCACGTGATCGGGTTGTCCTTGTTCACGAACACGGCGAGCGCGTCCACCGACGTGCGGATCGGCGTGGGCTTGTAGCCGTACTTCTTCTCGAACGCGTCGATTTCCGTGCCCTTCATCTCGCGCGACATCGGCCCGAGCTGCGCGGTGCCGCCGATGAGCGCGGGCGGCGCCGTCGACGAGCCCTTGCCCTCGATCTGGACCTTGGCGTTGGGATAAAACTTCTGGAAGCTCTCCGCCCAGTGGGTCATGAGGTTGTTGAGGGTATCCGAGCCGACGCTCGAGACGTTGCCGCTCACGCCGCTCACCGTCTTGTAGGGCGCGAGGTCCGGATCGAGCTTCGTCTGGCCGATGGCCGCGCCAGCCGTCACCGTCAGCGCGGCCACGGCCAGCGCCATCACGGTCTTCATCGTCATCGTGTCGTCTCCTTTGGTTACCTCGATCATCCGCCGTGCGTGTTTCGACGGCATAAAGGCGGTGTTACGTTCGTGTTACGAGCGGGCGGGCTCCCGGAACCGGTAGCCCACGCCCCGGACGGTTTCCACCCCCGGGGCCGGGAGCTTGGCAGCCGTGAACTTGGCGCGCAGGCGGGCGACGTGGACGTCGACGGTCCGGGGCTCCACGAAGCCATCCCGCCCCCACACCGCGTCCAGCAGCTCCTCGCGGCCGAAGACGCGCCCGGGCGCGCCGGCCAGGATCGCGAGCAGCTCGAACTCCTTGGGGGTGAGGTCCACCGGGTGGCCTTTCATGCGGACCTCGAAGCGGTAGCGGTCGATCTCGAGCTCGCCGATCTGCACGTGCGGCTTCTTCTCGGCGTCGCCGGGACGGGCGCGGCGGGCGACCGCGCGGATGCGGGCGAGCAGCTCGCGCGGCGAGAACGGCTTGGTCACGTAGTCGTCGGCGCCCATCTCGAAGCCGAGGACCTTGTCACCCTCCTCGACGCGGCCGGTGACCATGATCACGGGGATGTTCTTGGTGTCCGCGTCCTGCTTGAGGCGGCGGCAGACCTCCCAGCCGTTGAGCTGCGGGACCATGATGTCGAGCAGGACCAGGTCGGGGTGGACCTCGCGCGCCTGCTTGAGGGCGTCGGAGCCGGTGGGGGCGACGACGACGTCGTAACCC
>Ga0134088_10000834_pt1 | contig 11428 bp, 6 predicted proteins | sample 15_taG_3_FD_94461 | JGI IMG/M metagenome (GOLD analysis project Ga0134088, IMG submission 94461) | Grasslands soil microbial communities from the Angelo Coastal Reserve, California, USA - 15_D_Rain_20cm_5_09182015 | ecosystem: Environmental > Terrestrial > Soil > Grasslands ...
ACGCGCTTGCGTCTCGAATCCGCCGGCTGCAAAGTCTCCGAATTCGACGGCACCGAAATTTGTTTCCCCGGCGCCGGCGGCCCAACGTGCTTAACGCGGCCGCTGTTGCGTGCGTGAATTGCGTGTCGCTGCAGTATCAAGCCGGCTGAGCTGGACTTCGCCCGAATCGCGTTTATGCCGAGTCTTTCGTCCCCGATGAACGGCACGCCGGAAGCAAACGCAAAGTGAACCGATTCAAACTCGCACAGCAGATTCAAAGTCCCGTCCAACTTTGAACCTAACTGGCAAGCCAATTCAAAATGTTTTACACTCCGCAACTAACTCGTGCGCTGGATTCCAAATTTTTTTGCGACCGGATCAACGTCTCGGCTGCGCGAATGGTCCGACTTCTGGTTTCGCTTGCGTGTTAGCGAGCGGGCCCAGTTCGGCGGCGACGCCCCGCGTGATGGCAGCGACTTCGCTGCCGGCCAGGAAACGCGTGAAATCCGGACGGTCACGCCAGGCGACCGGCCCGCACAGGCGCACGCCGGCCTTGATCGCGGCATCGTGAACGATGTTGATGGCGCGCTCGTAGTCGGGTGTGCCCTGGCGATAGCCGGAGAAGTTTCCGAGATCCCCGCTAGCCGCAAAAACCGCGGTGACGCCGGGAATCTTCGCGATGGCGTCGGCGTTCTTCAGTCCTTCGAGGGTTTCAATCATCAGGATCAAGACCACGTTGTCGTTGATCGTATTGCGATAGCCTCCCGGCACATTGCCCCACATCGAGACATCGAAGGCCTGGCCGCCACCCTGGCTGCGCCGGCCCAGCGGGGGGAAGTACGCCCAGTTCCGCGCTTCGATCGCTTCTTCAACGGTGTCGACGGTCGGAACGACGACAACGAGCGCTCCCGCGTCGAGCGCATGCTGGATTTCGCGCTCGTCGGTGTAAGCGATGCGCACTCCAGGAACGGCTTTCGCATCCGGGCAGGTGCGCCACATGCGGCCGACCGCGCCCCAGTCGCGCGTATCGTGCTGCATCTCGGTCCAGACAAAGTCGTAACCCGCGTTGGCCATCGCACAATAAATGGCGGGATCCGTGGAGGTGAACAGCGTGCCGCCGGTGACTTTGCCGCCCTGCATCATCTTCAGCTTGACGGGATTCCAAATCTTCGATCCTGCAGGCGCGTCAAACGCGTTTCCATATTTCCATTTCGACGCATCGAAGGGTCCCTGATTCACCGCGCCCGGCGGCGCCACGTTGAAGGCGTTACTGTCCTTACCTGCCGGAGCCGCAAGCGGAAATTGAGTCGTCCCCGGTGCCGCATTGTTGGCGTAAGGATCGGCGTTAGGCGCCGGCTGTTGTCCCCGGCCTCCCTGTGTCCCCCGGTTCTGAAAACCAAACGCGGCCGCGGCAAAAATCACTGCTGCGATTGCCAAGAAAAACGTTCGTCTCATAGGTGTCTCCTGTGCGATGGATTCGTCAGGCGGAGAATACACTATGGATCCGGTAAGAGAGAAGCGATTACAAGATTTCAGATACCTCAAAAACGAATCCGGGCAGGACAGGATCGCCGCTGATCGTGCCGGGATTTTCCAAACATTCCACAGGGTGCCCAGGCCGATAGATATAAACCCGCGCGTCGTACGGGTCGATCAACCACCCCAGTCGCGCGCCGTTGGCGATGTACTCGGCCATTTTCTCCCGGAGTTCGGTGAGTGTGTTCCTCGGAGACATCACCTCAGCAACGAAGTCCGGACACAAATGGCCGAACTTCTCGAGCTCTTCCTTAGTGAAGGCCGCGAGCCGGTCCCGACGGACCCAGGAAGCGTCTGGACCACGAATGGCGCCGTCTGGCAATTTGTAACCGGCGGCAGAACCATAAACAATTCCCGTTCCGTCTTTTCTTGCCCAATCGGTGAGGTGATAGCAAAAAACATTGCTTCTTTCACTGCTGTTCAGCCCTTCGGGAGCCATGATGATCAGCTCTTTCTGGGCGGTGAGTTCCATGAATAAATCGCGATTGTCGCTACAAAGCCGGAAAAATTGTTCCTCGGTTAAGCCGACATTTTCGACGTTGAGGACCAGCTTGCTTGGGATAACTTGTTCTCTTACGAGCGGCTCGCGCGCCATGGCTTCCTCCTGCCCACAATTGTATCGCACGGGATGGGCCCGAATGGAAGGCGGTCAGCGGCATTTTTAGCCGGTCCCTCTACCTCTGGGAGTAGGTGGATCTTGCTTAAGTGGAAGACCGGAGTTTTTCTTCGATGCGCGTTCGGACTTCCTTGCCGGCCACCTCACGCCATGCTTGAAGTATCCACCGCTCGGAATCGGGATCGAGTGATGTGACCGCATCCAGCAAATGAAATTGCTCCGGGCGCGGACGGTTTCGCCATTGAAGCAAAATCTCATTCAACGTGCGGTCGTCGGCTGCGGCTGCCCGGCGGCACTCTTGTTCATTGGACCACGGCCGCACATGTTCCCAGGCAGCGTCGCTCAACAGAATCAGAGGAAAGTCTCCGAAGAACTCGACACGCAGTTCGTTAAGGCGAATGAGATGATCAATACGGTTTTCGATTTCTTCGAGCGTCAGAAACGAGAGCTTGCCGTATGCAGGCGAGTTTTGGAGATGGTGTTTCAGCAGTTTCTTGTCCTTCGATCCTTTCAAAAGCAACGCAAGCTGCGAACGCCCGCCTTTCGCAGCGATTTCGGACCCAGCCCTGAGAATCCATTCGCGTTCTTCGCCGGTTGGCTGCAATCGCTCGGCGGGTTCTATCTCCGGCGACACGTTTTCGACGGGCCTCCCATCGACAACTTTCAAAATTTCCCAATCGAGGCTTTCAATGAAATCGATCGCTTCCTCTTTCAGTTTCCTGGCTTCGAATTGAAACCATTGTTGGCGAACGGCAGGAAACTCCAGCAACGCGTCCTTGAAATGACGAAAAGGTTTTTTTTGATTTAGAGCATTGCGTAGGGCTGAACGTGCGCTCACCGAATACACTGTTTCGATAAAATCTTCCATCCATCGAAAGCGCTCGTGGCTGGGGATCCGATCGAGGGTCAGGACTTCGGTGCCTTCAGCCTTACCGTCTTGTTCGTCTTCATCATCCATTTCATCAATGCCGAACGGATCTTCACCCGGACGAAAGACAATCTTGCCGGTTTCAGGGAAAAACAAGTAGGTACTGCCCATGTCGCCCTCGAGAGCGGTCTCCAGTTCGATAAGGTCGATTGTGCACTCTGACCCATCGGGCCGCTTCGCTCGTACGTATGCATTGGACATGATGATCAGGTTAACGCTTTTCGAGTTGGTCCAGGCGTTTGGTGGTACGCCTTTCCGACTTTTCCAGCTTTCGGATTCTTCTCTCGTGCGCGCGGTTTTCTCTTGCCAGCTTTTCGGTTGCTTTGAGAGCTTCGTGTGCGGCTTTCGCAAAGGGCGGAGTCATTTTACATCCGCGACTCGGAAGTTGTGTCAGCGACCGTGGTAGAGCACGCGCCCAGGGCGCGCTGCGAGCATGGAACCGCCATCAAGGACAATTCTCCCGTTGACGATGACAGTGGAGACGCCTTCAGCATATTGATGCGGTTTTTCGAATGTGGCCGCGTCACGTATGCGCGCGGGATCGAAGATGGCAATATCCGCGCCTTCATTCCCGGCCGGATCAGGCCACGATCTGTAAGACCGAGGCGTTGAGCAGGCAATGAAGACATCTTCCTCACTGCATCTTCGAGGGTGATGATATTGAGCTCACGGACGTATACCGCCAGGACGCGCGCAAACGTGCCGTAGTTTCTGGGGTGTGGATTCGCTTTCCCGAAGATCGGAATCCCGCCATCGGACGCAATCATTGTGGCCGGATGGCGGAGAATTCGCCGGAGATCGCCTTCGGCGATGGCGTGAAAAATGCCCGAACAGTTGCCTCGTTCGACGATCCACATTGCGGCTTCGGCGGCATTACCAAGCGTGACGTCCGTCCCCCGCATGCGCGTGATGTCGGCCAGACTCTTTCCCGAAAGGGACTCGTCCCACTCGCAGCGCGCTGACGCGTGTAGTGGCGTCGGCAATCGATGGCGCGACGCGAACGATCGTATCGCCGCGAATTGCAACGTCACTGCGATACCACGGACTGCCGCTGCCGTCCACGATCCGCCCGTTGCGAATAACGAGATCGTATGACGGACCTTGGGCAGCAGTACTGCTCACAACTCCAACGGCGAGGAATGCCACGAGGATCAAAAGTGGGGGGTGGTCAGAAGGGCGAAAATGTCGGCCGAACTTCAATTGAGGCTTCGCCCTACCGGGTTCGCGCTTCGCGCCACCGCTCCTCTGCGAGGAGGGGTGTATTGGGTCAGTCACCTTACACATATCAGAACAAAACCTTCGCCGCGAACTGGATCTGGCGCTGCGCCCCGGTCTGCGACTGGAAAGCAGCACGTGAAACTGCTCCAAATGAGCTACTCGCCGCGCTCTCGTTGGGCAGAAAGAAGTTCGGGTGATTGGCAAGATTGAAGAATTCCGAGCGGAATTGGAGCGAAACCTGTTCAGTTAAGCGGAACGATCGCGACAACCCAAGATCGAAATTCTTCAAACCATCGCTGCGGATGATATTCCGCCCCGCATTACCGAACGTTCCGGCCGCGTTGATCAGCCAGGCGGGGTTATCTCCCGGGAGGCAGTTTCTCCGGGTTCCATTTGGCAGCAACGTGCACGTACTGAACCAGCGGTCGGGACCCTGGTTCGCAACACCCCAGTCGCCAATGATGTTCGGCCGGTCTTGCAATGTGCCCGCTCCGGTGTTGCTCTCGTCACGTCCTGAGAAAACGGTGAAAGGCGATCCGGTTTGAAGCGTCAAGATACCGGTAAGCTGCCAGCCGCCGGCAACGGCCCTCAGCGCCTTATTTGGAGTTTTGCTAAACGGCAAATCGTAGACATAGCTGAATGCGAATCGGTGCGTCACGTCAAAGTCGGAGACCGCGCGCTCGGCCCGCAGATTCCGGGCATCCTGCGCGAATCCATTGGATCCGCTGGAGTCGCTTGCAGCGGAGATCCCGACACCGTCGTCGATCGCTTTTGACCATGTATAGGAAGTGATCAAGCTGAGTCCATTCGTCATGCGCCGCTCCGCACGAGCGGTGAGACCATTGAAATTCGAGTTTCCAATCGATGAAATATAGCCGCCGGTAATGTTGCCGAACGCTGGAAATGGTCGGCGGCTATTGACCGAGCCCGGTCCCGGAAAAGCCTGGTTAATATTCCAGGCTATCGGAAGTTTGTGCCCCTGTGACCCGAGGTATGAAACGTCTAAGACCACATTGGAGGCGACCTCGCGCTGCACGCCAAAGCTCCATTGATTCACGTATGCGGTGCGGAAATTCGGATCGATTCCCGGCGCAATGACCTGCGGGATTCCTGAAAACGCATTCGCAAGGTCCGGCCGATCCGTCGATTGGAATGGCCCCGATGTTTGCCGCAAACGGAAAGGCGAATTGCGCGACAGCGGAGTCAGGCCGTTCCCGACGATTTGATGATTGTAGAAAGTTCCGAATCCAGCACGTACCACTGTGCTGGTTCCACCGAAGGGACGCCAAGCCAAACCGAGGCGAGGTCCGAAATTGTTTTTGTCTGTTATCCATAGCCGGCGTCCCACGCCGGGACGCGGACGTGAACTGAGTCCGGTGGGACTGGTGTTATCAATGTAATACTCGAGTCCACCAGCAACCTTGATCGTCCCACTGGCTGGATCAAGCGACGCGATCTTATTAACGCGCTCGACTTCGGGAAGATCCAGATCGTATCTCAACCCCAAATTCAAGGTCAGCTTCGGCGTGATCTTCCAATCGTCCTGAAAATAGTAGCCCGAAGCAAACGTCATCGAATTGTGAAATGGCGTGCCCAGATTACGATCGGCTTGCCGCGGCATTCCCAGCAACAGATCGGCGACGGGAACCCCCGTAAAGGTGCCGTCGAATGTAAAACCCCCGCGGCCGAAGGAAGTAAAGAAGGAGTTGAAGAGAAATCGCCGAATATCAAAACCGAATTTCATCGAATGTTGGCCGGTGATGAACGTCATGTTCTCAATGTAGTTATACGTATTGTCGTGCCGGCCTTGCGGCAGGTTGGTTGGACCGCCGATCGTCGCGAATCCGGTAAGCGTGACTTGCGGCGCTCCGTTATTAAACGGCGTTCTGCCGGCGTCCGTCAGACCGCCAATGCCGAGCGCCTGAATGACACTGACGTCCCGATCCTGTTGCAGGCGATAAAAAGCAAATCGTGTGTAGCCAACACGCGCCTCGTTGACGAGACGGGGCGAGAGGATGTGTGTCCAGACAACTACAGCGTGTTGCGTCCGCTGCAACTCATCGCATCCATAGCCCGGCACATCACGAGCCGAACAGAGCGGGTTCGACAGCGCATAGAACTCCGATCCGTCCGCAAATTCATATGCGGCGTAAATGGAATCGCTCTCACTCAAACGGTGATCGACTCGCCCCGACCACTGATTAATCTTGTAGCGCCCCGCAGCAGCAGAAACGAAATTTGGCGAGCCGAGCCGGTTGGGCGCCGGATAGAGCGCCAGCAGCCCCGCGCCTTGTTTACTCCACCGTTCTGGTGGAATTCGGTTACCGGGAAATGCACCTCCAGTCAGCGGATCCCGGACGGGCGTCGCCAGCGAACTGAAATCCCCAATTTTGAAGGCCGGTGATGGTACTGTAGCGAGGCTGGCCTCCTGTTGGCCGCGGCGCTGTCCTTCGTACGCGGCGAAGAAGAACGTCCGCTCTTTCTTGATGGGTCCGCCCAGAACGCCACCGAATTGGTGACGGCGGAATCCGGGTTTCTGCGGCGCAAAAAAGTTTCGAGCATCCAGTGCGGAATTGCGATGGAATTCCCAGATGGAGCCATGAAACGCATTGGTGCCGGATTGCGTTGTGACCATGATCTGGCCGCCAGCCTGCCTGCCGTATTCGGCCGAGTATGTTCCCGTCAGAATCTTGAATTCGCGAACGGCATCCAGGATCGGCCGGTGCAACGGTTGGTTCGTCGTTTCATCGTTGTTGTCGATCCCATCGAGAATGTATTGATTGGCGATTTCGCTATTGCCGGCAACATTGAGACCTCCGCGAAATCCCAGATTCGATCCCTGAGCAGTTGCGAACACGTTCGGCTGCATGAAGGCGAGTTGCAGGTAGTCGCGTCCGTTCAACGGCAATTCGACGATTTTCCTCTGGTCGACGACGTTTCCTAACGAGGCGTTTTCGGTGGTGACGAGCGGCGCCGCCGCGCTGACCTGCACTTCCTCGGTGATACCACCGACTTTCAGGACAATGTCGAGGCGCGCGTCTTGGTTCGTCTCCAGGACAATGCCGGAACGCACCACCTTGTTGAAGCCGGTGTATTCGGCCATCAACGTGTATTGGCCGGGCGCGAGTTGAGGGATCGCGTACTCTCCCCGTTCGTTAACCACGACGCTGCGGCTTTCGTTGGTGCCGATATTGGTTATGGTAATCATCGCACCGGGTACGACCGCTCCCGTATCATCCGTGACGCGTCCAACTACTGTGGCTCGAAACCCTTGCGCCGAGAGTATCGACGCAAATAAAAAGATCGCAATTGTCCCCTTCTGGATACACGACATACCACCCTCCCTTTTTTGGAAAGAAGCATAAGCCAACCTATGATTGAATTACAATTCCGGCAACTGTAGCGGCGGTCCGCGAAGCGCAAGCGCGATAGCGCGCAGCCTCAAGAAATAGACCGCGCCTACAGTTCGTTCAAGAGAGAGGACCCATGAAATCGAGCTTTGTTGCGTCCGCATTCCTGGTGATTCTTTTGTTCTGTTCTGCCTTACCAGCCCAGGTTAAATCGCCGCAGGACTATCTCGGCTTTCGTGTGGGTGAGGATTACAAGCTGGCCGATTGGCAGCAAATCACCGGCTATTTCAATGAGCTTGGGAAATCATCCGACCGAATCCATGTCGATGTCATTGGCCAGACCACGCTGAAAAAGCCATTCCTCAGGGTCACGATCACCTCCCCGGAGAATTATGCGAGGTTGGCTCGCTATGAAGAAATCACGCGGCGTCTCGCCGACCCGCGGGGTCTCTCTGCTGAAGAAGCCGAAAAGGTGATCAGTGAGGGCAAGTCGGTGATCGCGGTTACTTGCTCGGTCCATGCCACAGAGGTGGCCGCGGCCCAAATGTCGATGGAGCTGGCGTACAACATGGCCACGAAGAATACGGCCGAGACAAAGAACATTCTCGACAACGTTATCTTTCTGCTGGTTCCCTCGCTGAATCCGGATGGCCTCGATATTGTCGTGAACTGGTACAAGCGTAATTTAAAAACGGCATATGAAGCGGCACCCGTTCCGGAAATCTATCATCACTATGCGGGGCACGATAACAATCGCGATTGGTATATGTTCACGCTGGCCGAAACACGGAACACGATCGACGGCGTGTATAAGAAGTGGCATCCGCAGGTGCTGTATGACGTGCACCAGATGGGGAACACCGGAGCGCGGCTATTTGTGCCTCCCTTTATGGATCCTTATGAGCCGAACATCGATCCGATCCTCATTCAAGGCGCTTCATTCATCGGCCAGGCCATGATGAATCGCCTCATCGGCGAAGGAAAAACGGGAATCACGACGAACTCGGTATACGACTCGTGGACGCCGGCGCGAGCTTACCAGCACTACCACGGGGCCGTTCGTATCCTGACAGAGGCTGCCAGCGTTCAATACGCCTCGCCCATCAAGCAGAATTTCAGCGACCTGCGTCCCGGTCTCGGTTACGATCCGCGAACCGTCAGTTGGAAGTTTCCCGCGCTCTGGCGTGGGGGAGAGTGGCATCTGCGCGACATCGTCGATTACGAGTTGACGGCGGCGATGGGCGCTCTGGAACACATGGCCTACTATCGCGAACGTTGGCTGCGCAATTTTTATACGGTGCAAAAGCGAGCGATTTCCTGGAACGGCGCCCTGTACGCGTTCGTCGTTCCTCCCGATCAACGTGATCCCGTCACGGCCGTCGAGATGCTCAACATTCTGCGATTTGGAGAAGTGGAAGTGGAACAGGCTGAAGCAGCATTCACAGCCGATGGCGTTGAGTATCCGAAGGGCAGCTACGTCGTCCGTATGGCCCAGCCATTTGGTGCATTCGCCAAAACAATGATGGAGAAACAGGTCTATCCGGATTTGCGTGAATACCCCGGCGGACCGCCGCAGCGCCCATACGACGTCACGGCACATACGCTGCCCATGCAGATGGGTGTGAAGGTTATCACCGTGAACCAGCCGTTCCAGGCCAGTCTGACGAAACTTGAGAAAATCGCCGCTGTGTCAGGGGCGGTCGAGGGTGACCCAGTAGCCGCTGGACCAGCGAGAGCTTATCTTCTGGAGCACGAAAGCAACGCTTCGATGAAAGCGTTAAACCGTTTAATGAAGGACAAGGCCGAGGTCTACTGGGCGGCCAAGCCATTCTCGGTTAAGAACAAAGCGTATTCGGCAGGAACGATGATCGTTCACGGCGGCGGCGGAATCGAAACCAAGCTGCAGACGATTGCGCGCGAGCTGTCGGTGAACTTCATCGCGGTAAATGATCGGCTCAACGTCCAGGCTTATAAGCTGATTCCGCCGCGGATCGGTCTATATAAAAGTCACGTCGCGTCCATGGACGAAGGTTGGACGCGGCTTATTTTCGAGACTTACGAGTTTCCTTTCGCGAATATCCTCGACAAGGACATTCGGGCCGGCGGGTTGCGTTCCAAATACAATGTCATCATCATTCCCGGCGAATTGAGCGAGACTCAAATTATCGAGGGGCACCGCAACGGTACGGTCCCGCCGGAATTCGCAGGTGGGATCGGAGAAGCGGGCGTTCAGAATCTCCGCGATTTCGTGAATGAAGGCGGAACGCTCGTCACGATGGATAAAGCCACAGAGTTCGCGGCGAAGCAGTTCGCGCTGCCCGTCAAGAACGCCCTCGAAGGCGCGAAGCCACAGGATTTTTACGTTCCCGGTTCGCTCTTGAAGATTGTCCTCGATACAGAAAACCCGATCGCCTACGGGATGCCTCGCGAGACCGCGGCCTTTGTTGAACAGAATGCCGCTTTCGACGTAACGGGCAACGCGAAGGCCGTCGGGAATTATCCGCTGACGAATCCGTTGATGAGCGGCTGGATTCTTGGGGAGAGCAAAATTTTCGGCAAGACCGCTGTTGTGGACGTGCCGGTCGGGCGCGGCCGCATCATTCTTCTTTCCATCCGGCCGCAGTTCCGAGCTCAAGTGCGCGGCACATACAAGCTGCTGTTCAACTCGCTCTATTACGGCCCCGCGACGCTGACGGTTTACGAGTAGGAGTTACGGGGAATATTCCCCTCCTCGCAGAGGAGGGGAATCAGCCGGTTTTCTTCACCGTAAAGCAAACGTGAAAAGCGAGTGACCCGCAGCAACCGACACGTACTGCTTTCCTTCGACTTCGAAGGTCATCGGACCAGAGGCGACCTGGCCTCCAAGGCTCGCATTCCATAGAAGCGTGCCGGTACGCGCGTCGAGCGCGTGGAAGTATCCTTCACGCCCGCCGGCGAAGAGCAGATCGGTGGCGGTCGTTAGAATTCCGCTGTCGGTGACATCGGTCATCAGGAATCTCCACTTCTTGTCGCCCGTGCGTGGATCGATAGCAACGACGGCGCCGTGACCTGCTGCCTCGGTCCAGACGTTGATGGGACCGCGCTTGAGTGAAGGTATATTCTGGCCGCCCGGAATCGGTGTCGTCGGCCTGCCGCCGACGAATCGCTGGCCTTCTTGGTATTTCTGCTCTTCTTTCACGAAGACACTCGCATAGTTTTCCCACGCGGAGACGTAGAACAATCCCGTGTGCGGGCTATAAGACGGCGAGTACCAGTTCGTCCCGCCTTGAACTCCGGGAAACGTCGGCGCATTTTCCGGTTGGGGAGTCTGGATGGGCCTGCCTTTGGCATCGAGTCCGCTGGCCCAGTTCACCTTCACAAAGGGATAACCGGCGAGGAACTGTCCGTTCGCGCGATCGAGGACATAAAAGAACCCGTTACGATTCGCCCACATCATGAGCTTGCGCGGGCTGCCGTTCCAATTGGTATCGACCAGAACGGGGACTTGGGTCGAATCGTAATCGTAGGGATCATTTGGCGTGAATTGAAAAAACCACTTGAGCTTGCCGGTATCGGTATCGAGAGCAACGACGGAATCGGAATAAAGGTTATCGCCTTCGCGCTGGCCGGGATTCCAATCCGGTCCGGGATTTCCGGTGCCCCAGTAGGTCAGGTTGAGGGCGGGATCATATGAACCGGTGGTCCAGATTGCGCCTCCCCCGTGTTCCCATGCGTCCGCCTGACCTTGCCAGGTTTCATGACCCGGCTCGCCAGGACCAGGAATGGTGTTGAATCGCCACGCTTCGCGGCCCGTGCGCACAT
>Ga0134088_10000836_pt1 | contig 11418 bp, 10 predicted proteins | sample 15_taG_3_FD_94461 | JGI IMG/M metagenome (GOLD analysis project Ga0134088, IMG submission 94461) | Grasslands soil microbial communities from the Angelo Coastal Reserve, California, USA - 15_D_Rain_20cm_5_09182015 | ecosystem: Environmental > Terrestrial > Soil > Grasslands ...
CATCGTCATCGCCACCTCGATTCATTGCGTTTTGCAATAAGGATGCCGTTTTGGGTAGGTGGCGCTGGGCTATTTTCTTACGCCGCTTCGCGGCTTGGGCAACAACTTGCACCGTTCTGCCCATGATGAACGATCGGAATCGAATTCCTTCACTGGACGGTCTGCGCTGCATCGCTGTTTCTCTGGTGCTGTTCAGTCATCTCCTTGGAACGCGCGGGTTTTTCAGTCCGCCGAAGACCAGTCTCCTTTACGGATTCGGGAACCTGGGAGTACAGGTCTTCTTCGTCATCTCAGGGTATCTGATTACACACCTGTTGCTTTCCGAGTTACAAAGAACCAACAAAATCCACCTGGGGAAATTTTATTTCCGCCGCACTCTTCGAATATTCCCGCCCTGCTACTTTATGATCGGCGGACTGATTCTGCTGACGGCTCTCGGCTGGAGCACCCTAACGCCAAAGGATGCGTTCCGCGCGTTAACGTACACATCCAACTACTATCCCGGACGCTCATGGAACATCGGGCACACCTGGTCGCTCGGTGTAGAAGAACAGTTCTATCTTCTCTGGCCGGCGGTCCTTGTGATCCTCGGCCGGCGCAAAGGATTTTTCGCCGCCGCGTCGGTCATCTTCATCTGTCCGATCATTCGGGTTTTACTCTGGCACTTTTACAGACTGCCCGATATCGGGCATCGATTCGAAACTGTAGCGGACGCCATCGCCACCGGCTGCCTGCTCGCCGGTATGCGTGAGTGGCTTCATACGCAGAAGCTTTATAGAAGTATTCTTGAATCGAAGTTTCTTCTGGCGGCGCCGATTGTGGTTGTCGCCGCTCTGATATTGGGCCCGCACCCGCTGAGTTACTTTGCGGTGAGCCCCACGGTTATAAATCTGGGTATCGCCTTGTGCCTGGACTTCGCGATCACCTATCACCGGGGAGTGGTGGGAACAATTTTGAATTCGAGACCGTTTGTTTTTATAGGAGTGATCAGCTATTCCACATATCTGTGGCAGCAGATCTTCCTGAATCGAAACTCGGGATCAGCAATCACAGCGTTCCCTTTGAACATCACTCTGGCTGGCGCTGCCGCCGTGGCGTCTTATTACATTGTCGAACAGCCATGTCTGAGATTCAGGCAGCGCCTCGAACAAAGAGTATTTGTTCATCGCCGTGAGCCCGCTCCAGTCATTGCGGGCGAGAGCGCAGCCGCCCTGGCACAGTCCAATGCGAACTGAGACCGGACCGGGTCTGTGGACGTATTGATTTCGCCGAGAAGCGGCGACAGGATATAGCCCAGCGCTGCTGCCCAGCCGCGAAGCGGCGGGAGAAAGTAGCCCAGCGCGTCAGCGCTGGGGTGTGATTTCTCAGCAAAGCAAGCCGCGAAGCGGCGGCAGGGCTTCAAGTCTGCTGCCCCTCTGGGGATGCGACAGACATGAACACCAGTAGCCCAGCGCTTGCGCGCTGGGCTACTCTCTTACGCCGCTTCGCGGCTGGGGCAAGGGCTAAACGTTGACGCCGCTTGGCGGCTACCGTTCACGATTTACAGAAACGTTCCCTCTTCGGCGAGTTGCATGGACGCGTGAATAAGATCCACGGCGTCGGCGGTCGCACATTTCAGGCCGGCAGCGGAGACGTACAGCAGCACTCCCCGCCGCCGCAGCTCTTTTTCAACTCGGGCGAGGTTACGGCTGGCGTCGGGACGCAACGGGAATAGCTGATACTGCAGTTCTGAATCTCCGTCGATGAGCCAGGTTGAATGCGGTTCGGCAAGCACCGCCTTCCGGCGGTCGGGGTGGAGATCGTCGGCGACATGCAGAATCGTGTAGCTTTCGAGTCTGGTGCCCAGGCCAACGACGCGTCCCCTGAAATTTCCAATTTTGTAGAAGGGAGAGGTTTCGCCAAACGTAGGGCCGAGATGGTGGGTGGACGTCAGCTCGATGGCGTGCTTGCCCCACGCCGCGACCGGATGTGTTGGATGAAGGCTTCTCACAACTCCGGGTGACCGCCGGAATACCTCAGTGAAAAGCCCAACCTGCGAAGGCGTTCGCCTCCGGTCGAATCTCGGATTTTTTTGAACATAGAAGTATTGCTTACCCACAAAAGGAAATGTTGGAACGACGATTGTGCCGTCTTCCCCGACCACATCCTGCAGCAAGCCGATCAATCGCGTAGCCGACATTCCGGGCACGCGCCGCGTGATTTCGTCCATCGAGCTGTGCAGGAAGATGGTTGCGCCGGGCTCGATTCTGAGCTTGGCCAGCAGATTCCGGAACACGCCCTCGGTCATCGTACGCCGGTCAATAAAGCGATCGATGCGATTCGCTCTCGATTTCAGTTCGCGGTAAAGAGGTCGTAAAGATGCAGCTATGGTCACCGCGTGAGTCGTGCACGACTCGTTCCACGGGGGTGATGGAACGCGCATTCACATTCCTGTTTCGGCGCTGAATGTGCACCGAACATAGGCGATGCTGACATGCGCCATCCTGGTCGCGCTCGCTTTGCTCCTGTACACGTACGTCGGCTATCCGTTGATGCTTGCACTTCTGACGCGCCTGTCGAAGCGGCATGCGAGAACGGATCCGGCAGCAGGCGAGCAAGTGCCGATGGTCAGCGTGTTACTCTCCGTGCACAACGGTGCCGCCTTTCTTCCATCGAAGCTCGACAGTCTCCTCAATCAGGACTATCCATGCGAACGCATGGAGATCCTCATCTACTGTGATGGCTCTACAGACAACACGGATGCAGTCGCTCGAGCGCTGGCAGCGGAGCCTTCCGCCGGCGGACGCATACGGATAGTGTGTGCGGACGAGAGGCGTGGAAAACCGACCGGCTTGAATGTGTTGTGCACGCTGGCGCGAGGCGACCTTCTTCTGCTCAATGACGTCAGACAGCCCTTCGCCCCCAATGCCGTTCGTGCACTGGCCGAAGCGATGGCCGATCCCCGCGTTGGCTGCGCGACAGGCAATCTGGTGGTGGCCGGCGAAGCGGGAAGCGGCCTCTACTGGCGCTATGAAAATTGGATCCGCCAGCAGGAATCTGGGTTCCGCGGGCTGGTTGGAATGACAGGGCCGATCGCGATGGTCAGGCGCGCTGACCTGGCGCGTATTCCGGATGATGTCATTCTCGACGACGTGTGGATCCCCATGCGGCTGACGCTGGAAGGAAAACGCGTAACATTCGTCGCCGCCGCCAAGGCTTACGACACCGCGTTCGACGATGAGCGCGAGTTCCGGCGCAAGGTACGAACGCTCGCCGGAAATTATCAGCTCTTCGCGCGTATGCCGGGGCTGATGGTACCGTTCATAAATCCGATCTGGTTCGAAACCGTCTCCCACAAGCTGCTGCGGCTCGCGGCACCGTGGCTGTTGCTTGGACTGGCCTGTGCCTCGACCCTCGACGCGATACTTCCCGCTGAGCCGCACAACCCGCTCATTCAGGCTCTTGTTCTTGCGCAGTTCGCCTTCTACAGCGCGGCCGCGCTCGGCCGCCGCGCCAAGCAGCCCGGCGGCGCAGCCCGTACATTTGTCGTATTGAACGCCGCGGCACTGGTCGGTCTTTGGGGCTTTCTTACGGGCCGGCAGCGGGTCACCTGGCAGGTCACGCGCTAGCAGCCTCGCCTTCTAATCTTCTGGATTGGCTTTCTATTTGCTCACGTAGTTGGTCAAGAGAATGTGCGAGAGGAGTTGAGAAGGTGTCCAAGCTGTTGATCGAGGACAATGTCTGGACAATCTCCGACTCGGACCTTTGGCGGTACGCCCGTCCATCCGAGGAAACGGTCTTTCCTCTCGAGTACGCATTTCACCTCCTGGGCGCCGTCAATGGCAAGACCATCGTGGATCTTGGCTGCGGTGGAGGCCTCAATACTGTCACTCTCGCCCGGCTGGGCGCGCACGTGTTCGCCATTGATACCTCGGATAGAAACCTCGAAATCGCAGGCGAGAGAGCGTACGCCAACGGTGTGCACGGCAACGTAACGCTGCTGCAATCTGACGGCTCCGTTATCCCCGTTGGTGATCACGAAGCCGATCATGTGTTCTGCAGCGCCATTGTTCAGCAAAATGATCCGATTATTGCCGGACGACACATCCGTCGAGTGCTGCGTCCCGGCGGTACGGTCGTCTTTAACGAAACTCTCTACAGCCCGGTTCTTCTCGCAGTACTCGATGGCTTTCGTCCGCCGGATACCAAAGGCTGGCAGAATGGACTTTTAACACCAGCTCTCGCTGATGCGATCTCGCGAGCCGTCGGCCGGACAGGCAGACGAAAAGAATTCTGGTTAACAATGCCGCTGCTGGCCCGAATGGGAATTAACTCACGCTCGCGTGCTGCAACCGTTTCTCAGCGTGTCGACGCCACGCTTCTTCGCCACTTTCCGCGATTGCGCCAATTCGCATCGCACCTGGTTTGGGAAGCCCGCAAGGAAATTTAAAAATTCCGGGTCTAAGGCGGATTTCAATGTCAGCTGTGAGATGTCCGATGTACGAACATCGGACATCTCACAGCTGACATTGAAATCCTCACGCAGAACGGCGCTGGTTCCTCCGCCTAACTTGCCGGGAGAACTCCACTTACCGTTTGGCCTGGCAACTGCACCCTTCATCTTTAGAACCTCCGAGAAGGGGTGAAATAACCATGCACAACCGAATACAAACGCCCGTTTGGGTGGCGATCTCCGCACTTGGTATCGCCTTGATGGTTGGAGGACTTACAGCGCCGATTGTTCACAGCAGCAGCGAAGAACCATCCTACACTGTCGCACCCGAGGCTCGAATGCCCGTCGTCTTCGAGCAGGGATTTTCACCCGTGGTGAAGAGTTCAGCGCCCTCGGTGGTCAATATCTCGTCTTCGCGAATTGTGCGGTCTCCAGAGGCGGGCCCCGAAGCGCCGTTCCTGAACGATCCATTCTTAAGGAAATTTCTCGGTCCCGATTTCATGCGTCAATTCCGAGTTCCCCGCGAACGTCGCGAACACAGCCTCGGCTCGGGCGTCATCGTGAATTCCGCAGGATATGTCGTGACCAACAGTCACGTGATCGAAGGTGCCACGGATATTAAAGTGGTGCTCTCCGATAACCGCGAAATGGAAGGCCAAATTGTGGGAATGGATCCCGGTACCGATATCGCCGTCGTGAAAATCCCGACGGACCATTTGTCGGTGTTACCCTTCGCCGATTCCAGCAAGGTCGAAGTGGGCGATATTGCCCTCGCCCTTGGCAATCCATTTGGCCTCGGCCGCACTGTGACCATGGGTATTGTCAGCGCCATAGGACGCGGAGGGCTCGGAATCGAAGATTATGAGGATTTCATCCAGACCGACGCCTCGATCAATCCAGGAAATTCCGGCGGCGCCCTGGTGAATGTGCGCGGCGAGCTGATCGGTATTAATACCGCCATTCTGAGCCCGAGCGGCGGGAATCTCGGCATCGGATTCGCTGTGCCCAGCAATATGGTCCGGAGCGTCATGGATCAAATCATCAAAACCGGAAAGGTGACTCGCGGATATCTTGGTGTGAGCATTCAGGACATCACGCCGGATCTGGCGACCGCCATGAAGCTGGGCAAAACCCATGGCGCGCTTGTTGCCGATGTCGATCCGAAAGGTCCGGCGGCCAAGAGCGGATTACAGTCAGGCGATGTGATCGTCGAAGCGAATGGAAAACCGATAGAGGATAGCCGCGAATTGCGCCTGATGATCAGCTCCATGGCGCCCGGTTCTCAAATCAATATGCGCGTTCTTCATAACGGGCAAACCCGTAATGTTACGGTTACGCTCGGCGAGTTGCCGGTAAAAGAAACGACCTCGGCAACTAAACGCGAAAAGTCGGCTCCGCCGGAACCTGCGGAACCTCGATTGGGCCTCGCTGTGACGGAACTTACTCCGGACATTACGCGGCACTTGAATCTGCCTCCTGATGTAAAGGGCATCATCGTAGCCGACGTCGAGGACGGCAGTCCGGCTTCAGAGGCGGGCCTTCAGATCGGCGACGTCATCCAGGAAGTCAATCGAAAGCCTGTGAGAACGATTGCCGACTTTCAAGCTCAGATGTCGAATCGCGGCTCAGATCCGATTTTGATGCTCGTGAATCACGAAGGCCATACACAATTCGTCGCCGTCAAGACTCGATAGTTGGGAACAGCAATTCTTTTCTTGATGGAATCGCAATTCCCCGCCCGCTGTAGCGGCGGTCACAGGCCGCCGCCACAGCGGGACAGCCTGAATCCTGTACTTGGCACAGCTTTTGCACCGCAGTAGTAACGATGCGGAGGTATGCATGAAACTCTCGCCCGGTCAGTTGATGCGAATTCCGAACCGCCGAGTTCTGCTCCGCGCCTGCCGCCGCGCGCTCTTGCCGGAACGCACCGGCAGTACGGATTTGCTTCGAAGCCTCGAAGCTGCATTTCAGTGGACCTGCGCAGCGCAAGATTCACGGCCTGATGGCGGAGTGGCGGGTTATTACAACCTGGTTCGCGGCTGGGGCGAATCGTATCCCGAAACCACGGGCTACATCATTCCGACACTGCTTCACTACGCTAAAACCATGGGGGTCGCGGAAGCGCGAAAACGCGCGATTCGAATGGCCGACTGGGAAACTGACATTCAATTGCCCAGCGGCGCCGTCCGCAGCGGAATGATGAATGTACGAGTCGGGCCGGCCGTATTCAATACCGGCCAGGTGCTCTTTGGATGGGTTTCCGCTTACCAGGAAACCGGCTATGAACGGTACGCCATTTCAATACGGCGAGCCGCAGAGTGGCTCGTCTCCATCCAGGACGAGGACGGCGCCTGGCGCAGATACCTCTCGGAAGTGACGACCAGCACGGTTCAGAGTTACAACGCCCGGGCAGCATGGGGCCTTGCCCTCGCAGGCCGCGAACTCGCGGAAGAAAAGTTCGCTGGCGCGGCGGTTAAGAATTGCGACTGGGTGCTTGGCCAGCAATACGAGAACGGATGGTTCGACAGAAACTCATTTGCCGACGGCGAACCGCCGCTGCTCCACACGATCGGCTACGTTCTGGAAGGACTGCTTGGGGCGGGCGGACTATTGAACAAGGAAGAATACATCGCTGCCACCATCGCCGGAATAACGCCCCTTGTGAATCTGTATCAACGCGCCGGCGTCTTGCGCGGCCGCTATGATTCCAACTGGCGCTCAACTGTCTCCTGGCGCTGCCTGACGGGCGAAGCTCAAATCGCTCTCGTCCTGTGCCGGCTTTACAACATCACCGGAGAAGCAATCTATGGTGAAACCGCGAGGTTGCTCTTAGACGGACTTGCGGAAATTCAGGACACCGGCAGCCCGCACGCCGAGAGCTACGGCGCTTTGCCGGGATCGCATCCCTTGTGGGGCGCGTACAGCCCGTTCAATTACCTTAACTGGGCCGCAAAATTTTTCATGGACGCGCTGTTACTGCACCTGTTCAAAGTTGACGTATCCGAAAAAGTTTCCAATGAAGCAACCTCCGACGTGGGAATTTAAAATGCCGATGAACCTGAAAACGATTCGCCATTACCACGCGGCATACAGCCAATTGGATCAAAAACTTTTCGACCGAAAAATAAAACTGGCGGTTCTGACTTCGTACACCAGCGACTTTATTCTCCCTCTGCTCGAGGTCGACCTGATGCAGAGCGAAATTCGCGCCGAGTTGTACAAGCCTCACTTCAATCAATTTCGTCAGGAAATGCTGAACGACGGGAGTGGGCTCTATGCCGCACAACCGGATATCACCATCGTTGGCTTCAACATCGAGGACGTGTTTCCCATTTTTGAATCCGATCCATCCGATATCGCACAAGAAGTGCTGGGCCTGTGTGAATCCATGATTCGCAGTTACCGCCAATTCGCGGCGGCAAAATCGCAGTTATTCATCCAGAACTGGATTGCCCCGATTCATTGCTATGATCCGCTCGTCCGGACCGAGTTTTCCATTGCACGCCTTATCGAGCGGCTGAATCGGGAGCTGTCCGCTCTCGCCGGGAAGACGCCCGGAGTCCACGTTCTGGACTACGCTCGCGTGGCTCAACAATGTGGTCTGGAGCGCTGGACCGATCCCCGTACCTACTACACGGCGCGAATTCCGGTGGCGCAGGAACACTGGATCGCGCTGTCCCAGTTTTATGCGGCTTACATTCGGGCCGCTCTCGGAATGGATCTCAAGTGCATCGTTCTCGATCTGGACAATACATTGTGGGGTGGAGTTCTCGGAGAAGATGGAATCGAAGGAATACGACTGGGCGAATCGTATCCTGGTCTGCCATTTCGCCGATTTCAGCAATATCTGCTCGGCCTCTATGAACACGGCTATATCCTGGCGATCTGCAGCAAGAACAACGAAGAAGATGTATTTCAGGTTCTGCGCACCCACCCGTCGATGGCGCTGCGCGAAAAGCATTTCGCAGCCGTCAAGGCAAACTGGCGGGAAAAGGCCCAGAACATTCAGGAAATCTCCGGGGAAATCAATATCTCGATCGATCACATGTTGTTCGTCGACGATAACCCGGTCGAAATCGAAAAAGTCAAGCTGGCGCTCCCCGGCATTACGTGTCTCCAAATTGAATCGCCGCCCTTGAACTTTGTCCGGCAATTTCAGGAGCTGCGTTGCTTCGGAAAATTGCACCTCACGAGCGAGGATCGCTCGCGCGGCCGGCAATATTTTGATGATCGCCAGCGCCGCGAATTCAAGCAAACGGCGGGATCCGTCGAAGATTTTTACCAAAGCCTCCGGCAGCGGATGGTCGTTTACCCGAATTATCAGGAGCACGTATCGCGCATCGCGCAGCTCAGCCAGCGAACCAATCAATTCAACATGACGACAATCCGGCTGACTGAAAGCGACGTCGTCTCGATGATGGGGGATCCGGCGTATCTGCTCCTTACGGCAGATTTGTCCGACCGTTTCGGCGACAGCGGCACGATCGCTTTTATCCAGATCCGGAGAAGCAAAGAAGTTTGGAATATTGAAAATTTCCTGATGAGCTGCCGCGTCCTGGGCCGGACGGTCGAGGAAACCCTAATAAACTACATTTTCAATCGGGCGGCCGCCGATGGCGTCTTTTCGGTGGAGGCCGCATACCTTCCGACAAAGAAGAACGCTCCTTTTGCCAGGTTTTACTTATCGAATGGATTCGAACCCGCCGGAGAGAATCAGTACCTTAAACGGGTCGCGGAACACAAAGCCGCCGTTTCCTTCATTGAAATTATCGAACACGAAATGAGATTGGAAAATGTTGGATAAAATTCGACAGATCATTGCCGATATCACCCAGAACGACATCGCACACGTAACCAGAGACTCGAACTCAGGGAATCTCAGCGGATGGGATTCGGTCGCTCAAATCAATATCATAGTAAGCATCGAACAGGAATTTGGAGTCACGTTCACTGCGGAAGAGATGCACACGCTGAACAGCGTGGAGAAAATCGTCAGCGCATTGTCCGCCGCGCCTGCACCACGATAAGTTTAGAATTGCCAGGCGTGCTGGTATAGCCTCCTGAACTATGAGTAACGTGACTCTAGCTCGGCTGAGGGTTCCTTTATCGCTGCTGATTGTCGCAATAAGCACCCTCTATGTCGTGCTACCCGCACTAAGTCTTGGGTTTGTGTCCGACGACTTCGTCCATCTCGTCCGTGACCGGGCGGGCCCATGGTACTACTCGTCCGATTCACTTTATCGGCCTTTCCGGAATGGCCTCTTCAAAATGATGGTTGCTTTTTTTGGGTTGCAGCCACAGCCCTACAGGATCTTCGCCTTGCTGGCTTACCTGCTCTGCGGGTTTCTGTTTTATCGATTGCTTCTAACTCTGGATCTGGGCGTGATTGCTTCGACCTGTGCTACCTTCCTGGCCTTTTTCGATCCGAGAAATCACGCTCTGTTGTTCTGGTTCTCAGCGATACAGGACTTGCTTTTTGTGATTTGCGTGCTGGGAATGATTTTATCCTGGATTCGTTTTCGACGGCGAAAAGACAGCCGCGCGCTCGTTATCTCAGTTGCCTTGTACGCCACCGCGCTGGGGTTCAAGGAGACAGCAGTGGTTTGCCCGGTGTTAGTCGTATTAGTGGATTGGTTCTTTCTCCTGCCGCAGACCGAAAGCGAGATCCGGACAGAGAGCCAGCTGGCCTACGTGGGCTTTCTTCTTCCTCTCGCACTTTTGGGCTGCTTTGTGTACTGGTATCCGGACGGAGTATTCAGGAGGGCGATGGCCGAAGCGGTACGCTTTGACTACGGCAGGAGCGACGCCACCGGTATAGTTCTGGCGGAGTCGCGTTCGGTTCTAAATCTCTTACTTCCATTCGAACCGCCGTTCGCGCTTCGAGACATCGGGTTTTCGCTGGGGCTGAGAGTCGCGGTTGTGACGATGCTTCTTGGTGGCGTCGTTGGACTGGCGCCGAACAAAAAGATCTGGCTTTTCGCAGCGGTTTGGGTCTTCGTCATGCTGTTGCCGACGAGTATGTTCGCCAGAGCGAAAAACGAGGAATATTACTTTTTCTTTCCGGGATTTGGCCTCGCGACTGCGATCAGTATGTCATTCAGGGACATCGCAAAGCCTCTACGCCGCCGGCCCGTGACCTACCTTCTCGCTGCCGTGCTCATTTTCTACTGTACGGCGGGAACATGGCGGCTCAAGGGACGTGAAAAGGAATGGCAGGCCGCGGCGGCTACCGTTCAGCAATTGATCGGGGAAACCGCAGCAGTTCTGCCGCGGTCGGCTTCCACTCACGTCGACTTTGTCAATGTTCCCCACGATCTCGGGGGAATACCAGTGCTGAACAACGGCTTGCGCGGGGCACTCATGGCGAGTGGTTACAGTTCAAATCTCAGCGTTACGTACAACGGTGACCTGGCTGACCCCAAACAGCCGGGCCTGATCTCCGCCGTTCGTGCCTGCTCCATGACCGAACCGCAAAACGATAACCGTGTTCTGCTGGTTACTAATGCTGTCGTTACAGACCACACAAGCCGCTGCGCTCGAGATGCCATTGCGGAGGACGTTCGCTTGCGGCCATGGGCGTGGTTTAAGGACCCGCGCAACTGAGGCGTTCGCGTGGACGCCTTTAAATCCAGTCGGTTTTCGGTGTCTGTCCCCGGAATTAGAAGGAAAATACCGACAACAGTTCGAGTTGATTGCGGTTTGTGTGCGAATTCGGCGTCTCATCCGTCGCCCATCGTGAGTAGCGCAGGGTTGGCGAAATTTTTACCTTTCTCCGCAATGCCTCTATTCCAACTCCGGCGGTCATGCCGTAATGTGACGGGTTGGTCCCGTTCAGATTACCGGTTGCTCGTAGAGACGGTCCCGATTCGGTAAACGGGCGCGAACCACGGAAGCGGAACTTGTATATCGCTAAGAATGGAAACTCCCACGTGAGAACCGTCACTGTGAGCTTTTGGCCCGCGCTGACTCTCTCCTCGGGAATGGAG
>Ga0134088_10000854_pt1 | contig 11318 bp, 10 predicted proteins | sample 15_taG_3_FD_94461 | JGI IMG/M metagenome (GOLD analysis project Ga0134088, IMG submission 94461) | Grasslands soil microbial communities from the Angelo Coastal Reserve, California, USA - 15_D_Rain_20cm_5_09182015 | ecosystem: Environmental > Terrestrial > Soil > Grasslands ...
CCTCAGAAATCCTAAACTATCGGTAGCCCCGAAAGAGGTCAATTTGAGAAGTGGAGAGCTTTACTGCAGCGACCTTACGAAGGTCTACAGCGAATCAGGCGGGAAGAGGGCCCTCGATTCCGTCAGCCTCACGATTCCCTCTCGAGGCATCCTCGCGCTAATCGGCATGAATGGGGCAGGAAAGACCACGCTTGTGCGAATCCTCGCTACCCAGCTCGAGCCGACCTCGGGAATCGTTCAGATTGACGGGGTCGACGTCGTCAAGGAACCGAAGAAGCTGAGGGAAAGAATCGCCACGGTCCCCCAGGAAGCGAGGCCTGTCCCCTGGATGACCCCTCTCCAGACAGTCGTCTCCTACCTGCTGTGGAGGGGAATCGGCTACTCGGAGGCCAGAAGGAGAGGGGCAGAGGCGATTGGGAAGGTGGGTCTTGACGATCAGGGGACTAAGCTGAACAGGCGCCTCTCCGGCGGGCAGAGGAGGAAGGTCTTGGTGGCTACCGCACTCGCTGCGGACGCCGAGATCACCTTCCTCGACGAGCCCACCACGGGACTCGACCCACTGTCTCGGAGAGAGTTGTGGAGGTCGCTCCACGACCTCGCGAAGGAGCGCTTCCTCGTCCTCACGACACACTACCTCGAGGAGGCCGAACAGCTAGCCGACACGATAGCCATCCTCGACAACGGAAGGCTTGCCGGGGTGGGCACCCTCGACCAGCTCCGTAGCCTCGTGAAGCATCAGTACAGCATACGGTTGCCGTCTTCTCCCGAGCGTCCGCCCGTCACTGAGGGTACCGTGACAACGGGAAGGGACGGAGAGATTCAGGTCTTGACAAGCGAGGAAGAGGCCTACAGAATCTCGAGAGAGCTTCTCGAGAGGGGTGTGAGGTTCTCGGTCAACCGCATTTCGCTGGATGATGTCTTCTTCCATCTCGTCGGTAGTGCTGGGGTGCCAAGGCAATGAAGAACCGATGGAGCAGGCAGATACTCGCTGCTGTGCTGGTCAACTCCATCTATGCGATGAAGAATTATCCGGAGGTCCTCTTCAACACGGCACTGGCGCCACTATCGTTTCTGCTGATAGTGAACTTCGTCAGCAGAGGCGGGCTCGTCGGGCAGGCCATCGAGGGAGCGTTCATCATGAGCATGTTCTCGAACGGGATGGCGCTTCAGGGGGACCTCTCCCACCTCAAGAATGACCTCAAGCTGCAGGACATGGTTGTCAGCACTCCTACCACGCCGGGCGTGTACGTGCTCGGGATGGCGATTTCAGAGATAGTCTACTCCCTCCCTGCCCTGCTCACCCTGGTCGGCTTGACCGCCATCTTCGTCCACCCCAATCTTACGCAGGCGGTCGAGCTGCTCGGCGTCATGCTGCTCATGTTCACCGTCTCTGTCACGATCGGATTCACCCTCTCGACATTCTCGAGCGACATAGTGCAGAGCTTCGCGTTCTCGGGGCTGATTTCGACGCTGTTCACTACGCTCCCTCCTGTGTACTATCCCATCACCTACATCCCTCTCCCCTTCAGGTATCTGGCCTACCTCTCGCCGACGACCTACGCGGCGGAAATCGCCCAGTCTACGACTGGGTTTCTGCAACTTTCGACTGTCGAGTTGATCTTCGCGTGGGTAATCCTGATAGGGATCACACTAACCCTCGCGTTGATCGCGGTCAAGAAAGCCAGGTGGCGCGAGGTTTGAGGGGTACGGAGCGGCACCGTTCGATTCTTGAAGGTGGTTCCACCTCGAAACTCAGGTAAATCAGATAGGATCGCTACAGTTTGAAACTTGAAGCCTATCCTCCCGGCGAGCGCAGACCTTCATCCCGACTCGGCGACGATCTTGCCCGTGTTGGCGCGGGATTCACGGTGGGCGAGGGTACTCTCCGACCCAATCTCGGAGACAGCAAGGTCCGACCCGACGGAGCCCGCCGTCTTCCGGGAATAGGCAATCACGAAGTCTTTTATCGAGGAAGGCAACCCAATCGCATTCCATGGTGGCTCTCGAGGTGGAAGATGTGGTCGACTACCACGTCAGGCTCCTCGGCAAGAGGGCAGAGCAAGTCATCTATTATGAAGATCAGGTATGCCCGATCTGTAACAGCAGGATTGACGAAGGCGGATGGTGCGCGTGCGGGACCATCGGAGGAGACTAGTTGTCCGAGGGCTTCACGAAAGTTCTGGTCAAGTCTGAGGTGCCGGAAGGGACGCTTAAGCTGGCGCAGCTTGGCGGGAAGAGGGTGGTAGTGGCAAACGTGGGGGGCAACTTCTTCGCCATGGGTGAGGTCTGCACCCACATGGGAGGGCCACTCTCGAGGGGAAGGCTCAACGGGTTTGTGATTACCTGCCCGTGGCACGGGTCCAGGTTTGACGTCCGAACAGGCGCCGTAGCGGGTGGGCCGGCAGTAAGACCGGAGCCGAGCTACGAGGTCAAGGTGGACGGCAACGACATACTGATCAAGGAGAATTAAGGCGAAGTTGTACCGCTTGGAAGGCCGTTTGCGATCGGCTACGCCTTATCCGCTTCCCCCTTGCCCTTCAGGGGGGTAAGTCAACCGGATTTCGATGGACGAAACGTTTCTGGTGCCACCCTCCTCCGATTGCAACTGCTCCGTGCCGAGCTTGATGTCAGCGACTCTGAGGCCCGGAGCGAACCTGTGAATTGTTATCTGTGCTACGTCGACGGCGAGACTAATCGCTGCCCCCCGAGCCTTCAGAATGACGTCGGGAGAGTTGTTGAGACAGGTCAAGGTGGTAAGGACGTAACTCATCACGGGCTTTTGTCTTCCGATAAATACGGTGTTCCTGCCACCCGATTCCCTGGACTCCTCGTCTGACATGACTTCGGCCATCAGTTCCTGAGTATAAAAGAATGGATGGAGAGCCGGCTTTCAGTCAGGAGACTGGTGATATCGACTATATTTCCAGATGAACCTGGACCACTTGGTCCATCTGCTTTCCGGCCTTGTTTACCTTGAATTCTATGAGGAATATGCCTTTGCGCACCTGAATGAATCGGTGGGTCATACGTACCTGGCGTTCAGTCTCTCCTCGATATGTCACTTTGACCCCCGGTCTGGTCTTGGTCTTCGACTTTATGGCTGCTAGGCAGAGACCGTAGAGGGTTCCTTTCGAAAAACCTAGTCTCTGGTCAAGATATTCGAGATAGCCCTTTGAAGTTAGATGTTCCCCTCTTGTGCCAGAGCGGTAACTCATTAACTCCACGGATAATCTTGATGCTGATCAGTCGGCTCGGCTTTAGGTCTACTGTCCTTCTGGACCTTTAGAAACTACCTGTGCCTTGGCGAACCTGTTGCCTACATCGGTAACCTTGATCTTCAAGCGTTCGCCAGCCTTGGCTCCCGTGACGAAGATGACGAACCCCTGAATTCTGGCTATTCCGTCGCCCCTCTGGCTCACTTCGGAAATCGTAACGTCGTACTCCTTGCCCACCTCCACAGGCTTCTTTCCAAATCCGAAGCTACCACCACGGTCGTCTCCACCTCGTCTAAAGCTCAATATGTCTCGACTCCTCTACCACGCTTTTTCTGGTTCACATATGAACGTTTCCGTTGCCGTAAATTTATCGTCAGAGCGTGATCGTCTCCTCGCTCCCCGGGCCCTCCCGAGTACAACGGACAGGGTGAGCTCATGTGAATCAGATGCCGAGGAAGGAGCGGAGACTCTTGTACCTGTTTCTGATTGTGACTTCGGTCACTCCAGCGGCCTCTGCGACATCCTTCTGTGTGATGTCTTCGCCTTCCAGGGTGCAGGCTACGTACAGAGCCGAAGCGGCTAGTCCCATCGGGTCCTTCCCAGCCGATATCCTGAGCTGCGATGCCTTGAACAAGATTTCCCGCGCTCTTCGCTGCGTCCTCTCCGTCATCCCTGCCCTAGACGCTATTCTGGATACGCACCTCGATGGCTCGGCGACCGGCATCTTGATGTCCAGCTCCTTCAGCAGGAGCCTGTACGACCTTGCCAGGTCCTTTCTCTTGACGTTGCTGACTGCTGCCACGTCCTTCAAAGTCCTTGGGACCTCCATGTCCCTGCAGGCGGCGTATAGCGACCCTGCCATCATCGCGGTAATCGACCTTCCTCTCACTAGGCCCCTCTCGAGACACTTCCTGTAGATGTACGCGGCTCTTTCCGTAATCGCTTCAGAAACCGTGAGCTTGTCGGAGTACCTCCGGAGCTCATTTAACGCCTGCCTGAGATTCCTGTCGGCCGACTCGTGAGCCTGACTCCTTCTGTCCCAGGTCCTCAGCCGCTCGACGGTGGACCTCATTGAGCTTGACAGAGCCTTTCCTGACGAGTCCCTGTTGTCCGTCCCTATCACAGTGGCAAGCCCCATGTCGTGCATCGTCACGGAGGTTGGGGCGCCCGTCCTGCTTCGGTTTTCTCCTTCTTCGCTGGAGAACGACCTCGTCTCCGGGCCTGTGTCGACTATCTTCTCTTTGACTACGAAGCCGCAACCAGTGCAGTAAAGCTCTCCCCCAGAGCTGTCCACCACCATCGGACTCCGACCACACCTAGGGCACTTGTCGAGGGATCTATCCAGTTTCCACAGCCTCGAAAAATTGGTCTCTTGTGGTATTCTATATCACACACCCTATGATTGGGTCTCCTTGAGTAATGGTGCGTCCTCCTATATAAAGACGGGGCGGCGAAGACTCATTTTCTCAAGCAACGACCCCTGCCACACGCCCAGTACTCTGCCTAGACGGGTCATCGCAGGCGTCCGGGACTCTCCGTTCTGCCATGAGCCTAGATTCGATGTCTTTTGGTTATGCGATTTCCAAGAAGGTGCGAGAATTACACGATTCGGTAGGTCCCGAGCGACCGAGCGTCATGCCAGAGGATGGAACAGGAGCGATGAGTTGCCTGGAAGAGCCAATAGATAGTTGGGGCTCGTAGATGGTGTGCCCTTCAACTTTCGCACTCTTCATACACCCTCCTCGAGGCGTTCCCCAAACACTGCGCTGCCATCCTCTCGGTTCCGATGAGCAAGACACACTAGAACGGGTGTAAGTGAGTGGGCCCCTGGAAGCGAGGCCGAAGTATATTCGGGGATCACTGGACGTTGGTCCAGGTCGTCTTGATGTTGGTTCTCCTTCACGTATATGTGCCGTCAGGTAACCCGGGGTAGTATCTCGACTTTAGAGGCCGCCGAAAAGTCGATGTCATAGTGACACTCGATCCAGTGCCCTCTTTCGACCTCGATCAATGGAGGAGGCAGGTTCAGGCACTTCTCGGTAGCGTAGGGGCATCTCGTCCTGAAACGGCAGCCGCTGGGTATAGCGACGGGGCTGGGGACGTTCCCTTGCAGGACCCCCAACTCCCTCCTCTTCGATGGGTCCGGGACAGGGACCGACGAGAGCAGGGCCTTGGTGTAGGGGTGCTTGGGATTTTCGAAGAGCTTCTTGGTATCGGCGAATTCGACAATCCTACCCAGGTACATCACTGCGGTCCTGTCGCACATCTGCCTGATTACCGCGAGGTTGTGTGAGATGAACAAAAACGTGAGATCTAGCTCCTGCTGCAGGTTCCTTAGCAGCCTGAGTATCTGAGCCTGGACAGAAACATCGAGCGCGGAGGTGGGTTCGTCGAGTACGATGAATGACGGCTTTACCGCGAGAGCGATTGCTATGGCAATCCTCTGTCTTTGACCGCCGGAGAACTCGTGAGGAAACCTGGCGAGGTGGTCTGGGTTGAGGCCCACCTTCGCTAGCAGTTCGCCGGCCATCTTCTTTGCCTCGCTCTTTGTGGACGCTATGCGGTGTATCTTCATAGGCTCGAGCAGCGCTGACCCGATGCTTTGTCTGGGGTCGAGAGAGGCATAGGGGTCCTGGAAGACCACCTGCATCTTCCTCCGGAAGGGCTTGAGACGGCTCCCCTTCAGCGCCGATATCACTGTGCCTTCGAAGGTGACGCTTCCCTTGGAGGGTTCTGTGAGTCTCATCAGCGTCCTCCCAAGAGTCGTCTTCCCGCAGCCTGACTCCCCGACCAGCCCGAAGGTCTCGCCCCTTCTGATGCCGATTGAAACGCCGTCCACCGCCTTCACGTATGCGACGGTCCGGCTCAGGATTCCTATCCTCGTCGGGAACCACTTGAAGAGGTTCTCGGTCTTGAGAAGGTAATCGTTGTTGTCCGTCACCGCGGACGCCTCACTCTCCGTACAGAGCCTTCACCTCGGCCGGGTAGGTGAGGTAGGAGACCTTCAGGTTGCTTATCCTCAGGACCTCCGGCGCGATAGACCTTCATCTCCTAAGGCGGGGGTCGAAGACGTCCCTGATTCCGTCCCCCAGAAGGTTGAAACCGAGAGAGATGATGAGTATCGTGAGGCCCGGAAATAGGATGAGCCAGGGCGCCGTGAAGATGTACTGTATCCCCTGGTTTGCCAGGTTCCCGAGCTCGGGGAGCAGCGGGCTGGGCGTCAGTCCGATGAACGTCAGCGCAGAGACGGTGAGTATCACTGAGCCTATGTCGAGGGTAGCCTGTACGAGTACTGGGTAGATCGAGTTCTGGACTATGTGACCGTAGAGTATCCTGACGTCTCCCGCACCCATCGCGCGCAACCTCTCGACGTAAGGCTTCTCCTTCTCACTCAGGACCTGAGACCGCATAAGCCTGACGTAGTAGGGCCACCAGGTAGTGAGCACCGCGATCGTCAGAGTCGGCAAGGATCTCCCCAGGACTACGATCAGGACGATTGCGAGCAAGATTCCGGGGATTGCGAGAAAGACGTCGGTGACCCTGAGTATGGCCTCGTCGACGATTCCACCCTTGTACCCGGCCAGGCCACCGAAGAAGACCCCTATCACGACGGCCGAGGCGACGACCTCGAACGCGATCTCCAGGTCGACAGGAATCGCGAGTATTATCATCTGCAGCAGGCTCCGCCCATAAGAGTCGGTACCGAGCGGGTAGACAGCGGACCCTCCGCAGTTGAAGACGTTGGCTATCTGCCAGTTGACGATAGGGTTGTTCCAGCAGAGGCGCAGGTTGAGGGGCTGCTGGTCCCACGATGTTGGGTTCACTATCAGCGGGGATAGCAAAGCGAGTAGTACTGAGGCCACGGAGATTGTGACGCCGGCGAGGACTATCGGGTTTCTCCTCAGAAGATGAAGCGCGTACTTGAGGTCGGCCCGCCCCCCGTACCTGTCACTCGATTGGGATTCCTCTGGCTTCGAAGCCTTCACCTCAGTACCTTATCCTCGGGTCGAGCTTAGCGTAGATCACGTCTACGGCCAGATTCGTGACTACGATTATGACGGCGGTGACTAGGACGTAGAGTTCTAGAAAGTTTATGTCAAGAACATTGGCGGCTGCGAGCGAAGCGTTACCCACCCCAGGCCAGGAAAAGACGATCTCCACGATTACAGCCCCTCCCAGAAGGTAAGCGACGAGGAGGCCGGATACCGTGACCGCCGGGAGTATGGCGTTTCTCAGCGCGTGTCTGTAGATGACAACGTTCTCCTTGAGCCCCTTGGACCTCGCCAGTGTGATGTAGTCCTGCCTCAGGACTTCCATCATGCTCGAGCGGACTATCCTTGATATCGCGCCTATCGATGTGATCGCGAGAGTGAGTGCCGGGAGGATAAGAGCCACCACCGAGTCCCAGAAGTAAGGGAAGTTTAGGGAGAGGATCCCATCAAGAAGAGGGATGCCCGAATACCGTGCAATCTCTCCTGGGACGACGCCCGAGAAACAGATGACGCACCTGGTTGCGACGGTGCTGTTCGCCGACAGAAGACCAGACCCGTTGACTCTTATGTAGAGTACAAAGAGTATCTGCAGCACGGCTCCGAACCAGAACTGCGGGATTGAGTAGCCGCCGAGAGAGACCATCCTCGAGATGTGGTCAGGGAGCTTGTTGTTGTGCGTGGCTGAGACAATTCCGAGGGGGATTCCTATGATAATCGTCAGGAAGGCGCCCGCGATCGCCAGCTCAGCCGTGTAGGGGAACCTGCTGAAGAAGACGTGCCAAGTCGTGTCGGTCCCTGAGATACCCGGGAGGAGGGTCAACCCCCAGTTGCCTGCCAGGGCGTTTTCTAGCCATCCGACGTACTGCCCCCAGAGAGGCACCACACATCCGCCCTGCAGAGAAACGAAGGCAGAGTAGGAGGGGCAGGAAGTTGTCGCCACACCGAGGGCGCGAGCGACGGAAAGCTTTGCTGAATCGTCCATCCTCGGGGTGATGTAGGCCGCGAGGGCCGTGGTGGGCGGGAGGAGGCCCCTCGTGAGGTAGAAGATCAGAACGCTCAACGCGAGAAGAACGAATATCATCAGTAGGAGTCGCCTCGCGACGTACTCGTATAGTCTCAATCCTATCGGTTCGAGCCCGCTTGATTATTTGAGGGTTCCCGGCTTGTGGGACGCGCTCTCCTGGGCATATCTTCGCCCCGCTTCGCCTCGCCTCCGCCGAGTGTGAGGTGAACTAGTAGAGAGCCGCGAAGTATTGAGGTTCCCCGGTGGTGTATATGGCTGGGTTGAAGTAGAAACCCCGGACGTTCGACGTCATCACCATGTAGATGTAAGGGTAGAAGGTCCAGATATCCATGACCTCTCTGTTGGCCAGGGCACTCATCGCGTTGGTTGCGGCGACCACGCCGGGAATGTTGTTCTGAGCGCTGGCCTGCTGAGCCTGGCTCCAGTAGGTTCCCATCTGGCCCAGGTTCCATCCTCCAGGGCCGGTGTATATCCCGCCTGGCGAAAGGATCGGCCCGAGGAAATCGAGGGACCAGGGATAATCATCGAACCAGCCGAAGCACGACTCGGCCCAGGCGTACACCTCTCCAGAGAAGGCCTCGCTGGTCATCTGACCACAAGGCAATGGTGTCACGCTGACGGTGAGTCCCATGTTGTATGTGGTGCTGACGTTGTTAACAGTTCCCGCCAACTGATTGAGTATTGCCTGATTGACTGTGTCGCCGGTGGCGTACACGAGGGAGACGGTCTGCGGAGTAGGGTGAGAGCACTGACCGTTCGAGCCGAGCTGTTTGCAGCCGAATACATTGCTGAATACTCCCGGGGGGGCGGCAGACCCGTTCTCGAACCTGAACTGCGTTATCGGGTTTTGCATTGCGCTCAGGAGGAGCGACTGCACCTCGTGCGGGTTGTAGCTGTAGGCAGGCTTGAGTGATGCGTTGTAAGAACCCTGAGGAGGGATTCCCGGAGGCTCGAGCCCGTTCGCCACCTTGCCGAGGTTGTTGTTCACCTGCAGGTTGATCTGAGTCAGGTTAACAGAGTCGGCGAAGGCTTGCCTGAATCTTATGTCCGCGAATGGTTGGAAGGAGTAGTAGGTACCTGTGAACGGATTGGTCACGTTCGTGTTTAGGGGGATGAAATAGGTTGCGTACTGTGTGTACGGTCCGTAGATAGTCACACCAGGGGTGGTCGATGCTAGGTGCCCTTTCGCGAGCCATTCACTCCTGTTCGCAACGTCGTAGATGTTCGTCGAGGCGACGTCTATCACCATCGCTTGGCCGGATGCGGCCGCGTCCTTGAGGTCTATCTCCCTGGTCGTCTGGTCGGGAACGAACTTGTAGACGACAGTCTGGATACGCGGGTGAATCTTGCCGTAGGGTCCTCCCCAGTAGTTGGTGTTCGCCTTGAGGGTGACAACGTTCGAGGCGACATCGACGCTCTGGATCGTGTACGGACCTGTTCCGGCGAGCGAGCCCTGAGTCGACGAGTCGAGATACGTGGCACCACAGCCCTTCGCGCTGCACGTCGCCTGGAAATCGTCGAAGTACTGGATCATCTTCTGCGTAACGTTGCCCGAGAGCGTCGGATACGGAAGATGATAGCCCGAGCTCGGCTGGCTCCAGAGCTGTATGTCGTGCTGCATGACGAAGCCGGGAGCAACTATGTTTGCCCAGAGATTAGCGATTAAGTAGGGCAGCGCGCTGTTGGGGTTCATGATATGAAGCACCAGAGTGAGCGGACCCGTTATCTGGACGAAATGCTCATTGAGCACCTTCTGGGTGTACTGACTGCCGTAGGTCTGGGTGCAGGAGCATAGTGTCGTGCTCAGGCTCGTGTCCAGGAGCTGCTGCATGATCCAGGAGGCCTGAGTTCCATGCCCCACTGGGGCGCTACCATCCATCACGAGGAGCCGGTTGTAACTGAAGTAGACGGCCGAGGAATTGAGCGTCTCCCCGTCAGCGAACTTGATCCCGCTCCTCAGGGTGGCGGTGAGGGTCTTTCCGTCGGTCGATACCTGATAGCTCTGCGCAAGCCAAGGGATGGGGTCCCGCCCGTTGGAACCGTTGAACCAGAGGAGAGGCTCGTAGACGTTCTGTTCGACGGAGGCCCCGTATATGTCGTACGAGACCTGCGGGTCGAGGAACTGAACCGTCGAAAGCGTCTCGTACGTGATTGACTGCGGGACTGCGTGTGCACTGGTTGTGGTCGTGCCGCTGCCCGTGGTGGTCGACGACTTCACGGCGCCGCTGGAGGCGTAGAAGTAAACTGAGGCGCCTCCGAGGACGAGTAACGCAATAACTATCACGGCGGTTGCGGCTCTACCGAGAGCACGCTCACGACTGAATCTCACGTGCATTTGGTGTGATTTGTGACTCGACGGAGAGACGCGATTTAAGACTTTCTCGCTTTGCCGCTCCGCCTCTCCGGCGGGAAGTTGTCCAGCGGGATGAGGGTACCAACGACCCAGTTCGGCTTGTCGACGACTTCGTGTATCCTCAAGTCGGCCGAGACGCTGCACAGAACGTAGGCCTCCTCCCTGGTCAGATGGTACTCCCTCGTGAGGTGGTCTATCATGTTCCTCAGGGAGATCTTGGTCGCCTCCCATAGGTCCGGGGCTATCCCGGTTGTGCCGTACAGCCCTCTGCGACCGACCCTGTCGCCCGCGACCAGGTAGTGCGGGGAGTCGATCTTCGCATCCTTCGTAACGTCAAACCGCAAAGCCGCCTCCCCCGGGCACTCGATCGCGGTCACGCAGACCTCGCCGTCTCCCTGCGCGGCATGGACGTCACCGACGGAAAACAACCCTCCCTCCACCCAGATGGGCAAGAGGAGTCGGCTACCCCTCGTGAGGTGTCTGTTGTCCATGTTCCCTCCGTGCTTCCCCGGCGGCATCACGTCGATGTACCCTTCCTGAGGGGGAGCGACCCCGTAGACGCCGCAGAAGGGTTTGATAGGTACTCTGATCCCTTTCCTAAAGGGGGCGTGCCTGCCGTCGCGGAGGTTCCATATCCACAGATACGGTTTATCGAACTCCTCCAGAAGCCCCAGACCAGGGATGATTCCCGACCAGCCCCAATTCGCCGTCTTCACTTCGATTACGTCCACGAC
>Ga0134088_10000858_pt1 | contig 11301 bp, 11 predicted proteins | sample 15_taG_3_FD_94461 | JGI IMG/M metagenome (GOLD analysis project Ga0134088, IMG submission 94461) | Grasslands soil microbial communities from the Angelo Coastal Reserve, California, USA - 15_D_Rain_20cm_5_09182015 | ecosystem: Environmental > Terrestrial > Soil > Grasslands ...
AATCGACAGCACGATGCCGACCAGCACACGCGCGCGCAGCCGGCGCTGCTCCGCCGCGCGCGCCGCCTGCTCGCGATCCTCGGTGACCGCGCCGGGCGCCGCGGCCGGCGGCGCCTCGGCCAGCTCGTAGCCGGCCGCCGCCACCGCCGCCGCGAGCGCCGGCGCATCGGCGCGCTGCGGGTCCCACCCGACGCTCGCGCGCTCCGTGGCGAGGTTCACCGAGGCCTCGCCGACGCCGGGCACGCCGCGCAGCGCGCGCTCGACCTTGCCCACGCACGCCGCGCAATGCATGCCGCGGACGGCGAACGTGCGCTTCTCCATCACCGCCCGCCGAACCGCGCGAACACGTCGAGCAGCTCCTCGATCTTCTGCTGGCGGTCGCCGCGGCTGCCCGAGCGCATGGCGTCGGCCACGCAGGACTCGATGTGCCGGCCGAGCAGGAGCTTCTGGCACTGCTCGAGCGCGCCCTGCACGGCGGAGATCTGCAGCAGGATGTCGACGCAGTACGCGTCGTTCTCGAGCATGCGCTGCAGCCCCTGCACCTGGCCCTCGATCCGCCGCAGGCGGCCGCGCGCCTTCGCCTTGGTCTCCTCGTTGATCATGCTGGTACCCCCGGGGGGTACTATCCGCCCCGGTCCGGAGCGTGTCAAGCGCCGCGCGGCACCCGCAGGTGCAGCGCACCGGGCTCGACCGTCAAGACGACCGGGGTGGGGCCCGCGGGCTCGCCGTCGACGTGCGTCGGCAGCGGCGTCCCGCCGACCCGCAGCCGTCGCGCCCGGCGTACGCGCACGCGTGGGTGGCGCAGGTGCGTGCCCGGATAGATGGTCGGCAGCCAGCGGAGCAGCTCGAGCCGGCCGAGCGCGCCGAGCACGACGATGTCGAACGCGCCGTCGGCCGGATCCGCGTGCGGCGCGATCTTCATGCCTCCGCCGAACCAGCGGCCATTGGCGGCGACGACGGCCGTGATCGGCGCCGGCGGCTCGGCGACGCCGTCCACCTCGAGCACGGCGGCGGTCGGTCGATGCCGATGCACGCTCGCGAGCACCGCGGCCAGGTACGACAGCGTGCCGCGCATGCGCCAGGTCTGCGCGCGGCGGGCGACCTCGGCGTCGAACCCGGCGCCCGCCGAGATCGCGAACCAGCGGCGCCGGCCGTCCGTCCACTCCGCGCGGCCGAGGTCGAAGCGCGCGTCGTGGCCGTCGGCCAGGGCACGCACGGCGGCGACGGGATCGCGCGGCACGCCGAAGTTGCGGCAGGCGTCGCAGCCGCGTCCCGTGAGCACGGCGCCGACGGGGGTCTGCGCGCCCGCGGAGCGTACGCCGTTGACGACCTCGTTCAGCGTGCCGTCGCCGCCGACGGCCACGACGAGCTGCGCGCCGGCCGTCGCGGCCTCGCGCGCTAGGCGCTCACCATCGCCGGGGCCGCGCGTCTCGGCGTGCTCGGCCGGCAGCGTGACGGCCATCACATCGCGCAGGCGCCGCCACATCCGCGCGGTGCGACCACCGCCCGCGGCGGGATTGACGATGACGACCGCGCGCGTCACTCGAAGAGCGAGATCTGCAGCGCCGCCGCGCCCGCCGCCGCGCGGGCGCGCGCGGCGCGGGCTCGGGCGGCTTGCCCCTTCGGTTTGCGCGGCTTCTCGGCCGGCGGCGTGGGCCTCGGCAGCTTCCAGCCCTTCTGGTGCGCGATGCGCTCGCCCTGCTTGATGGAGAGCATGTCCACGAGCCGCGCGAGCGGGTTGCGCAGCAGCGCGAGATACTTCTCCCAGTACTTCGGCGAGTACGCCAGCGTCCGCATCTGATCCAGCGCCAGCGTCAGCGCGGCGCGATCGCCCTTCTTCGCGGCCAGCCGCAGGTCGACGAGGACCCGCTGGCCGCTGATGCGCGACGGCGGCTTCTTCGCCATGCGCGCGGGATGCTATCACGAAGGGCCGGCGAGCACCGCCGCCTCAGCGCAGCTTGATGTCGTAGTCTTCCCGGTGCGGCTGCTTGTCCACGGGCTGCACGATGACCTTCACGTCCAGCGCCGCCTCGAGCCGCGCCAGGTCCTCGCGGCCTTCCTCCTCGAGGTAGGTCGCCAGGTCGGGATGCACGCGCGCGACGACCTCGTGGCGCGCGGGCTCGGATTCGGCGGCGACCTTGGCCTGGATCACGCGGTAGACCTCGGCGGCGAGCGTTTCGTTGGACTTGGTCACCCCGCTGCCGCGGCAGGTGGGACAGGTCACGGAGAGCAGCGCGCGCAGGTCCTGGCGCACGCGCTTGCGCGTCATCTCGACCAGGCCCAGCTCGGAGATCTCCAGCACGTTGGTGCGCGCCTTGTCCTCTGCGAGGGCGCGCTTGAGGGCCTTGTACACCTGCTCGCGGTGCTCGGGCACTTCCATGTCGATGAAGTCGATGATGATGATGCCGCCGAGGTCGCGCAGCCGGATCTGGCGCACCACCTCGCCCACCGCCTCCAGGTTGATCTTGAGCACGGTCTGCTCGAAGTCGCGCTTGCCCACGTACTTGCCGGTGTTGACGTCGATGGAGACGAGGGCCTCGGTGTGGTCGATGACGATGTAGCCGCCGGACTTCAGCCAGACGCGCCGGCGCAGCGCCTTGTCGATGTCCTTCTCGATGCCGAAGTGGTCGAAGACCGGGACGCGCTCGGTGTAGAGCTTCAGGCGGTCTTCGAGGGCCGGCACGAGCGCGCGCACGTACTCCAGACACTTGGCGTGCACCTCGGCGCTGTCGACGACGAGCTCGTCGACCTCGGGCGAGAAGAGGTCGCGGACCACGCGGAACGTGAGGTCGGCCTCCTCGTGCAGGACGGCGGGCGGCGGCGCCTGCTCGAAGCGCGCCTGGATCTGCGCCCACAGGCGCGAGAGGAACTCGACGTCGGCGGCGAACTCGGCCTCGCCCTTGCCCTCGGCGTTGGTTCTCAAAATAAAGCCGCCCGGCGGCAGCGGCAACGCGCGCAGGGCCGCGCGCAGCCGGTCGCGCTCGCGGTCGTCACGGATGCGGCGCGAGACGCCGATGTGCTGCGTCTGCGGCATGTAGACGAGATAGCGGCCGGGCAGCGAGATGAACGACGTCACTCGCGCGCCCTTGCTGCCGAGCGATTCCTTGGAGACCTGGACCAGCACCTCCTGCCCGCGGCTCAGCATCTGCTCGATCGGCGCGGTGGCTTCGCGGCGCGGCGGCTCGGCCTCGTCGATCTCGACGTCGGCGTCCTCGTCGTCGACGGCGGCCAGCGCGGGCGGCGCCGCCGCCACGCCGCGGCTGGCCGTGTAGTCGCCCGCGTAGAGGAAGGCGTCCTTGGCGAGACCGATGTTGACGAAGGCCGCCTGCATGCCCGGCAGCACGTTGGTGACCGTGCCCTTGTACACGCTCCCCACGATCGAGCGGTGGCGGTGCCGCTCGAGGTACAGATCGGTGAGGAGGTTACCTTCCTGGACGGCGACGCGGGTCTCGATCGGACCCGCGTTGACCACGATGCGTTTGCTCACGGCAGCACCCCTTGGGCGCCCTCACGCGATCCACGACCGCCTGAGCGCGTCTCATTGGAACTGCCGCATCCGCACGGAGAGCAGGAGCCCGACGGCGCTGAGCGAGACCAGCATGGACGTGCCGCCGTAGCTCATCAGCGGCAACGGCACGCCCACCACGGGCAGGAGGCCGGTGACCATTCCGACGTTGACGAGAACCTGCGTCGCGAACAGGGCGGTGACCCCGAGCGCGATCAACCGCCCCACGGGCTCACGCGCCGAGGCCGCGATCTCGAAACCGCGGAGCACCAGCAGCGCGTAGCACGTGAGCAGCACCAGGCACCCGACGAACCCCCACGTCTCGGCGAATACGGCGAAGATGAAATCCGTGTGACGCTCCGGGAGAAAGGCGAGCCGGCTCTGCGTGGCGCCGGTGACGCCCTTGCCGAGGAGCTGTCCTGAACCGATGGCGATCTTGGCCTGGATGACGTTGTACGCGCTCCCGAGGGGATCGCGGAACGGATCCAGGAAGACGAGAATGCGTTCGCGTTGGTATTCCTTCATCGCGAGGAACCACACCAGGGGCAGCGCGGCGAGGCCGGCGAGCGCGGCGCCGCCGAGCAGCCGCAAGCGGATCCCCGCGCCGACGAGAAGGGCCATCAGCACGGGAAAGAGGAGCAGTGCGGTGCCGAGGTCCGGCTGTTTGACGATGAGCAGCGCGGGCACGACGAGCACCGGCACCGTCATCGCCAGCGTCGTCTTGCCCACCGGCTGCGCCCAGCGGGACGTCAGCACCCACGTGGCCATCAGCACGAAGCAGATCTTGAAGATCTCCGAGGGCTGCACCGACATCGGCCCGAGCGGGATCCAGCGCCGCGCGCCGGAGACCGTTCGGCCCATCACGAGCACGGAGGCGAGCCCGAGGAGACCGAGCACGAAGAACAGCGGCGCCAGCCCCACGAGTCGGCGGTAGTCGATCGAGGCCACCAGCACGAGGGCGCACAGGCCGACCGCGAACCACGCGAGCTGGCGGAAGGCGACGTTGCCGCCGGCGCGGCCGATGTGCAGGCTGGCCAGGGTCGTCGCGCTCAGGATCACGAGGCCGCCGGTGGCGCCCAGCAGCGGCCAGTCGACGTTTTGCAGCAGCCGCCGGTCGATACCGCCCAGCACGGTCATGGAGAGAGTCTAGCCGGTGATGTCGACGCTCGCGACTTTCTCGAAGAAGATCGCGTTGTAGATCTGGCGGGCGATCGGCGCGGCCACCGAGCCGCCGTGGCCGCCGCGCTCGACGAGCACGACGATCACGACCTCGGGATCCCGCGCGGGCGCGTAGGAGACGAACCACGCGTGGTCCTGCCCCTTCTCCGACTTCGAGTTGGCCATGGTCTGCGCGGTGCCCGTCTTGCCGACGATGTCGAGGCCGGGGATGCGCGCGGCCGCGCCGGTGCCGTTGGGCGTGTTCACCACCGCCCACAGGCTTCGTCGCAGGAACGCCCACACGGCGGGATTCAGCTCGACGTGGCCGTTGACGGTGCCGGCGTCGCTCCACACCACGCCGAGCCCCGGCCGCTCGATGCGCTGCACGATGCGCGGCTTCCACAGCACGCCGCCGTTGGCGATGGCGGACATGAAGCGCGCGACCTGCATCGGCGTCACGAGCAGCTGGCCCTGGCCGATCGACATGTTCACCGTCTCGCCGGGATGCCACACCGGCGGCTTGCCCCGCCGCGGCGACTTGGGCGCCGGGAGGAGCCCGAGCTTCTCCGTGCCGAGCTCGACGCCGGTGGCCATGCCGAAGCCGAAGGCGGCCGCGTACTTGACCAGGGCGGGCGCGCCCACCTTGAGGCCGGCGCCATAGAAGAAGATGTCGCACGACTGCGCGACGGCGTCCATGAGGTTGACGCTGCCGTGGCCCTCCTTCTTCCAGTCGCGGAAGACACGGCCGCCGAACGGAAACTCGCCCTGGCAGTACACGCGGTCGGCGGGCGTGAGGGTGCCCTCCTGCAGCCCGGCCGCCGTGAGCACCATCTTGAAGACGGAGCCCGGCGGGTACTGGCTCTGGATCGTGCGATTGAGCAGCGGGAACTCGGGGTCCTTCATCACGCGCAGCCACGCGTCGCGGTCGATGGCGCCGGTGAAGCGGTCGATCTCGAAGGCGGGCGTGGAGACCATCGCCAGCACGTCGCCGTTCCGCGGATCCATCACGACGACGGCGCCCGTCTTGCCCTCCATGACCTTCTCGGCGACTTCCTGCACGCGGCGGTTCACCGTCGTCACCACCTGCGCGCCGGGGTGCGGCTCCGTGGACTGCACGAGGCGCATGGGCCGGCCCATCGCGTCCACCTCGATGCGCTCGCCGCCGTCCTTGCCGCGCAGGAACTCGTCGAGCAGCCGCTCGAGGCCCGTCTGGCCCACCATGTCGCCGCGGCGGTAGCGACCCTGCTTGAGCTGATCGTCGTTGGCCTCGCGGACGTAGCCGAGCAGATGCGCGGCGAAGCGGCTGTTCGGGTACACGCGCTGTGGCTCGACCTCCACGATCACGCCGGGCAGCTCGAGCTTCCACTCCTCGACCTTCTGCATGTCCGCGATGGACAGCCCGCGGCGGATGCGTACCGGCAGGAAGGAATCGGGCGAGACCTTCGCGACAGCCTCCTGCAGCTCCTGGAAGGGGATCTGCAGCAGCACGGCCAGCCGGCCCAGCGTCGCGTCACGCTTCGCGGGGTCGCGCTCGAGCTCGCGCGGGATCAGCGACAGTGTGAACGCCGGCCGGTTGTCGACGAGCGGCAGCCCGTTGCGGTCGAAGAGGATGCCGCGCGGCGCGGCGATGGGTCGGATGCGGATGCGGTTCTTGTCGGAGGCCTCCTGGAAGCGCCCGCCCTCGAGCACCTGGAGGTACCAGAGCTGGCAGACGATCACCAGCAGCGCCGCGATCACCGCGATCGACATCGCCATGATCCGCTGCTGCGCGGGCTCGCGGCGGCCGGCAAGGCCGCCGCCACGATAGCCGGGCCCGGTCCAGTTGTTCACGACGTGCGATCCTTCAGCGTCTCGGCCCAGGCCAGCGCCAGGACGAGGGCGGCGCCGAGGAAGCCGTTGTAGAGCGCCTGCGGTATCACGACGTACGTCATCAGCTCACCGAAGGGCGCCGGGAAGTGGAACATCTGCAGCAGCGCGTAGCGCGCCAGGCCTTCGAGCACGGACAGCAGCACGAGGCCCGGCACCTGCACGAGGGGCTGGCTCACGCGCAGCCGCGTGCCGACGACGCCGATGGCGAAGCCGACGACGGCCTTGGTCAGCGCCTGCACGCCCAGGAGCCCGCCGGTGGCCGCGTCTTGCAGCAGGCCCGCCACGAAGCCGGCGCCGCAGCCGAACTCGGGCCCGCGCCGCAGCGCCAGCAGCACGACGACGATCAGCGGGATGTCGGGCGCCACGTCCGCGATGCGCAGCGCCGACCCCACCGTGGCGTGTGCCACGCCGCCGCCGAGGACCGCGATGGCCAGGAAGGTGCGCATCACCCGTCGCTCTTGAATGAGGCCGCCACGTCGCGCGCGGCGCCGCCCGTCAGCAGGAGGACCTCGTCGATCCGCGCGAAGTCCACCGCCGACGACAGCTGCGCGTAGCTGAACAGCGCCGCGCCGCGGTCGTCGAGTGAGCGCACGCGGCCGATCGGGATGCCGCCGGGGAAGAGGCCCCCGAGACCGGAGGTGACGACGATGTCGCCCACCTGCAGACCGCCGCCGTCGCGCGCCATGTACTTGAAGCGCAGCGTGCCGCGCGGCTCACCCTCGACGATGCCCGGCGTGCGCGTGCGCACGACGTGGGCGCCCACCGTGGACGCCGGATCGGTCAGCACCTGCACGATGGACGAGCCGGCGCGTACGTCGACGACGCGTCCCACGAGGCCCTCGGGGGCGATCACCGCGGTGAGCCGCGCCACGGAGTCGCCGCGGCCGCGGTTGATCGTGAGCGAGCGCACCCAGCCGCCCCATTCGCGCGCGATGATCTCGCCGGCCATCGTCTCGAGGGGCAGCGACTGCTTCAGCGCGAGCAGCCGGCGTAGCCGATGGTTCTCCGCATCGGTCTCCGACACCCGCAGCGCTTCCACGCGCAGGCGCTGCGCCTCTTCGCGCAGGCGGTGATTCTCGACGCGGACGTTCTTCCAGTCGCGGTAGGTGCCCCAGATGCCGAGGGTGGCGCGGTTGATGCGCGCGAGCACGGTCTGCACGGGCGTGGTGACGATGGCGAGGGCTTCGGAGGCGCCGCCTCCGCTGCCGCGCATCTGCAGCGTGAGAAGCAACAGGCAGACGCCGGCGATGATACCCAGCAGCGCCAGTGCCCGAATTCTCACGTCGACCCCCTGGGTGGTGCCCTTCTGCTTACGCGGGGATCGCGACCTTCTTCAGCAGATCCAGCTCGTCCAGCACCTTGCCCGTTCCGAGCGCCACGCACGACAGCGGGTCCTCACCCGGCGTCACCGGCAGGTTGGTCTCCTGCCGCAACAGGTGATCGAGGCCCCGCAGCAGCGCGCCACCGCCAGTGATCACGATGCCTTTGTCCACGATGTCGGCCGCGAGCTCGGGCGGCGTCCGCTCCAGGCAGGTGCGAACGGTCTCCACGATCGTCATCACCGGTTCCCGCAGCGCTTCGCGGATTTCTTCGTCGGTGATCACGATCGTCTTGGGAATGCCGTCGATCAGGTCACGCCCCTTCACTTCCATCGTCCGGCGATCACCGCCCATCGGGTACGCCGACCCGAGGGTCACCTTGATCTCTTCCGCACGGCGCTCGCCGACCAGCAGGTTGTAGTGCTTCTTGATGTACTGCACGATCGCCTCGTCCATCTCGTCGCCTGCGATCCGGACCGACTTGGAGTACACGATGCCCGAGAGCGAGATGACCGCGACCTCGGTGGTGCCGCCGCCGATGTCGACGATCATGTTGCCGCCCGGCTCCTGGATCGGCAAGCCTGCGCCGATGGCGGCAGCCATCGGCTCCTCGATCAGGTACACCTCCCGCGCGCCCGCCTGCATCGCGGAGTCGCGCACGGCGCGCTTTTCCACCTGTGTGATACCCGACGGGACGCCGACGACGATGCGCGGTCGCACCAGCGTACGGCGGCGGTGCACCTTGGAGATGAAGTAGTGCAGCATCTTTTCGGTGACGTCGAAGTCGGCGATGACGCCGTCCTTCAGCGGCCGGATGGCCACGATGTTGCCCGGGGTGCGACCGAGCATCGCCTTCGCCTCGTGGCCGACGGCCAGCACCGAGTGGTCGGCCTGGTGGATGGCGACGATGGACGGCTCGTTGAGCACGATCCCCTCGCCACGAACGTAGACCAGCGTGTTCGCCGTTCCGAGGTCCACCGCGAGGTCGTTCGAGAACATCCCGGCCAACAGGTTGTAGAACATCAGCTCTCCATCTTTTGTGTACTGGTTACAGGCCCCGTGCGGGTGTCGGTACATTAGCACAGTCCGTGCCAGACCTCCAGAAAAAGGTGTGGAATTCCAGTCAGTTAGGCAGGATGCTCTTCGTGCAGCGGAGCCGGCAATGCCATGAAAAGGAAAAGATTTTCAGCGCGTTGAGGACAACCCGCCTCGGCCGCCGTGGGCCCCCGATCCGAGCACCCAGATGGGCCTCTTCACGCGCGGGTCGAGCACGCCGGACCGGAGCTTCCTGCCAGATATTTCGTCCAGAATGGCACCTGCCGTGACGTCAAGCGTCACGCGAGCGGCGGCGGGGCGTAAATCAGGGCGCCTGGATGTTTTCTGACTTGCCCCCGGGGTCCCTTCGGAGAGCCGTCGCGGGCCGACGGTCGGGGAACGAATGCGTGTAGAGCCGTGATGCGTCGCGGATGACGCGCTCGGCCTCGGCGCGCCCCCGAAAGCGCTCGACCTCCACGGTCTTCTCCTCGAGCACCTTGTAGTCGAGGAAGAAGCGCTCGAGCTCGCGCAATCGGTGAGGCGGCAGCTGCGCGATGTCGGCGTAGTGCGCGTACTCCGGATCGTCGACGTGCACGGCGATGATCTTGTCGTCCTGGCCCTTCTCGTCGCGCATGGTCAGCACGCCGATGGCCCGCGCGCGCAGGATGCAGAGCGGCAGCACGGGCTCCTGACCGAGCACGAGCACGTCCAGCGGGTCGCCGTCCTCGCAGTAGGTCTGCGGCAGGAAGCCGTAGTTCGCCGGATAGTGCACGGCCGAGTGCAGCACGCGGTCGACCCAGAGCAGACCCGTGTGCTTGTCGAGCTCGTACTTCACCTTCGAGCCCTTGGGGATCTCGACGACCGCGCGGAAGTGACGCTCGACATGATCGCCGAGCTCGACGTCGTGCCACGGGTGCATAGCACCGCCGATGATACTCTCCGACCGAGATCGAGGCGCGCCACGGCTCCGCCGAGATGCGCCGAGCGAACGGGGGCTGCGTATCGAGGCGTGCCACGGCTTTGCCGGGGCGCGCCGAGCGATGGGGGGTTTGGGGGCCATTTCGGGGCCCCCAACAAAAATGGACGACCTGGAGGCCTGGTTCGACAAGGGCGTGACCGACGGGCTGCCCGTGGTGCCGCCGACGCGCGAGCGCGTGGAAGCGATGTTGGAGGCGACGCGCCGCGCGCGCGACGAGCTGCTGGGCGAAATGCCGCCCAACTACGGACGCGTCACCGTCGAGAAGGCCGCGGTCAACGCGGTGATGGCCGGCTGCCGTCCCGACTACCTGCCGGTCGTGCTCGCCGCCGCCGAATGCGCGTGCGATCCCGCGTTCAACCTGCACGGCGTGGCGACCTCCACGCACTTCTCGGCGCCGCTGATCGTCGTGCACGGCCCCGTGCGCCAGCGCATCGGTATCAATTGCTCGTTCGGCGTCTTCGGGCCGGGCTATCGCGCCAACGCCACCATCGGGCGCGCGCTCCGGCTGCTGATGATCAACGTCGGCGGCGCGCGGCCCGGCGAGATTTCGATGTCGACGTTCGGCCATCCCGGCCGCTACACGTACTGCATCGGCGAGCACGAGGAGGCGAGCCCGTGGCCGCCCTATCACGTCGCCCGCGGCCTGCCGCCGGGCTCGAGCGCCGTCACGCTGTTTGCCGGTGAGGCGCCGCACGGCATCTCGGACCACTCGAGCCGCACGGCCAAGAGCCTCGCCGGCTCGCTCGGCTGGTCGATGGCGGGACTCTGGAACAGCAAGCACTTCCCGCTCTACTCGCACACGATGCTGATCGTCGGCCCCGAGCACGCGCGCACGTTCGCGGACGACGGCTGGAGCCGCGACGATCTGGCGCGTTATCTCCACGAAACGATTCGCGTTCCGTACCGGACGCTGCTTCCGGACGAGACGCACGGCGAGGGGACGAACCTGCGCTTCGGAAAGACCCCCCCAACACCAGAAACCCTGGTCAGTAAATTTCCAAGTCTCGAAGAGCTCCACATCGTGGTGGCCGGCGGAACCGCGGGACGGTTCTCGATGGCCATTCCGGGGTGGTTGGGCACGAAGAACGGCTCGCGCCCCTTGACGCGACTGATAGAGTTGGAATGACAAAGCACGCCGCCCGCCAGAATTCGATTGACAGGCCTCCCGCCTCATGTAATTCTTGCCGCGGTTCAGGTTCACACGGAGTCGAGACGATTGAAGATATCGAGACACACGCCGCGCGGACCAAAAGTCGCGCGGCTTTTTTTTGTTTTGTAGCTTGCCTGCCAATACCGGCAGGTAACCCCGCGATTCCCGCGGGCGCACGCAGGGGCTGAAGACCCCCGAAGAGAGAGGTCAGAAGGTATAGCACAGGGACAGGTGAAGTGGTTCAACGATGCGAAGGGTTACGGGTTCATCACGTAAGAAGGCGGCG
>Ga0134088_10000865_pt1 | contig 11254 bp, 9 predicted proteins | sample 15_taG_3_FD_94461 | JGI IMG/M metagenome (GOLD analysis project Ga0134088, IMG submission 94461) | Grasslands soil microbial communities from the Angelo Coastal Reserve, California, USA - 15_D_Rain_20cm_5_09182015 | ecosystem: Environmental > Terrestrial > Soil > Grasslands ...
AGCGTCCTGAGGCCGGCCAGCGTGTCGGGCGCCTCGTCGATCACGGCGTTGAAGAGCGAGGCGGTGAGCCAGAGCGTGGTCACGCCATGCCGTGCGATGGTCTCACGCAGCGTCGCGTGCGTCGGCACCGCGCCGGGAAAGAGCACGCAGCGGGCGCCGTGCAAGAGCGCGCCCCACAGCTCGAAGGTGGCCGCGTCGAAGGCGGGTGGCGCCAGCTGCACGAAGGTCTCGTCGGGACCGAAGGGCGCGTACGACTGGCCGAACACGAGCCGGAGAATGCCCCTATGGCGAACCGCGACGCCCTTGGGCCGTCCGGTCGAGCCGGACGTGTACATCACGTAGGCGAGCGCGTCGGGGCCGACGTCCACGCCGGTCTCGGGCTCACCGGGCGCGATCGTGTCGAGCGCGACGATCGCGACCCCGGACGGGGCCGGCGGCGCGGCGCGATCCGTCAGCATCACACGCGCGGCCGCGTCCTCGATCATGGCGACGATCCGGCTCGCCGGATGCGCGGGATCGAGCGGCAGGTACGCGGCCCCGGCCTTGAGGGTACCGAGCATCGCGGCGACCTGCTCGGGCGTGCGCTCGGCGAGGACCGCGACGACCGCCTCGGGCCCGACCTCGAGCGCGCGCAGTCGCCGCGCGATCGCGCTGGCGCGCGCGTCCAGCTCGCGATAGGTGAGCCGCGCGTCGCCGAAGACGAGCGCGGTCGCGTGAGGCGTACGGGCGGCCTGCGCCTCGAAGACGCCGTGGACGGTGGCGGGATCGGGATAGGCGTCGGGCGCCTGCGCCCAATCCGTCAGCAGGCGCCGCCGCTCGGCCGCATCCAGCATCGGCAATCGAGAGACCGCGCGTGTCGGATCCTCGGCGACGGCCGCGAGCAGGTTGGTGTAGTGGCCGACCATGCGAGCGATCGTGTCGGGAAGAAAGAGGTCGCTCGCGTAGACGACGCACCCGTGCAGCCCATCGGGACGGTCGTTCATCTCGAGGTAGAGGTCGAACTTGGAGGTGCCCGTGTGCACGTCCAGATGCCAGACGTCCCAGCCCTCGGGCAGCCGCGCCAGCGGCACCTCGAGCGAGATCACCGTCTGGAAGAACGGGTGGCGACCGGCGTCGCGCACAGGCTGCAGGGCGGCCACGACGTGCTCGAACGGCAGGTCGTCATTGACCATCGCGTCGAGCGCCACGTCGCGCACGCGCCGCAGCAGCTCCCGGAAGCTCGGGTCACCGGAGCAGTCCACGCGCAGGGCGAGCGGGTTGACGAGAAAGCCGAGCAGTCGCGCGAGCTCCGGGCGTTTGCGACCGCCGCTGACGGTGCCGACGGTCACGTCGTCCTTGCCCGTATAGCGGTGCAGAAGAACGAGGTAGGTCGCGACGAGCGCCATGTAGAGCGTGACCCGCTCGCTGCGGGCCAGCGATCTGAGAGCGGCCGCCACCTCGGCGGGCAGCGCGAAGGTGTGCATGCGGCCGCGATAGGACAGCGTGGCCGGGCGCGGCCGATCCGTCGGCAGCTCCACGGCCGACGCATCGGCGAGATGCTTCACCCAGTAGTCGAGCTGCGCGGAGTAGGCGCCGCGCTCGACCTCGGCCCGCTGCCATGCCCCCCAGTCGGCGTACTGGATCGGCAGGTCGGGCAGGGACGCCCGCGTCCCGGTCTGCGCCGCCGCATAGAGGGAGGCCAGCTCCGGGACGGCGACCTGGTAGAGCGAGTAGCCGTCGAAGATCGCGTGGTGGAGCGTGAGGTAGATCCGCGAGTCGGTATCGCTCAGCCACGCCAGGCGCAGGCGCACGAGTGGGCCGCGCGCGAGGTCGAAGGGCCTGAGCACGTCCTCGGTGGCCAGGCGCAGGGCTTCGCGCCCGCCCTCCTCGGGCGGCAGGTGGCGCAGGTCCACGAAGGGCAGATCCACGGCGGACGACGGGAGGATCCGCTGCACCAGGGCGCCGTCTTCGATGGCGAAGATCGTGCGCCAGGCCTCGTGACGCGTGAGCAGGCTGGTGAAGGCGCGCGCCAGCATCGCCGGCTCGAGCAAGCCGCGATAGCGGATGGTCACCTGCTCGTTGTAGAGCGGCACGTTGGGCGCGAGCTGCGAATGCAGCCAGACCTGTTGCTGGCCGAACGACAGCGGCGCGGCACCGAGCCCGCGGCGCGGGATGACACCGGCCGGGGCACCGAGCGCGCGGCCGGGCGCCCGGCCCGCGCGCGCGTGATCGGCCGGGCGGGCGCTCGTGACCTGGTCCACTACGCCGCGCTCCTCAGCCTCACGGGCAGCCGCTCCAGGCCCCGCAGGGCGAGGTTCTGCCGCCAGACCAGCGGACCCGGCTCGAGCTCGATATGCGAGAACCGCGCGAGCAGCATGGCGAACGCCGTCTGCCCCTCGATGCGCGCGAGCGGAGCGCCGAAGCAGAAGTGCGGGCCCCAGCCGAATGCGAGGTGCCGGTTGTCGGCGCGCCCGACGTCGAGCCGGTCGGGATCGGCAAAGCGCTCCGGGTCGCGGTTGGCCGCGCCGATGACGGCGATGACCGCCTGACGCTTCTTGAGCAGGCGGCCCCCCATCGTGAGGTCTTCCGGCGCCAGCCGCGCCGTGTGCTGGGTCGGCGGCTCGAAGCGCAGGAGCTCCTCGACGGCGGACGGCACGAGCGAGAGATCGGCGCGCAGGCGCGCCAGCTGATCGGGGTGGCGCAGCAGCGCGAGCACGCCGTTGCCGATGAGGTTGGTCGTGGTCTCCTGGCCGCCCACCATGGTGATGATGCAGTTGGAGACGATCTCCTCTTCGCTCAGCCGATCGCCGTCGATCTCCGCGGTGAGCAGCGCATTGATCAGTCCCTCGCGGGGCTGGCGCCGCTGCTCGCGGATGCGGTCGCGGAAGTACTCGCTCATCGCGTTGGTCGTGCGCAGCATCCGCGCCGCGTGATCGGGATTGTGCTGGAAGTTCCCGAGCACCTCGGCGAAGTCGGCCGACCAGTTCTTGAGCTGCGCGTGGTCCTCGCTGGGGACCCCGAGCATCTCCGCGGTCACGATGGCGGGCAGGGGGGCCCCGAGGTCGGCCACGACGTCCATGCTGCCGCGCTGCGCCGCCGCATCGAGAAGCCGGCTCGTAATTTCCTCGATGTGCTCGCGCAGCACGGCGACGCGCCGCGGGGTGAAGGCGTGGGCCGCGAGCCCACGCATCCGCCCGTGGGCCTCGCCGTCGAGGAACAGCATCTGCTTGACCAGCACGCGGGCGAGCGGCGTGAGCGTTTCGAGCCCCATCGCCGCCAGCTGCTCGGGCGCCGGCGTGCGGCTCGCGGAGAATCGATAGAGCACGGTCACGACGTCGGCGTACTGCGTGACCACCCACGCGTGCAGGAACGGGTCCCAGTGGACGGGGTCCTCCGTCCGCAGGCGGCGGTAGAGCGGGTAGGGATCGGCGAGCACCTCCTGGTCGAGCAGCCGGTAGAGGCTGAGGCTCGGATCGCTGCCCGGCGTCGCCGCGGGCGCCTCGGCGCGCATCAGGCGGCTTCCGCCATGCGCGCGCGCTCGATCTCGGCGGCGAGGTCGGCGATGGTCGGCGCGTCGAAGAGCGTGCGCAGCGAGAGCTCGACGCCGAAGGCGTCGCGCACACGCGCGATGAGCTGCGTGCCGAGCAGCGAGTGGCCGCCAAGCATGAAGAAGTTGTCCTGCACGCTGACCTCGTCCACGCCGAGCAGCGACGACAGGATCGCGGCCAGCTCCGTCTCGACGTCGGTGCGCGGCGCGACGACGTCGCCGTCGCGCAGCGTGTTGGTCGCGTCGGGCGCGGGCAGCGCGGCGCGGTCGACCTTGCCGCTGATCGTCAGCGGCAGTGCTGCGAGCGTGACGAAGGTCGCCGGCATCATGTAGTCGGGCAGGCTGCGCCGCAGCGCCGCGGTCAGCGCCTCGCGGCCGAGTCCCGCGCCGGGCGCCGGGACGACGTAGGCGACGAGCCGGCGCTCACCGCCGTCGTCGCGCGCCACCACCGAGCACGCCGCGACGCCGGGCTGGGCGCCGAGCGCGGCGGCGATCTCGTCGGGCTCGACGCGATAGCCGCGGATCTTCAGCTGGTCGTCCACGCGGCCCAGGAACGCGACGCGCCCGTCGCCGAGCAGCCGCGCCCGATCCCCCGTGCGATACAGGCGCGCGCCCGGCTCGTCGGGATGCGGCACGAAGCGCTCGGCGGTGAGGTCGGGCCGGCCGCGGTAGCCGCGGGCCAACCCCGCGCCGCCGACGTGGAGCTCGCCGGCCGCGCCGGGCGCCACCGGCCGCATCGCCTCGTCGAGGACGACGACGTCGACGTTGTCGATGGGCCGCCCGATCGCCGGCAGCGTCTCGCCGGACGGCTCGGGCTCGACCGGCCCGGACGTGGTCACGACCGTGCACTCGGTCGGCCCATAGTTGTTGACGAGCGTGAACGGCAGTCCCTCGGGCGGATAGCGATGCAGCGTGTCGGCGCCGGTCAACAGCGTCCGCAGCGGCGTCCACGTCGGCCACGGCAGCGCGATGAGCCGCTCGGCGATCGGCGTCGGGACGAACCCGATCGTGATCGACTGCGCCACGAGCCAGTCCCGCAGCGCGTGGGGATCCGTGCGGACGGCTTCGGGAGGGAGGTGCACGCTGGCGCCCGAGACGAGATAGGGCCAGATCTCCCACACCGCCGCGTCGAACGCGGGACTGGCGTAGAGCGGCGCCCGATCGTCGGCGGTAACGCCGAAGGCGCGGCGGTGCCACGCGACCAGGTTGGCGAGGCTGCCGTGGGTGATCTCGACGCCTTTCGGCCGGCCGGTCGAGCCCGAGGTGTAGATGACGTAGGCCAGGTGCTCCTGCTTCGGGACGTCGTGACGGGTGGCGGCCCAGCCGGGGCGCGCCATCGCCTCGTAGACGTCGAGCCGCGGCCACACGGCGGACGGCAGGCGGCCGGCGGCGCGCAGATCGGTGATGGTGACGCGGGGCGCCGCGTCCTGGAGCATGAACGCCAGCCGCTCCGGGGGCGTCGCGGGATCGAGCGGCAGGTAGGCGGCGCCGGCCTGGAGCACGCCGAGGGCGGCGACCACGAAGGCGGCCGAGCGGTCCAGACAGATGGCCACGACCGTGTCGGGGCCGACATCGAAGGCCCGCAGGGCGTCGGCCACCCGGCCGGCGCGGCGGTCGAGCTCCCGGTACGTGAGGGTCAGCGTGGTGTCTGTGACGGCGAGGGCATCGGGAGTCTCGGAGGCCTGAGAGGTTACAGTCTGGGGCACGAGGTCGAAAATCATGACGTAAGCGTTCTACAAGCCCGGTGCCAGACCCAAACCTCCGCCGTCGCTTGCCGACAGCATGCAAACAACTGTGAAAACAGGCAGCACGCTCCGTAGGCCCGGGAAGGAAGTGCGGCGTTCGGTGCAACGGATTACACAGCGTGAGGTCTAGACTACCGGCGCTCTCACCACTCCTTCGGCCTCGAGTCGCGCGGCGACGCGGAACAGCGCCGCCTCCTGGAACGGCGCGGCCACGAGCTGGACGCCGACCGGCAGCGTGCCGGGCGCGACGACCGGAACCGAGATGACCGGCAGGCCGATGAACGACAGCGGCTGGGTGGAAACGCCGAGGTGCCCGCGGGTGGGTACCTCGATGCCGTCGACCCGGGTCGTCCACGGCGCGCCGATCGCCGGCGCCGTCCACGGCGTCGTCGGCGCCAGCAGCACGTCCGCCTGGCCGAAGACCTCGGCGACCCGCGCCCGGAACCACGCGCGGAAGCGCTGGGCGCCCAGGTAGGCGGCGGCCGGCAGCAGGGCGGCGGCCAGCAGCCGGTCGCGCGTCATCGGATCGAAGTCGGCCGCCCGCGAGCGGAGATTGTCCAGGTGATAGGCCCCGGCCTCGCAGGCGGTGATCACCTGCGCCGCCGCCCGGGCGCGGTGCGCCTCGGGCAGCGTGACCTCGCGGCGGACGCGGAGCGCGCTCGCGACGCCGGCAACGGCGGCGAGCGCCTCGTCGGCGGCGAGCCGCGCGAAGTGCCCTCCGAGGACGGCGATGCGCAGGCCGTCGATCCCGCGCTCGAGCACGTCGGCGCACCGCGTGGCCGGCCGCGTCGCGCATGCGGGGTCACGCGCATCGGGGCCGGCGATCGCGTCGAAGGCGGCCGCGAGGTCGGCGACGTCGCGCGCGAATGGCCCGACGTGATCGAACGACCACGCCAGCGGCACGACCCCCGCGCGCGAGACGCGCGCGAACGTCGGCTTGAGCCCGAACACGCCGCAGAGCGCGGCGGGGACGCGGATCGAGCCGTTGGTGTCGGTGCCGAGCGTGACCGGGACCAGCCCCCCGGCCACGGCCGCCGCCGAGCCGCCCGATGAGCCGCCGGCGATGCGCGAGGGATCGCGCGGGTTGCGCGTGGGACCGTAATGCGTGTTCTCCGTCGAGAAGCCGTACGCGTACTCGTCCATGTTGAGCGTGCCGACGAGCACCGCGCCGGCGGCGCGCAGCCGCGCGACGGCGGTGGCGTCGCGGGACGCCACCGGCTTGTCGGCGTTGATCTTCGAGCCGGCGAGCGTCGTGAGGCCGGCGACGTCGAAGAGGTTCTTCGCCGCGAACGGCACGCCCGCGAGCGGCCCGGGGTCCTGGCCTGAGGCGAGGCGGCGGTCGATCGCGTCGGCATCGGACAGCGCGCGCTCGCGCAGCACGCCGGTGAACGCGTTCAGCGTTGCATCGCGCTGCGCGATACGCTCGAGCGCGCCGGCCACGACATCCCGGGCGCGCGTCTTGCCGGCTCGCACGGCCGCGGCGATCGACAGCGCGGACGTGCCCGCGTCGCTCACGACGCCGCGGGAGGCGCCGGCTCGACCGTCTCCGGCAGCACGAACTCGTCGACCAGGCGCGCCGCGGCCAGCAGCCCGCCGAGGTGCTGCGCGACGGCCGCGCGCGACTCGGCGGCGATGGGCAGGCGCAGCTGCGCCGCGAGCCGCTCGATGTCGGCTTCGGTCGGCGCAATCGGCTCGGACCTGTTGCTCATCCGCGGACGAACAGATAGCCGATCGCGGTCGGCGACGCAAGACGCCGACTGCCCGGACGCTGGGCACACACGCCGCCACTGCTCATTCGTGGAGCAGGCCGGCGGCACGCCATCCCTTCGAAGTCCGCGTCGTTGCAACGATGCGCCGACGACGCCGGCGCGGCATGCGCCTTGCTCGTTGGACAGCGTCCCGCGACACCGCCGTCGCATTCCCCGGTCACAGCCGCCCGGGCCAGACGATCGAGACGGGGGAGCGCGTATGCACGGGAGCGAGGCAAGCCGGGACGGCGCCCTCGGGCGCGCGGTCGAGCGCTCGATCGAATACGCCGTCTTCGGCGGTGAGGTTGGGCGCCGCGCGTTCATCGCGCGCGTGGGCGCGTCGGCGGCCACCGCCGCGCTCGCCTCGGCGTTCCCGCTCGCCGCGGCGCGCGCGCTCGCGCAGGACAAAGCAGGTCTCCCCGAAAAGAAGGACCTGAAGGTCGGCTTCATTCCGATCACCTGCGCGACGCCGATCATCATGGCGGAGCCGATGGGCTTCTACAAAAAGCACGGCCTCAACGTGCAGGTGACCATGGCCCCGTCGTGGGCGATGATCCGCGACCTCTCGATCAACGGCGAGACCGACGCCACGCACATGCTCTCGCCGATGCCGCTCGCGATCTCGCTCGGCGTGGGATCGCAGTCGGTGCCCTACGTGATGCCGGCGGTCGAGAACATCAACGGCCAGGCGATCACGCTGGCCACGAAGCACAAGGGCGTGACCTCGCCGGCCCAGATGAAGGGCTTCAAGTTCGGCGTGCCGTTCGATTTCTCGATGCACAACTTCCTGCTGCGCTACTACCTGGCCGAGGGCGGTGTCGACCCCGACAAGGACGTGCAGATCCGCGCGGTGCCGCCGCCCGAGATGGTCGCCAATCTCCGCGCCGGCAACCTCGACGGCTATCTCGCGCCCGACCCGTTCAACCAGCGCGCCGTGTTCGAGGAGGTCGGCTTCATCCATCTTCTGTCGAAGGAGATCTGGCCAGGCCACCCGTGTTGCGCGTTCGCGGCGAAGCGCGAGTTCGCCTCGAGCGCGCCCAACACGTTCCGCGCGCTGCTGAGCGCCATCGTCGACGCCACGCAGTACGCGCGCGACCGCGGGCATCGCAAGGAGATCGCCGCCGCCATCGCGCCGAAGAACTTCCTGAACCAGCCGGTCGAGGTGCTGGAGCAGGTGCTGACCGGCGTCTATCCCGACGGACTCGGCAACACAAAGACGGTGCCCGACCGCATCGACTTCGACCCGTTCCCGTATCACTCGATGGCGATCTGGATCCTCACGCAGATGAAGCGGTGGGGATATCTCAAGACGGACGTGACGTATCGCAAGGTGGCCGAGGACGTCTTCCTCGCCGGCGCCTGCCGCGACACGCTGAGGGCGCTCGGCTACAAGGCGCCGGAGACGACGTCGGTCAAGCATGTCTTCGCGCTCGGCAAGACGCGACTGTTCGATCCGGACAGGCCGGACGAGTACCTCGCGTCGTTTCCCATCAGGAAGGCCTGATGCGCCGCGACCGCCTCCGCGTCGCCGTGTATTCGATGCTCATCGGTGCCGTGCTGCTCGGGCTGTGGCAGGCGGCGGTGGCCGGCAAGCCCGCCGGCAAGTCCGTTCCCGGGCCGGCGGCGGTGGCCGCCGCGGCCGCGCAGATGCTGGCGCACCCGTTCTACGACAACGGCCCCAACGACAAGGGCATCGGCCTGCAGCTGGCCGCGAGCCTTGGACGCATGGCCATCGGCTACACGATCGCGTCGATCGTCGCGGTGTCGCTCGGCGTCGTCCTCGGGCTCTCGCCGGTGCTCTATCGCGCCGTGAACCCGTACGTGCAGGTGCTGAAGCCGATCTCACCGCTGGCGTGGATGCCTCTGTTTCTCTACACGATCCGCGATTCGGCGCAGGCCGCCGTGCTGGTCATCGTCATGTCGTCGCTGTGGCCCACGCTGGCCAACACGGCGTTCGGCGTGGCCTCGATCAAGCGAGACTATCTCAACGTCGCGGATATCTTGATGTTGTCGTGGCCGCGCCGCCTCGTGACCGTCATCCTCCCGGCGGCGGCGCCCGCGATCGTGGCCGGGCTGCGGATCTCGGTGGGCAGCGCATGGGTGGCCATCGTCGCGGCCGAGATGCTGATCGGCGGTACCGGCATCGGCTACTTCGTGTGGAACGAGTGGAACAACCTCGCGCTCACGAGCGTGATCTTCGCGATCCTCGCCATCGGCCTGATCGGCGTGCTCCTCGACGCCGGCCTGGGCCGATTGTCTCGCCGCCTCAGCTACCAGGAATGACCACGCGGGGGATGTCGCCGACCGTCGGGCGCCGGAGCCCTGCGCAGGCGCCCCGAGGGCAAATCGGAAAGACCACGCGGGTGATGTCGCCGACCGTCGGGCGCCGGAGCCCTGCGCAGGCGCCCCGAGGGCAAATCCAATGACGCCCTATCTCCTGGTCGACCACGTCAGCAAGACCTTTCCGCCCGCGGAGGGGCGCGGAGAGGGGCTGTGCGTGTTCGAGGACGTGACGCTCGAGATCGCGCGGGGCGAGTTCGTCACGATGGTCGGTCACTCCGGGTGCGGCAAGTCGACGCTGCTCAACATCATCGCCGGGCTCGAGCGTCCCACGCGCGGCGGCGTGGTCCTCGAAGGCCGTGAGGTCCTGCGCCCCGGCATGGACCGGATGGTCGTCTTCCAGAACTTCTCGCTCATGCCCTGGATGACGGCCTTCGACAACATCCGGCTCGCCGTGCGCGCCGCGCATCCCGAGTGGGCGCGCGCGGAGATCGCGGCGCACGTCCAGCGGTGGGTCGACATGGTGGGCCTCGGGGGCGCCGAATCCAAGCGCCCGGCGGCGCTCTCGGGTGGGATGCGCCAGCGCGTGGGACTCGCCCGCGCCTTCTCGACGGAGCCGAAAGTGCTGCTCCTGGACGAGCCCTTCGCGCAGATCGACGCCCTCACGCGCGGGGTGATCCAGGACGAGCTGGTGCGCATGTGGTCGGCGAGCCGTAACACGGTCTTCATGGTGACCCACGACGTGGATGAGGCAATCTTGCTCTCGGACCGGATCGCCCTCATGACGCGGGGACCGCAGGCGAAGCTGGCGGAGCAAGTGGAGGTGAAGCTGGCGCGGCCACGACGGCGCGCCGACCTGATCGACGACCCGGAGTTCCTCCGGCTGCGCACGCACATCCTGCGCTTCCTGGTGGAAGGCTCGCTCACTCTCACATGACGACGTCAAGGAGGACAACGATGGATCGAACAGCCCTCGAACAGATCCGGGCCGCGCGCGTGGCGCGCGGCGTGAGCTACGACGACCTCGGCAGGGCGATCGGCACCAAGGACCCGACGTACATCGCCGCGGCGCTCCACGGCCAGCACCGGCTCTCCGCCGACGAGGCCAAGAAGCTGGCGGCCGCGGTCGGCGTTCCCGTCGAGACGGCGATGGCGACGACGGCCATGCCGCTGCGGACGGAATTCCCGCTCACCACCGACCCGTTCAAGTACCGGCTCATGGAGCTGGTGGGGGTGTACGGCGACGCGCTGCGGGAGCGCTGCAACGAACTGTTCGGTGACGGCATCCTATCGGCGATCGACTGCGTCGTGAAGCTCGAGAAGAAGGGCGAGCGCGGCGTGCTGACGATCGACGCGAAGTTTCTCCACTACAAGGAGTTCTAGGAGGCAGCATGGCAGGCGATTGGGACGGCGGTCGTCAGGGTCCGGCACTCGGAATGCTCGCACGAGCGGTGGCCGACGCCGTCCCCGGCATCGTCGAGCAGCTGTGCGCGGCCAACAACCCGCGTGTGCATCGAGAGGCGCTGGCGCTGCTCGAGCGCCCGCTGCTGGCCCACGTGCTGGCGCTCACCGGCGGCAACCAGCTGCGCGCGGCGCGAGTGCTCGGACTCAACCGCAACACGCTGCGCAAGCGGTGTCGGGAGCTGTCGCTGCCCGCCACGCGCATCGTGCGGCGGCCGCGCGTGAGCGCCGTCGCGCCGGCCGACTGAGCGCGGGCGACGCCGTCGGGTTACGATCGCCGCCGTGCGACGAGCGGCGGCGTTCGCGCTGACGGCCGTGCTGGCTCTCGCCGGATGCGTGCCGATCTTCGCCCGCGGCGGCGACGTTCCCTACGTCCAGACGCCCGACCGCGTGGTGCAGGAGATGCTGGCGCTCGCCGGCGTGGGCCCGGACGACGTCGTGTACGACCTCGGCGCCGGCGACGGCCGCATCGTCATCGCGGCCGCGCGCCGGCG
>Ga0134088_10000867_pt1 | contig 11239 bp, 12 predicted proteins | sample 15_taG_3_FD_94461 | JGI IMG/M metagenome (GOLD analysis project Ga0134088, IMG submission 94461) | Grasslands soil microbial communities from the Angelo Coastal Reserve, California, USA - 15_D_Rain_20cm_5_09182015 | ecosystem: Environmental > Terrestrial > Soil > Grasslands ...
CCATCACCGAGACCGACGTGCTGCTTGCCGCAGCATCCAATGCCATCATCATCGGCTTTAATGTTCGGCCGGAGCGCAAGGCATCTGAACTGGCGAATCGCGAAAAGGTGGATATCCGGCTTCACACGATCATTTACAACGTCGTCGATGAAATCAAACGGGCAATGCAAGGAGTGCTCGAGCCGGTTGTCAAGGAGACCTATCTCGGCACAGCCGACGTTCGCAATACCTTCCGCATTCCGAAAGTCGGAACCATCGCGGGCTGCTATGTCACCGACGGCAAGGTCACGCGCCATGCCGAACTCCGCCTGTTGCGCGACAACGTCGTAATCTTCGAAGGCAAGGTCGCTTCACTGAAGCGGTTCAAAGAAGATGCTTCAGAAGTCACTCGCGGCTATGAATGCGGCATCGGTATTCAAAATTTCAACGATGTGAAGATCGGCGACACCATCGAGGCCTTCGTTACCGAAAAAGTGATGGCCGACGTCGGGGCGTAGAGGGTCCCGGCGTGGGGGAACCGGCCGGAAGTAAAGAGGCCGCCGGGCGAAGCGCAAGCGCGATAGCGCGCAGCCTCAAGAAAAGGCGGCGTACCGCCGCAATCCGGACGGTGGCCCGACGCTAAATAGATGATCGTCATCGCCCTGCTCACGCTGGATATTCACATACCACACGCCCATTCCTTAAAGGATAAACGGATGGTTGTACGCAGTTTGAAGGACCGGCTGCGCGCGAAATTTAACGTTTCTGTTTCCGAAGTGGACCATCAAGACTTGTGGCAACGGGCTCAGGTGAGCGTGGTCACCGTGGGATCCGACGAGCGGTTCCTGCAGAAAGTTCTGCAGGAGGCCGCCGACGAAGCCGAGCGAATCGCGCCGGAGTGCATGATTCAGGCAAACATCGAAATTGTTTAACCCATGCAAGGAAGAAGAATCGATCGGATCGAAGAACAACTTCGGATCGAGCTGAGCGAGATCATCGAACGTGAGATACACGATCCGCGTATCGGGCTGGCGACGGTCACCCACGTGAAAATTTCGGCGGATCTTCGTCACGCTCGTGTCTTCGTTACAGTGCTTGGCGATGACGCGCAACGGAAGAAAACGCTGGAAGGGTTGCGATCGGCGGCAAGTTACGCACGTCATTCGCTCAGCAAGCGCCTGCACCATCTCAAACGTATTCCCGAGCTGACGTTCGATTACGATGAAGGTCTGGAAAAGGAAATGCGAATCGAACAATTGCTGGAGCAAATCAAGCACGAAGACGAATGAATGGTATTTTCGTCATCGATAAGCCCGAGGGTATAACGTCGCACGATGCGGTGCAGACCATTCGAAAGATCTTCAACACCGCGAAAGCCGGGCATCTGGGAACTCTGGATCCGGTAGCGACCGGGGTTCTGCCGGTGTGTGTCGGCAAAGCCACGCGGCTTGCGCAGTTCCTTCCAACTTTTCCTAAGGAATACACCGGCGAAATCCGATTCGGCTTTTCGACAGACACGCACGACCGTGAAGGATCGCGTGTGAGCGACGAACGCCCCTTCGATCGAAGCGCGGACGATATTCGTAACATCATGCAATCGCTTACAGGCATTCTCGATCAGATTCCGCCTCCGTTTTCCGCGAAAAAGATCGGAGGTGTGCGTTCCTATAAATTTGCGCGAGCGAATCGAAATGTCGAAAGGGCACCGGTGGAGATTAAGGTAGAGCACTTCGAATTACTCAGCCTCGATCCACCCTTCGCAAAGTTCAGGGTCGTGTGTTCCGGCGGGACTTACGTCCGAAGCCTCGTGCATGATCTCGGGCAAAAGGCTGGGTGCGGCGCGCACCTGACCGCGCTTCGCCGGACACGCTCGGGTGAGTTCCGGATCGAAGATGCCAAAGCGTTGGACCGAATTACTGGAGCGGACTTGATTCCGATGAATCGGCTGCTCTCTTCGTGGCCTTCCATCGAGGTGTCGGAGACCGATGAGACACGAGTTGTGCATGGCAACCAGATCCGCAGCGAGTGCGCGGGGGATTTCGCCCGCATCTTGAACAAAAAAGGTGAGTTCATTGCAGTCGCTGCGGTAGAAAGTGGTTGGGCGCACCCCCGACTTGTGCTAACCTCAATTAATTCGGAATAGAGCACTGTGCTAGGCTGTAGTAGAGAAGGAATTTGAATCGTACGTAATGAGTTTTACGAAAGAAAACAAAGGAACGATCATCACCCAGTATCGAATCCATGATTCAGATACGGGGTCCCCGGAAGTTCAGATCGCTTTGCTGAGCGAACGCATTAACTACCTGACCGAGCACTTCAAAACGCATAAAAAGGACCATGGGTCCCGGCGCGGGTTGCTGAAGATCGTCGGTAAGCGCCGGCGTTTGCTGGATTACCTCAGGACGTATAACGTCGATCGCTATCGCGAAGTGATTTCAAAGCTCGGAATCCGAAAGTAGCAGCGGCAGATTGCCGCAACATGACAAAAGATAGATTGGAAAAACCAAGAACGACCCGGGGCATCGATTCTCGGGTCGTTTTTGTTTCTAGGCCAATCTCAGAGAGGAATTGAAAATGAATGTTCACAAAGTCAGCACGATGATCGGAGAGCGGGAGCTCTCGATCGAAATCGGAAAGCTGGCCAAACAGGCGCAAGGTTCCGCGCTGGTCCGCTATGGAGATACCGTAGTGTTGGTGACCGCGTGCGAGGCCGAAGCAAGGGAAGGATTGGATTTCTTTCCGCTCACGGTTGATTACCGTGAGAATTTTTACGCAGCTGGCAAGATTCCGGGCGGATTTTTCAAACGTGAAGGCAAACCGTCCGAACGGGAAGTCTTGAACAGCCGAATGATCGATAGGCCGATCCGGCCGCTGTTTCCTGAAGGGTATAAAAATGAAACGCAGGTGATTGCGCTGGTATTGTCGGCCGACACGGACATCGATCCGTCCATGCATGCCATCGTTGGCGCATCGACGGCTCTATATACGTCGAATATTCCATTCACCCATCCCGTCGCTGCAGTGCGCGTTGGACTCATCGATGGGCGTTACTATCTCAATCCCACCTATACCGAACTGAAAAACAGCCGGCTGAATCTGGCTGTAGCCGGAATGGAAGATGGGATCGTGATGGTGGAATGCGGCGCCAACGAGGTTTCGGAAGAGATCATGGTTGAGGCGCTCAATTTCGGCCATCAGGCGATCAAACAAATCATCGAGATTCAAAAGCAGCTTTACGACAAGATCCGCCCCGAGAAGCTTGCCGTGGAGTCGCCGAAGATCGATGAAGCCATCCGCAAGAAGATCGAACGCGAGATCCGCGCGTCACTCGAGGACGCTCTCGATACGCACAAGCACGGCAAGCTTGAAAGTTATGACCTTGTTGATGCGGCGAAGGAGAAGGCAGTCGAGCTTTTCCCCGAAGCTGCCGAAGACGAAGAAAAGCTGGCCATGATCAAGCGTATCTTCGATGCGTTGAAAGAACGCATCTTCCGCGATCAAATTTTGTACAAACGCGAGCGGCCGGATAAACGTGACTTCAAAACGATCCGACCCATTTGGATCGAAACCAGCGTCTTGCCTCGCACCCACGGTTCCGCGGTTTTCACTCGCGGTGAGACGCAGGCGCTTGTGACTGCAACCCTCGGAACGGCCGACGATGTTCAACGCATGGATTGGCTGGAAGGCGAGTCCTACAAACGCTTCATGATGCACTACAACTTCCCGCCATTTTCCGTCGGTGAAGTCTCTCCATTGCGCGGGCCCGGCCGCCGCGAGATCGGTCATGGAGCTTTAGCGGAACGCGCCCTGCTGCCCATGATTCCGGCCGAAGAAGCATGGCCGTATACGATCCGAGTCGTATCCGACATCCTCGAATCGAATGGGTCATCGTCGATGGCGACAGTCTGCGGTGGGACCCTGGCGCTGATGGATGCCGGAGTTCCGATCAAGGCGCCTGTTGCAGGGGTGGCCATGGGGCTCGTCAAAGAAGGCGATGCCTATGCTGTTCTGACCGACATCGCCGGCGCCGAAGATCATTATGGTGATATGGACTTCAAGGTTGCCGGCACGCGAGACGGCATCACGGCTCTTCAAATGGATATCAAGATTCCGGGCGTGACGTCCCACATCATGTCCGAAGCCCTGGCCCAGGCGAAGGAAGGCCGGCTGTTTATCCTCGACAGGATGCTCGAGGCGATTTCTGAAGTTCGCACCGAAATTTCTCCCTATGCGCCCCGCATCTATTCGATGAAGATCCCGACCGACAAAATCCGGGATGTGATCGGACCTGGTGGAAAGATGATTCGATCGATCATCGAACAAACTGGCGTCAAGATCGACGTGTCTGATGACGGGCGCGTCAACATCGCCTCGAACGACGGTCCTTCCGCGAATAAGGCCATCGAAATCATTTCAAATCTGACGGCGACCCCGGAAGTAGGAAAAACTTACCGTGGAAAAGTCGTTCGCATCGCCGATTTCGGTGCCTTCGTCGAACTGTTCCCGGGAACGGATGGGCTGCTCCATATCTCCGAAATCGACGAAAACCGCATTCGAAATGTGCGGGATGTCCTGCAGGAGGGCGATCAGGTGATGGTGAAGGTCGTCGGCCTGGAAGGCAACAAGATCAAACTCTCGCGAAAAGCCGTCTTGCGCGAGCAAAAGCAGAAACAGGAACAGAAGCAGTAAATAGCCACAAAGAGGCACAAAAAATTCAGGACTTTTGCGATCTTTTGTGCCTTTTTGTGGCTAATCCAAATCGATGGGCTTGATCGGCATGTCGAGTTCGTCTTTCCGTTTCATGGCTTCTTCGAACTTCTGTTCGATCACTTTCATATGGTCCTTCTCTTTAAGCAAGGCTTCTTTGAATCGATCTTCTGCCGTATCTTGATCCTTCTTTACTTTCAGAAGCGCGTCTTCGAATGAAACTTTCTTGCCCTTGGGCTTATCGGTAAAGAGAACTTCACCGGAGGCCTTATCGACGGTTAGCACGGCTTCGCAGCACGTGCACTGCACGCGGATGGTGGATGCTTTCCTGTCCATATGCGGACAGTATACTATGGCCGGCCGGTTTGTTTTGCCTTCACAAGCTGGTCGCGCATCTGCATCACGTTTTCGAGCTGCTCCCCGCGAGGATTCTCGGCGATATATGTATTGAGTTGTTCCAGGACGTTGTCGTACTTTTGCAGCTTCAGGTAGACATTCGCAAGCATCAGTCGCACGGAAGCCATTTTGGGAGCAAGCTCGAGGGCTCTTTTCAACGCCACTTCGGCGCGATCCAGCATGGCCGCTTTATATAAAGCAATGCCGAGGTTCAAAAACGCCGGGGCTGAACGGGAGTTGGCTTTGACCGCCTCTTCGCTGGCGTTTACCGCCCTGTCCGGTTTGTTCTCGTCGAGATAGAGTGCCGTCAAATTCATTAGAGGTTCGAGATTCGTGCGGTTGAGGTCATGCGCTCGAAGAAACTCGTTCTCGGCGTCATCAGTCCGGCCTACTTCCTTATAGACGATGCCTAGTTCATTGTGGGCCTGATAAAAGCCGGGGGCGATATGAATTGCGGTTTCGAACGCTTTCATCGCTTGTTCCTGCTTCTTTTGGTTGTGATATTCGACTCCCTTTTTGAAAGCGTCCACGGCCTTCTTTGGGTAGGCGTCCAGGAATTCCGAAATATCGACGATCGCTCCGCCTCCGGCCCGGGATGCGCCAGCTTTTCGAACCAGAGTGATCGTGACGTTTCCCAGCCCAAACCCGTCACGCACGTCCACCGGTTGGTTCACATCTTCGAACCCTCCGATTTCCATGTGAATTGTGTACGAGCCCGGAGCAATGCCGCGAAATGTAAAATGCCCGCCCAAATCCAGATAGGTTGTGCTGACAGGACGAACGCCGTTTGCCAGCAGCGATACGAGGCACTGGTCACATTGAAACGGCCCCGCCTGAGACATCAGGGTGCCGGAGATCGTTTGCTCCGGCACCGCTGCTTGGCCCAGGCAGGCAAAACAAAGCAAAAAAGCAGATCCAGCCAGAACAACACATGCCTTCGCTTGCATATTGCTCTCCGGTCTTCACGATCTCTGGAAGACAAGAGCAATTGCGGTGCCGCTGGATGTATTCAATTGACTAGGCTCGCATGGACTATCAGATGAACGGCGAGACCAACGCGGGAATACAAGTGCCACTGCCACGCCGGCCCGAAATACTGTCCTGTTGCACCGCGTTATAATGAAGTATGGCGTGGGAAAATATCGAAGAAAAGCTCAAGCTAGCTCTGACCGTACAAGTTTCATTTCCTGATGGAACGATATGGCTGCCTGTAAGGCACCTCAGCATTGATGATTGGCTTGAAGGTATAGCCGAAACCGACGAAGAGTGGCGCGAACTGGACATTCCGCGCATACGATTCCTCGAGAACCGCTGGCCTATCGATGAACTCGTGGAATTGGAATGGGACGACGAATTTTCAAACACCCGCGCGATTCACGCGATGTACGTTGGCCAGCGTGCATACATCTTGTTCTCCGATTGGGCGCACTATCTGGTTATCGCCGGTCTGGAACCCAAAGACAAACCGTCGCTGTATCGAGCCGTGATCGGCAAGATCCTGGAGAACCGGAGCTTCGTCCCAACGCCGGCGACGCACCTCGAAAATCATCGTCCTGACCTCATACCTGAGCTCGTGCCTTTCTCCATACACGATGATGAGCTGCCTCTGGAGCCGCGTCCCGTAATTGGCGAACTTGCCAGCTTTGGTCGATCCGCATGGAAAGGATTTCTTTCGGATGTATTGGTTGGGTGGATCGGCAAGTGGCTCAATCTGCCTGAGCTCGGGTTCTGGCATGAAGAAATGCCCGACTCGATCACAAGAATAAATGAAGGAGAAATCCACATGAAGTATAAGCGGGCCTCGTAGAGACCTGTAATTCAGAGTGGATCCGATCAAATGAGTACGTCATTAAAAAACACAAATTTGCTCGTTGTGGATGACAGCACCGATATCTGTAATCTATTGCGCGCGGTGCTGGAACAATCGGGTGCATCCGTTACCGCGGTGCAGTCGGTTCAAGGTGCTATTCAAGCATTTCGCCGATGTCCCGCACATGCCGTAATAACGGATATACGACTCGGTTCGTCCGACGGCTATGCGCTGCTCGAAGCGATCCGGAAGTGCAACCTGGAATACAAGGGTTTTACACCAGTGATCGCCCTGACCGGATACGCATCGCCCGAAGATCAGGAACGAGCAAATGCGGCCGGCTTCGACGCATATCTTCCCAAACCGTTTAATCCTGACGACGTCGTCACTGCTCTCACCAGAGCGCTACGGGGCACGACTGACGCTGCCGCCTGAGGGCGACCTCAGATCTCTGCACGCACGCGAGCCTGCGACAGCAGCAGCTTCAACCAGTACCTGAATCGGAAATCCCCAAGCCAGCGATGTCAAGTGAGGCTTCCTCATTCAAAGGCCGCTCACGGAAGGCGTTACCGTGCGTCTCGAAAGTGCGCGAACAACTCATAGGTAAACTGAAAATATGAACCATTGAAGAAGGAGGTAATGAAAGTCTATGGCTCGTGAACGTTCCAAAAATCAGCAGTCTGAGTCTCCGGCCATGGAGCGACATCGCGGTGGTCAGGTGAGTCGGCGTGAGCGCGACTGGCCTTCCTACGGTCCCTTCACCATGATGCGGCGGTTTGCGGATGAGATGGATCGTATGTTCGAAGACTTTGGCTTCCGCAGCATGCAGCGATGGGGTGGATCCTGGGGGATAGAGCGATTTTCACCCCAGGTCGATATCTTCGAGCGTGACGGCAAGCTGGTCCTTCGTGCCGACCTTCCAGGAATGACGAAGGACGATGTCAAAGTCGAAGTCACCGAGGACGCCGTCGTCATTGAGGGCGAGCGGAAACACGAACACGAAGAAAAGGAACAAGGCGTCTATCGGTCCGAGCGCAGCTACGGACGGTTCCATCGAGAGATCCCGTTGCCGGAAGGCGTGGATACCGACAGCGCTACAGCAAATTTCAAGAATGGAGTCCTTGAAGTGACGCTCGATGCGTCTCAAGCCGCCAGGAATCGAAAACGTCTTGAGATTCAGAGCGAAGAAACGTCGCGCAAACCCGGCCAATCGGCTGCGTAAACTCGACTCCGCGGACTTGCCGTACACGGCACAGTCCGCGGCTGTCCTTGGTTTTTTAAAAAGCCTATTTCCAATACTCAGACCAGCGGCGGTCGACAAGCTTCACAGTCGATTCGTCCATCACCAGCGGTGCCGGATAGCCCTGTTTCCAGGTAGCGTCAATTGCCACGGTACCGCGATAGACCGGACGGGCGCCCAGGAAGCTTTGTTCGCTGAACAGCATGTCGCGGGCTGGATCGAAACGAGTGAAGATTCCCCATTGAAGGTTTTCGTCATCATCAATCACGACGTCGGGGCTGACTGCCACCACAAACCGTAGATCTAAACCGGCGTCCAGGATGTTCCGAAGGACATCACGAGGCTGCTCGCGTACGACAACCACGAGAAATCCGCCATCCAGCAGCTTGTATTGCTCAATGCGCCCGTCACAGGGGCGCGGATCGATGTGTTCCGGAGGCTCGGCCTCAGCGATGACATCTCCCGCAGCATCAATGATGAGTTTGCTTCCGACGTGCATTTTGAAAGAGGTGAAGTCCAGAGTGTCGAGCGGCGCAATGGGTAACAGCCACATATGGTCTTCAGGATCGAACCGACGCCACAGGTCAAGCAGCACGGCTCGAAAATCGCCAGGAGTTTGATGAGGCTCCACCATGATCAGGACCTTGGTCAGCGAAAGCTGTCCGGTGCCGAGCAATGACATGGCTGTTTTTAATCGCTCTCGAGGATGACGCTCCTTCAAGGAGACGACGAGCAGATTATGGAAGCCCGCTCCCGCATATGCGCTGACACTGACGATGTTGGGATTGAGGAGCTGCACCAGAGGTCCAATCATCTCGCCGGCTGCAATGCCAAGGTACTTGTCCTCCTGCGGAGGCTTTCCTACCACGGTTCCGGCGTATATCGCGTTCCTGCGGCGAGTCACTTGCTGGATATGCATGACCGGAAATTCCGCGGCTTCCGAATAGTGACCAAAGTGATCGCCGAACGGACCTTCCAGACGCCGCTCATGGGGTGGAACAACGCCCTCCAGGACAATCTCTGCGTTTGCGGGGACCATCATGTCAACCGTTCTCGCCTGAACCATCGGAACGGCTCTACCGCGCAGGAATCCCGCGAATGCAATTTCATCGACGCCCTCCGGAAGCGGAAGAATCGCCGCCATCATGAGAATCGGATCTGCACCGATGACCACCGAAACTTCCAGACTCTTTCCCTCCTGTTCCGCGTTCCAATAATGTACGCGCCCACCCTTCATACTCTGCCAATGCATGCCGGTCGTGCCGTTGCCGAAGACTTGAAGCCTGTACAGGCCGCAGTTTCGCGCTTTCGAGATCGGATCGTGGCTGATGACGATTCCGTAAGTGATGAAGCGTCCGCCATCTCCCGGCCAACACTTGAGAATGGGAAGTCGTGAGAGATCCGGAGCCTCGACGATTTCCTGACATTGCGCTGAACGGACTTTCCTCGGACGTGTGAATAGAGCCCTTTTGATGAGGGCCCGGGATTGCCAAATTGCATCGAGTGACGGGGGATTCAGTTTGTGAAAGGCGGTGACCAGCTCCTGTCCTATAACTGCAGGATCGCGACCCAGCGCGGCGCGCACGCGATACATGGTTCCGAAAAGACTCATAACCAGCGGGACCGACGATCCCTTCGCGTGCTCGAAGAGCAGCGCTGGGCCTTCTTCACGAAGAACGCGTTGGGTAATTTCGGTGACTTCCAGCTCGGGATCTACCTCGACGCGCACGCGCTTGAGCTGTCCGTGCTGTTCTAGAAACCGGACGAACTCCTGCAAATTCTCGAAGGGCATAAGCCGCGACGATAGCACGTCTCCCCGTTAACTTTTGACATTGACCCGCGACAAATTTCACTTCACAATTTCCGGGTCAAAGGAAAGGAATCTATTTAGGAGGAGAACTATGTCGTTACGCATAAATGACGAAGCCCCGAATTTTACGGCCGAAACCACACAAGGTCGCATCAACTTCCACGAGTGGATAGGAGACGGCTGGGCGATCTTGTTTTCACATCCGAAAGATTTCACTCCTGTCTGTACGACCGAGCTCGGCTATATGGCTGGACTACAACCTGAATTTGCGAAGCGAAACTGCAAGATTATCGGGTTGAGTGTGGATCCGGTCGGCAGTCACAGCAAGTGGGCAGGGGACATCGAAGAGACACAGGGTCACAAGGTGAATTACCCGCTGATCGGCGATCCGGAACTTAAGGTCGCGAAGCTTTACGACATGCTGCCGGCGGACGCCGGCAATACTTCCGAAGGCCGCACCCCGGCTCTCAACGCAACAGTACGTACGGTGTTCGTGATCGGTCCAGATAAGAAGATCAAATTAACGCTCAGCTATCCAATGAGCACGGGGCGGAACTTCGACGAAGTTTTGCGGGTTCTCGATTCGATTCAGCTCACGGCGAAACACGCAGTCGCGACGCCCGTAAATTGGAAGCCAGGGCAAGACGTCATTATCGTGACCTCGGTTTCCGACGAAGAAGCCAAGAAAAAGTACCCACAAGGCTGGAAAACGCTGAAGCCATACCTTCGTGTCGTCTCTCAACCAAAGTAACGTCGGGTGAGGGTCACAGTTACGCAAATACTGAGACCCTCACCCGGCGCGCTTCGCCCGTCGGCCTCTCCCAGAGGGAGAGGCGTCTACCTCTTCTAGCGGAGCGCGTCAACGACCGCCTGGAGCATTTCTGACCTCAGTTCGGGATAGATCGGCACCGCCAGGCTTTCCCGAGCAGCCGCTTCGCTGGCAGGAAAGTCCCCAGCCTTGTAGCCCAATTCTCCGAAACACGTCTGGAGATGCAACGGAAGCGGATAGTAAACTTCGCATCCAATGTGGTTTTGTTTAAATTGAGCGATCAGTTCATCGCGCCGGGCGGTCCGGATAACGAATTGATTGTAAGTATGCCGTGAGTGAGGCCTTTCGTACGGCAACTGGATCGTGCCAGACCGGCTGAGACTCTCCCGATAGAAGGCTGCATTTCGCCTCCGGCCTTCGATCCATCGATCCAGGTATTTCAGCTTCACTCGAAGCACGGCGGCCTGAATTTCGTCGAGACGGAAATTCCCCCCGACTCGTTCGCTGTAGTACTTTGCGCGAAATCCG
>Ga0134088_10000876_pt1 | contig 11185 bp, 12 predicted proteins | sample 15_taG_3_FD_94461 | JGI IMG/M metagenome (GOLD analysis project Ga0134088, IMG submission 94461) | Grasslands soil microbial communities from the Angelo Coastal Reserve, California, USA - 15_D_Rain_20cm_5_09182015 | ecosystem: Environmental > Terrestrial > Soil > Grasslands ...
ATTTCTCCGGCATGGAAAGCAGCGTTGTCTTCAGAGATATTTATAGCGGATTTATAAAATCAATGAGCTTCGGGCTTATCATCACTTGGGTCTGCTGCTATAAAGGATTTCATGCGCCGCCGATGGCCACCGGCGTGAGTCGCGCCACAACCGAGTCAGTTGTGCTTTCGTTCATCTTGATCCTTGTGTGGGATTACTTCCTCACCTCGGTGATGCTATAAGAGCTTTTACCAAGAGCTCCAGAGTACAATGATACGAGTTGTTGACTTGCACAAAAAATTCGGCCGGCAGGAAGTTCTCAAGGGTGTCCACTTGGAGTTGGCTACAGGAAAGGTGACGACGATAGTGGGCACGAGCGGCTGCGGAAAAACTGTCCTGCTTAAGCATCTAAACGCGCTGCTTCGGCCGGACCGCGGTTCGGTTCTGATTGACGGCACGGATATCACGAAACTGGCGAAGGAAGAGCTATACGAAATGCGGGGTCGCTTTGGCGTTCTCTTCCAAGGAGCTGCCCTGCTCGACTCCATGACGGTTCTGGATAATGTAGCGTTTCCTTTAAGAGAAAAAACCGAGATGAGCGAAAGCGAGATTCGCAAAAAAGTCGAAGAGCGGCTGGAGCAGGTGGGGCTTGAGGGAATGGGCTACAAGTATCCTGCGGAATTAAGCGGAGGGATGAGAAAGAGGGCCGGCTTGGCCCGGGCGTTAATCATGGACCCTGAGATCGTTCTCTTTGACGAGCCGACGACCGGTCTCGATCCCGTGCTCGCGACCGGCATCCACCAGCTTATCACCCGGACTCAGAAAACCTTTGGTTTCACGGCCGTCGTTGTCAGTCACAGCATCCCTCAAGTCTTTGAAATCTCAGACTATGTGGCTATACTGGCCAACGGGATCATCGAGGAGTTCAAATCCACGAAGGAATTTCAGGTCTCTCAAAATCCAGTTGTCCAGCAGTTCATTCGAGGCGAGACAGAAGGTCCCATCCAAGCCCTCTAGGAGAATTTCGAAGTGAATCAATCGCGGACAGAACTCATCGTCGGAATTTTTGTCATCACAGGAATCTTATGCCTGGGCTATCTTGCCATCCGTTTGGGCAAGGTAGAGATCCTAGGGAGTGGCTATGTCGTTATTGCCGACTTTGCTTCGGTCGCGGGGCTGAAAGTCGGAGACGCCGTGGAGATCGCTGGTGTAAAAGTGGGCCGGGTGGAATCCATCAGCCTGCATGACGATAGGGCCCGTTTAGCACTTAGGATCGACGATTCTGTGAAGCTCCCGGAAGATAGCATCGCGTCTGTCAGGGCCCGAGGGTTGATTGGCGACAAGTTTATCGTCATTAGCCCGGGGGGATCCGACAAACTTCTGGGTCTCGGAGGCAAGATCCGTGAGACTGAGTCCCCTCCTGACATCTCTGAGGTCATAGGGAAATACCTAGGAGGAGATCTGACATCAAAGAGCGAAACCAAAAAGGGTGAAACCAAATAAAACCGTGGCTAAAACAATATCTGCGTCCTTATTCGTCCTGTTCGTTTTTGCTTGGGCTGCCCTCGGTGTCAGCGGAGGGATCCCTACAGACAACGTCCGGGAGACGGTGGACAAGGTCCTGGCAATTCTCAAGGATCCGCAGCTTCAGTCTCCGACTAAGACTAGAGAACGTCGGGAGCAATTAAGGCAAGTAATCTATTCGCGCTTTGACTTTGCCGAGATGGCAAGAAGGTCGCTCGGAAATTACTGGCGGCAGCGCACGCCGGAGGAGCAGAAGGAGTTCGTGCAGTTATTCACCGATCTTTTGGAGCGCGCCTACGTTTCAAAGATTGAAGCTTACGACGACGAAACCTTTGTTTATAGGAAAGAAAGACGGGATGGGGACTTTGCCGAGGTCAACAGCAGGATCCTCACGCGCAAGGGCGAGGAGTACTCTCTCAACTACAGGCTCCGTCTCGTCAATGGGGACTGGAAGGTCTACGACGTAGTCGTCGAAAACATCAGCCTGGTCAACAACTATCGCTCGCAGTTCAGCCGTATTCTGTCCAACTCCTCCTATGAAGAACTCATCCGTAGAATGAGGGAGAAACAGATAGGGGCCGGGGGGCAAAACTAGCGGAAGCGGATTTCTCGCATGAGCTTCCGCGCAGGCGACACGTTGCAAGTCTGAACCCAATTATTCGAAACCTCTCCAATTTAAGCTCATGTCACCGCTTCCCCGCCCGGGATGAGGCAGTCGGCCTCGCCCTTTGGCCGTTGCGCACGCCCACCAAATCCGGGTAACCAATGACCAGCGACTTTATCATGAGGGTTGAACCATGGGATCGAGCCATTTCGATCTGACCATTATCGGCGCTGGCATTATCGGACTAGCCACTGCGATGGAAATGGCGGAAAGATACCCCAGGGTGAAACTTCTTCTATTAGAGAAAGAGAATCAGATCGCCAGACACCAAACCGGGCACAACAGCGGGGTCATCCACGGGGGGATTTATTACAAGCCAGGATCTCTTAAGGCCGAAACCTGTGTGGTGGGGCGTAAAGCTCTCCTGGAACTATGTGACAAGAACGGGATCGCGTATGAGCTCTGCGGCAAAGTGATTGTCGCCACCGATAAGGAGGAGATCCCGCGACTGGAAGAGCTATTCAGGCGAGGAACGGCGAACGGAGTCCCCGGCTTGGAAATGATTGGCCCCGAACGGCTGCGGGAGATCGAACCGCATGCCCAGGGAATCCGGGCGATCCATTCGCCGGCCACGGGGATCATTGACTTCACCCAAGTAGCTCAAGCCTATGCGAGAAGAGTACGAGAGTTGGGCGGAGAGATTCTCACCTCGCGTGAGGTAAAAAATATTCTCCAACGGGAAGCCGGACTGATCATCGAGACCTCCTCTGGAGAGTTCAGCTCCAGGTATCTGCTCAATTGCGGCGGCCTGTTCTCAGACCGGATCGCCCGTATGATGGCCCAAACGGATGCCTCGATCTCGGGCCCGGAGGTTCAGATCGTTCCCTTCCGCGGCGAGTACTACAAGCTGATCCCCGAGAGAGGTTTTCTGGTTAAAGGCCTTATTTATCCCGTGCCCGATCCAAGATTCCCTTTCTTAGGAGTCCACTTTACTCGGACAATCCACGGCGAAGTGGAGGCAGGACCCAATGCGGTCCTCGCGTTTGCTCGGGAAGGCTACCGCAAAACGGACGTCAACCGCCGCGACCTTTGGGAGATCCTTTCCTACAAAGGTTTCCGTTCGCTCGCAAGAAAATATTGGAGAATGGGACTGGAAGAGAGTTATCGTTCCTTGAGTAAACAGGCATTTGCCAAGGCGCTCCAACGGCTGGTACCGGAAGTGGGAATGGTGGATCTCATGGCCGGCGGGTCGGGAGTGCGGGCGCAAGCGATCGCTGCGGACGGAGCCCTTATAGATGATTTCGTCATCAAACGGATCGGAAGCGCTATCCATGTTCTCAATGCCCCTTCGCCTGGCGCTACGGCATCATTGGCCATCGGAAAAAAAATCGTCGAGATGGCAGCTCACGCATTCAGCCTCAACTAAAAGACTCATCGACGTTGCTTTTTCGTTCTCCCTAAACTATTTTGACGGTTACAGCGGAGGTCATCCTTAATGATCATTGAATACAAAGGGCACAGACCTAAGATCTCCCCCAAGGCGTTTATCGCGCCCACAGCGGTCCTCATCGGCGACGTAACGGTGGGCGACGAGGCGAGCATCTGGTTCGGAGCCGTCCTCAGATCCGACGAAAATGAAAATCCGATCGTGATCGGTGCGCGTACCAGCGTCCAGGATAATTGTGTGATTCACTCCGGTGAAGCCCCGACGATTATCGAAGAAGATGTTACCGTGGGTCACGCAGCAGTCATGGAAGGATGCCTCATCCGCCGTGGAGCCATCATCGGAATGAACGCCACGCTCCTCGATCACAGTGAGATCGGAGAAGAGTCTCTTATAGCCGCCGGCAGCGTGGTCGTTCCCCGCACGAAGATCCCGGCTCGCGTCCTCGCCGCGGGAAGCCCGGCCCAGGTAAAAAAGGAAATCAGCGGCGAGGCGCTCCACTGGATCCAACTAGGTTCCTCCACTTACGTCAACTTGTGCCGAAACTATCTCGGAGGCGACTACAAGATCGTCGGGTAAAGTTGAGGTGGCCCATCTCTTTGTCTATGGAACCCTGACGGACAAACCTCGCCTTTATAAAATAGCCGGCAAGTCTTTCCCGACATCCCCAGCCTGCCTCAAAGACTTTAAGAAGCTTGCCTCCCGTTTCGGCTACCCTTACATTATCCCCGAGAAGGGCTCCGTAGTCGAAGGTCTTCTCATTAGAAACATCGACGAGCAATCTCTGGAACGGATTGACCGATACGAAGACGAAGGCCGACTTTATTATCGTAAGGAAATTCAAGTGGTCTCTGCCGGGGAAGAAATCAGATGCGAGACTTATGTTGGCAATCCAAAATTCCTGGATCCGCGACACTGACCGATCCCTGCAGCATCCTCTGACTATCCGGCCGCCTTCTAGGAGAGGCTTGCATGAAGCGATTCGAGAGATGGATGCGTCACGCACAGCGGCTCAAGCAGGATGTGTACGCTGTCTATCTAGCCTACAAAGACCCTAGAGTTCCGTGGTACGCAAAGTTTCTTGCTGTATGTGTCGTAGCTTATGCCCTAAGCCCCATCGATCTCATCCCTGATCCGATTCCGATCCTAGGACACTTGGATGATCTCATATTGATCCCGCTGGGCATCTGTCTACTCACGAAGATGATCCCAGACGAAGTCATGATTGAGTACCGCGAAAAAGCCAGGGCGATGGCGATCCAAAACAAACCCACGAATTGGATCGCTGCAGTCGTTATCATAACCATCTGGATATTGGTAGCAGTCTTGATAGTCCGTTATCTCCTTCGAATTTTCAGGTGCTGATGTTCCAGTACTGTCAGTCCTTCCAGACGGGTGCAGGAGACGGGCGAACTCCGGCGCGAAGAGAATCTCATTGGCGTCGATATTTCTAAGAAATGCGCCGTCTTCCTTCTGAGTCACTGTTCGGAAACGGTATCATGGATGGATAATCGAAAACATTGCAAAGGATTTTCTACCTTTGACACGACGGGCAATAAAAAGCACCACGATTGCCGAGAGATACCCTTTTGATCTTGCTTGGGCAGGCTCGACACTTTTCCCCTTCTCTGTCATAGACCCGCAAGTGCTTTTGGAACTCCCCAAAGCCATCTTCGGCATCCCGATAGTCGGAAAAGGAGGTGCCGCACCACCGAATCGCTTCGCGCAACACCTTCGGAGTCGTCTCAGCAATCCGTTCAACCTTGTTCCGTGTTAATCTCCAAGCCCTAGTCGCGGGCCTAATTCCGGCACGAAAGAGGATCTCATTGGCGTAAATATTGCCCACACCCGCCACCATCCGCTGGTCAATCAGGACATCTCTAATCCTGCGCCGTGAGCTGCTGGTAACCGAGTAGAGATATTGGCTGCTAAATCGGCGATCGAAAGGATCCAAGCCGAGATGCTTCAGTTGAGACAGCGCCTGCAACTCATCGTGCGCGACCACCAAGGATAGCCCGAAACGACGGGGATCATGGTAGCGAAGCTCGCAGCCGCTATCGAGGCCGACGATGATGTGATCATGCTTCTCCCTGGGCCTTTCTCCCTCCACATGAATCAACTTTCCTGACATCCCCAGGTGAGAAATCCAGACTCGTCCCCCTGCCAAAAAGACCAAAAGGTACTTTCCCCTTCGCCCGACGTCCAGAATGGTCCTGTCTAGAAGTTGGGAGCTAAAATCGCCGTTGATCGTGCTTCTAAGACGAGCCTCGCGGACTTCCACCTTAACCACCCTTCGCCCTGGAAGGCGCGCTCGCAGGCCCCGGCAAATAGTTTCGACTTCGGGAAGCTCCGGCATAGAGTGATTGATCCTTGTGGCTTAGCCCTCCGCTACAAACAGTCTTAAACCACGGGCCAAGCGAGTAAACTCGTCAACGCTGAGGGTTTCGCCACGACGCTGAGGATCAATGCCTTGCTGTCGAAGTAACGTTTCGGTCCCTTTCCTTCCTTTTTCAAAGAGGTCTCCCAGCGCGTTGCTCAGCGTCTTGCGCCTTCGGCCAAAGGCAGCGCGCACGACACTGCGGAGAAACGGTAGGTCCTCTGAAGGAGCCAGGGGTTCGGGATAAAGTCCGATCTTCAAGATAGTAGACCTCACTTTGGGACGAGGGAAAAAAGCCTCCGCCGAGACCGTCACTTTGTCCAAAATTTGCCCGTGAACCTGACACCAGACTGACAGGGTTCCGTAGGATTTCGTCCCCGGAGAGGCCGTCATTCGCTCCGCTACCTCCCGCTGGACCATCAAAACTAAAACCGAAAACCGGTCGCGAAATTCGAAGAGGCGAAAGAGGACAGGGGTGGAGATACTATAAGGGAGGTTGGCCACTAGCTTGACTTTACGGGCGGGGAGGAATTCCTCCAGAGGAACTTTCAGGATATCCTCGTGAAGGAGATGAAACGAGGGATGATTCTGCAGCGGGCTTCTGCGCAGCCACTCTATCAGAAAAGTATCTACTTCGATGGCCCAGACCTCGCGGGCAACCTCTACGAGCCGTCGAGTCAAAAATCCCAGACCTGGACCGATTTCAGCGATATCATCCTCTTCAGAGGGATCGATCAATCGGAGAATGGCATCAATAACGCCTTCATGAATGAGAAAATTTTGACCGAGTCTCTTCTTAGGATGGAAGGCCGAAGTACGAAGCGCTGCCCTAGCCTCCTGATAAAGAGTGACCATAAGTCGTTCATCCCTCTAACCCTTAAATGCTGCAACCTTCCACTAAAGGGTCAGATCGGCATCGGCGTTGAGGCAAAAATCGTCTCTATGTCCGTGCCTCAACCGGTGATAGCCACAGAGAGCGATCATGGCACCGTTGTCGGTACAAAGAAGGGGTGAGGGAAAGTAAACCTCCCTTCCGCCTCTTTCTGTTTCCTCCCTCATCCTTTCACGCAGACGGCTGTTGGCGGCGACACCGCCTGCCAGAACAACCCGCTCTACCTCAAGCTCTCTTGCCGCCCGTAGAGTAGGAGTCACGAGCATATCGACCACCGCCTCCTGAAAGCTAGCGGCGACATCGGCCTTTTGCGCTTCCCATCTATCCCCTTGGGCTTTGAGATAGTGCAACACGGCGGTCTTTAAACCGCTGAAGCTGAAATCGTAAGTTCCCCTTTTCAGTCGCGCGCGGGGAAAAGCAATAGCCTTGGCGTTGCCACTCTTGGCCAACTGGTCGATGACTTTTCCTCCCGGATATCCCAGGCCCATCATCTTAGCGACTTTATCGTAGGCCTCTCCCGCCGCGTCATCCTGCGTACCGCCTAGATAGAGGTAGTCGCCAAAATCGCGAACTCTATAGAGAAGCGTATGACCACCGGAGGCAAGTAAAGCGATGTAAGGGAAGGAAATCTCTCGTTCGAGGAAGATAGCCAGGAGGTGAGCCTCTAGATGATTAACGCCGACATAGGGAATGTCCCACCGAAAGGAGATCCCCTTCGCGACAGAAAGCCCGACCAAGAGAGAGCCCACCAAACCTGGGCCACGAGTGACGGCAATGCCGTCCAGCTCTCTTAAACCGATTCCTGCTTTTTGGAGAGCTCCCTCTACGATTGGTAGAATGTGGCGCACATGCTGGCGTGAAGCTAGTTCAGGAACGACGCCGCCATAGGGGCCGTGGATGGCATCCTGAGACGAAACAAGATTGGCCAGCGTCGTTCGGCCGTCGAGAAGCACCGCAGCCGCTGTATCATCACAAGAGGTTTCTACACCCAGGACCAACACGGGATTTTTTCTCCTGAAACTGCCAGCCCTAGTATGTGGGCGGCTGAGTTTCTCCCCGCGTGCGACTCAATCCTTCGGAGGCCACTCGATTGCCTGGATTGAGTCGCAAGGCTTCGGAGTATGTGGAGTCTGCTTTCTGGGAAAATCCCAGGGCTCGATAATTTTCTCCCTTCAACGCCAGGACCTCGGCCAACCAATAAGATTGGCCGCCGAAGAACGATTCCGCCACCTCGAGGAAGTTTAGCGACTCCTGATAATGGCCCAAATGATAGTGGGCCTTGGCCAAATAATAATATCCATAAGGGTTTGTCGAATCGATGGATATCGTTTTTTCCAACCTGGACAAAGCCTTGGCGTAATCTCCGGATTCCATGATCTTTCTTCCTTCTTCCGTCAGCCGCAACGACGCCGCGCGCTGAGGCGGCGTCTGGGGAGTAATCTTCGCAATCAGGGAACTATCGTCCGGAAGAGGAGCGGGCTCGCTTCCTGGGGTGGGGATTGCACGCTGTTCGTTGCTTCTTTCCTGCGGCGCAGGCCGCTTTTCCTTAAGATCCTGCTCCTTGATTTTGGGCTCCTCGGCTAAAGGTTTTGGCGGGCTCACCGGTGGCCTAGGAGGTGGCAGCGAGGTTTGAGAAGAAGATGGATTGGAAGGAACCGGACTCCTCGAAGGCAAAGGTGGACGATAAACCGGACGCGTAGCGCATGCCTGGATCAAGGCCAGCAAAAGCAGAATAACTAAAAAAGGTAATTTTTTTGAGCCCAAAGTTTCACCCATGCATGAGACGTAATGCTGTCTCTCTATTTTCCCAATAAAGGAGAGAAAATCCAAGACAAAACTTTTGCCGGTTCCCGAAGCAGTTGGCTTAGCGAAGCGGGATGGAGCGGACAATAGCCGGTCGGCTCTTCTCCCTCGATGAACGCTTCAGCCATCACCCGTGGACAATTAGGAGTTGCGAGGTAGCCGCTTAGAGGATCGATGTTGACGATTTTAATGCCCGCCGGCGGAACAAAATCAGTGACGGGAGTTCCGGCCGTGGCCCGCTTCATAAAGTCGGTCCAAATCGGAAGAGCGGCCTGGGCACCTGATAAACCGAGTTTGGTCTGGTTATCAAATCCGACCCACACAACCGCCAAAAGGTCGGGTGTATAACCTACAAACCACGCATCTTTAAGGTCATTAGTCGTTCCGGTTTTTCCCGCCGCTGCTCGATCAAATCCTTGAAGCCTCGCTCCATAACCCGTTCCTCGGTCCAAAACGCCCTTGAGCAAATAATTGATCATGAAAGCCAGCTGGGGCGATATCACTCTCCTGACCTGGATATCCCTCTTCTCTAAGGCGCGCCCGTCCTGATTCGTAACTTGTTTCACTGTAAGCGGATGAGTTCGCACCCCATTATTGGCCAGTGTCGAAAATGCCGTCGCAAGCTCCAGGGGAGTGACCTCAACACCACCCAGAACCAGAGAAGGCAATGCTGGAAGCGAAGTCTCAATCCCCAGACGATAGGCCAATTCCCGAATTTTGTTGATCCCTACCTCCCTGGCGATGCGGACCGTAGCCGAGTTCAGAGATTTTTCCAGAGCCGCACGGAACGTCACGGTGCCGAAGTATTCTTCCTTATAGTTCCGCGGCGCCCACTCTTGTCCCTCGTAACTCCAAGTGAAGGGAGAATCGTCCACGAGTGTCGCTGGCGTAATTTTTTTCCCCCCCTCTTCTGACCCGTACATCAGAGCCGCCAAATAGGTGAACGGCTTAAAGGTCGACCCCGGCTGGCGCCAGGCCTGAAACACGCGGTTGAATTGAGACTTCTGGTAATCCCTCCCTCCGACCATCGCCTTGATCTCGCCTGTCTGAGGCTTGATGACTACAACGGCGCCTTCGAGGTGGTCCTCCTCCCCTCTTTTCCGAAGATAGGGATAGGTTTCCTCCAACCGCTTCAGCCCATCGACCAACGCTTTTTCCGCCAAGCGCTGGAGTTGAAGATCCAAGCTCGTAAATATCCTTAGTCCCTCGGCGGTGAGCACTTCGTTCGAATAATTCTCTGCTAGGTCCCGTCTTAGAAAGTCGACATAAAACGGAGCGTCATTGGCCACTTTAATGAGTTCCCGGCGCTGAATGACTTCGCGCAATGCCACGTCGTACTGAGCGCGAGTGATGAGCCTCTCCTCTAACATTTTGGCCAGCACCACATTCCTCCTTCGGGTCGCCAGCTCCACACTGCGATAAGGAGAGTAGCGGCCAGGGGCTCTTATCAGCCCGGCCAGAAGCGCCATCTCGCCGGTCGTCAGCTCTCGAGGCTCCTTGGAAAAATAAAACTGCGAGGCTTCCCAGACGCCGAAGATCCCCTGCGCCCCCCTTTGTCCGAGGTAAATCTCATTTAAGTAATTCTCGAGGATTTCATCCTTCGAGTATTTTCGCTCAGCAATGAGCGCCATCAGAGCCTCTTTAATCTTACGCTGCAGCGTCCGCTGATCAGTTAGAAAAAAATTTTTCATCAGCTGCTGCGTCAAGGTGCTCCCACCTTGAACAACTCCGCCGCTACGTAAATTGACCCAGAAGGCGCGAACAATCGCCAAGGGATCAATCCCCCGGTGACGATAGAACCTCTCGTCTTCGACGGATAGAATCGCTTTGACTAACGAGGGAGGAACATCCGACAACTTGACCAGTCTTCTCTCTTGCCAGATACGGTCGTAAAGCCCGGTGATGAGTTCTGGCTCTAGTTCGAGGGAAAAAAGCTCCTCCCCGCTGTTTAGATTCGCCATCCGAACGATCGTACCGCCTTGTGATGTGATCCGGACTGGAAAGCCCTTAAACTCTTCAAGGGGGTAGGCAAAATCGTGCAGATAGATTTCCAGCAGACCCTCTCGCTTGAGGAAGCGGTATTCTCCCCGCGCCGTAATCGCATTCTGGACCTCGCGATATCCCAGACGACGAAGCTTCTCGCCCAACTCCTCCATCCGGAGATTTATCCCGACATAGAGCAGATAGGTGTCCGAATAAATTTTCGATGGGAACTGCCATTTTTTCCCTTCAAATTTTGTTGTGACGATATCGTCAAGACTTCTTACATACCACGCACCGAAGATGATACCGCTAGCGAGGAGGAGAAATAAAAAAAGTAAGGCAAATTTGAGAGTCTTATAGCGGGACTTCTTCAAGCCAAAAACTTCCCCACTTAAATTAACACCGAGCTATGGCTCTGTCAAAAAGAGAAAAAAGAGGGCCAGATCGAACTACCTGGCCCTCGGTGAATTCATGTCAAAATCTGAGATGTCTAACGGCGAGGCTTAAGCGCAAGGAAGAGCGTACTCTCTCCGCGGCGGACCAGAAACAGGACTCCTTTGCCTTTTTTGGTATCTCCCA
>Ga0134088_10000883_pt1 | contig 11155 bp, 8 predicted proteins | sample 15_taG_3_FD_94461 | JGI IMG/M metagenome (GOLD analysis project Ga0134088, IMG submission 94461) | Grasslands soil microbial communities from the Angelo Coastal Reserve, California, USA - 15_D_Rain_20cm_5_09182015 | ecosystem: Environmental > Terrestrial > Soil > Grasslands ...
ATTCGGCGGCTTTGTTAACGACGACTGGAAAGTCACTCCGCGCCTGACGTTGACGCTCGGTCTGCGCTACGACCTCTACTCACGGCATACGGACAAGTATGGACACGTCACCGAGTTCATCATTCCGTCCGGATCGAACTTGACCGAGCGGCTGAGGGCGATCAACTGCTTCGAAGACATCTCAGGCGCCGTGGGATTCGACGGCCAGCCGTGCAACGGCGGCTTCCGCGCCAAAGGCGCGGGTACCCAGCTCGCAACGGGTGATCACAACAATTTCGGCCCGCGCATCGGTTTTGCCTGGGACATCCGGGGCGACGGCAAGACAGCTCTTCGGGGCGGGTTTGGAGTGTCCTATCAGGGTGAGGTATATAACCCGTTATCGAACTCTCGCTGGAATGCCCCCTTCTATTCCTTCGACGGGGCCAATTGCGGAGACGGGACTAACTTCGTCGGGCCGCAATACGCCGACTCTTGCGTGTTTGGCCCGGTGAGTGGCGGCACGCCCACGTACACGGGCTCGCCGTCCAACGCCGGCGGGGGGCCCGCCGGGGCGAGCTTCGATGCTTTCTCGGGCAACATTCAGGGATGGAATCCCTACAATTCGAACGGGGCGATCTTGACGGGGATTGTGTTCCCGAATTTCCGCGACCCGTACGTATACGGATCGCACCTCAGCTTGGAGCACGAGTTCAAGGGGGGAATAGTCCTAAAGACTTCCTGGGTTGGGACCTTTGGCCACAAGCTGTATCGCGCCGAGGATATTAACCGCCACTTCGCGGGGCGCGACTTAAACGATGCTTCGAATAACGGTTCGGCCTGCTCCTCAGCGCGCCTCAAACGCGTCAATTGCCTGTTCGGCCGCCTGCGGGTCTGGGAGAACTCCGTTAACTCGAACTACAACGCGCTCCAGGTCGTCGTCGAGAAGCGCATGGGCCACGGGGTGGAGTTCCATAGCAACTACGTCTGGTCGCATTCTCTGGACACGCGTTCCACCTGGCATAGCGGCGCCACGACCTCCAACGGCGCAGCGGAGGGGTTTTCAATGGACCAGGCTCGTCCCGGGATTGATTACGGACATTCCATTTTCGACGTGCGGCACCGTGCGGGCGGCAGCGTTGTCTGGCAGTTACCTTGGCAGAAGGACCAGCGCGGCGTCGCGGGGCACGTGCTGGGCGGCTGGCAGATCAACGCTATTGTCAGCTTCCGCGGCGGCTTCCCGTGGACACCCTATTGCAGTCCTTCCAGCTCTCCGGGGGGCGCCGCCGTCTGCGACTTTAACGGTGACGCGGTGCGCAACGACCGGCCCAATCAGCCGTCGTTCGGCAACTCTTACTCGAATGACCGGACGGTGTTCGAGGCCGACCACCCGACGAACCTGAGCCCGACGTCTTTCTACAACCCAAGTCAGGTGGGCGGAGTCTGCACGCCGTCTCCGGTGCCGGGCTGCACCAACTACACCGGCCGCTACGAAGGTAGCCTGGGCCGGAACACCTTCCGTGGGCCGAACTTCCAGGAAATTGATTTCTCGGTGTTCAAGAACATCAAGGCGGGCGAGCGGGCCAACCTCCAGTTCCGCGCCGAGGCGTTTAACCTCTTCAACAGGACCAACCTGCAGATGCCCAGCGCAACGTTTGGCTTCAGCACGTCGCTGTTCGGCTTGACCACTCAGGCGTACGCGGCTCGGCAGATTCAGTTCGCGCTGAGGTTGTCCTTCTAAGCCCGATCCGAAGAAAAACCATTCCAGCGAGGCCGGAAGTGATCCCGGCCTCTTTTTGTTGTGTTTCGGGCGGCCTCTAGCCGATTGCGGTAGCGGGTCGCAGTCCCCTCTACTTCGACGCCGGTGGGAATTGTGGGGCGTATTGGCGACACAGTTCGGTGCTGAGTTCGCAGACCTTTTTATAGTAGTCTTCGGCCTTTGCAGGACGGCCGGCCTGGCGGTACTCCAGCGCAAGGTTCAAGTAAGCGGCTGCGTAGCGAGGGTTAAGCGTCACAGCATTCTCGTAGGCTTTGACGGCCTCGCGACGATTCCCTGAGTGGGCTTCGGCGATGCCAAGATAGTTGTAAGCAATCGCACCCTGGTAGCCCAGGTTGATCCCCCACCGGAGCTCGGCCAATCCCTCACGATATTTTCCCAATTTCACCAGAATGATTCCGTAAACGGCGCGCGCCTCGGAATAGTCCGGATGGGCCTCGACCACCCTGGCAAGCTCTGATTCCGCTTTCGTAGGATGTTCTTCGCGCCAGTAGACCTTGGCGAGCGCCAGGCGAGCCGGGAAATTATTGGGGTTCAACCTCAGAGCGAGTTCGAGTGCCTCGGCGGCCTGCGCATCGCGCCCGAGCAGGAAATAAGCGCGGCCGAGGCCAAGTGCAGATTGGTCAAAGGTGGGATTGAGGTTGAGGGCTTTGCGGAACTGTTCGACGGCGGGTTCGGGCTGACCCCAGGCTAAGTAATTTTCCCCCCGCGAGAAATAGAGGACGTAAAGATCAGTTTCCTCTCCTTCCAGGCGGTTGAGCAGACCGTCGGCCTCGGCGAAACGTCCGGAACGTGTCAAATCGCTCGCGTGGAGAATTTGATTGAATGTGGCGATTTTGTCCTTAGGGTCTGCCCGTCCGGCCTTGGGGTCGTCGGATGAGCCTGTCCCGAAAGCCACATAACCCAATGACCTGAGTTTTTCCACCGTTTCGGGGTCGAGCGGGACCGCCGACCCCGCCGCGCTGTTGCCAAATCTCCTCTCGAATTCCCCGAGCCTTTCCCGCAAGCTCGCGGCAGCGGCGGAGTTCTCGGAAATGAGATTCACACGCTCGCCGGGATCGCGCTCGAGGTCATAGAGTTCCGCTTTCGGCGCATCCACGAATTTAACGCGCGGTGTAATGATCGTCCGAAGCTCGTGCCAGCCGAAGGAGTTTCTTGGATAGTACGACTCCCCGTAAACGGCGTAATCGCTTCCCGAGGCCACTCCCGCAGTGACGCCGAGAAGCGAATGCCCCTGAAAGGCTGTAGTTTCCGGAGGAGGGATCCTGCAGACCTGGGCGATTGTTGGTGCAATGTCCACAGTCCCCACAGGCTGGGAAATGAAGCGGGGCCCGGTGAGCTTGCCTGGGAGTTTCAAGATCAGGGGAACGCGCAGTGTGGCGTTGTAGACGAAAAATCCGTGCTCACGTTCCCCGTGTTCGCCGAGTGATTCGCCATGATCGCTGAGAAGGGCGATGAAAGTGTTTTCATAAAGGCCGAGCTCCCGCAAACGCTCGACCACCCTCCCCACCTGGAAATCGTCGAAGGCGATTTCCCCGTCGTACGGTCGGGCCGAGTATCTTGTGCGGAAAGGCTCCGGCGGGCGATAAGGGCTGTGAGGGTCATACAGGTGGAGCCAGGTGAAAAACGGCTTCGATTCCCGTTTCTTCAGCCAGTTGAGGAAACGGTCCACAGTGCGGTCCCCGCGCCGTTCGAGCAGGGAAAGATTCTTCGCCTGTGGGGCGTCAAAGTCCACGCTGTCGTCATACACTTCGAAGCCCCGATTCAGTCCCCACATCGAATTAAGGACAAACGAGCTTACGAAGGCTGCGGTGTGGTAGCTGTTTCGACGAAGGATTTCAGCGAGCGTGGGGACATTCGCCGCGAGGCCGGGAGACGTGAAGTCGCGAACGCCATTCAGCATCGGGTAAGTCCCTGTTAAGATGGCGGCGTGCGAAGGGAGCGTGATGGGCACCTGCGCGTAGGCGTTCTCGAAGCGCACGCCCTCGGAGGCCAGGCGATCGATGGTCGGAGTTTTGATTCGCGCATATCCGTAGCAGCCGAGATGGTCGGCCCGAAGCGTGTCGATGGTGATGAGAAGGACCGAGGGCGGAGGCGACGGGCCGGGGCGTCCCGGCCTTGAGCGCGCCGGAAGAGACGAGCACGGAATCACGACTGCGGCGGCGAAGGCGACCACCACCAGGCCGGGACGCGCATTTTGCATCTTCCTAGTTTGTTCGATGATCCCTGATGTTGGCCAGCAATTTCTTGATGGCCGGCGCCTGCGGGTCCGAGGGACTGGCTCGAAGATAGGCTTCGAGTTCGGTGCTTGCGGCGCTCAAGTCGTGCTTCCGGAGGTATAGGTTGGCGAGCTGTAGCCGGACCCGAGGAAGGCCGGTTGCGTCGAGGGAGCAGGCGGTCTTCAGGTTGCGCTCCGCGTTGTCGAGGTCGTCCAATTTCAAGTATGCGGAACCGAGAAAAAAGTAGCCAAGCGCGGACCTGGGCGAACGCTTCAGCCCTTCTTCCAGCCGGGAGACGGCTTCGCGGTATCGGCCCTGTTCGTAGAGCAGGTGGCCGGCGTTGATGTAAGCCTCTCCGTCAGCGGGATTCATCTTGATCGCCTTCAAGAACAAGGCTTCGGCCTTGGCAGGCTCCTTTTGTCTCAGAAAAATTGCTCCCAGGTTATTGAGCGCGGGGTAAAAGTCGGGGGCGATTTCGAGCGCCCGTTGGTAGCGGGTCGCAGCGGCCTGCAGCTTCCCTTCTCTGACCAGCTTGTTGCCTGTCTCGAATTCGCGGAGCGCTTTAGGATCGAGGGGAAGTGTCGGGCCCTTGGCGTTGAGCTGGAACGAGCGCGCGCTGCCTGAAATGACCTGGGCGGGCGCGTCGGCTCGATCGGTAGCCGGCTCCAAAGACAAGTTCACCTGAGCCCTCGGGTTTAACTGCATGTCGAGCACGACGGCTTGCCGCGCGGGCCGGTAGCCCTGGATTTGGACAACCACCCAATACGTTCCGCTGGGAAGGGCTCGAAATGAAAAGCTCCCGCTTGAGTCCGTGTACTCTTCGCCGGCGGGCAAATCGCCTTCGGCAAAAAGATACACGAGTATGCGTTCGAGCCCGCCGCGAACACCCGTGACGCGGCCGGAGACAGCGCCCGACGGTCCCTGTGCCTGGAGCGCGACCAGCGAGGCGCAGAAAACAATCAGCAGGCTTCCCAGGAAGCTCGAAGCGAATGTGTATCCATGCCGGTGTCCGGAAGTCTTGAATATTATCACGCGGCCTCCTGCGTCAGTTTCGCAGGCCCGGCGGGCCGACCTTGCGGACTCGCCTCGCAGGGCTGAGGGCAATCTTAACCCCATTCTGAGATCAGGAACAACTGAGCGGAGGAGGTCGATAGCGGGATACGACACGGGCTAGCGCGGACGGGCCAAGTTGAATTCTCTCTGCCCTTCGGCCGCGCGCCCGAGCGCCTGATAGGCCCGGCCCAGGTGGTGATGAGCCCTGCGCATTCCGGGAGCGATCGCCACAGCGCGTTCCAGTTCGCGTACGGCGTCGTCGGTGCGGTTCAGGTAGAGGTAGAGCTCTCCGAGGGCTTCGTGGGCCTCGGCATAGTCGGGGAAGATCTGCACAGCGTGCTGGAAGGATTGAATGGCCTCCTCGACGCGTTTTTGACGGGTGTAAATGGCACCGAGGTTGTACGCCGCGGCGAAGTTCGTGGGATCCATTTGGAGCACGGCCACGAAGGATGTCTGCGCGCCCGTCAAGTCGCCGGTTTCCAGTTGGGTCACGCCCAGATAATATGCCGCCAAAGAGAACTTGGGGTCGAGTCGAAGCGCGGACCCAAAATGCTCGATGGCGTGGCGAGAATCCTTCATCCGGGAGTAGTCAAGCGCCATCAGGTAGTGGATGCTCAGGGAGTTGGCCTCAACCTTTTCCGCCTCGCGCAACTTGTGCAACGACTCCTCGTAGCGGCCGTGCTGGCCGTCGGCCATCGCTTGGGCGACCAGTTCGTAAACTTGTATGCGGTCTTTGGGGTCGGGGAGGGGCTTGCCGCCGGCCTCCGCAAAGGTGCTCGCGGAGACAGCGACGTAACCGAGCGACCGGAGACGCTCCAGCAGCACGGGGTCCGTCAGTTCCTTTTCAGCCGCGCTGCCGCCCGACGGCGTAAAGCGGCGAACCAGGGTAAAGAGCCGGTCGCGCATCTCGCGGGCGAGTGTCTGCCGAGTGGAGTACAAATTCTTCAGCTCCCTGGGATCGGTTCGAGTGTCGTAGACTTCCGGGCGGGGCGCGTCGATATACTTCAGTCCTCGCGAACGGAGGCCGCGCAATTGATTCCAGCGGAAATGCAGGAGCGGCAGGTAGCTTTCGGCATACAAGTTCGATGAGCCTCCCGCCGGGCGGCCGAGGAGGGGAGCGAGCACGCTGCGCCCTTGCACGCTCGCCGGGATGGGAACCGCCACCGCCTGCAACACCGTCGGCATGACGTCCACCAGTGAGACTTCGTCTTCAACCACCCGCGGAGCGGCGCCCGGAATTCGTACGATCAGAGGGACGTGGAGCGTCGAGTCGTAAATGAAGAAGCCGTGGGTCCTTTCTCCATGTTCCCCCAGCCCTTCGCCGTGGTCGCCGGCCAGGACGATCACGGAACGGTCGTACAGACTGATCTCCTTCAGGAAGGCCAGCAATTGCCCCACTTGGGCGTCGTCGAAGGCGATCTCACCGTCATAAGGACGGCTGCTGTAACGGCTTGCATAAGGTTCCGGCGGCGTGTACGGGTCATGGGGGTCGTAGAGGTGAACCCAGAGGAAAATCGGTTGGCGTCGGTTGAGTTTGAGCCAGCTCAGCGCTTCGGTCATCACCTGATCGCCGCGGCGCTCCATCTGGTCGAGGTGCGCCTCGTCCAGACGGCTGAACTCGAAATGGTCGAAGTAGGTGTCAAACCCCTGGTTCAGGCCGAAGCGCGAATCGAGCACGGCCGACCCGATGAACGCTGCCGTCGCATAACCGTTTTCGCGGAGCACCCGCGCCAGGGTAACGGCTCCCGCCGGCAGCTTGTTGCCGCTGAAATCGTGCATCCCCGTCGCCATGGGAAAGGAGCCCGTGAAGAGCGCCGCATGGGCGGGCAGAGTCACGGGCACCGGGGTGTACGCGCGAGCGAACCGCGCGCCAGTGCGCGCGAGGAAATCGATATTCGGCGTCTCGATCTGCCGGTAGCCGTAGCAGGCCAGATGGTCGGCGCGCAGCGTGTCGATGGTGATGAAGATGACGTTGGGGTTTGGGCCTTGTGCCGCTCCGGGTGTTGCTGTGCCCACCATTAGTCCTGCACACAGGAGCGCGACCCAGCGATGGAAATAAGAGCAGGGTCGGGGTTGGTCCCTTACCTGACTTAAAAAGCTTCTTTTCGCGGGACGCGCGGAAACCTTCGGGTGGGAGAATCTGGCACGCTTGCGGGAAGTCGCAGCCACAGCGGCGCGCCGAGTGCCGTGAGCGAGAGCTTTATTCGAGCGGCAAATCATCGGCCTGCCTTGGCATCTTCGACGACCTCCCGGACTCGCTCAAGTATGATGGAAGCCATGAGTGGGTGGCCTTCGAGCGACTGTGCCACTTCGATCGCCATGTTGGGGTATTTCCTCTTTTCGGCTGCAATCAATCTGGGCAAGTCGCGCCGCAGGTGGACCCCCTCCGTCAGGAAATAAGGGATCACCACCATGCGGCGGCGGCCCGCCTCCACCGCTTGAGCGACTGCGGCGCTCAGGCTGGGCTCGGCCAGCTCGAGGAACGCTGCGCGGACGTAGGAGTAGGGGCCAACGTCCTCGACTTGACGGGCCAGTTCGCGGACTCCACGGTTGGCCTCCTCCACCCTGCTCCCGTGGGCGAACAGAACGATTCCGGTGTTTTCATCTCTGGCAGTCATCTAAGAGTTTTTCCACTGCACCACTATTTTACAGCGCAATCCTCGACTCCTGTAAGCCTATGCGGACGGGGTCACTCGATGCCGCGCGAGGCGACGTCATCCTGAGCGAAGGAAAAGTAAGGAATACACGCCCCGGGAAAACTCGACAGCGTTCGATTTGCAATCCTTACAGGCTACTCGACTCCGCGATGAGGACGGCCTAGTCGGACTCGGCTTTTTCCCCTGAGGGCAGGAAGAGGCTGGCTGCACCGAAGACCCCTACGTTTTTCTTAAGCTTTGCGGGGAGCAGGGGAGTATTCGCCGCAAACCGGCGGTTGATGGTGTAGCGGGGGATCGTCTCCCTGATTTTGTCGAAGAGCGGCTTGCCAATTTGCGCCACGCCACCGCCGATCACAATGACCTCCGGATCGAGCAGCGTGATCATCCCGGCCAGCCACACTCCCAGGAAGAACCCTGTATCATCAATAATCGTTTTCGCCACCGTGTCACCCGCGCGCGCAGCGGCTTGGATCATTTTCGGTGTGAGACGACTCAGGTTGCCGAAGGTGAATTCCCGCAAAAGGCTCGGTGTGGTGTGCTCCTGTTCGAGCCTGACGCGCGCGCGCCGCACCATCGCGGGGCCCGCGGCCAACGCTTCGACGCATCCCAGCGACCCGCAGCCGCACCGGTAAGGGCTCTTATAGTCGATCGAGACGTGTCCGCCCTCACCCGCCACGCCGTTCTTCCCGTGGTAAATTTTTCGGTCGATGATAATCCCCGTCCCAATCCCCGTGCTCACCGTCACATAGAAAACATGGCGATATCCGACGGCCGCGCCGAAGAGCGCCTCCGCGAGCCCGGCGGCGTTGGCGTCATTCTCCACCTTGGCCGGCAGGCCAAAGTGCTTTTCGATCATTCTCGCCAACCGAATGTTCTTCCAACCCGGGAGGTTGGGGGCCTCGATGATGAGTCCTTTCTGCGGACTGAGCGGGCCGGGCGCGCAGATTCCGATGCCCGCAACCTTTTCTTTCCCTCCCGCCCGGCTGACCATGTGGTCGATGAGGTTGAGGATTTGCCGGAAGCTTGCTTTGAATCCTCTGTCTGCCCGGGTCGGAACGATGCGAGAATGGAGCAGGCGCGCTTTCGGACTCAAGAGCCCGCCGGCAACTTTCGTCCCTCCGACGTCGACTCCCACAATGAACTGGCCCATACTTCGCTGTCTCCACGCGCTGTTTTCGGTGTGGCGCCTCTCCTGGGAAGGCGGACAGTATAGCTCACCGACTTCGGTCTGCGAAACGCTTTAGGCCAAAACGTGCGGCCACGAGGTTCAGGGCAGCGCGACGACGCTTGCCGCGGTTCTCAACCTCGGATCCCCCGATGGGAGTTAATCACGTGGCGCCCGCTTGACGGCGCTGAGCGCGCCGCTTGACGCACTCTCTGTGGTTTTCTAAGATGGCCATTAGCATTGACCGGCCACTGGGGGCCTATGTCGCGACTCCGCTCGTCCCGCGCCAGCCGGCAAGCCGACACATCCGCAGGGCGAGTGCAAATTCCCGATAAGCTTTACTTCCGCATCGGCGAGGTCAGCGAGCTGACCGAGACCAAATCCTACGTCTTGCGCTACTGGGAAACGGAGTTCCCCAGTCTGCGGCCCGTGAAAAGCCACTCGGGTCACCGTCGTTACCGGCGGCAGGATGTGGAGCTCGTGCTCGAGATCCGCCGCCTCCTCTACCAGAAGGGGTTCACAATCGAGGGCGCCCGCAAGCAACTTTCGAATCATGCCAGGGAGGACCGCGAGGGTAAGTCCGCCCCGGACAGCTCGCAACTCAAAGCGATCAGGCGCGAACTTCAGTCTGTCTTGACAATACTTTCGCGGAAGTGATAGCGTCAAATGGTTAGGCTTTGGTGGCCAAACTCAGCAGAGGTATCGCGCGTCTAAAGACCTTCCCGGGACGTAGCGCAGCCTGGTAGCGCACTTGCTTGGGGTGCAAGTGGTCGCCGGTTCAAATCCGGCCGTCCCGACCATAAATCAGTTCTCGGGTGCTGGTCGCAGGTTGCGGATGGGGTCTGGCCCGGTCTTGGCTTCCGCCTGTCACTCAACACCTCACCGTTTGACATTTCGGGGCGTGGCGTAGCCTGGTAGCGCGCTTGGTTCGGGACCAAGAGGTCGGAGGTTCGAATCCTCTCGCCCCGATCGTTCTTTCCAAAGGACTTAAGATCGGGAAGCCATCTCACAAGAAGTACAAACTGGTACAAGTTAGGCCCGCCACAACGCGTCTACCACCCTAGCGGCCGCTGCCCGTTTGGCGGGACTGACGGCGTGAGTGTAGATGTTCATTGTGGTTCGGATGTCGGCATGGCGCAACAGTTCCTTCTGTACGGCTAGGGTTGTCCCAAAATCGTGGAGAAGCGTCGCGTAGCTATGGCGAAACGTGTGCCAGCCGATGCTGCCGATTCCGGCCTTCGCCGCCGCGGGCTTCAGGTGGTCCGTAAGTATGCCGTCCGGCCACGGTGATTTTCCGCATGGTCCCGCGAAGACGAAATCCGAATCAGTGGAGTGAAGCGCTTGTGCTTTACGATTCAGGAGCGCCTCCGCAAGGTCAGGATCAAGAGGCAGGGAGCCCTCGGACGCTTCCGTTTTCGTGAGGCAGATCTCGCCCTCGGACCAACTCCTCTGAATCTTGACGGTAAGGTTCTCAAAATCAATGTCGCCCCACTGCAAGCCCAGCAGTTCGGAAACCCGCAGACCTAGACAAGCAACGGTTATGACCATCGTCCTGTATGGTTCAGCGAGATTTCCAAGAAGAGCCTTAAATTCTTCCGCCGTCAGAGCCCTTGGCGGCGGAATATGATATGGGAAGGTGGACCCGGCCGGTTCGGTTATAGGCGCATTTCAGTAGTTCCTCAGCTTCCTCGAATTTGGCTTCGTGAGCGGCGGCGGTGATCTCCGCCGTGACCTTTTCCCTGGTAAGCCTCCCCTGGGTGGCGATCGCGAAGAGAAGCTGAACGGTAATATCCTGGCTGGCAGCTATCTCGGCCAGCAGAGCCTTGGCGAAAGGTGTGACGAAACCCCAGGCGAGTTCCGTCAGCCGCTCGCTGCACCATTCCCCGAGCGTCTTTTCCTCGTTCATGGAGAATTGCCGAAGGCGGTTGAAAACGTCCTCATGAACGCGCACCCCGATGCGCTTGGTGCGATTGGTAGTTTTTTCCATCACACTCAGCATTGCCTGTAACCTCCTGACCAGTATGGGCTGTAGCCTCCGCGGCTAGAGCTGCAGCAGCCGCTACCGAGCGGTAGCAGACATTGCCGAACGCTTGTTAACTTCTTTCTCTGCAAGGCGGTGGCGTTTGCTGCCCGAAGGGCAGCAACGGCTACCCTATTAGGGGTGGCGTGTCCAGGGGCGGCGAAGCCGACCCGCCCATCAGCCGCTGCGCAGCAGCGTGAACGCCAACGCCGGAAGCGAAAAAGGATGTGGTACGGCGGCGACAAACATCGCGAGCAGGTTGGTTGCAAAGGCACGATGAACGGCATG
>Ga0134088_10000890_pt1 | contig 11108 bp, 10 predicted proteins | sample 15_taG_3_FD_94461 | JGI IMG/M metagenome (GOLD analysis project Ga0134088, IMG submission 94461) | Grasslands soil microbial communities from the Angelo Coastal Reserve, California, USA - 15_D_Rain_20cm_5_09182015 | ecosystem: Environmental > Terrestrial > Soil > Grasslands ...
AAGATGGGCCGTAGCGTGCAGATAAATCGCCTGTTCGACGGTAAAGGAAGCGGCACAGATGCCCAAGAGAACGCGGCCGATCCGATTGAGCGTTGCCGGTGACCATACCAATGACAAGCGTGCATAGACGATCGCCACTCCGGTCAGAAGAGAGAACTGCTCGAAGAAGTTGCCCCAGCTATTGTAGATCTGCGGTGCGGCGACGATTCCTGGCACGCACAGTAAGACGAAGACAAGACAAGCCGCGCCAAGGACAGCTGCGCCCGCTTTCGCGGTCCGACGGAACTGAATCGCGGCGCCGCCGAAGATCAGCGCAGTGGATGCGAAGTAAACGAGGTAACGAAGTTGATGAGAGTCGTGCCAGGCCAGCGTGATGACGCCAAAAGCCAAAGCCGCCACTCCAAACACTTACGGCCGGGGTTCGAACTAGGCGTTAATACGGTCATTGTTTTCAATCCTGATTACGCAGGTGTGTCACGATGCGGGAGAGCCGATTCGCCGGCGTTCCTTTGAGCAATCGGGGAATCTTAAAGGATGCGCCGAGGTTTATACAACGGGCTTTCTGCAACCGGATGGATCAACGGTGTAGTGCCTGCTGGAGTGTGAAGGTCTTGAGGAAGTATGGAGAAGCGGAGGGTGCCCCAGATTTTTATCATGCTTGGAAGTACAGGCACCCTAATAAACGCTTACCAGGCACTGGCCCAGTGGGCCCAACGAAACTGCTGGGCGATGTAGCGCTAGGGTCTAGTCGAATTCGCTGGTGGCTTCATGTATTCGGGATGCTCGCGCTCAATCTCGGCCCCGATCTGAGCCCCAAGTTTTGCGCCTATTTTGCCACAGTCACCGATCGCGTCCGCCATGAGCTCAGGCATAACCGCGGTCAGTCTCTCCTTCAGCGCCGGTGACGGAACTGCGGTCTTCGAAGTTTCTTTCCGCAAGACAATCAATTCATTATCTCTGCATTCGTAAAATATTTCTCGTACGCGCGGACGTAAACATCGAGATAGTCGTTTATGTTTGTCCGTTCGAGAAATCGTCTTTTCCATTCTTTCCCGAACTCAGGAGCGCATCCCTGACATTTGTCCATCATTGCCTTTTGCGCTTCATTAACCATTTTTTCGAGATTATCTTGGAGGTGTTGTTTCGCGCCGCTGACTTCGACCAGCCTAACTGCGTCTGCATGGAGCTTGGGATCGACCTTCTTAGCGAGTGTTGTCTCGCTCTCCGAGGGCTTGTCAACTGGAGATTGTGCATTGGCGGAGAGAGCCAAGACCAAGACAGTAAACACAAGCAAAGACAAGGAGCTCTCGCTCACTGTGCAGGGCCCAGAAACTGATGCCGGACTGATTGTCAGTGCGCGGGCCACCGCCAAAGAGGTGGGCCTGCCCATTTACCCGGGATCGATACCGCACAAGGATCAGGATAAGGACAACGATAGTCCAGCTGCGAAGCTGGGGCTGTGGGGCACCTCGTTTGGGTTCAAGCTCGTTGTGCTGAAAATGGAGTCGAAGGACGCGCCTAGGAAAGTCGCCGACTATTATCAGAGAGCCCTGGCCAAGTACGGGACGGTTCTCGATTGCACTAATGCCGCCCGGCCTCAGCAGGCAAAGGACAAGAACTCCGAAAAGCTTACATGTGGCGACGACAAGCCGGAAACGGGAGGGATGCTCTTCAAAGCCGGCACAAAGGATAAGGAGCACATCGTTGGAGTTCAGCCAAACGGGACCGGCGCGGTGTTTCAGCTGCTATACATCAAGGCGCGTGGAGAAAAGAACAATCCTGCCTGAATGCATGGTCGATCTCACGCCAAACCAGGGGCGCCCACTTAGACGTCTAACGCAAAAATCAGACTTGTCAACCCGACTCACTCGGAGTTGCTGGAATTGGAGTCCGGGTGAGGTGAAGGAGAAGGCGCCTGTTGTTGCGCCGGTTGGGCCGGACGGGGAGCGGGCTGAGGAGCCCAATAGAAATTTCGAAGAGCCATACCCTGAGGCGTTCGCAATTGGCCTACGCGCCAGATGCGGATGCCAGCTCTCCTGACTGCTTCGGCGGAGCCAGCGCGAGCAGGGCTGCGCCGATAACAACGAGTACGGCCGAGCCGATCCAAAACCCTACCCGTTCGCTCGGCATGTGGAATCCCAGGATGGTCATTACAACGGCGTGAGCGAAACTCGACCATGCCGTAAAGGCGATTAGGCTACGATGTGCCGACGGCTTACGCGTGGTCACCAGCAAAAAAACCCCTAGCGTGAAATACAGGCTCATCATCATCGTGTCGCCCGTATCATCCGACGGACTTGGATGCCATAAAGACATCGCCATCGGATAAATCGCTGCCACAAAAAGCAATCCCACCAATACCAACAAAACCTTCAGCGCCCGTTCTCGGTTCATGGTGGCCTCCTGCTGAATCACCCTAATGCATAGAAAGCCGGACACACAAAGTCTATTCTCACGAGCCGTTCCAGTCAGCGCGGGCGCGTGGTAAGGCCGGCCTGTTTCCAGAGCTTCTCCCAGTGCCAGACGCCGGGAGTCTTGTGAAGGACGCGGTAGCCGACCTGGTGGGCCAGCATCAAAATCTGACCGCGATGATGCGCCTCGTGCGAGAACATGTAAGCGAACATGGCGCCGCCAGCGGGCCACGTTTGCGTCCAACTGCCGCGGGAGAACTTCGTGACGCGGCGATTGGGAGCGGCCGAGAGCGCATCCGTCAACATCAGCAGGCACTGCGCGGCGCTTTTCTTGTGCGCGGCAGCAGCCTGCTTCATGGTGCAGCGGTCGGGATCGAGTGGCGGCGGACACTTCAGGTGCGGCGCGGAATTCTTCAGCCACACAAGCCGGCTGTTGTGCAGATGCGCGAAGATGGCCGCGATTGTCCGGCCACTGCCTTTTTGACCCAGCGGCTGGGCGCGCCACGCGCGAGGGTCAAGATTCGAGAGGATGAGCTGGTTCATTGCGTCGTTGCTCGCGTAAGTTTCGAGCAGCGTGTCGCGAACCTCGGCAAGCGCCGCATGGGACTGGAGTGCCATGGAAGCTCGGGCGGTTTATTATAACGAGCCTTGCCGAAATGGGGCGCAATTTATATCCAGTGGGGGCCCACCGGCAAGAGTTCGGCCTGTTTCCAGGAACCTAGGCCACACGGCGTTTGGATTTGCGGCGGCGTAGGAAACGTTTGCGTTTGTTCAGACCCTTCCCCTTCGTAAAGTGGAGCATGGCGTGGCGCAGGAGCCAATTTGCTTTGGTTTGATAACCGCGGCCATCGGATTTGAGCCAGGCGATGACATCGGAATCGAGACGCATGGTCACGGGCTTTTTTGCAGGGTGGTAGAGCTTGCCGATTTCGGCTCCGCTCCAATCGACAACCGGGGGAGCATCCGAGAAGTCAATGTCGTCGTCTCTTTTTGCGGCGATGGCTCGGATGTCCCGCTTCTGTTCCTTTGTGAGCTTCCTCATAGGCTCTCCTTTCTTGAGATTCGGCAGCGCGGGCTGAGATGATGCGAATGACTTCCTCGTTGTGCTTCTCATAGAAGGTATGGACAACCAAAAGGATCGAACCCGATTCGATGGCGCCAACCGTTATCCAGCGCTCCTCGTAGTCGGAGCTGTAGTCGCGTTGGGTCATAGCGTAAGGATCGTCGAAGACCAGAACGGCAGTCTCAAAGCGAACATCGTGCTTGCGAAGGTTTTGGCGGTTCTTGTTCGTCCCATGTAAATCGCATAGCAACGCGAGATCTACAGCATAGTTATTGGGAAGAGTGGTGTCAATATATTTGTACGTACATCAGCGAACTCCGCCTCTCACAAAACCGAGGGCGAGACACGTGCTTCAAACGTGAAGCGCAAGAGGAGAGAGGAATGACGGTGAGGTGGCGTGGTCAGGAAGGGGGGCCCAGCTTGTTGACACGTAAGGAGACTGCTTGGGACTGCTTGGACTAAGGCCGGGCCGCCTCCGCTCCAGGACAAATGGATGTGGGGTACTTAGGGTGGGGCCCTGGACTCGGAGGCGGACCCGCTGTCCCGAATGTGGATGCATCCTGTATCAAGGCTAGAGACGGGGGAATATAGTGTTTACCTTGATTGTGTGTCAGGTGTTTACCCTAGTACGTGCTGCCGCCCCTCCATTGGAAGTGGCTGGAACGTCATAGAACCAAGTGCGGGGCAACGATGCCAATCAATTCCCGAGACGTAATGATCTTTGTTTTTTTCCAGAACTTTGGGAAATGATGCTGGCTGCCGGCGACAAGATAATCCGCGCGGGCGGCATCGGCGCACTCGAGGAAGATATTATCGGCGGGGTCGACCGTGATTTGAAGCGATTGGGAGGGAGAGACAAAGTAAGGAGTGGTTCTTGATAAATTGAAGGAATTGAAGGCGGAGTCCTCTACGAATGCGGAGTTCCGGACGCGCTAATACCGTCCGGTATTCCGAGAAAATCGAAGCGGACAGGTAAAGACGCGCTGGCTTGGTGCTCGCGACCAGGAGCACAGTGCGTTGTAAACCATGGGGTTTCACAGCGGCAGAAACCACAATGTTGGTATCGAGAACGAGCCGCAGCGGAAGCATTCGCTTCTAATTCCGGAGTTTCTATTTTCGGGCCCTGAACCTTCGGGATTTCACTTTTCGAGCACGCGCCTTCTGAATGATGCGGTCGATGCGCCGGGACGTTAGTTTATCCGTACCTTTTTCTTCGGATTCTTCACCGATGACTTTCAGCACTTCCGGTTCAGGTGAGGCCAGACGCACATAATCTCTGATGCTCAGGAGAATCGCCCTGGGGATGCCGCGCTTCTCGATAATCAGACCGCGGCTGTCCTTCTCGACCCGGCGGAGAAGCTGACCGAAAGTGGAGCGGGCACGCAGAGCAGAAATCAAGAGACCTTCATTCTTGGCAGTTTCTGGTGCTGGCATAAACTCTCCAGTTCGCTATATTGAAGTGTACAGTTAATGGTTGCGGGCCAGAATCCCGGTGCGCAATTCACGACAGTGACTCTGGGATGCGAAGAAAACGGGAGGGGCCGCGGCAGCATCCGCGAGCTGCGCAGAACGAACACGCAGAACGAACTATCTTGCCTCATGCGGCGCAGAGGTATAGGCTTCCCTCTCGCAAACACGTTTGCGTCATGCGGGGCTCGAGGGGTCTTGCCCTGCACCCACCTGGCAATCGCGCAAACGCACAAGAGGAGGAAACTATGGCTACGGCAACTGCAGCGATGCAACCGAATGTGAAGATTGGATCGACAAAATTACTGATCAACGGAAGATGGGTCGACAGCGTTTCGGGGAAAACGTTTCCGACCACCAATCCGTCAACGGGCGAAGTGATTACGCAAGTAGCGGAAGCCGACGCGCCGGACGTGGACAAGGCGGTAACGGCGGCGCGCGCGGCGTTTGACAAGGGCCCATGGCGGAAGAAGATGAGCGCTTCCGAACGCGGCGTACTGATGAACAGGCTGGCGGACCTCATCGAAAAGCACGCCGATGAGCTGGCACAACTGGAAGCGCTGGACAACGGCAAACCGGCGCACGTCGCGCGGGCGGCGGATCTTCCGCTGACGATTGCCTGCTACCGTTACTATGCGGGGTGGGCGGACAAGAATCATGGGAAGACGATTCCCGTGAGCGGCAACTACTTCACCTATACCAAACATGAACCGGTGGGAGTGGTCGGGCAGATTATTCCGTGGAATTTTCCCCTGCTGATGCAGGCGTGGAAGCTGGGGCCGGCGCTGGCGACCGGTTGCACGGTGGTGATGAAGCCCGCGGAGCAGACGCCGCTGACGGCGCTGCGCGTTGGCGAATTGATACTGGAGGCGGGATTCCCCGAAGGCGTGGTGAATCTGCTGCCTGGATACGGACCAACGGCCGGCGCAGCGATTGCGCGGCACATGGACGTGGACAAAGTGGCGTTTACGGGATCAACTGAAGTGGGCCATTTGATCATGAAAAACGCCGCAGAAACAAACCTGAAACGGGTAACGCTGGAATTGGGCGGCAAGAGCCCGAACATTGTGTTCGCGGATGCGGACATGGATGAAGCGATCGAGGGCGCGCACTTTGCGCTGTTCTTCAACCAGGGGCAGTGCTGCTGCGCGGGGTCGCGGTTGTACGTCGAGGAAAAGGCGTATGACGAGTTTGTGGATCGCAGCGTGGCACGGGCGAAGAAGCGCACCGTCGGTAGCCCGTTCGACACGAAGACCGAACAGGGGCCGCAGGTGGACCAGGACCAATTCAACAAGGTGATGAGCTACATCGACGCCGGAAAGCAGGAAAAAGCGAAACTCGTGGCCGGCGGCAATCGCGTGGGCGACAAGGGGTACTTCATCGAACCTACGGTGTTTGCCGACGTGCAGGACAACATGAAGATCGCGCAGGAAGAAATCTTCGGGCCGGTCATGTCCATCCTGAAGTTCAAAGACTTGAACGAAGTGGTCGAGCGCGCGAACAAGTCACTGTACGGATTGGCGGCAGCGGTTTGGACGAAAGACATCACCAAGGCGCATGCCATCGCGGACAGCGTTCGCGCGGGGACGGTGTGGGTGAATTGCTACGATGTGTTCGACGCGGGAGCACCGTTCGGCGGATTCAAACAGTCCGGGATCGGGCGCGAACTCGGCGAATATGGATTGGCGAATTACACTGAGGTGAAGACCGTCACTGTCAAACTATGAACGAGACAACTCGAGTCGGAACAAGAGGGGCACGATTTATCGTGCCCCTACACTTTTTTGCGGCGGCAGTGGCGCTAGCAGCGGTATTCCTTTTTGCGGCGCAGGCGAGCTATGGGCAATCGGATGCAGGAGCAGGCGCCATACAGTGTCACCTACAGCATTTGCGGCACGGAATTAATCTGAGCGAGTGGTTTGCTCAGGTGTACGACCCCAAGGGCTACACGAAAGAACATTTTGAGGCTTGGACGACGGCGCAGGACATCGGGTTAATCAAGAACATGGGATTCGACCATGTACGGTTGAGTGTGAATCCGCAACCGATGTTCCGGCGCAAGCAGGCCGATCGCATCCCCGCGGATTATCTGGGCTATCTCGACGCCGCGGTGAAGATGATTCTCGACCAGGGCCTGGCGGTGATCATTGATATTCATCCTGACTCCGACTTCAAGGAAAAGCTCTCCGCAGACAATGAGTTCGTCGAACAGTTCGAGGACTATTGGCGCGCGCTGGCGCGGCATTACTCTTCGACGAACCCGGATCTCGTTTCGTTCGAAATTCTGAATGAGCCGGAATTTCACGATCGTTATCGCTGGCAGGGCGTGCAGGCGAAGCTGGCGGTAGCGATTCGCGAAGGCGCGCCGCAGCACACGATTATTGTGGCCGGGGCGTATTGGTCGTCGGAAAATGAGCTGCTATTTTTCGATCCCCTGCGCGACCCGAACATCATCTACAATTTTCACTTTTATGATCCTCACATCTTCACCCATCAAGGAGCGACTTGGAGCACGAATTACGTTCACTACTTGAAAGAGCTGCCGTATCCTTCGACGCCGGAAAATGTGCAGGCGGCTGCTGCGCTGATTCCGGATGCGGTGAATCGATTGGCGGCGATTCACTATGGACTGGACCGCTGGAACGCATCGCGGATCGACAGCGAAATCGGGCAGGTGGCGGCGTGGGCGAAACGGTGGAACGTAGCGGTCACGTGCAACGAGTTTGGCGTGTATCGCAAGACGGCAAATCCGCAGGATCGAGCAGCGTGGATTTCCGACGTTCGAACGACGCTGGATAAATATGGAATGGGATGGACGATGTGGGATTACAGCGGCGGATTCGGTGTGGTAACGAAGCAAGAGGGCCATCCCGCCGTTGCTGATGCGGTCATCGTCAAGGCGCTGGGACTGAAGATGCCGCCCGCCGCACCATAACTGACCGGCGCTGTTCAGCGGGGGGAGTTCAGCCTACAATCGCGCCATGCCGGTCACGCTGCGTGCCCACGAACCGGGGGATTTTGCTGCCCTGCTGCGGCTAGACTATGCGTGCTTCCCACCGGGAATTGCCTACTCCAAGACAATGCTGAGATATTTTCTGAAGCTGCCGTCGGCGGATGGGGTGGTGGCGGAAGATGATGGGAAGATTGTGGGATTTATTTTGACGGAAGAAAATCCGCCGCTGGCGCATGTGATCACGCTGGACGTGGCGGAATCGCACCGGCGGCAGGGAGTGGGCTCTGCGCTGCTGGCGGAGAGCGAGAAGAACCTGGCGTTACGGGGCGTTCGAACGATTTTGCTGGAAACGGCAACCGACAATGAAGCGGGCGTTGCCTTCTGGCAGCGGCATGGCTATCGTATCGAGGCGACGCTGAAGCGGTATTATTTGCGGCGCATTGACGCGTACGAAATGCGAAAGATCCTGCCGGGCGTTCGAAAAACGGCCAAGCATCCAGGAGAACACGTTTGAGGGACTACTTGCTGTCCGTGCTGTTGGGAATCGTGGAGGGATTGACGGAATTTTTGCCGGTGAGCTCGACGGCGCACTTGCGTATCAGCGAAGCGCTGTTTCACATCGACCTGGCGAACGGGTATTGGAAAGTGTATTCCATCGTGATCCAACTCGGCGCAATCGCGTGCCTGCCAGTGTATTTCTGGCACCGGATTCGAGCGTTCCTCTCGACCTTTCCGAAAGGCGAGCGCGGCGACCGAACGCCGCTCACTCATCCTCTAGGACTGACGGCAGTGGCATTCGTAATTACGGCGATTCCTTCGTTTCTGCTGACGAAAATGATCGGAAAACATTTAGAGAACCTCTCGATCATTGGGTGGTCCCTGGTAATCGGGGGCGTTTTGATGTGGATCGTCGATGCGATGAACGCGAAGTCCGAGGCGGCCGGTCCTGGAAACACGGGAGGCCGTATTCACACCTGGAAGATGGAAGACATGAGCCTGGGACAGGCTGGCTGGATCGGCTTCTGCCAAATTTTTTCGGGCGTGTTCCCCGGAACGTCACGCTCGATGTCGACGATTGCGGGCGGACAGATTGCGGGGATATCGCGGTCCGCGGCACTCGAGTTTTCTTTCTTTCTTTCGATACCGACGATGGCCGCGGCAACGTTATATACACTCTACAAGTCGGTGCTGGGAAAAGGCGAGAATCCCATTGGAGTTTCGCAGATGACTCCGCACCAGTGGGTCGTTTTGGCGATCGGATTCGTCGTGTCGTTCATCGTGGCGTATGGGGCAGTGGCGTGGTTTCTGGCGTGGGTGAGGAAGCATGGCTTCGCGCCATTTGCCGTGTATCGAATCGTTATGGGAGCGCTGGTGCTGGCGTGGACGTCCGGGGTCCTGCATTGAAGATTTAGGAAACACGGGTACAGAAAGTTTTTGGCGTTGGAGCTCGCTAGTTTGGTATATTCAGTGTGTTTGGAAGTTCCTCCAGGCGGGAGTGCGATAGCGCCAGCGCCCCGCCGCGACACTCAGTCTTCCCCACAAAGCTGAGGAGATTCTTCTTGCGCTTACTGACTCCGACAGGAAACAAGCGTTTCAATGAACTGATTGGGTTTTTGTGTATCACGCTGGCGGTGCTAATCGCTCTGGCGCTGCTCTCCTATTCGCCGAAAGATGCTTCGTTCAATGTAAGTGCCGCGGCCTTCGACGGCAGCCCGGCGCGAAACTGGATTGGGCCGGCCGGGGCGTACGGAGCGGACCTGCTTTTCCAGAGCTTCGGGTTTGCCGCGTTTCTGATACCGGCGGCGATCCTTGTTTTGGGATGGCGGTGGTTCCGGAGCCGGGTTTTAGATTCGCAAGTCGCCACGGTCGTGGGCTTCGGGCTGCTGCTGGTTTCGCTGCCGACGCTGCTTTCCCTTTGGCACGTCTGGGATGTGCGCGGCGCGGTGCCGCCGGGCGGATTGCTGGGCGAACTGATTTCTGGAGGGTTGCGCACCGGGTTCAACCTATGGGGCGCGAATCTGGTGACCGTGGCGCTTCTGGTGACGGCGCTGTTTATGACCACGCGTTTTTCTTTTTCCGGGGCGCATGCATGGGCCAGCGGTCCGAATGGCCCGATTGGAAGAGTGGAGAAGCTGGGCATTTTGCAGAAGGCCCAGGCGCGCTGGCATGCGTGGCGCGAAGAGCGTGAACAGCGGCGCATGAGGCGCCGCGTGGAAGAGTCCCGGCTTTCGGGCAGGAAGCCCGTTACGCCGCAAGTTATTGGAAGGGCCGACTTGCTGAATGATGCCTCCAAGACTATTCGCTTCGCCGATGAAAGCGAAGAGGAAGAAGACGAGAAGGAAACCAAGGACGCGTCCCGCAAAACGCCGATCTTCGTCCTAAATCGCGACACAGAAAAGGCTGCAGCCAAGAAAGCCGGCGAGCCCAAAATTGCCAAGGGAAATCCGAATTACAAACTTCCGTCCCCTGCCCTGCTCCGCGAAGGCGAACGCGGCCAGAAGCTCGATGAAGAAGAGCTGAAACAACGAGCGCGCGCGATTGAAGCCAAGTGCCTGGAATTTGACATACAGGGCCGCGTGACGCAAATCAATCCCGGCCCGGTCGTCACGACCTTCGAATTCAAGCCCGAAGCGGGAATCAAGTACAGCCGGATTATCGGGTTGACGGAAGATTTGTGTCTCGCGCTGCAAGCCGAATCCATTTTGATCGAGCGCATCCCGGGCAAGTCGACCATTGGCATCGAAGTGCCGAACGACAAGCGACAGACGATTGCGCTGCGGGAAATCATCGAGGCGCCGGAGTTCATGAATTCTCCGAGCAAACTGACGCTGGCGATGGGGCGTGATTTGCACGGCCGGATTCGCGTGACGGAGCTTGCGGCCATGCCGCACTTGCTGATCGCCGGTTCCACCGGCACTGGTAAGAGCGTGTTTATCAACTCGCTGATGATGTCGATTCTTTACAAGGCGAGCCCGGACGAAGTGAAAATGGTGCTCGTGGACCCGAAACGGTTGGAGCTCAATCTCTACGAGAACATCCCTCACTTGATCGCACCGGTAGTGACCGATCCGAAGATCGCCTCCAACGTGCTGCGAAATGCGACGCGCGAAATGGAGAACCGCTTGAAGCTGCTGGCGCAGCGCGGCGTTCGAAATATCGACCAGTACAACCGCACGTTCAAGAAGGAACACTCGCTATCGCTGTTCGACAATCT
>Ga0134088_10000904_pt1 | contig 11056 bp, 6 predicted proteins | sample 15_taG_3_FD_94461 | JGI IMG/M metagenome (GOLD analysis project Ga0134088, IMG submission 94461) | Grasslands soil microbial communities from the Angelo Coastal Reserve, California, USA - 15_D_Rain_20cm_5_09182015 | ecosystem: Environmental > Terrestrial > Soil > Grasslands ...
ACCCTCAACGAAGAGGACATCCGCAAGGGACTCATCGAGCCTTTGAAGCGGCACCATGCCGTGCTGAGCCAGGATGTTCTCACCGGCTACGTGGACCGCAAAGCCCGGCGCATCGCGAGCCCCTGGAAGCAGCAGGTCATCGACGAGATCGATGGGAAAACGCTCCACGACTACGTCTCCGCCAAGCGCGGGCTGGACGCCGGTCTGCGTGAGGCGGTGTTTGAAATCCAGTGTCACGGATATACCCATATGCTGCCGGACCTGGAGTCTCCTCCCGGACCCTTCTGGACGGCCCCGATGGACGGGACCGGGACATTGGGCTTCGACGTAGAATTTGGCGATGAGCTGCGGAACAAGGAAGTTCCCGCAATCACACAGAAGTTTCTCCTATCACGAGGTATCGAGAACATCCGCAAAGACTTTGGCGTGACGCCCCTGTTTGTCATCAACGGAGGAGGCGCCTGGTCCAAGACGTATCCGAACAACAGCCCGCGGATCGCCGCGGAGATGGGTTTCGGATTGTCAAACTTCGGATCGCCTGGATATCTTGGAAGGGATCTTGTGATATCGCCTATGGAACCGGTAGTTCAGCGCACGACCTGGACCTACGACCGAAAGTTGACTGGCGCTGACATCCCATGGACCATCGACGCCCCCTATTTCATCATCTTTCACGACCGGGACCTGTCGTTGGATATCACCGCCGCTGAGCGCCTGCTGACGAGCCTTGGCGACGGAGTTCGCTACTTGTCGGCGAACGAGTACTGCGGGTATCTTCATGCCCGGATCGAGCGGGCAGACGAAACCGGTCAACCGCTCTCCCTGGCCGTTAACTACGACGACCACTACTGCCAATATTTCGCTACGCACGAGTCCACCTGGATCTTGCATCTGTCTGATGAAACGCGGAGGGAATTAAAGAACGTAGTCCCTGAGAAGCAGACCATTACTCTCCCAAAGGGCCTCGGACGTCATGTTGTGAACGTTAAACAGGCCACAAAGTAGGAGGCTTTCCTCATGGAAACGACCGCAGCAAGTCAACCATCCGCGTCACCGCCGTCGCCGTCGCCCGCCTCCGCGGAAGCCTCCCAGCCTGTCACAAAGCGGCTCATCTCTCTGGATGCTTTTCGTGGCTGGACGATGTTCTGGATTGTCGGGGGCGGAGCCATTATGGCCGGTTTACAGGCTCTCGGGCACAATCCGGTGATCGACACCATCGTCTATCAACTGGGCCATACGCCGTGGCAAGGGTTGCGTTATTACGACCTGATCTGGCCGTCGTTCATGCTGATGACCGGAATGTCCCTGCCGTTCTCGTACGCCAAGCGCTCGCTGACGCAGACACACGGACAGATCTTCCTGCGGGTCTTCCGGCGGGCGCTCGCCCTGTTTCTGCTGGGCTCGATCAGAGAATCCGTAAATCTGAAGCATCCGCACCTGGTGGAATTGAGCAGCGCGCTGCAGCCTATAGGAATCGCTTACTTTTGTGCATTCCTGCTCGTGCGCAAGTCGTGGCGCTTCCAGGCCGCTGTCGGCGCCTCGATCCTGGCCGGGTACGCGCTCTTGCTGGCATTCGTCCCAGCCCCGGGCGTTCCGGCCGGCAGCTATCAACAAGGCACGAATCTGGTGGCGGCCGTCGATATTGCTGTGCTGGGACGGACTCACGAGGAGGGATGGGGGACCGTTCTCAGTACAATCCCTACTATCGCCACCACAATCCTGGGTCTGCTGATCGGAGAGCTTCTGCGGAGCGATTGGCCGCAAAAAAGCCAAATCCGTATCATGGCTCTGGTCAGCGTCTCCTGCGTGGTCCTGGGTCTGGCGATGGATCCGATCGTGCCCGTTATCATGAAGCTCTGGACCACTTCCTACGGTCTTGCGTCTGCGGGTTGGGCCTGCCTGCTCTTCCTGGCTTTTTACGTGGTCGTTGACGTGCGCGGCTACCGCAAGGGGACGTTTCCGTTCGTCGTGATCGGCATGAACGCGATCACCGTGTATATGGGCCGGACTCTCGTCCCCCTCGAAAGGATTGTGGACATCTTTACCAAAGGACCGGCGGCGGCCGTAGGCTCGTTCGGCCCGCTCTTCCAGGCAACCGCGGTCCTGGGGGTCGAGTGGCTGATCCTTTACTGGATGTATAAGCGAAAGATCTTCCTGGCGGCGTGAGTCGGTGTCTTCCATAACGTCAGCAACTCGATTTCTTCTGGTCTGCTTGCTCTGCTCCGGCCCGCTCTGGAGCAAGCCTTACCGCTTTCTGGTTGTTATCTCCGACGAGTGGAACGATCCGGCCAGCTACATCATCGAAGGAAACAGCCAATTTGCCACTGTCGCCGGGTTGTTGAAGACCTGGGGGCTGCCGTTCGACATCCTGCGCCTCGATCAGCAGCGGCTGGACAACTACAATCTGCTCGACCGGGAAGGCCATCCGCGCTACGGGACGATCATCTGGATCGCCAACCCTGACGCCGCGGAACAGAAAGACCTCAAGCGAATTGACACGCTCGTGCGGGATGACGGCGTAAACCTTGTGGCACTTGGTGATGCCGTCCGAACGCCAGAAATCGCAAGTCTGGCTGGCGTCACGCACGTGGGTGAATATGCCCTGATCGAGAATCTTCGGATTGCTCGGGAGCACTTCGTTACCCGGGAGTTGAAAGGCCGCGAGCAGGAGTTCCTTGGGCAAGGCGGCAGGCGGCGCGGAGACAAAGTCTCGGTGACGCGAGCCACGGTCCTGGCGACCCGCGGTCCGCTTCCGTTTCTGACCATTCGCGAGTTCGGCAAAGGCGGTCGCGTGGTCTGGCTCGATGCCCACCGGCCGAGCGACCAGATGAGAATTCAGGTGGTCCGCGACCTCTTCAAGCGCTGCCTGGTCTGGGCGCAAGGATACGCGCTTTACGCCGAATACCCAAAGAGCATTGTGATGGAGATGCACGATATGGGAACGTCCGACAAGACGTTCCTGCCCTACTGGCATTACCGCACGCTGAGCGAGGCCGAGATCCGCACCGCGATCATCGAGCCGCTGAACCGCCGCAATGCCGTGCTGACCCAGGTCGTCAACACCGGTTTCGTCGATCGAAAAACCCAACGAATCCTCAATCCTTGGGAACAGACGAAGGTGCTGGACGACCTGGATGGCAAGACGATTCACGACTATTCATCCACGAAACGAGGTCTCGATGCGGGACAGTGTGAAGGTGTCTTCGAAATACAGAGTCACGGCTGGACCCACATGTTGCCCGATCTCGACTCGCCGCCGGGACCATTCTGGGACGCGCCGCTGGACGGCGTCGCTACGTTGGGATGGGACAACGAGTTCGGCGATCGCATCCGAAAGCGGGAGATACCCGCGGTGACGCAGAAGCTTCACATGGAGAGGTCGATCGAATATCTGCAGAAGGATTTCGGTATCACACCCGTGTTTATCCGCCCCGGCGGCGGAGAATTCTCGCCAACTTGGGTTAATCATACCGGGCGCATCGCAGCTCAGTTGGGTTTCGGCTTGACGAGGCTGGCAACGCCTTACTATCTGGGACGCGACCGCGTGATCGCTCTCGGGCCAGTTCCGCAAATTGGTTGGGCCTACGACAAGCAACCCTCCTCCACGGAAGTGCCATGGACCGTGGACGGGCCGGTCTTCCTCGCTTTCCACGATCGCGATGTAGCGATGGACAAAAGCGCCGTCGAACGCTTGTTGGACGAAATCGGCGACGGAGTTCGATACATGACGGCTGGCGAATACTGCGCCTACCTGCACGCCGAACTTGAGCGGGATACGGCCGAAGCTGACCGGGTCTCGCTGGTACTGAGTTACGACGATCACTACTGCCGGTATTTCGCCTCCCATGCATCGACCTGGACCCTGCATCTGTCCGACGAAATGCGCAACTCGTTGAGGGCACCGGAAAAGTACGCGGTGGTTATTCCAAAAGGATTAGGACGCTGCATCGTGCGGGTCGGCGCCGGCGGGATCGCGGTGCAGCCGGCAAAAATGTCCAACAACTTGGACAACTGACTGAAGGGATCGGTGGAACATGTTGACTGCTCGGACTGGCGCGAATGATACTCCTCAAGTCTTGCGATATAACATGTGCTTCTTCATTGGCTTGCTTTTAATGATGCTGCCTGCGCAGGCGGCCGAACACAAGCCCTTGCTTCCTCGCCCGCAGGAAGTCCGCTACGGCTCCGGACACCTGGCGCTGCGGGGCCTGACCATCCGCTTCTCCTCCGCTCCCGGCCCGGAAGACCGGTTTGCTGCCCATGAGCTGTCGTCTGCGCTGTCAGCGGCCGCACAGTCCCGTGTTGCCGTAGTGAAAAACGCGAGCCCCGGCCGGGCCATCGTACTCACCCGAACCAGCAATGCTCCGGCCCTGCCGGGAAGCGACGAGCGTGGAGGCTCCGAGGCGCGCGAGGCCTACACACTCAAGGTGACACCGGAAGGGGCCGAGGTGCGTGCGAAGTCTTCCGCGGGCCTGTTCTACGGCGCCCAGACACTGCACCAACTGATCGAAGGTTCCGGCGGGCAGGCTCTCCTTCCCGAGGTGGAGATCACCGACTGGCCATCCCTCGCCTATCGCGGCTTCATGATGGACACCAATCACGGCGCGCTGCTTACCGAGGAAGAGATCAAGCGGCAACTCGATTTTCTGGCGCGCTGGAAGGGGAACCAGTACTACTTCTATTCCGAAGCCAACACCGAGGTCCGGGGCTATCCGTTGGTGAATCTGGGCGCTCGGTATTCGCAGGAGCAGATCAAACGGATCGTCGACTATGCTCGCCAACGCCACATTGACGTCGTGCCGTGCATGGAATTTTTCGGGCACATGCACGACGTGTTCCGCGTCGAAGAGTACTCGGACATGTCCCCGCTGCGCTACGGTGGCGAATTCAATCCGCGCAATCCGCGCGTGAAAGCGTTCCTGGAGGACTGGGTGGGCCAGATGGCGGATCTGTTCCCCAGTCCGTGGTTCCACATCGGATTCGACGAGCCTTGGGCGTTGGAACTATTCGGCAGCCCAGCCACAGGCGCTCCTCCCGGAGAGCTATTCATGGAGCATCTCAAGAACCTCGCCGCCGTTGTGCTGAAACACAACAAGCGTCTGATGTTCTGGGCGGACATGATGAGCGGCGCCCGCATTTTCTCCCGTTACCCGGAATTGATTTCACAGCTTCCCAAGGGAACCATTGCGGTGCCGTGGCACTATCGGGTGGAGAAAGACTTCACGCCGATCGTGGAACCCCTGGCAAAAGCCGCGCTGCCAATCGTCGTGGCGCCGGCCGTTTGGAACTGGAACGAGGTTTCACCGAGCTTCCTGACATCTTTCGCGAACATCAGCGGGCTTCTGGCTGCGGGCCGGAAATATGGCGCCATCGGCCTTCTGAACACCGGTTGGAGCGATGACGCACAGGTCCTCTACCGTATGTCACTTCCAGGGATGGCTTACGGCGCAGTTGCGCCCTGGCAATCGTCCCCAGTCGATCAGGATCAGTTCTTTTCGGATTACGCCCACCAGATGTATCCTCCGGCTGTGGCTGCCGAGGCTGCTGCTGCACTGACGGCGCTGGCCAAATCGCAGGAAACCTTTTCCACTGCGCTCGGCGGTCCGACGATGCTCAGGTTTTGGGACGATCCATTCGAGCCCGGTCGCCTGAAGCAATTACAGGAGCGAGAGAAGGAGCTTCGACAAGCGCGGCTTTGGGCCGAAGAAGCGGAGGCGCACTTGGCGAAGGCGTTGGAGCTGAGGGGCGACCCGGCTTCTCTCTCCAGCCTACTGCTGGGGGCGCGCATGCTGGACCACCTCGGCATGAAAAACCTGTATACGGTGGAAATTGCCGGATACTTCCGGATGCTGGGCTCCCGCGCGCCGCGCGAGAAGGTGAACCTGCTCCTGAGGATCCAGACTGCTTCCCACAATCACGGACTGATCCAGGATCTGATGGATTCCACGACTGAACTGAGAGAGCTTTACCGGCAAGCCTGGCTGTCCGAGTATCAGACTTATCGTCTGGGCACAGCTTTGGGAAAATGGGACGCTGAGTTTCAATACTGGTGGAAGATGCAAAAGGAGATTCAGGACGTCATCGGCGGCCTAGAACCGGGAGAACCAGTGCCGCCTCTCGAATCTTTCCGGCCCAAGCACTGAAGCCATCAGGGAAACATTTTGCAACCATCTGGGACATTTCGGATCGATGGAATCATCCCGATCATCCCGACTCCCTTTACTGAGGAGCAACAGGTCGCCTGCGAGGATTTGGGGGATCTGATCGAATTCGCCCGCACGGCCGGCGCCTGTGCCATCTGTTTGCCAGCCTACGCCAGTGAATTCTACAAACTCTCGGAGGCGGAGCGAATTCAACTCATTCGGGAAGCGGTCCGGCTCGCCTCGGGCCGCATTCCCGTGATCGCCCAAGTGAACTATCTCTCCAGCGTTCAGGCTGCCGAAGTGGCTGCCTGCAGCCAGGAACTCGGCGTGGCAGCAGTGTCAACCGCTGTGCCACGCCTGTTTGCGCTTGCCGAACGTGATCTGTACCGTCACTTCGAGCGGATTCTGAGCGCCATCAGTATTCCTCTCATCATCCAGGACTTCAATCCGGGCGGCGCCACGGTGAGCCCTGTGTTCATCAAGACCCTGCATCGTGCGTTTCCTCACTTTCGGTATGTCAAACTGGAGGAGCCGCTGATGGCGGCGAAAGTCGAAGCGATCCGGCGCGAGACCGAAGACGAAGTCGGCGTCATCGAAGGCTGGGGCGGGATGTACATCCTCGAGCTGAGGGACGCGGGTATTTGCGGTGTCATGCCGGGGCTCGCCCTCACCGACTTGCTGGCGCGGGTCTACCGGCTGGCCTCCGACGGAAAGAAGAACGAGGCGTACGACATCTTCCAAGGCGTTTTGCCGCAGATCGTTTACAGCCTCCAGAACATCGAGATGTTCCACCATGCGGAAAAACTCCTGCTTCAAGCTCGCGGCGTGGTTCGGTATGCGCATGTCAGGGATGCAAAGTTGGAGATGCATCCATACGAGGTGGAACACATTCAGTTCCTGAACGGCAGAATCCTCGCATTGCTGGATCGTCTGAACATGCCGGTCAATCCCGCGGCGCGTGGCGAGGCATAGAATGAGCGCGACGAAGTCGTGGATTTACCTCTTGCTGGCCAACCTGATGTGGGCGTTGCAGTTTACCTGCGTCAAGCTGGTGCAGGATCAGATCGGGCCTTTCGCCACGGTCTGGGGTCCGATGACCCTGGCCACTGTGATGCTTTACCCGCTTCTGCGACGTGAGCAAAGGACCCATCCTCCGAAAGGTCAACGAAGCTCGAAGGACATTCTTCTTTACCTTATCCTTGCGGCGGTCGGGGTTTTTCCAGGACAGTTCTTCATCACCTGGGGCACTCGCCTTTCCCTGGCCAGCAATGCAGCCCTCCTCATGCTGACGCTGCCGATCTGTACTGCATTCATGGCCTACATTTTTCTGGGAGAGAGAATGACGGCCATCCGCTGGATCAGTTTTGGCCTGGCGCTCGCGGGTGTCATCATGTGCTCTGGGATTGACTGGCGCACGATAAGCTTTGGATCCAGATACCTTGCCGGGAATGTCCTGGTCATTCTCGGACTGAACGGGAGTGCTTTCTATAACTCTTACAGCAAGAAAGTATTGAAGCGATATTCTCCTTTGGAAGTGATTTTTTATACCTACGTGGCGATGTTCGTTGTCATGACGCCTCTCACGCTGGCCACGGAGGCCGACGTGTTTGCACGAATCCCAAGTTTCACTCTCCTGACCTGGCTCGCTCTTCTCTCACTGACCTTTTTCCACAATTACCTTTCGATGGTTCTGTTCCTCAAAGCGTTGGACTACCTGGATGCGATCCAGGCCTCACTTTCCAACTATCTGATAACGTTCTTTGGCCTTCCGATCTCGGTAATCTGGCTTGGCGAGCGCCTGACTCCGATGATGATCGTTGGAGGCATCATCGTTCTCTGCAGCACGCTGCTGATTACCGTCTGGGAGGAGAGGAAGCGGCGCGCCACAGGCGTAGTCGGTGGGGCCGCCGCGACGGAGACGCTTCCGGGTTAATTAAGGAGGACCCGAGGCAGCCGACCAAAATCAGCGAGTTGCCCGCGAGGTACCTCATTTCGTTGTTGAGCTTCATCTCTTCGGAGTTCCGACCAGCGTAAAGATCGCCTCCTCGGGCAGCCTGATCTTAGCCACCCCGTCGCCAACAGCGAGCATGTCGATCTTCCGGCAGTCCAGATCGCGAGTCGTCACGTAGAGTTCCCAAGACGCGACCTCCGCGCTGCCTCCAGCCACAGCAAGCTCGATTTCCGCAGGCCCGCCCTGTTTGAGTCCCACGACTGTGAGGGTGTTGTCCGCACCGTTCCGGAATGCCGACACCAGCAAACCCTCCACGTTACTACTGGCTGCGATCCTCTGCGATCCGGGACGAACGAAGCGGTAAAGCTGTTTGGCAGCGTAGTACCGCTTCTTGGGCGCATAGAGATGGTCCGTGTTCTTAACCAGCCCGTAAAAGGTCAGGCGGGGATAGTGCTCGTGATAATTGTCGTAGGTGTCCCAGAAAAGCGCTGCGCTCGCTCCATCATTCAGTGCCCGCAAAGCCCGCCCAGTGGCCGCGAGGGAGAAATTCTTCCACTCGTTCTCTTGCGACTTATCGAGATCGTTCAGATCGCCATATTCGGTGAGCCAGATCGGAACAAACGGGAATTTGCTGTTTCGGACCCGTTCTACGTGCGGGCTGATGGAATCCTGCCCATAAGTATGCAGGGAAAACACCCCGACCTGCTTCATCAGTTCCGTGCTTGCGAGAATCGGTCCGAAGTAGTCGTTCTTCAGGCGGCACTGGTCGCAGGCGACGAGCTTGACGTCGTCCAGCCCCTCTTTCTTCATGCGGCGGGCAATCGTCTCCAGAACCTTTGGCATCTCATCGGGATCGATGCGAGGCCCTTCCTCGGGAGGGCAGTCGGTTTCGTTCAGCGGGCTGAAGTATTCGAAGTCGATGCGCGCCCTGGTGCGGGCGTAAATCAGCATGGAGACTACGGTCTCGGCGAACTCCTCATACATCGCAGAATTGAGATGGTCCGGCTTTGACGGGCGCTTGCGCCCAGGCAGCAGTGGGAGCTTTTCGTCCAGCATCCAGTCCGGAGCGGTTCCGCTCAAGGTGAGAAAGGGCCGGATCCCCCTCGAGTTCAGATAGCGAGCCGCCGCCCACGATGCCTCAAATGTTGGAATGGAATAGCGGTCGTTGTAATATTCCCAATCCATGACGTTTGGATCGTCGTTATCGTTTTTGGCTTCCCAGTTGATGAGCCCGTAAGGATCGAGGCGGAAGATGGTGGCGCCGAGATCGTCAATCAGCATGTCGATCATCGGTTTCTGGGCGTCGCGGAAATAGGTGCCGTTAAAATTGACGCCGAAACCGGCGATGGTTTGAGAGCGCTGCGAAGGATCGATAGTGACGCGGTTTCCGGCGGAGTCGCCGGGCAGCGGTGACAACAGGAACAAGCTGAGAAGCAGAGTGAGTTTTGGATTCATCGTTTTCGAACTGCGGTAGGCCAAAAAAAAGATCGGGCCGCAGCCCGGCAAGGACTGCGGCCCCATTTCCATTCAACAGGGTTCGAATTGAATTCGACCCCTCCGTATCAAAACCAGAGGCGCGCAACAATTGAGCCTATGTCGGCACCTGCAGAACGAGAGCGGCTTAGAACTCGAGACGCCCTCGCACTTCGACCATGCGCTGTCCGGCTCTCTCACCCGAGTACAAACCGTATGTTTCACCGATTACACCAACCCCAACCTTATCGGAGATGTCGCTTGCCGGGAAGAGGAAGTTCGGGTGGTTGAGGATATTGGAGATCATCCCCATGAAGTCGAAGTGCACCCTTTCGGTGATTGGAAATCGCTTGAGCAGAGTCAGGTTGTGGACGTGCATCCCGGGGCCTTCCAGGATGTTGGCTCCACTGTTGCCGAACCTGCCCGCGGGCGGTTCAGCGAAGCAAGAGGCATCGAACCAACCATTGACCGAGCGTTGCCCCGGCGGCAGGTTGCCGTTGCAAATACGGTCAGGCATGCCACCGAACGTGCTCGTGTTCGATGGGTCATTGCCGGAAAAACTGGGCGAGAAGTACTGGCCGTTCTGCAGATAGGACACCCACACAAGTTTCCACCCGCCGATGACCTGGTTCGCCGCGCCGGGTATGGTATTGAGGAACCGGCGCCCCCGCCCAAAGGGCAACTCCCACACCGTGTTAAAGACCACCCGGTGCTTGGCGAAGAAATCGCGGTTCCAGGACAACGGAGCGTAAGGGTTTTCCAGGTTCATCATATTGCTCATGCCGTGAGCCCACGTCCAATGAGCGTCAAATGTGACCCATCCGACCCGCCGGTTGGCCGCAAGGGTCATGGAATCGTAGTTGGTTGCGCCATTCGTACGGTAGGCGATCGTTTCGACGAACTGGGGGTAGGGGCGGCGGCTGTCGTCAAACGGAGTCAGGCTCGCCTCCGGCTTGTTGATGCCGAGACTATAGTTCAAACTCCGGTTTCGCGAGCCGATGTACGACAGTCGGAACCCAAGATCGCCTACCTGCCGTTCCACCGTCGCATTGAACTGGTGGATCCTGCCGTTCTTGGTCTGCAGGGGAACTGCGGTAACGCTCTGGGAAGGAACATTCGGCGAAACTCCGCCGGACGGGAACGGATCCGGCATCTGAAACAAAGGCACACCACCCGTGATTTCATTGAAGTACGTCTCGCTGACCGCGAACGGCCCGCCCCCCTCTTGCCGGGCAAACTGCCCTAAGAACTCGTTGTATATCCCGTAGCCTCCGCGAATCACCGTCTTGTCGGTCAGCCGGTAAGCGACGCCGAATCTGGGAACGAAATTGCGCGTGTCGGGGTCGGGAACGACCTTCCCTGCGACGACATTGATGGTCGTAGGGTAGAAAGGGCTGACTTTCGACAGCGCCTTCTGCGGCACAATCACGTTGCCGCTCGTGGGGTCCCAGTTGAGCATCAGACCGTCACCAAAGGTGGTGGCGCTGAA
>Ga0134088_10000905_pt1 | contig 11054 bp, 10 predicted proteins | sample 15_taG_3_FD_94461 | JGI IMG/M metagenome (GOLD analysis project Ga0134088, IMG submission 94461) | Grasslands soil microbial communities from the Angelo Coastal Reserve, California, USA - 15_D_Rain_20cm_5_09182015 | ecosystem: Environmental > Terrestrial > Soil > Grasslands ...
CTATCTCCTCACACCCACGCCGCCGCGCAATGACAGCGACACTTTGATGGATTCAGAAATAGTGTTTCCTGTCATCAGCAGCGGCGCCGGCTATTCGGTGCAGTTTGTCATCTTCGGCCAGTCCGGCTCGGGCGGAATCTACTACAATTCTGCAGATGGGACTCCGATGCCCGCCGGAAGCTTGCGACCCCAACAATAATAAGTGAACTGCACCCTCTAAGGTGGAAGCCGATGCTTAGCCAGCACGGTTTCCACCTTTCAGACCGTCTCTCACGCCAAAAATAAAAGCCGAACCGAAATCAGGGTTGAAGCAACAGAGAGGTATTAACCCGCATCCCGATGGGCTTGACCGTGCATGGAAATTGTTTTCCCTTAAAATCCATTGCCACCCGCTAACCCTTCCCTTGAAGGGGAAGAATTAAACCAGCACTTCGAGCGGATGCGGATGGCTTAGGAAAGCAGTAGGGCTTGCAGTAAGACCATAAGCACCGGATTGGAACACGACAATCAGATCGCCGATATCTGCCCCCGCCAATTCGCTTTTATCGCCCAACAAATCGAGCGGTGTGCAAAGCGGACCTACGACGGATACGGTTTCGCGTTCGCCGCCTTGCACGCGATTGCCGACGGCAAGCGGATAGTTCTTGCGAATTACTTGCCCGAAGTTGCCGGAAGCAGCGAGATGGTGGTGCATACCGCCATCGGTGACGAGGAATACTTGCCCGCGGGAAATTTTTCGATCGATAATGCGGCAAACATAGATGCCTGCTTCGCCAACCAAATAGCGTCCCAATTCGATGACTACCCGTGTTTGGGGCAGCCGCGCTTTTACTTCCGGCATTTGCTGGAACAACTTAACGCCAACTGTTGCCAGATCGAGCGGCGTGTCGCCGGGGAAATAAGGAATCCCGAAACCGCCGCCGATATTCAATGTTTTGACAGGTCCGGGTGCGTACTCGGCGAGACGGTAAGCCAAAGCGAACGTATTGGCTTGGGTTTCCGCAATCGATTCTGCTTTCAAATTTTGCGAGCCGCTGAAGATATGGAAACCTTCGAAGTCAAGTTTGGCTTCCCCGATTCGTTTCAGCATTGCCGGTACACGGTCCGCATCCACGCCGAATTGCTTGGCGCCGCCGCCCATTTTCATGCCCGAGGCTTTGAGCTCGAAATCCGGATTCACCCGGATAGCTACTTTTGCAATGACGCCTAACCGTTTGCCGGCGGTGATGGCGCTTTCCAATTCCCGTTCGGATTCCAGGTTGAGAATAATGCCTGCGGCAACGGCGCAAGAAACCTCGCTGTTGCTTTTACCTGGTCCGGCAAAGCTGACATCGCCCGGATTCAGCCCGGCATCGAGTGCTACCATCATCTCTTTTACCGAGGCCACATCGATGCCGTCGACGAGATTGACGAAATGTTGTACGACAGCCGGCATCGGATTTGCCTTCATCGCATAATGCAACTGCAGCTCGCCTGGCAAATGTCTGCGCAGCAGCGCGACGCGTTCCGACAACAGCTTGCGGTCGTATGCGTAAAACGGTGTCGAACCGACACGCGCGGCAAGACGGGACAAAGGAATGCCACCGATCGTCAGTTCGTCGTTGACGACAGGGAATTGCGCCATTGGCCAGTGGCTGGGCCGTTTTGCCTCATTCATTTCGTAACACCTGCAAATAGTTGTTGCCGTTCAGTAGAAAGTAATTTTCGATCGATCTTGCCGTTTGGATTGCGCGGCAAGCTGCCTGCGGCGATTTCCACGTGCGCCGGGACCATGTAAGCGGGAAGATTCCGTTTGCATTCGGCCAGGAGCGATTCCACTGTTAATATCGTCCCCTCGGCGGGCGTTGCAACAATCGCAATTGCTTGCCCTAATACCGGATGGGATATACCGAGCGCGGCGACTTCGCCGACCAGTTTGGTCGCATACAACACTTCCTCGATTTCCGTTGGGCTTACTCGATAGCCAGAGGTCTTGATCATTTCATCCCGCCGGCCGACGAAGTAGACGAAACCTTGCTCGTCCATTTTTACGGTGTCGCCAGACCAAACGGCGAGTTCGGTAAGCGGCAGCGCCGGATTTTGTCCCGGCGCTGGTTTAAAGCGTTCGGCAGTCTTTTCCTTGTCGTTCCAGTAGCCGAGCGAAACTAGTACCCCGCGATGCACCAGTTCGCCCGGCTCATGCGGCGCGCAGGGCGTGCCGTCTTCGCGAACCACGACGATTTCCGCATTGGGAATCGCTTGGCCCATGGAATCCGGGCGATTATCCACTTCCGACGGCGGCAGATAAGTGGAGCGGAATGCTTCCGTAAGGCCGTACATCAGATAAGGCTTGGTTTTCGGTAGTGCTGTGCGCAAGGCAGCCAGTGTTTCTCTCGGCATATGGCCGCCGGAATTGGTGAAGTAGCGCAAATGCTCACTAATTGATGGCGGCCAGGAAAGCTGCGACAGCTGAATCCACAACGGCGGCACTGCCGCAAGCCCAGTGATTTTTTCTTTTTCCACCATCGTGACGACATCGCGGGGAAACAGATGGTTGATGAGCACCGCCAACCCGCCGACGAGAAACATCGTAGTGAGCTGATTCATCCCGTAATCGAAAGACAGAGGCAGAACTGAAAGCAGCCGGTCGTTTTCGGTGAGTTCCAGATACTCTGCAACGCTGCGCGCGCCCGCAACGATGTTTCGGTGCGATAACACTACGCCCTTCGGCCGGCCGGTGCTGCCGGAAGTATAAAGAATCGCCGCCATATCCTGGTCGATGACCCGATGCGGCTTTACCAACGTAGCGGTATTTTGGACACTATTCCAGGAAACGATTTGAATACCTGGCAACTTCACATCGTCAGCTACATCTCCCATAGTGACGATGCAGCGGAGATCCCGGCAATGGCTTAGCACAGGCGCTAACACCGCAAGGCGCTCGGCGCTGGTAACCAGCACGCGCACATTGCAGTCGGCCAGAATGTAGGCTACCTGCTCGGCTTTGAGCAAAGGATTTACGGGAACATAAACACCGCCCGCCGCTGACGCGCCAAACATTGCGATGACCGTTTCCAGGCGTTTTTCGGCATACACGGCGACTCGGTCGCTGCGCCCGAGGCCCAGCGCCATCATGGCGGCGGCAAATGTGTTGACCACGTCCGCCAACTGCTTGAAGGTCAGCAAATCGTCGCGGTATTTAAGCGCCGGGCGTTGCGGCCTGCGTTGTGCGGATTCGGTGATGAGCTGGTGAACGAGGTCTGCCATAAAGAAAAATAAAATGCTGTGTCGACGGGGCTTTCGTCTAAAACTTTTACTCTAGAAGCTCGTCAGTCACGAAACAACTGGCCCGATCAACCGTTTATATTACCTCATTATGCTTTTTGGCCTATGGCACCAGAACTTGTTTTTGAGAGGAAACGAGAATAAGACTTTCGATGACTTGGGTCCGCCTTCAGCAGAATTTCCGGAACATTCTTTTCATCCATTGACAAATGAAAATAGGGAGACATCCCGGATAATAAAATCTGCCAGCGGCGCCCGTTTATAAAGCAAGCGCTTCCTATCGGGAAAGCGCCGAGCCGGCTGTGCGAGTTGATCGATTCGGGGTTGAACGCGGATATACGGCTCACCGACCACTCGATGCTCGCCTCCCGCAGGAATCGATTCGCCGTATCCCACAACCGGGCAAACGCCAGGCCGCTGCGATGATCCGGCTCGACATGCACGTCGAAATCCCAAACAGCGCGTTGTTCCGGAACCGGCGTAAACCGGCAGCGAACTTCGTCTTCCAGGTAACTGCCTTGTTGCAGCCAAAGAAAACCCACGAAGTTATCGTCTTTCGTCGCCAGAAAACAGCGGGCGCCGTTGATAAAACGAGCTGCGATAACCTGCGGTGGACGGGGAAACCGGCGTACCAATGGATGCTGCCTGTCGGTTTGTTTTACCACGATGCTCAATCCTCGATTCGCCGGCAGAAGTGGCTCCGCCGAAACTGGTTGTGAAACGAAGTAGTACTTGCGTAATTCGATTTTTCCGTCGCTGATACTGGATAGAAAACGAGCAGCTACTCGAAGCATGCCATCGCCCCATCCCAGATCGCGGATTAGGGCTTTGAGACGGTCTCGGAAATTGCGAATCATAGAATTTTTCTTACGAAGTACTGTTTTTAAACCTGCTCAACTGAAACGAATAACACGGGCAAGTTGGATAGCCACATTATTTAATTGACGAATGACCTTATTAAATTTACGGTACAATCCAGAATTTTTAAGTCTGTGTCGTTTGTGTCCCGAGTCATCGCGCGAAAACATCCTCAACTAATCATTACTTACTTTTGTCCTCTTCAATTATGGCCGATCAAGGCATTGGAGATGTAAGCATGGGAGTCGATACGGAAATCAAAGGGCTTTTGAACAAGGTGTTACAGTTGGGAAACCGGGCAAATACCTGGAATGAAAATACGCCGTTATTGGGAAGCGTCCCCGAACTTGACTCCATGGCGGTCGTCAGCGTCATCACCGCGCTGGAAGAAAATTTTGGCTTTGCCATTGATGACGACGAAATCAATGCCGATATGTTTGCAACATTAGGTTCGCTTGTTCATTTTGTAGAACAAAAACTTGCTGCTTGATGGGTAGAGGTGTACAGGCATTTTTTCTGCCTGCCGATCGTGGCGCGCGTTTTGTTCTTTTCCAGCCCGCACAACGCGATGTCTCGCGGGGAACCATCTTGTACGTACATCCGTTTGCCGAAGAGATGAATAAAGCACGGCGAATGGCCGCGTTGCAGGCAAGGGCTTTTGCTGATGCCGGCTATGACGTGATGCGCATAGATCTCTACGGCTGTGGCGATTCCAGCGGCAATTTCGGCGACGCGCGTTGGGATATTTGGAAGCACGATCTTGCTTTAGCCGGCGACTGGCTTGCAGTGCGTGGTAAGGTTCCGGTGCATTTGTGGGGAATGCGCTTGGGGGCAATGCTGGGGCTTGATTACTGGCGCGAGCAACCGGCGCGGTTTGCATCGGCGATCCTATGGCAGCCTGTCGCCAGCGGTGAAACATTTATGACCCAATTTCTTCGTCTTGCGGTTGCGGGGGACGCACTGCGCGGAGGCGCTTCCGCCCTTACCACCGGTGCTCTGCGCAATCGGCTCAAGCAGAATGAATCGATTGAAGTGGCAGGATATGAACTGGCGCCGGTGTTGGTAGAGGAGATCGATAGTCTCAATTTGGCCAATTGGGCTGTACAGGACGGCATCGTACATTGGCTGGATGTACGAAGCGGAGAAGAGCCGCCGATGGCGACACAGCGCATTTTAGACAAATGGCGCGAACGGGGAATCGAAACGCATTATCGCGCTGTGCCCGGCGATCCGTTTTGGACCACGCAGGAGATTACCGAAGTGCCGGCGTTGCTTAACGCAACCCTGGCCTGTTTGAATTAATTCCGTGCGCTTATGAAATTCGAAGAACGAGGGGTGACGTTTCATTGTAGAGATGCTGCATTAATCGGCGTACTAACGCTTCCCGAAAAATCGACGCAACGTGGTGTTCTGATTATGGTGGGCGGTCCGCAATACCGGGTCGGCAGCCATCGTCAATTTCTACTGCTATCTCGCCAGCTCGCCGATGCCGGAATTCCGGTGTTGCGGTTCGATTACCGCGGTATGGGCGATAGCGAAGGGGAAATGCGTAATTTCGAAACCGTCGATGAAGATCTCGATATGGCGATCGATACGTTTTTTCGGCAAATACCATCGCTACGGGAAGTCGTAATTTGGGGGCTATGTGACGCCGCTTCCGCTGCGGCGATGTATGCAGGGCGCGACACAAGAATATCGGGGTTGGCCCTGGCGAATCCGTGGGTGCGCACGCCGGAGGGAATGGCGAAAACGATGGTGAAGTACTACTACGGTTCCCGGTTTTTGCAGCGGGAATTTTGGCACAAATTGTTATCCGGGCAGATCAATGTTTTTTCTTCGCTGAGTGGTTTTGCGGGAACTATGCTCGGTTCGCTGGCGAAGAGAGAAAGAGCTTCCGGCGAAATACTTCCTTTTCCAGAACGCATGGCTATCGGTCTGGAGAGTTTCTCCGGACCCGTACTGATCATTCTCTCGGGCCAAGATCTTACCGCCCGCGAATTCGAAGAGATGACAAAAATGTCGCCTCGCTGGCAACGTGTGCTGCAACGGCCGCGGCTGGAGTGGCGGCGATTGCAAGACGCAACACACACTTTTTCAAGCCAGGCATGGCGCCATCAAGTGGGGCAATGGACTATCGACTGGCTGAAGTCATGGTAAAGCGGGTATTGATGATCGCGTATCATTTTCCACCGGTGAAGGTATCCAGCGGTATTCAACGCACGTTGCGCTTTGCGCAATACCTGCCGGACAGCGGCTGGACGCCGATTGTACTTACGCCGAATCCACGTGCTTACGCAACGACATCGGAAGAAGACATGGCACAAGTTGCCAATATGGAAGTCTGCCGCGCTTTTGCTCTGGACACGAGCAAGCACTTGTTGATCGGCGGACGCTATCCGCGCATTGCCGCATTGCCGGATCGATGGTCGAGCTGGTGGTTAGGTGCCGTACCTGCAGGCATGAAATTGATTCGCAAATTTCGTCCGCACGTCATATGGTCGACGTATCCTATCGCAACCGCGCATCTAATCGGTCTGACCTTGCATCGGATGTCGGGTATTCCTTGGGTCGCCGATTTACGCGATCCGATGGCGCAGGACGGTTATCCAACCGATCCGCTGGTTTGGAAAACTTTTGACTGGATCGAAAAGCGGATTGTGCGTTATGCCGATGCGGTGACTTTCACGACCCCCGGCGCATTACGCGAATACAAACGCCGTTATCCGGAAAAAGCGGAGAAATTTTCCGTTATCGAAAACGGCTACGATGAAAATGCTTTCGCGGCGGTTAAGGCAGGTAGAGATATTTCGCCACGCAACGGCGTGAAACCCTTTACTCTGGTTCACAGTGGCGTGATCTATCCGCAAGAACGCGACCCTCGCCAATTTTTCGAAGCGCTTGCACAATTGTTAAAGGCAGGAGAAATTTCGTCGCAAGTGTTGCGGATCGTATTGCGCGCAACAGGTCATGACGATTATTTACAGAAATTCATCGATCATAATGGCGTTGCGTCGATCGTCACGCTGGCGCCGGCAGTCCCGTACACGGAAGCATTACGCGAAATGATGACTGCGGATGGATTGCTGATTTTGCAGGCAGCAAACTGCAATGACCAAATTCCTGCGAAACTTTACGAATGTTTACGGGCAAGGCGTCCTATTTTGGGGCTGACCGATCCGGCGGGAGATACGGGGAAAGCGCTTACAGCCGCTGGTATTGATACTATTGCGCCCTTGGACTCGGTTCCGGCAATTCGAGAGACATTGAAACGATTTATCGAATCATTGCGCGCGGGAACCGCTTCGGTTGCGGCTGAGGCCGTTATCGCGAGCGCTTCTCGTCAAGGAAGAACACTAGAATTCGCCTCTCTGCTTAACACATGCTTAAAAACTCGTTAGATTCCCCCAGACCATGAGAAAGGCGCTAGTTAACTCCGCAAAAATGTCGCGATCAGGGGTTGGAGGCACTTCGCTACACCTTCATTACCTTTGGCGGAATAGTGGGGCCTTCCTTCGAGGAAGAGCTGTGCCCGAGGAACTCTTGCAGTCAGGCACGGAGTCATGTCATGTACCTGAATTCCTCGAGCGGCAAGGATTTCGTCGACCCGATCTTTGAGCACCGGTCCGCGAGCCTCGAAATGAGACCGGCTTGGCAAGTAAACAATTAGAGGTTGCGTTTGGCGATCGCGGGCTGTCTTGACGAATTCCTCCAACAGCCGGCTTCCGAGCTGCGCAATCGCTTCATCGCTGGTTTGCGCTGTGCGCACCGGCCAGACTGGAAATACAGTTGCCAGCAGCCTTACCAGGTATAGCACCTGAAAAGGATGCTGTCTCCAGCGGTAAGGCTGGAACTGGATATCGAGATCGAGTAAGGGCAACTCCCATATCGATCCGCTTGCAAAGATCTTGTCGGACGGGATGTTGGGAATGTTGAGCAGTTCAAGATTCGCACCATCTAAGACGAAACGCGGCTTTGAAAACGGGTAATCCCAGCCACGGAGAAAAGGATAAACACCCACGCATCGGTATAGGTCGTCCTGAATGAAAGCGAGCACCGAAACGCGCGGCGCCCACTGGGCAGCATCACGTTTGAACCGCAGATACGCCTGGTCCACACCGTAACCATCGACTCCGAAATTGAGCACTTGGGTTCCGGCAGGCAGATTCAAAGCGAGATGGTGGGACCATGATTGCTCAAATGGCACTTCTAACGCGAACGTGAAGGAGTCACCGAAGAGTGCGACTCGATGCGCGAACTGCTTCGAGACGAGACTCTCGCCACGGTTCATACTGCGTAGTCCTTCGGTGCTGCTTTTGTACACTCCGTCTTGGCTTTCACGGCTGGAACCTACCGTCCAACCAAGGAGCGGATCTGCGACGTGGAACGACGTGTCCGAGCGGATTCGCTTCAAATAACTCAAATTTGCGCTGGTGAAGGCCTTCCAATCGTAAGGCACCAAAGGCATCTCACCGACACGGACGCCGAGCGGATCAGGCTGGACTATTATCCGCAGACTTACTTCGGCCAAACCCAGGCAAGCAAGGCCAGCCGACATATTTAAGGCAAGAAGCAGACGGAATGACTTACGATCGTGCGCGGACCGCTTGTACGCCAATGCGAAGAGACTCGCTGCTGCCAGCGCTCCCAGTAGGCAGACCAGCGTCACCCAGCGAAGTCGGCCTGACCACAGGCTTTGGGCTGGGTCGCCGGAAATCCTGTAGACAATGAGGCTCGACAGTATCAGAAGCCCAATCATGAGATATGTACCCGTTGCGATCAGCAAATGTGCCGACACGCGAGGCACTAGGGAAAATACGTTTCGTCGTCGCATTAACAGACGCTGAGTGTTTGAACACCATGACCAATTTCGTAGAGACGAACCTCCGCGGTTTTTGGCCTACGATTTGGCGTGCCGAGAGAGTTCATGTGTAGAGGTTCCTCCAAAAAAATTCCGACGCATCACGGTTATGAGCATCGACGATTGCTAATCTGCAATCGCAAATGGTCATCAGCAAAGTAAGCGTCCGATTCTACAATCACGAAACGCTTACGTAGTTTCTTTGGCCCTTTAGGCAATGCCGGCTGGGTCCCACCGGGATGTTTCATCTAACACTATCTAACAAGAGCAGCCCAAGTAAGAAAAAATGAACGGGACTTCGATCTCCTGAGAGAAGAACGAAAACCGTCGCGCCCATTTGCGATCCCCTGAGAGAAGAACGCAAAACATCGCGCGCATTTGCGATCTCCTGGCAGAAGATCTCAAAACATCTTCGGTTCAGCCTACCAAGTGGGATCGACTAAAAGGAGGGAGTACTCGCGGCGGTGGCCGTGAATTCGGCGTGGAGGTATTTTCGGGGGGGAGCGCTGGATCTTGAAAAAAGCGCGGCCGTCTTAGAGAGCGATCCTAGATCCGGTCTCGAATCCAGTACCAGAGAATTCCGGCCATTTCATGAGCGGTCTCGGCGTTATCTTCTATGGCCGCCGAAGTCGGGAGGACGTACTCGAAACTCAGGCGGAGGCTATTAAATCGGAATGGTGCCGGCACGACGATCATGCCCTGCTTCCTGAAGGAGGCTGCAGCTCGCTTCATACTTCGGGCATCCGTGACGAGGGCGATACGAGACACGCCATGCTGACGCAGCACCTGCGATCCGTATAGCGCGTTCTCATACGTGGATCGAGATCGGGATTCAATCCATATGAACTCACCGGGAACACCCTCGGCTTCCAGAACGTGCCGCATTGTCTGAGAATACAAGTCGCTGTTTTCTCCACCTCCGCACGCCAGAACCGGACGCGCGGTCCAATGGTGGAACAGCCATGCCGCGCGTTGAAGCCGAATATAGGAATCCCGACCGACTACGGCATACGGATTCTGCGGCGGTAGCGGTGGGGAAACTGCCCCAGCCAGCACCACTATTGCCTCGACTGTACCTTTAGGAATCGGATCCTGCTCGTATGATACTTCCAGTGGCAGAGACAACAACCAAGCAACAGGATTGAGCGAAAGAACAATTATGCCTGCGATCCCGATCGTCGCAAGCCACGGCCTTCGGCCAGTGACCGAGTTACGCCACAACTCGATGAGACCAGCCAGGGCGAGGAACACAAAGAACGAGAAAACGAAATCCAGGTATGACACGCGCAGTTTTACCGGTCATCTATTCTACCGTATGTCTGAAGACGCCGTAGTTCCGAGCGTTTGGCCTCCCCTAAGCGTAAATCAATCACCCCTCCTGTGACCGCTGGCGATCCTTCAATCGTTAGAGCTACTTCCTGGCCGTCGTTCAGGGGCCGGGAACGACCATCGGGAAGGTATTCGGCCCTGTCGAGCCGCCATCCTTATCTACTACCGTAACGGTCAGCGTGTAGGTGCCGGCGGCCGCGTACGTATGCGGGATTGAACACACTCCAGATGCCGCCGGGAAGGTCGTATCGGGGGTACCGTCGCCCCAACCGTAGGTGCAATTCTGAGTATCCAGCGTCCCCTTATCAGTGAATGGTGACCAGGGGGTCTGCGTCAACCCGGGCGAGTTCCCGAAAACAGCGTTCGCTGGGACATTCAGCACGGGAGCCAGGTTGTTTACGGTGATGCTGGTCTGGCCGGTGACAGAGCCAGCCATGTTGTCGGCCACTGTCACGTTGATCGTGAAGCTACCGGATGGCGAACCTGCCGGGTTGTCCAGGTAGCGGTGCGTTGTCGAGAAATTGAATACGCCCGCTGCGAGGTTGACCGTCGTATTGGCTCTGCCGTCACCCCAGTTGATCGTGATTTTGTGAGTGTCGCCGGCGTCAGGATCGGTAAACGTGCCGCTGAGCGTTGCAACATCGTTCTCGTTGATCGACGTCGAGGCAAGGCTCAGCGTGGAAATAGTCGGGACAATATCAACGACGACCGAGAAGGTCGATGACGTGGAAGCGCCATCCTTATC
>Ga0134088_10000906_pt1 | contig 11047 bp, 10 predicted proteins | sample 15_taG_3_FD_94461 | JGI IMG/M metagenome (GOLD analysis project Ga0134088, IMG submission 94461) | Grasslands soil microbial communities from the Angelo Coastal Reserve, California, USA - 15_D_Rain_20cm_5_09182015 | ecosystem: Environmental > Terrestrial > Soil > Grasslands ...
GCATTCAACAGCTTCTTCACTCTCTACTTGGTTGACGTTCTCAACGGTTCGAAGCTGACAGCCGGGCTAGCGGCCACAGGAACAACGGTGCTGGGCGTCTTTGCCTACCGGCTTGTCGGGCCGCTCAACGACAAGGTCGGGAGAAAACCAGTCTTCATTCTTGGTGCCGTGGGATACGCGGCATACTTCACGATTCTGATCTTCGTCACGAATGTCGTTGTTGTCACTATTCTCTGGATTCTGCCAATCTATCCGTTAGTACAATCCGCCGCGGCCGCGTTAATGTCAGACTACACGTCGGCTGCCGACCGGGGCAAAGGACTTGGCCTACTCGAATCCGCAATCAGCCTAGGCGGTGGACTCGGACCCCTAGCAGGCGGCCTGATCGCCGATGCCGCTCAGCTCCAAGCAGTCATCGTCTTCTCACTCGTCATCGCTCTCGTCTCGGTTGTCTCCTCCCAGATTTTGCTGAAGGAAAAGCCTAAGATCACTGTTCCGCTTCGATACGAGCAGGGACATAGATCATAGTCAACCTCAAGCTACTTTGTAGATGAGCCAGTTGCGATCCTTGAAGTTGATGAGTCTATAGTCGCCTTTCAGCTTCTTACCTTTCAATAGCACGTGGTATTTTCGCGGCTCTCTCAGCTCGAGGACGTAGGTGCCTTTGTCCCAGACCTTGACGGTCCCGGCCCCATACTCTCCTTCTGGAATGGTACCCGCGAAACCAAAATAGCTCAAAGGATGATCAGGTACTTGTACCGCTAGTCGCTTTACGCCTGGTTCTGTAGGCGGACCCTTTGGGACTGCCCAGCTCTTCAAGACACCATCCAGCTCCAGACGAAAGTCCCAGTGGAGCCTAGTCGCGTCATGCTCCTGAACTAAGAAGCGAAGCCCTCGCGGCAAAGTGAGACTGTTCTTGCTATAGCTGCTGGAACTTAGGCTTACCTAGGTGATCTTTGCAGTCTTCTCGACTCGAGTGAACAAGATCACAGATAGTACTGTGCAACCCAGAGCCCCGAAAACGTATGCAATCAGCCCTGCATTAGGGTCTAGGAGCAAGACTAGATTGCTGGCTGGGCCGAAAGCTGCGGCTCCACAAATAGAGACGAATGGAAGATATCTAGAAGATTTGAGAGGACCGAATAGGTATGAGCCTATTCTGAGCATGAACAGACCGAGCCCCTGTGATAGTGCTAGATATGAGATGATGAAGGGAACGAGAGCTGTCGCTCCTATCGCGATGGCGGAGGAGACGAACGGATTCAGTTCAACGATCTGAGAATTAGTTGAGAGAACAATTAGTGTGAGATACACGTCGGCGGCGACAAGTGCGAGTGGAACCGTGAATATCCAACCGTCCCGTCGAGCGAACAGACCGCGGAGCTCTTCGACATCTATCCTGACTATCCAGAGACCGACAGTCGCCGATACTATTCCGACAATGGTGATCAATGACGCTCCCAGCGCGTTAGCCTGAAAGAGTCCAGGGCTTAAGACCGTGAAGGATGATATCAGCTGACTGGAGAGTATCCAGTATAGCCCGGACCCTATCAGTAGGAGGCTCACACCGGGAGGAATTCTGGACCCTGCCATTCTCACACCTCAGGCTATCTTTTCGGACTCTTTGCTTTCACGGCGATCGCGACCTCGATAGGCTTCTTGGCTCTCGCGTTGAGGAATCGCATTCCGATGGATGACAGGAATGAGCTGACCAGAGTCGTAAGCCCAGCGACGGGGAAGAGTATCTGCGAGGCAACTCCGAGTCCGGCTCCTTCACTGGCCACGATGAAAGAGAATTCTCCCCGAGGTAACATTGAGACCCCGACTTTGGACGCTTGACCTTTCGCCGCGGAGAGCTTTGCCCCGGTCCAGCAGCCCCAGTATTTGCCCAGTATCGCCGTTCCAATTACAGCGAGAATCGGGAGGGTAAGCGTTAGAACTGCTCCCATGTTGATGAGCGTTCCCATTGAGACGAAGAAGAGGACGATGAAGAGATCCTTTACGGGTCCGACCTTGTCGAGGACAAACCTCGCCTGTTTTCCTCGTATCATCAGACCCAGCAAGAATGCGCCCACCCCGGGTGAGAATCCGAGGAAGGATGATACCAGAGCAAAAATGAATCCGAAGGATAGAGCGAGAAGGAACGCCGTCTCCCTGTATTCCTGATCAATTTGAGCTATCCGATCAATGATTCTCGGGGCTACCCGCCAACCAAAAGTGAAGATGACAGCCACCAAGAGGATCCCCTTACCGACCAAAAGGGCGAGATCCGAGGATCCGACTTGATTGTTGGCCGCTGCGAGTCCCGGAAGCAGTAGGAGTATGAGGACGGTGACGAAGTCTTCGATGACTGATGCTGTGATGACCATCTGAGACTCTTTTGCATGGAAGCTCTTAGACTCGAGCAGTATTTTGCTCATTATTGCAGTGCTGGTTGTGGCAACTACGGCACCAACAAACACAGCCTCGATAGTGTTGAGGCCAACCAGCAGCGCAACCCCAAAGACTGAGACGAAACTGATCGTGAGCTCGACAGCTGCGAGTACGAAGCTGTCCATTCCGATTTTGCGAATCTCTAACGGGTCAAGCTCTAGTCCGACGGTAAAGAGAAGGAGAACAATTCCGAGAGAGGCGAGGAGATTTATCGTTCCGAGGTCCTGTATCAGTCCGAGACCGAAAGGTCCGATAATTATTCCCGCGATAAGTTGACCCAGCACTACGGGCTGTTTCAACTTTGAGAAGAGGAAGCTGAAACCGAATGCGGCTGAGATTGCCAGTCCGAGGTTCAGCAGTAGAGAGAATTCGGGAGTCGCGGCCAAAGAACAACCCGTCTACCGGGACAGAGCTGATCTTCAATCCGTGGTGCTTCCAGTTTAACGAAGCGACTCCCGAGCAACACTCCTCCGGTTCCATTCGGAGGAATGGCGAAACTATCTCTTTCTCGGAGCAAAGATCACTCCTAGAACGATTTGTTGACAATTCTTCTGCTGGGCAGATTATTCTATATCTGGAAAAGGCTTACAGAAGAACCGTTTGCCGGATTCCGGGAGAATATAAGGTGCATAGAATCTTTTTCGCTAGAATGGTAGGCCACGATTATATCTGCGAGACATAGCTGAAACTAAACTTAGGCTAAGTTTTCAGAGAGGATTAGCGCGGCAATTGTCCAAGAGCAAGTCGGGCAAGGTGGGAAAACTACCGAGGGCTCTAGAGTACCCGATTCTGTTCTCCTCTCTAGAACCGTTCCTTCTCTGAAAAATCGGGAAGAAATTAGTGTAGTGGCAAAGCGTCTAGCTCAGAGCATAGTGACTGGATATGTGGAACACGACAGGGGACGTCTTGACAAGTCTGCTGAAGCCTTCTTTCAAGTGTTCTCGACCCTGTTTCCCGAGATTAGCCCAGTAAGGTCTTGGCGAGCGGCCGAAATCTACGTCCAAGTCTGTGTGAAACAGGATGCGATCGAGAATTATCCCGGTCATGACTCCACCCAGATCTTAGAGGATCCACGTTGGGAGACGGATGTGAAGTCTCTCCTAACTGAATTTTCTAGGACTCTCCACGTCCCAGAATCTTACGCAGACAGTACGATGAATTATTTCAGGTTCCACGGGGTTCATGATAGTCGCTATGTGAATTACCTTCTTGAGTCGGATCGGATTTTCAACATCCGGGTCATCGGAGACGACTACTGGTCGAAGATTCTTGGTTCATTGCTTCTAATTCTTACGGAATGCCACGATAAGCACGACCGTAAGGGTCTTGAAGCAGGTATCGAGTTTGCTACGAAATACTACGAGATTATTCTTCGAGCGAAATCCTCCCAGACTAACAAAGCACTCGAACTAGTGGCCTAACGCATTCGATTTGCCGAGACTTAGGCTAGGTTTAGGTCTGCTGTCCTTCTTGCGAGGCAGCTCAAGACAGCTAGTTCATTGCCGCTAGTTTCTTCCTGATCTGCGGGACCCCCTTTCCCAGCTCGTCGATAATCTCGAGATCGAACATTCCCTCAAAAGTCGACATTGTCTTCTGGTCGTGAGCCTTTGAGTTCATTGCGAATATCGCAGTGATCTTGTTGGAGATCATCAATTCCAGGGCCTGACGAACCAGTGAATGTGTTCTCTCAGGTCCCAAAGTAAAGACGAAATGTGTGATGCTGTCGAATACGATTGTGAAGGATGATCCGGCGTATGCTTCTATGGTCTTATTCAACGCGTCAAGAATTAGCGACGTGTCGTATGAAGGCAGTAAGACAAGGTTCTCATTCTCAACCTTAGGATACGAGACTCTGGACGTAAGTACGAAGAGTTTTGCTGCAGGCTGTCTCAGAGCTAGTGAGTAGACGGGGCGCCCCTTTCGCGTGAAGACCACTGTTCTTTCAAAGTGGGAGGCAGATTCACCGAGTAGCGATTTGAAAATCCGGTCGTCCTCAGATTGAGGATCGAATTCGAGAAGTATCTTCCTTCCACTGATCTCATCATGAGATAGTCCAACCGTGCTTGAGAAGGTATCAGTCGACTCTGACAGGTCGAGAGTTCGGATCTTGCTCTCCAGTTGAGCGAGGGAAGCCTCTTCGCCTCGGAACACTGTCGAATCGAACGCCATTAGCACGTGCAAGGAGTGGTCTGGGCTCGTCCACTGGGGATCCGTTAGATGTTGCACGAATTTTTGGAGAGGGCGAATAGAGAAATCATCGTAGTCGAGTATGACGCTGAGACCTTCATTGCCTAGTGTCTTTGCCTCAAGAAGCAGTTCTTTGACGAGTTCTAGAGGCGTTTCATCAAGCATCCCTTTCTTGGGATAGATACTTCCCATTGTTAGAAGCCGCAGAGAGCCTTTCAGAGTATATCTCGTAACGTCGATCCCTTGGCGAGAAAGGCCCTCCCTAATTGCTGCCTCATCATCTTGGTGGAAGTAGATCACTCGATTTCGCTGCCTCACTCCGTCCACAATGTATTTCGAGAATGAGGTGAACTTCTCGTCGCCAGCGGTATGAATGAGAATCATCTGGTCGTAACGAGAAGCCGTTGGTGAAGATTCAAGTGATGGAACCACACCTAGGAACGCCTTTAGGAAGGTAGGTTTCCGAAAGGCTCGAACCGCGACTACTATCAGCACCACTGAAAGTAGATTGGCTGATCCTCGAATGCTGTAACCCAGAGATGATAAGGCCATGGAGATGAGTAGAGAGAAACTAATTGCACCGAAGGCTGACGCGATTATCATTAGAGCTTGCCGAACCTCCTTGTCCTTGAGTTGGGATCGAAGCCGGGAAAGTACCGCCAAGGGATAGCAGGTGAAAGCGGTAACGAGTACTCCCCCTATGCCTAGTAGTATTGGTCCTATGTTTGTGGATGGAAGCATCACGCCTTCAAGGACATAGGTTACTTGGTTCGAAGGATCGGTGAGAATCGCGGAGGGGATTGTCCAGGCGACAAGGATTCCGAGAATCATTGGCACCAAATATATCGCGTAGATGAGGAATATTGGTCGAAACGGGCTAGAGAAGATTCTCCTCAAAGTCAGGGGTTCAGGGTATAGGTATAGTCTCGTAGAAACAAATCCCCACAGCATTGCTATCGATGCTCCAGATGTTACAAAGGCGAGGGTCGCAAGTCTCATCCATGATAGGTTAGGAGAGAAGATGAAGACTAGGTCCGACGCTGGAAACGATAGAAAGGCAAGATAAATGGCCACGAAATAGTTCTTGTAAGATTGAAAATAAGAGAGGGGGTCTCTTACGAGAGAGAGTATCATTATGGCGTCCGCTAGAATCGTAACGCCGTCTAGAGTCGCGTCTAGGTATGGTAGCGTGTTCCCTGGCCTCTAGGCAAGACGTATCCCAGCGTCTACAGCAGCTGGCGTGATACCCTCCTTGCGGAGGCAAGACTATTGCAAACTGGTTTGAATGACGTTACTTGAGGAGCGACTGGTAAGTGACAGGTCTAAGCTACGTCTGGGAGACCCAGGGACTTCGAGGCTGTTTTGAGGTCTCTCATGCGGCTTCGAATAGTGACTTCAGAGACCCCGGCCGCCTTTGCCAGGTCACGCTGCATTACCATTGAGCCCCGGATTCTCGCTGCAAGGTCCAATGCTGCCGCCGCCAGTCCGTCGGGGTCTTTTCCGACATTCACTCGTAATCTGATTGCTTCTCGCAGAATCTTTCCAGCAAGCATCTCAGTCTGAGAATCCGCACCAGCTCGAGACGCGATCTTTGAGACCCGTTTGAGTGGATCTTCAATCGCCATAGTCACATCCAAAGATCTGACCAAGGCTCTGTAGTAGTGAGCGAGCAATTTCCGGCTCATTCCCGAGGCCTTCGCGATCTCGCTCAGAGACCGCGGCACGTCTGTCAGTCTGCACGCCGCATAAGTTGACGCTGCTACCATTCCGTTTATCGGGCGTCCTCTGACTAATCCCTTGTTGAGGGCCCGCCTGTACATCAGCGCCGCTCGTTCTGTCACGACTTCAGGGAGGTTTAGGCGACCGGACAGTCCCCTTAGCTGACTCATGGCACGGGATAGGTTTCTCGCCATAGAAGACCCGGCGGAGGCGCGTAGCTGGGTCCTTCTGAGCCGCCAGAGCTGGAGCCTTTCGTCAGCGTTGAGGTTCCGGTTTGAGGCTTGGGCTCTCGAGATTATGGTGGATAGGTTCTTGTCGAATGCGGAGAATCTTCCAGGCGGTCCTGACTGGCTTTCAAGTAGTCCCTCCTCGGTGCGCCGTGGAACTGGAGCCGCATAATTCTCTGATGGGTCTGACAATACGAAGCCGCAGTTGGTGCAGATGACTTCGCCAGTCTCAGCATCTCTTACAAGGCTGGGGCTCCCACAGTTGGGGCAGACATAGTGCCCGACCTCGTCTCGGGGTCTGGTCTTCCGGCTGCTCATCATTCGTCCCTGGACGGGATAAGTTTGCGTGGTCTGGGCTGAACCGAGCTGGTCCTTTTCCGGAGTAACAGTGGAAGTGCCCGCCATCTCTGCCAATCTATATGGCATGGGGCCCAAATGAAGCTTGTTACTGTTTGGAGAAAACGGTCAATTTTGCCCCCCGAATACGTACCCGGCAGGTGTAATATTGGTAGGCGGGGGAGGGCCATACGACTCACCACAGGGTTAGTCTTTATCGCAGTGTCGATAGTCATCGGCATAACCGTCCTAGAACCGGTCAATAATCTATTGAGCCTGACTCTGGTCGTTCCTTTCTATGTCGGAATCTTGGCTTGTCTGGAGGGTTCAATGTCCTTCTGTGTCCTACACGCTGCAAGAGGAACCTATGATCTAAACGAGTCCCACGGATTCGCTTCGAGGAAATCAGGTACCCTGGAGAAGGTCAAGTCCGAGGACTGGAAGGGACTTGACCGGAGGAAGGCTTCGGTGATGCACCTCGAAGCTCTAGGCGGCGCCGTTTTGTTGGCTTTGCTACTTGCCCTTACCTAGGTGAGCTCCAACCGTCGCGGGTCTCCTTCGAGAGGGGTATGCGGAGAAATTTTCGATGGGAAAACTTGGCTCCTTATCGAGGGCTAGCTCTGATAGCAGTCTTCCGATTAGAGGTGCAAACTTGAATCCGTGTCCTGAGAAACCGTACCCGTATACAACCTCTGGATGATCCGAGTCTCTGTCGAGGACGAAGTCGGAGTTTTCAGTCATATCATAAAGACAGACCTTGGTGTGGACAACTTCTCCATCGGCGAGATCTGGCACGAACCTGCGACACACATCCATGCATTCAACGATCTGTTCGTCGTCAACTGACCAGTTCGTTTTCTCCGGATCAACTGGATCGTTCAACTCCTTCGGTGAAACTTTGACTCCGTCGATTCCGGCCGCCGGTAGTCCATAGTGTTTGTCCGTGAAGAATACAGGACATGTTCTAGGGCGAAACAGGTCTAGACTCTTCTTGGGTTTGAAATAGACGAGCTGTTGTCGGGTCGACACCATCGAGGCTAGTCTTGGATTTAGGAGGGTCTTGGACCAAGGTCCAATCGCCACGACTACTTTGTGAAATCGTACAGTCTCGCCGGTAGCGGTCTCTACGGTGGGGTGATCCCCAAAGACGAGCTTTATGGCCTGTCCTTTACGAACCATTACCCCGTGTTTCTGCGTTAATGAACTCAGGGCGTAGAGAGCCTTCGAAGCGAGGAGGACTCCTGCGTGCGGGTCGAAGAACCCTTTCTGCGTTCTAAACTGAGGGAACCGCTTCTCGAGTTCCTCTGGCTCAAGTTTTTCCGCCCCAAGTTTCAAACGCGATAGGGTTCTGTAGCTGGCCTCGTTGAAGCCGTTCGCGTCTCGGTCTTCTCCTTGAAGCATGAGAAGACCGGTTGGAAGTAGAAGTTCTTGTCCTGACTCTTTTTCTAGGCTCTTCCAGAGCTTGAGACTCTCAACTGCCATTTGTGTGTAATGCACGTCGTTGCCGTATGAGTACCGGAAGACTCTGTTGACATCGTTGGAGCTGCAATAGTCGTTTCCAATGCCGTAACGATCTAGCAGGAGAATCTTGGAATCGCAAGTCTTGCTAATCGAGTATGCGGTTGCAAGTCCCATGATGCCACCGCCCAGGATGCAAATATCGGTGGTGACGACCAAAAATAGCCCTCGGCGGATGGTCCTCTAACTCACATTATCTAACCTTGGACGGGTGCCTTGCCTCTGGGCTCCAGAGTAACTGGGGCTGGGTGAGAACCGCGTCTTCCATAGACAAAGCCAAGCGCAGCAAATGATAATCCGATTAGTATTGGTAATTCAACGAAGAACACCATGATTATTGAAATCGCAAGGGAGATCCATGGAAACAGTTTCTTTGCACCCTTGACTTTGAGGAGTTTGATCCCGGAACTCGACCCGATGATGTATACGAGTATTGCGGCGCCGCTGGGGATTAACAGCTCGGTTTCGAAATCGACATTCAAAACATAGAATAGTAGCAGTGTAAGCCATGAGAGTCCGAGCAGCAGCATCAGCGACCTGTCTGGGACCTGGGTCTTGGAGTTGATGTGGTCAAGTAGCCCTGGAAGTCCTCGATCTTTGGCGGTGGCGTAGATGACGCGGGAAATGCCGGTCGTATACGCGTTCATTGTTCCGAAGATGATGATTACGGCGAGGATCGCCGTTCCCACCGCGCCGTAGATTCCGAGAGCGTTGGAGAGCATCACTGCAAAGGGGGCGACGCTCCCCCCAGCTGCGTAGGCTCTAGTTCCTACGGTCGCGACTGCAACCGAGATGTAGAGTAGACCGATTACTATGACGCTAAAGAGGATGCTTCGATGGAAATCTTTTTCCGGGTTCTTGAACTCCTCCGCAACATTGGACACGTTCTCATAGCCAAGGTATGACCAGAAGATCAATGCGGCGCCTACTCCGATTGGGATGTAGCCATTGGGAAAGAAGGGAGTGAAGTTCGCAGGGTTCACGGAGGGTGCGGATGCGAACACTGCAGTGATCAGGAGTCCTACGATCGCAACTATGACGGCTAGCTGAACTCTGCTGCTGACGACGATTCCTCGATAGTTGACTAAGAATGCTCCGAGTGTTAGAAGCCCTGCGATCAGGAAGATTTCAGTCCGAGTCAAAGGCAAAGCATACGCCAGGTACGAGGCTGCGATCACTGTGACCACAGGTGCTCCTGTGACGTACCATAGAATGAACAGCCAGCCCACAGCGTTCGCTGCCCCTGGACCGAGACTCTCCCGTGCAAAGGAGTAGACTCCTCCCGATTCAGGTCTTCGCGCTGAAAGGCTTGCAAATGTGTAGGCAAGTGGGTAACTGATGATCGATAGCGCGACCCACGCGACGAGCGAGGCGGGCCCGGCTATCTGGGCCGCAAGTCCAGGAAGGACCAGGACCCCTGACCCGAGAACCGAACTCATGTAGAGAGCAACAGCATAGCGCATCGTCATCGCCCTTCGGAGACTAGGGTTGGGTGCCGACATGTTCGAAGACCTGAGCCTGCGAGGACTAGCGCATCATAAGTCCTACTCGCTAGATCCTAAGAAACAGAGAGGCTCTGTGAACCATCCTGTCAGTTCTTGCGGGTGGCAAGGGCCACTCCCGTGAACATTAGGATTGCGCCCAAAACTGTGAGAATGGTCAGACTCTCTCCGAGCAACACTATTCCTCCGACTAGACTTACCAATGGAACTACGTAGAGCTGGATCGAGAGCCTAGACACTGAGCGGTTCCCAATGAGGAGGTAAAGGATTACGTTGGCAAGGACCGTGCTTAGAAGTGCCAAGTAGATAACTGACAACCAAGTTATCGAGGAGAGTTGTTGGATTTGAGTAATGAAATTCACGCTGATCAAAGGAAGTGTGAATACGGTGCCGATCAACGCGACCCATATCGCGGTGGGTAAGGCTCCATACTCCTTCACCAGTGGCTTTGAGCCGACCGCGAAGACCGAATACATGAAAGCAGAGAAAACAACTGCAAGCGGACCGGTTATTTCCTGAAAGCTCAATCCAGCGTTCAAAGACAATACTACTGCCCCAGTCATGGCTGCTGCCAGCGCAAGCGTGAGTCTTTTCCCTATCTTCTCCTTGAGGAACAGTCCTGAAAGGACCACGACGAAGATCGGTCCCAGTGAGATGAGCAGACCTGCCAGACCAGCCGATACAATGGTCTCAGCATAGTTCAGCGACAAGTGATATCCAGTGACGCTAGCTAGGGACACGACTAGGATTCTAGGAATGTGATGTCTCTGGACTGGTTGCTTCGGTCTTCCGAAGAAAGGCGCGAGAGCTAGAAACCCAGCGGAAGCGATGAGCCAGCGTAGTACTGTCAGATTGATCGGGCTTAGTTGGAAATCAGCCGTCCTAATCGCGACGAAAGCTAATCCCCAAGTCACTCCCAAAATGACTACTAGACTGTTGGTGAAGATTCGACTATCTCTGAGCGATTTGTGCTCCATTTTGGTCTCGAGTCGAGTCTCCAGTGTCATCGGCGAGCGTCCCTCCCTACTCGTTCGTTGTGTTGGGCTGAAGCTTGTTCTCTAGGGACAGCAATGTCTTCTTTCTCCTCACTCCCCACGCATAGCCGCGTAGACTCCCATCTTTCCC
>Ga0134088_10000910_pt1 | contig 11025 bp, 11 predicted proteins | sample 15_taG_3_FD_94461 | JGI IMG/M metagenome (GOLD analysis project Ga0134088, IMG submission 94461) | Grasslands soil microbial communities from the Angelo Coastal Reserve, California, USA - 15_D_Rain_20cm_5_09182015 | ecosystem: Environmental > Terrestrial > Soil > Grasslands ...
CTGCAGGAACGGGTTGTTCAGCCGCGACTCGCGCGCGCGCAGGTGACAGCCAAGCACCGCACCTCCGAAGGCGACGGCCAGGGGCAGCGGGTGTGGTAGCACGCACACCGCCGTCATCAGGTATGCCATATCGAGCGAGATGGACAGGCTGGCGCGCGGGAAGATCGAGAAGCTGAAGTACCACGCGAACCCGATGAACATGGAGAAGACGAACACCGGAAGCAGCTCCGCCCGCACTTGCTCGCGCGCCAGCAGCACATTCCAGGCCACGATGGCGACCGCGCACGCGCCGAGCAGGTAAGCGTACAGGCGGAAGCGCCGCTCCTTGCGGTCGTCGGCCTTCATCCGATCCAGCTTTTCCACCATCTCCAGCGTTCCGGCGACCGACACACGTACCCCCTCGGTTCCCGAAACTTCAAATTTAGGTGTCGCGGGCGGCCGGCGCAAGGCAAGGACGGACGACGCCGGCAGTCGGGACATTGACACCCTTCGCCGCAATCCCTAAACTGCAGAGGTTCCACGCCATCAGGATCGAGACGTTGCGGGGCGGCGCCACCCGGTCTTCCGCGGCCCATTCCCGTACGTCCTGGAGGCCACGACACTCGATGATCCTCCTGGGTGTGTCCCCGTGACGGCGCGACAGCGCGAGACCCTGGTGCTCAGCCTGCCGGCCGACCCGGATCTGGCCCCGCTGGCGCACCTGGTCAGCAGCCATTTCTTCCGTCAGAACGGCCTGACCGTCGCCGCGGCGCGGCGCGGCGCGGACGCTGTGGAGAGACGATGCCGGCCGATCCTGCGTGCGGCCGCGCGGAGAACGAGCCGCCGACGGGCCGCATTCGTCCTGGTCCTGCGGCCGCAGCGCGCGACGCTGGAAGTGATCGGACGCGCCGGCGGCGGACCCGGAACCTGTCTGCTCCGGCTCGCGCGTCCCCATCCCGCGTAGCTGACGACGATCCGCCTGCCATGACCGCCACGAACCCTCCCGCCCGCATCGTGCTGGCGCTCGGCGCGGGCGGCGCCCGCGGCGTCGCGCACGCCGCGGTCCTGCGCGGCCTGCGCGCCGCCCGCGTGCCGATCGACGCGATCGTCGGATGCAGTGTGGGCGCCATCGTGGGTGCCATGCACGCCGCGGCCGGGATGGAGCCCGACGAGATGCTCCAGGCTGCGAGGCGGCTCAACGCGATGTCGCTCTTCGCGTTCGCACTGTCGCGCTGGAGGGTGCCGGTCCTGTCCCGGGCCGCCTCCCGTCACGCCGGGGCGATACCCGGCTACCTTGAACGGCTCGAGAGGGCCTCCTTCGAGCGGCTGCACCATGGTGTCCGCCGGCTCGGAGTCCTGACCTTCGATCTCAAGAGCCGGGAGGAGGTGTTCCTCCTGGGGGGACCGGGCCTGCCCTCGGCGCTGCCGGTCTGTTCAGCGGTCAAGGCGTCCGCGGCCATCCCGGCCCTGTTCCCGCCCTTGCGGGCGCGCCTGGGAGGTCGAAAGGTGCTCCTGGCGGACGCCGGCTGGTTCACCGCCGTGCCGGTCGAACGTGCCTTCGCGCCGCCGCTTCTGGCGCGCCGGGTGATCGCGGTCGATCTGTCGCTCGTCGTCTGCCTGCGGCAGGCGCGCCGCGCTTACTGGCGGTCCCTCCAGGAGACCTGTGGCGACCGGCTCCTCGTGCTGCGTCCGGACGTGCGCGGTTGCGGCACCATGGTCTCGTGGCCGACCGATCCGGACCGTCTGATCGCCGCGGCGGAGGATTCAGTTCTCCGCGCCCTCCCCACCCTCCGCGCCTGGCTGCGAGAGGCCGCGCCCGGGGCTGCTTTCCTTGACTCCCCTGGTGTCTCTTGCTAGTCTCCCCCTTCGCGGAGCCCTCCATGCGAGCCCTGGGAGTCATCGGCGGCAGTGGCCTGTACCAGATGACCGGCCTCGAGAACAGGCGTGAGGAATGTATCGGCACGCCGTTCGGCGATCCCAGCGACGCGTACGTCCTGGGAACGATCGACGGCCGGGACATCGCCTTCCTGTCGCGGCACGGCCGCGGACACCGGCTTCTGCCTTCCGAGATCAACTTCCGGGGCAACATTTACGGCTTCAAGGCGCTGGGGGTGGAGAGGATTGTCTCGGTCAGCGCCGTCGGCAGCCTGCGCGAGGAGCTGCGACCGCTCGACGTGGCCGTGCCCGACCAGTTCATCGACGCGACGCGGCACCGCCCATCCACCTTCTTCGGGGAGGGCATCGTGGCGCACGTGTCGCTCGCCGACCCCGTCTGTCCGGATCTGAGTGAGGCGCTCGTCTCCGTGGCGCGCGCCTGTGGCGCCCGCGTCCACGCGGGCGGTACCTACCTGTGCATCGAGGGGCCGCAGTTCTCCACGCGCGCCGAGTCTCAGCTTTATCGCTCATTCAAGGCGGATGTCATCGGCATGACCAACGCGCAGGAGGTGAAGCTGGCGCGCGAGGCGGAGATCTGCTACGCCACGCTCGCCATGATCACCGACTATGACTGCTGGCGTCACGGGGAGGCTGCGGTCACCGTGGAGGAGGTGGTCGCCCGCCTCAACGACAACGCCTCGATGGCGCAAGCGATCGTGGCGCGCGTCCTCTCCCGCCTGCCGGAGCCGCGCACCTGCGATTGCGCCACGGCCCTGAGGAACGCCATCCTGACCGAGGCGTCCCGCATCCCGCGCCAGACGCGCGACCGGCTGCGCCTCCTCGTCGGCAAGTACCTGGATTGACCCATGGCCCTCCTGGTCGTGGGTTCCGTGGCGTTCGACTCGGTCAAGACACCCTACGGCGAAGCCGCGGAAGTCCTGGGCGGGTCCGCCACCTACTGCGCCGTCGCTGCGTCCTATTTCACGGACGTGCGCGTGGTGGCGGTGGTGGGGGAAGACTTCGGCGAGGAGCCGATGCGGCTCCTGCGCTCGCGTCACATCGACGTGTCGGCCATCGAGGTGGCCAAGGGCAAGACATTCCGCTGGTCCGGTGTCTATTCGGACGACCTGAACGATCGCACGACCCTGGCGACGCACCTCAACGTCTTCGAGTCGTTCCAGCCTCGGCTGCGCCCCGAGGATGCCTCGATCCCGAACCTGTTCCTGGGCAATATCGATCCCGACCTTCAGTCCCAGGTCCTGCGCCGGCTCCGGCCGCGCCTGTCCGCCTGCGACACGATGAACTTCTGGATCGAGGGGAAGAGCGACTCTCTGAAGCGACTGCTGGCGGAGGTGGATGGGCTCGTCATCAACGACTCGGAGGCGCGGCTTCTGGCCGGTGAACTGAACACCGTGGTGGCCGCGCGACGCCTCCTGTCGCTCGGTCTGCGCTTCCTGGTGATCAAGAGGGGAGAATACGGCGCGGCGCTGTTCGCAGAGGGGCGCTATTTCGCGGTCCCCGCCTACCCGGTCGAGCGGCCGGTCGACCCCACCGGGGCCGGTGACAGCTTCGCCGGGGGCTTCATGGGGCACCTCGCGAATATCGGCGACGCGAGCGGCCGGGGACTGCGTGAGGCGATGATCTATGGCAGCGTGCTTGCCTCGTTTTGCGTGGAAGATTTCAGTCTCAGGCGCATCGGTTCGCTGTCCCGGGACGAGATCGACCGGCGGGCACGCGAGCTGCGCGAATTCCTGAGCGTCGACGGCCCCTTCGCGGGCCGGCCATGATCGGCGGGACCCGCGGCACGAGTCGCCTCCTCGCCGTCGGCCTGACCGTGCTTCCGGCCCTCCTTGCCCCGGTCGCCGTGATCCTGGCGCGGGCCTGGCAGCAGCGGTCCCTCCTGCCGATCCTCGCGACCGTGGCCGTCTACCCGGTGATGGCCGCGCTTCTCCTGCGAGGCCGGCGCCCGGTGGCCGTGGCGGCGACGCTGCTCTGGGCCGCGAGCCTGTCGGTCTCGATCATCGCGGCCACGCGTCGCGACCCGGCGTCGATGGCGCGTGTCGTTCTCAACGGCCCGGCTTATCGCGACGAGATGTTCGCCTTCATCCAGAGCGGTGCGGGACGCGAGAGCGATCCCTCCCGCTTCCTCCCGCAGCACCTCCTGCACGTCACCGCCTTCACGTTTCTGGCGGCTGGATCCGGCGGTCTTCTCGGGATCGTCCTCGGGGCGGTCCTCGTGGGCTACATGTCCTACTACGTCGGCGCCCTGGCCGCTGCCGGCGGCGCGCCGGGGATCGCTCTTCTCTGCGGCTGGGCGCCGTGGGCGATCCTGAGGGTGGGCGGCTTCGTGATCGCCGGCATCGGCCTCTCGGAACCTCTTTTGTGGGCCGTGCATCGCAGACTGGAAGGCGGCGCGGTCATGCCGCGCCCCTCGTATCGATCCTGGTACGTTGCGGCGGGTGTCCTCCTCATCGGCGACGCCGTGCTCAAGCTCTTTCTTGCCCCCGCCTGGGCAGCTCTGCTTCGTCCCTGTCTCGCGCCCTGACGTATCGTCACGCCTTGACAGTCCCGTGGGGGGCCGCTACGATGCCCGAGGGTCGAGGGTTTCGGACAGAGTCGGCGCATGTCGATGCGTATGGTGGAAGGAAACCTGGACGGCAAGGGTCTGCGGATCGCCCTGGTGGTGGGTCGCTTCAACGACTTCATCTCGCAGAGGCTCCTGGAGGGGGCGCTCGACTGCCTGCGGCGCCATGGGGTCGCTGACAAGGACATGACCGTGGCGCGGGTGCCGGGGGCGTTCGAAATCCCCGTCGCGGCGCGACGTCTGGCGCTGTCACGCAAATTTGACGCCGTCGTCTGCATCGGATGCGTGATTCGGGGCGAAACGTCGCATTATGAGCAGGTGTGCGCCGAGGTGGCGCGAGGCATTGCCTCGGTTGCGCTCGAGGCCGGACTTCCTGTGACCTTCGGTGTCCTGACAACCGAAAACCTGCACCAGGCCATCGAGAGGGCCGGTGCCAAGGGTGGCAACAAGGGTTGGGACGCCGCGCTGGCGTCGATCGAGATGGTGTCGCTGTTCCGGAACCTGGAATAGCCATGGGCGGGCGACGCAAGGCCAGGGAGTACGCCCTGCAGATGCTCTACCAGGTGGAGGCCTCGGGCACACCGATGAGCGATGTCTCGGACGCCTTCTGGGAGGATCGGGACATTGCACCCGAGGTGCGCGCCTTCGCGGATCGCCTGGCCAGGGGCACGGCGTCGTCCCTCCCGGTGATCGACACCATCCTCGCAGAGAGCCTGGAGAACTGGCGCCTGGAGCGCCTGGCGATCGTCGACAGGAACATCCTCCGGCTGGCTGTGTACGAGTTTCTCCACGAGATGGAAACGCCCCCCATCGTCATCATCGATGAGGCGATCGAGGTCGCCCGGCGGTTCGGTGGGGAAGACTCCTGGCAGTTCGCCAACGGCATTCTGGACGCGGTCCGGAAGAAGCTGGAGGCTGCCGGCGCCCTGCACCGGTAAATCGGCTGCGCTCCCCCGTTACGATCCCGTAATTCAGCCCCGCGGGTGGCCCTATTCGCAATCCGGCCTAGATTTTACCCCGTGATCTGTCCACGTCCTGTCTACGGCCGGCGCGCCGCGGTCGGCAGGGAAGTCGTGGTGCGCCGAGCGGAGGTCCGTTGAGCGTCGTCGGCAGTCTCGAAGATCTCTCCTTCCCCGACGTACTGCAGATCATTCACGCCAGCCGGCGATCGGGCACACTGATCCTGACGATGCGCGACGGCGAGCGCCGCGTGCGTTTCGAGAACGGCCTGATCCGCAGTGCCACACTGGGCCCCGGGGGGCCCGAGTTGCAGGACCTGCTTTTGAGCCGTGGGCTCATCGCATCCGCCGCGCTGGTCGAGGCACGCGGTCGCGCGGCGCGGGAGGGGACCACGGTGGCGGGCGCCCTGGTGGGCATCGGGGCCGTGTCACAGGGCGCCATCGAGCGGCTGGTGCGCGAGGAGTTGAAGGCGAGTCTGCGGTCGCTGGTCTTGGCCCAGGAAGGCGAATTTCGTTTCGAGCTCGATCCTGACCGGGGGCCCGCCGAGGGCGTCCTCCTCCTCGTGGAGCGCTCCGTCGTGCGTCGGGCCGTGGAGCAGGTCTTGCGAGACTTCGAGGTCGAGGCGTTCCAGACGGCGGAGCAGGTGCTGGAGCGCGCGCGCGCCCTGGCCCGGGACAACAAGGTCTTCCATTTCGTGGGAGATCTGATCCTTCCGAACGCCGCCGGGGACGGATGGCAGGGAGGCGTCGATCTGCTTCGGCAGGTGCGCAGGGTGGCACCCCGCGCCCGGGGTATCCTTCTGGAATACGGGTGGTCGGAATCCACCGAGGACGCCGCGCGCGCCGCGGGCGCCTCCGCCTGCCTGTCCATCCCTGACCTGGGAGGGGCGGGGTGGAGCGCGATCGGACGTGTCCTCGCTGAATTCGGGGCCCGGCTGCGCGAAGCCATCCTCGATCCCGACGGCGCGGTCTCGAGATCGGCGCCGCGGCCGCTGCGTGTCGTCGATCAGCTGTCGCTCCTGCGCGGCCTCGTGGGCGAGCTGCACTCCGAGCAGGAGATCGAGATTCCCCTGCTGGTCCTGCGCCTTGCGACCGAGTACTTCGAACGTGGAGTTCTGTTCGCCGTGCACGACAATCAGGCGCACGGTACGGGTGCCTTTGGCGGGGAAGCGTCTGAGGGTCCGGCCGGCAGCGGCCTGGACGGTCGGGTGCGCGGCGTCGCGGTGCCCCTCGTGCGCGGATCGTGCCTGGAGATCGCCGCAAGGACACGCGCTCCCCACGTCGGCGCAATCGCCCGCGGCGGCGCCGATGCGACACTCCTCGAGAGGCTCGGCGGCCCGCCGCCCCGCGAGGCGGCGGTGCTGCCGGTGCTCGGGGGACCGGTGATCTTCTCCCTCCTCTACGGCGACAACGGCGAGAGCGGCCGTCCGATCGGCGACCTGAGGGGACTGGAGATCTTCGTGGCCCAGGCGGGAATCACCCTGAAAAACGCGGCGCTTCGGCGAAGCCTCGCGACACTCTCGAGCAGCGACGGGAGCGCCCCGCATGCCTGACGATCCCACGGAGCGGCCGGAGAAGGAGCGCAGCGGGCGCGATTTCGTCGCCGAGGCCGAGGAGATCCTCGACGCCCTCACCGACGACCTGCGCGAGCTGGAGACCGCGTTTTCGGCGGGCCGACCGCACCACGAGCTGATCAATGCCGTCTTCCGCGAGGTGCACTCGCTGAAAGGCTTCGCCGGCCTGCTGGGTTTCCCGCAGATCGCTTCCCTGTCCCATGCGCTCGAAGACCTTCTGTCCCGCCTGCGGCTCGGGGGAGCCCTGGACGGGACGGTCCTCGACCTCCTGCACGACACCCTCGACGCTCTTCTCGGCGCGGTGCGGGACCTTCGCCCGGGCGCGGGAGTGCTCCGCGACCTGGGTCCGCTGCGCGATCGTCTGCGCCGCGCGGCCTCCTCGAGGGGCGTCCCGGAAGGGGTCGGGCTGGAGGGGCTCGACCTTCCAGGAAGCATCCGCGCGTCCCTCACGGAGCACGAGGAAGGGCGCCTGCGCGCATTGCGTGCTCAGGGGAGACGCCTCTCACTGGTTCGGGTCCGGCCCCATCCCCAGTCCTTGGAGGAACATCTCCAGGAAGTGGCGCGGAGGATCGCCGAAGCGGGCGAGCTGATCAGCACGGTCCCGGTCGTGGGAGAGGAAGAGGTGACCGCGATCGCCTTCGACCTCCTGGTCGCGAGCCCGAGGCCCCTGCTCGCCGCCGACCTTCCGGAAGAGATCGTCGTTCGGATCCGCGAGATTGACACGCCGCGAGCAGCCGCGGCGCCGACGGGTGGGACACCGCCCGCCGGAGCTCCCCCGGATGATGCCAGCGCTCCCGCGGCGGAGGGGGTCGAGGGGTTCGAGGATCTGGCGGCGTCGTCCTCGCCCCTCCTCCGCGTCCCGGTGCGACGCCTGGACGATGTCCTGGTTCAGGTCGCCGACCTGTCGATTGCCGTCGCCACTCTGGAGCGCGGCGTGCGTGCGCTGCGCGAGCGTCACACGGACGACCGCCTGGCGCGCGATCTCGGTCTTCAGGTGGTGGGTGTTTTGAAGCGGCTGCGGAGCCTGCAAAGAAGCGCCATCGAGGCCCGCCTGGTACCCCTGGAGCAGGTCTTCCGCAAGGTTGGTCGCATGGTGGCCCGCGCGGCTCGGACCTCAGGGAAGGAGGTTGAGCTGCACACCCTCGGCGCCCACACCGAGATCGACAAGTCGGTGATGGACGCCCTCACACCCCCGCTCATGCACCTGGTGGCGAACGCCCTCGATCACGGGATCGAGTCGCCCGAGGAGCGTGAGCGCGCTTCGAAGCCGCGCCGCGGCCGCGTGGTCCTGAGCGCCTTCCGGAAGGGCGCCTCGGTGGTCATCGACGTGATCGACGATGGGCGCGGGATTGGCCTCGAGGGGGTGCGGGGCGCCGCGGAGGCTCGCGGCCTCGTCGGACCGGGCCACGAGATGACGTCCGAGGAGGCGCACGAGATGATTTTCCGGCCGGGTTTCTCGACTGCGGCGACGGTCAGCGACGTGTCTGGCCGTGGCGTCGGTATGGACGTCGTGCGCCGCTCGATCAAGGCCCTGAAGGGCACCATCGTGGTGCGTTCCGTCGAGGGACAGGGCACGACCTTGACCGTCACGGTGCCGATCAGTCTGGCCATGGTGCCGGCGATCATCGTGAGGTCGAGGGGCCAGCGATTCGCCATTCCACTGGCTTCCATCCGCGAAAACGTCCGTCTCGACGCGGCCCGGGTGCGGGTCAAGGACGGTGGCGAGATCTTCGAACGTCCGGAAGGGCCGCTGCCTCTCCTGAGGCTGGATCGCCTGCTCGGGCAGGCCGCAAGCGCGGAGAGCGCCATGACTCCGGACGGGGGACGGTACGCCGTGGTGGCCGGCGGCGAAAAGCGCACGGTCGGGATCGTCGTCGATGGATTCGTCGGCCGCCGCGAGGTCGTGGTCAAGCCGATCGGCCGCTTCTTGCGCGATCTCCCCGGCGTGGCGGGAGCCACGGAGCTCGGGGACGCAGCGGCCGTTCTGGTCCTCGACCCCGAGGCTTTGATCGCAGGAGGCGGGAATGCCGGCGCCGCCTCCTGAGACTCCGGAGAGCAGCCGCTCCGTGGCGCCCGGACCGGACGGAGCGCTGGCGTTCACGGTCGACGGGCGGGAGCTCGGTGTGCCGATCGGGCCGGTCGTCGAAATCGTCACGCATCGGGGCGCCACACCGGTGCCTCATGCCCGACCGGCCGTGGAAGGGATCCTGGCGCTGCGCGGGCGGATCATCACGGTCGTCGACGTGCGCCGAGGGCTCGGGCTTCCGCCACGGCGCCCCGGTTCGGCGGCGCAGGTGATCGTGATCGAATCGGCAGGTGATCACCTCGGCCTCGTGGTGGACTCGGTGACGCGGGTGGTGGGTCAGCCGGGGGAGGTCACGGTCCTCAATCTCGACGCCCTTCTTAAAGAGATCTCATGATCGTCGTTTGCCCGGGATGTGGCCGGCGCTATCGGATCCCCGAGACCGGGAGACCGGGACGCCGAGTGCGCTGCGGCGCCTGCGGCCGCGTCTTCACGACCGAGGAGGGCCGCCTCCCCGCGGTGGGCGGCGCCGCGCTCCCCGCCGCGGCGCCGGCGGCGCAGCGCGGCGCGGGCGCGCCACCGCCCTTTCGTGCCGAGTCCTCCACGGGCCCGGCGGGCCGCGCCCATGCTCTGGTGCTGGTCGGCGACGAGGATCGCGAGTTCCGGAATCTCGTGCGCCGCACGCTCGAATCTCTGGGATGCAAAGTAGAGGTTACGGCGGATGGGGAGGCCGCGTTCCGGTTCGCCGTGGCGCACCGCCCGGATCTCATGGTGCTGAACGTCTACATGACGCGACTCCTGGGTGTGGCCGTCTGCGAAGGCGTCAAGGGAAGCCCCGACCTCAAGCGGACGCGAGTCGCGCTGGTCGGATCGGTGTTCAAGGCGGACCGTTTTGTCCGGCACCCAGGGAACCTGTACGGCGCCGACGATTACTTCGAGGACGTGATCAGCGAGCCCCAGTTACGCGTCCGCCTCGCGGCCCTCCTGCGCCGCCCGGCTGCCGGTCCCGCCGCCGCCCCGCCCGTTCGAACCGCGGCCCCGGGCGCTCCTCTGGCCGATTCCGCCTTCGGGTCCGGAGCGTTCCCCCAACCGTCATCGACAGAACCGCTCGCGCACAACGGCGCCGATGAGCCAATCGACCCGCGTTCAGAAATCCACAGGCTGGCGCGCATCATGGTCTCGGACCTGAAGATCTATCACCCCGAGGAGTTCCGCCGGGCCGTCCTCGAGCGTCGTTTCTCGGAGACTTTTCGCGAGGAGATGACGCAGGCGAAGGAGTTGATCGGGCGCCGCTTCCCGAATATGCCCGACCGGATGGCGGTGCTGGCGGAGGCCTTGAAAGAACAGATAGCCGTGGAGCGCGCCGCGGTCTCCCGCCATCCCGCGGGAATGTCGCCGTGAACTCTTCCCGCTCCGCGCCCCACGATGCGCCGCCCCGGGGAGACGTCCGGCCCGCCGACCTCATCATCATCGGCTGCTCGGCGGGCGGGCCTCCGGCTCTCCTCGAGATCCTGCCGCGCGTGCCTCGCCGCACCACCACGGCCGTGGTCGTTGCGCAGCACATGCCGAAGCGCTTTACCTCCCTGTTCGCAGGGCGGCTGGCGCGACTGTGCGCCCTGCCGGTGTTCGAGCCGAAGGACGGCGATCGTCTGCTGCCGGGGACCATCTACATCGCTGCGGGCGGCCAGCAAACGACCCTCGACCGGCTGCCACCGGGGATCGTCTTTCGCGTGCGGCCGCGGGCACCCTCAGAGCGCTATGCGCCGTCGGCCGACCTTCTGATGGCGTCCGCCGCGGGGCTGTTCGGGCCTCGCGCCCTGGGGATCTTGATGACCGGCATGGGAGGCGACGGTGTTCTCGGCCTGCGAGCCATCAAGGATCGTCACGGCCGGACGATTGCCGAATCGGAAGAGACGGCGGCCGTGTTCGGCATGCCGCGCGAGGCGATCCGGGCGGGCCTCGCGGACCTCGTCCTGCCGCGCCCCGAGATCGCCCAGGGTGATCTCCCGGCCGCCCGCGAACCGCAGCACC
>Ga0134088_10000919_pt1 | contig 10941 bp, 10 predicted proteins | sample 15_taG_3_FD_94461 | JGI IMG/M metagenome (GOLD analysis project Ga0134088, IMG submission 94461) | Grasslands soil microbial communities from the Angelo Coastal Reserve, California, USA - 15_D_Rain_20cm_5_09182015 | ecosystem: Environmental > Terrestrial > Soil > Grasslands ...
GATGGCGATCGGGGGTCTCTGCTACCTGACCAACAGTTTCGCATACTTTCTTGCACCTGGGTTCGCGGCCAGTCTGTTCCCTTGCATCCAGGTGCCCAGCCTCATCGGGGAAGGATCTCTCACCCTGCCGCTCATCGTGATAGGCGTGAACGTTCAACGATGGAAGGAGCGGACCAGCGCAGCAGATGATTGGCGATCGTAGAGTGTCATAACACTTGATTCGCATCTGCGAAAACAGGATCGTGTAGGCGGGCTGGGCTCGCGTGTCAGCGACACGTATTGATGGCACGTTTCCCTTATTAGCAGATCACGATAATTTGTTTCTCGGATTAACAAATGGGACGGTCTTCAGATTTGGATTCCGCGGACGATACTCGCCGACGGCAAGAGATACAGTTTAGCTTCAAGTCAATTGTTGAAAGTTCCGACAAGTGGTTAGGGCGTCTTAGAGGACGAGAATCGCGGGTCAGACTGGCCAGTTCGTTCTTAACCACAATTCTGGTTTTTGTGACAGTTGGCGCATCTGTCCTAGGTTTTGTTGTAAGCCAATACGGCTGGCCGTATCTCACGGTTCTTTTTCAGGACCGGAATCTCGCCTATTCACTCGCGGGCACCGTCCTTCTCGCGGGACTGATCAGTGGCTTTGCAACATACTTCTTACTGAAGAGGAAGCACGACGCGCGACTGAAGGAGTTATCCTCTCTAATAACCGAAATGAAGAAGATAGAGGAAGAGCAGCAGAAGAAGGTGAACGGTGGGGGTGGTGAAGGGATCACGGAGGACGCACTTTCCTTGGCAGATAAGATCGTGACGCTGCTTCCCGAATTGGTAAGGAGGAGAAATCAGGATTCTCTGCTCTTCGGCGTGGTCGCCTTCATAGTTGCAGCCCTTGTCGGTCGTAATCTCGCGGTGGCAATCCTGGTTGGAGCAATGGTCTGGCTATACTTCAGTTACGAGGCCAGGAAGACGTATGAAGAGGAGATCTCAAAGTTCGAAGAACAGAAGAGAGTCTTTGAGCAACGAAAGAAGGATTTCATAGAGACTCTGTGATTCTAGGATTGGAAAAGCCGGACCTCTACGTGGTAGCTCGCTTTCTTGACATCATGTACAGGAACAGTTCGTCGATGAAAAAGACGAATATTCAGATGCTTTTGGGTGTCAACTACCCGCGCTTCGTGGAGTACCTCGAATGGTTATTGAAACGCGGGCTCGTCGCAGTGAGCCTTGACGAAGAAAAGGCGGAGAGAATAATGTTAACACCCAAGGGGATTGATTCATACCACAGGTTCGTAGATTGGATTAAGGAAACGTTGGAGGGAGTAAAGATATGAGCCTAACCCCTCCCCACTCTCTCCCCGATAGGAGGCAGATGAATTTGGCTATGGTCAACCAAAAAAGGGGGGAACCACTAATGAAAGCGGCTGTATGCACACGATACGGGCCTCCGGAAGTTCTTCAGCTCAGAGAGCTGGAGAAACCTACTCCCAAGGACGATGAAGTACTCGTAAGAGTCCATGCGGCAACAGTAACAGCAGGGGACTGTGAGCTGCGAAGTCTCAAACTTCCTCTATCGTGGCAGCTCATTGCGCGAATAGGATTTGGTTTCAGGGGACCAAGAAAAAAAATACTAGGGCAAGAGCTAGCCGGGGAAATTGAATCAGTAGGCAAAGCTGTAAGACTGTTTAAGAAAGGTGACCAAGTCTTTGCATTTACCGGTCTTCGTCTTGGTGCTTGGGCTGAGTACAACTGTCTGCCTGAAAATGGGTGGATGGCAATAAAACCGGCCAACATGACATATGAGGAAGCCGCCGCCGTCCCTGCTGGGGGACTTCATGCATTGCACTGTCTTAGAAAAGGAAACATCGAGAGCGGACAGAAGGTTTTGATTTATGGTGCAGGCGGAACAGTAGGCACTGTTGCGGTGCAGCTCGCCAAATCATTCGGGGCGGAAGTGACCGCCGTGGATAACACGAGGAAATTAGACATGCTGCGCTCCATTGGTGCAGACAAGGTCATTGATTACACCAAAGCGGATTTTACCAAAAGCGGGGAGACCTATGATGTTATTTTTGACGTGGTAGGCAAGAGTTCGTTCTCGGGCTGCATGAGGTCCCTGAAGGAAAAAGGATTCTATCTTTTGGGTAACCCTGGGTTGTCGCAGCAGGCTCGAGGGCTATGGACTTTGATGAGGAGCAGCAAGAAAGTAATAGGTGGGACGGTGTCATATAGGGGTGAAGATCTGATCTTCCTCAAAGAGCTTATTGAGGCGGGGAAGCTAAGATCGGCGATAGATAGACGCTATCCGTTGGAAGAAATTGACGAAGCTCACAGGTATGTCGATACAGGACAAAAAAAGGGAAATGTAGTCATAACTGTGGGACATAATGACAGAACCTAGGTTATTAGAAGAAAAGCGGCGTCCAGACGCCCGCCATGTCTGTTATTTCCTCAGCACCAGACCATCAACTTCGACGGTTCCCTTTTGCTCCTATTGACATAGTTGTCATGTTGTGAGCCAAGCCGCCCCTCGCACCGGTGATGCCGTCAACACTGGATAAGCGCTTTAGTGGCGCTCTTCATCGAACTTTCCAGCAACTTCCTTTGCCTGACGAGTGGCTGCCTCCACAGCGTTCATCATGCTCGTCCTAATCGAACCTTTCTCGAGTTCGTAGATCCCTGCGATCGTGGTGCCTGCGGGGGTGGTGACAGCGTCTCTGAGTTCCGCCGGGTGCATCTTCACCCGGTCAAGGAGGTTTGCGGTCCCCGTGAGCGTCTTTATCACAAGCTTGGATGCAATATCGCGAGGCATCCCTACCTTGAGACCCGCGCTGACCATCGCCTCAATCAGAATTGCGATGTAGGCTGGGCCGCTTCCGCTGAGGGCCGTCACCGCATCCATGAGATTCTCAGGAACTTCGAGATACTCTCCGAATGAGCCAAACACCGATTGCGTCACTCTGATATCGTCTTTCGTCAGTCCGTCGCCAACTGAGTAGGCCGTGATCGCCTCGCCGACCGTGGCTGCGATGTTTGGCATGGCTCGCACGACCTTCGCCCCAGGAAGGGATGATTGGATCTTTCTGATTGAGATCGCTGCCATCAAGGAAATCACCAGCTTTCCCTCGACGAGATCAGCGATTTCTTCCAGGACACCCTTCGCGTCAGCCGCTTTGACCGCAAGGATGATCACGTCGGCGTTCCGCGCCGCGTCCTTGTTGATTCGAGTCACGTGCGTCTTTCCTGACTGAAGATGTTCAATGGTTGATATGTTTCTCTTCGTGACGAAGACCTTGGTGACGTCGGATAGCTCAGAGACTCGTCTCGCTACAGCCTCCCCGATCTTACCCGCACCTATCACGGCTATGATCAATTAACCGGCTCCAAGCCAGCGATATGCCGACTTTTAACAGTCCCAGTGAGCGCACACCCGTAACCAGCCGTGAACTTCCGTTTCCCGAATCGGTCTCTGCTTCGAGGCCACGGTCGATCGCTCCTGTGCCAGGTTTCAAAGACTCCAGCTCGGCTGGGGGCGAGTTCGATATCAAATCGACGAATCAGGACCATACTAAGCTGATTTGGCTAGATATCTTGTCTTGTTAGGGTTCATTGCGTCTCGCTCTTGTCGCTGTTTCAACTAACCCGGCCGTCCTGAGGCGCGAAAATCGTGCTTAAGAAAGAGGAGTTTGGGCCTCTTCCCCAGTGAACGGAGAGATAAAGGCGAAAACGAAGCACGGTGAGATTACGATTGACCAGCTGGCTGAGATTCAACCCGGGATGGCGCAGATCATGCAGGAGGTCGCCCACCGATATTACTACACCTATTACGCTGCCAAGGGTGGGAACTGGAAGCTGGCAGCGCACGAACTCAAGTACCTTAGGGTCGCCTTGGGGGTAGCGAAGGTGACGCGGCCGAAGTTCACCGAGGACCTGACGGCTTTCGAAGGCGAGTACCTGACGCCAGTCCTCAAGGCTATTCAGAAACAGGATTGGAGCGAATTCGAAGCCGCGTACTTCGAGGGAATGAAAGGCTCGGACAGGTATCACGACAAGACAGGGCACGAGTACATTCGTTTTGTGCTGCCCAAGGACCCGCCGGCGCACATGTACTTTGGTCCCATGGAGAAGTTTCAGAGGAAGGAAGGCGAATGAACGAAGCGCCACACTCCTCCTTGTTTGACCTCCTAGTCTTGCAGAAGATACAATCGGTCACGTTCATGCGGGCATCTATGGCCGCACATAGGGTCCATTGCGCCTCCGGCTACTATCATCTGGGCGTAGGGTGTAGGTGGCGGACGGGCTGAGCACGTCGCCCTCGTTAACATCACCGAACCGAGTGATAGCACCGTGCTGCGGCCGCTCCCGGAGGGCTTCCGCCGAAGTTTCTACGCACTCAGAGTAATCTGAATGGAAGCTTCCAGAAGGGAGGGCTCAAAAGTTGCGAGCGGGAATCTTGCGCTCATTGTGTAGGCCCCTGGGGGCGCGTTAATCTTCATGCCATTCTGGTCGAACGAAGCATCCCAGGTGGCGGTTTGAATCAATGATTCTCCATGGTGGAGAGTTCTTGATTGGAGGACCTGTATGCACGCAACGACGGGAAGGTTTGAGAACGAAACGTCCTGAGTTGATGCCTTTCCGGTGACCGTGATTCTGAAGTCAGGGTCGCAAGGAGTTGGTGATGTGTAGTTGACGTCCTTGGTTCCTGAGTTTCGCAGTGCGACGAAGACTCTAACCTGTTCTCCGAGTTTGTATGAGGTCTTGTCCGTGAAAAGCTCCACTTCAAGCGCTCCACACACGCCGCCCCCGTCGCACTTTAGATCTGCGTGGGCGACGACCCGATTCCGATACTGAGATTCGGCCGAGAGGAGTTGTAGAGTCTTATCTAGTCCCTTTTGAATCTGTTTCAGCTGTTCAGGAAAAGGTCCGTCTGTCGCCCATTCGTCGACCCAGGCTACGCTGACGTTCTTGCCCTCGAGATGCGATACGAGCGCGTATCCGAAGTAGTCTGCTGCTCCCTGCTTCGCCGGATACTTCGCGTTGGAAATGGGTCCGATGTTCGTCGAGATTGTCGTTTTCAACTCTTGGAAATCAAAGGTGCGGAGAGCGGCAGAGAATGAACCGGAGTGGCTGCTGGTGAAGACAACGCTTCCGTTTTGACTTATGACGAGTGTATCCATGACTCCAGCTATCCCCCCGGTCTTCCTGAACTCCAGTGCAAGGCCTGAGGCCGTCGGGGTGTTTAGAGTCGAGACGGCCAGAGTAAGGAGTAACGACAAAGAGACCCCCGCTGCCAAGAGCGCAGTTCGACCTTTCATTTACAGGTCAGGATTACGATTTCGCTGTTCTTTAGCCTAGTGCTTCGAACAGTGTTCTATGGATGCGAACGGCTGGTTCAGTCTTCGCGACTTTAGACCATTGAGAGCTTTCTTACCGCTCTAGCTTTGGGCTTGCTTCGGCCACGGTCAGCTGAGCCCAGATGACGGAGAAGAGAACCATTGTTATTGCGAAGGGGAAGACGACGCCTATGCCGAGCCCCTGCGCGAGAGCCCCGCCAAGGAGTGGCCCTGCGACACCGCCAGCGTTCAGCCAAGAATTCTGAATTCCTACTGCCTTCCCCCTCTCCCCTTCCGATGTAACATCCGTGACCAGAGTCGTAATCGTTGTGCAGACTACGTAAACGAGTGGGGCTACGTAAAGGAGGGCGACAAGCAACGGGTCCCGGAAGAAGAGGAAGAAGGAGACAAAGAGCACGATCTGCGCTAGTAGACCTGCCCTGATTATCGGCTTCCTACCGACCCTATCGCTCAACCTTCCCGTAGGAGCTATCGTGACTGCCCCCAATACGTATCCCAAGGTAGCTGAAATGCCCCAGAGAAACCTCGACCCTCCGAGTACTTCGACGATGTAGATCGCGGCCAGCGAAGAAAAGGCTGTTATCCCGACCATGTAGCTGAAGCAGGAGATGCAGGGCATCAGAACTCGCCTATTGCTCAAGATCTCAAGGGTCGCTATCCTGCGCGCGGAGGGGTCAGGGTCGGGAGGCTGCGGGTTCTCTTTCAGCGCGAACAAGATGATCAGAGCGGCGGTCAGTGAACCGAGACCACCAATAAGAAAAGCCGCCCTCAGATCGTACCACTGGTACGTCACTCCACCCACCAAAGCCCCAACGGCTCCTCCGGATGCTGTTGAGGCAGCCATGAGACCGAGCGAGGTTCCCCTCCTCTCAACGCCGGCAGTCACGAAGGAAGCGAATACCGGTGTTGTCGCAGCGATTAGAAGCGCGGCGGCGGACCATGCCAAGAAGATCTGCGTGAGGTCTCGCGTGAAGGCCAGGAAGAAACTGAGGGCCGCGTAGGGAAGTAATCCGACCAGCATCAGCGGTTTGCTCCTCGAACTGCGGTCCTTCAATGCACCCCAAATTGGCGAGGCCAATATCGCACTGAGAGCCGGGACGGAGGCAACCGAAGCGGCCAGGAACTCCGAATTGCTGATCCCAAAAAGGTAGAGTGGAAGGAAGCTTATGAGAACTCCCGTCGGGATCGAACCACTGACAAGAGAAAAGTAAGCAATCGTCGAATTCTTCAGGAGGTATTCGAAGGATGCTTCGTAAGTTGGGTAATAACTCTTCGCGAGAGAAAAGAATGACAAGTTTGGGATCGATGTGCCTTCGCCGGGATATCAGCCGTTCGTCGGGCGATAGGTAGCGGAGGGAGGGACGGACTCTGCCACCTTCGCGCACTTTTTCGGTCTGGAAAGAGGAAACTTGCGCAAGAACTGATTCGCTCTTGCGCGGCGCAGGATCCGTGTGTTCGTCCACTCCAGGATGAGAAGGAAGGCCCGATCGTATCTTCGATGAAACTGAAAGCTCTTATCGCGCTTGCGTGCCCTTCTGCACTCGGCAAGGTTATGCTTCAGAACATCCGGTTCAATGCATGGCTCAGGGTGCAGGTCTTCGTTTCAGGTTTCGCCATAATGGCGCTCGAGCTGCTTGGAAGTCGTCTAATAACCCCGGTCTTCGGCAACTCCACCACGACCTGGGGGAGCCTCATAGGAGTCGTCTTGGCGGGGCTGGCCGGTGGGTACCAGTACGGAGGAAAGCTTGCCGACCGCTCGCCGACTCGCGTGAGGTTCTCGACGATCCTCTTCACAGGCGCCGTGTTCGTCATCCTGGTTCCTTTCATCGCCCCCTCAGCGCTCGCCCTCTCACTCTCCCTCGGCCTCGGCGACCGATACGGCCCCGTGCTCGCAACCACCCTGATCCTGGGGCTGCCGACCTTCCTACTGGGGATGACCTCGCCCTTCGCGCTCAGGATGGGCGCGCAGCAACTCGCCTCGCTTGGGAACCTGAGCGGGAACCTCTACTCGATCTCCACGGTCGGCAGCATCTTGGGTACCTTTGGGACGGTCTTCGTCCTGATACCGCTCTGGGACGTTCGTAGCATCATCTTCGGGCTTGGTGTGATTCTGATGCTGGTCGCGGTTATCTGGCTGCCCAGGTTCTCCGTGATCATCGCCGCGCTCTTCATCCTGCTGCTCGCCACCTCCGCAACCTCGACCTTGACGCAAGTGATTGCCCGCTCGGGTTCCGTCGTCTACGAGAAGGAGACCCCCTACAGCCTCCTCGATGTCGTCGACCTCGACACTCGGCGGACGCTCTACCTCAACGGTCTTCCCCAGAGCGCGATGGACATCAACGACCCCACTCGCCTCGTCTATGCCTACACGGCCTTCTTCAACTTCGGCTTCGTAATCAACCCGGACCTGAAAGACGTCTTGTTCGTCGGTGGCGGTGGCTTCTCGGGCCCCAAGTACTTCCTTTCCACCCATCCCGGGGTGCAAGTGGACGTAGCAGAGATTGACCCCGACGTCATCGAGACTGCGCGAAAGTACTTCGCAGTCAATCCCGACCCCCGCCTCAACGTCTTCAACGAAGACGGTCGGCTCTATCTGTCGGAGACTGGCAAGACCTACGACCTGATTGTACTCGATGCCTATGCGAAGAGCTACGTGCCTTTTCATCTGCTTACGAGGGAGTTCATGCAGCTGGTCGCCTCTCATCTCTCGCCCAACGGAGTCGTGATTTCGAACCTGATCGGATCCTTGGTGGGAGATACCTCGAACCTGGTTCGGGCCGCCTACAAGACGGCATCAGACGTCTTTCCGAATTCGATCGTCTTCGCGACCCAGAAGTTCGGTGGTTTCGTGCAGAACGTCATCCTGGTCTACGACAAGGCCGCCTCCCCGCGGCTGACCGCGCTGTTGAATAATAGGACTGCTTCTGCAGGCGAGTATCTGGATTACCTCTACCGAGATAGCATCAATACCGACGATATCCCTCTGCTCACCGACAACTACGCTCCTGTCGAGACGTTGCTTAACCCGGTTACGGGTAGGGCGTACGTGATCGAGCAGCAGGTAGGGCGACTCTTGCCAGCGACGGCCGTGGAAGGAAACTACGTGATTACACTCTCACTTCTAGCCGTAGTTAGCGGTGTGTGGATCATCTACGTGGCGAGGACAAAGCAAGACGCCTAGTGTTGAATATCTATCGACAGCGGCGCTCTTGCTCCCGGTGACCCAAGCCCGACGCGCCCGATATGCTCGATCTGGACTTGTGCCAGGACCGCGGTGTTCGACTCCGAAAATTCCAGTGGGATGCCCCCGCTCAGGCGCTCGCAGTCTCTCGATTCGCTGCCCACGGCTTCGGTTCCTTGATGCGAAGGGCGGCCGACAGGGGGTTACCCGCTGATCGATGGGTGGCTAGGCACTTCTATGTCCGTGCCAGAGCTTGCCCGAAGTCTTCGATCAGGTCCTCGGCGTCCTCTATCCCCACAGAGACCCTCACCAAGGTCTCGCTGATGCCTATCTTCCCCCTCTCCTCCGCCGAGAGCTGCGTGTGAGTCAGTATGGCGGGCTGTGCCACAAGGGTCTCGACCCCTCCGAGGCTCGCCGCCAGGATTGCCACCTTAAGCGACTCTGTGAACTTCATCGCGTCCTTCATCGAGCCGCGTATCTCGAAGCTCAGCACCCCGCCGTAGCCGTCCATCTGCCTCCGAGCGAGAGCGTGCTGCGGGTGGGTCCTCAAACCGGGGTAGTTGACCTTCGCGACCTTCTTGTGGCGCGAGAGGTACTCCGCAAGGGCTTGGGTGTTCCTGTTCTGCGCACGCACCCTCACCGCCATGGTCTTGATGCCGCGCAATGTCAGCCACGCCGCGTGAGGGTCGAGCGTCCCTCCGAGTGTCCTCCTCACGAATTTGATTTTCTCCACCAGGTCGCGCCTCGCTGCTGCCGCTCCCGCGATTACGTCGGCGTGACCGTTGAGGTACTTCGTCGCGCTATGGAGCACAACGTCGGCGCCCAAGCTCAGGGGCTTCTGATTGATCGGGGAGGCGAAGGTGCTGTCGATAAGGAGGAGCGCGCCAACGCCGTGCGCGAGCCTGGCTGCCTTCGCTATGTCGACGAGCTTGAGGGTCGGGTTCGTCGGGCTTTCTATGTACACTACCGTGGTGTTCTACTTCAGGTTTCGGCGCATCTGTACGATGTCCGTCGTCTCGACCATCGTGGTCTCAACTCCCAGCCGCGGTAGGAAGTCGTGAATCAGCCTGTAAGTTTCGCCGTAGAGGTCGCTGACCGCCAACAGGTGCGACCCCTCGCGCACGAAAGAGAGGACGGAGGTCGAGATCGCCGCCATCCCCGAAGAGAAGAAGGCGGAGTCCTCGGCGCCCTCGAGTTCGGCGAGCTTCTTCTCCAGCCTACGGACAGTCGGGTTGTCCCATCTGGTATAGACGAAGGAGGAGCCCTCACCCTTGGCGGCCTTCATGACCTCCTCCGCTTTTGTGAAGCCGAAGGTCGAGCTCTGGTAGATCGGTGTCGTAACCGAGCCGGTTTCTTCGTCCAGGGGTTCGGCGGCGTGCACCGATGAGGTAGAGTCCTTCAATCTCTAGGGCTGGTCAGGGAGCCTATCCTTAAGAGCCTATCCCAAAAATAACCCAAAGAAGCCACGGGAGGACGTCTTCATAAGCTGCTCTGGCCGAAGAGCGGGGGTTCGTATTCAACAGCCGTCGGCAACCCGGTTTATTCACGATGGCGTCGGCTGAAGGTCTTCTAGAATCACCTTGGCCGCATTGTGACCGGGGAAACCCGTGACGCTCCCCCCTGGATGCGTGCCGGCGCCCGTCAGATACAGGTTCTTCACAGGTGACTTGTAGCCCGAATAGCCAAGGATGGGCCTAAATGAAAATAGTTGGTCGATTGTCATGTGCATGTGATAATAGTCGCTTTTGTTGAGCATGAGACGCTTTTCGAGGTCAACCGGCGATTCGACCCTGATTTTCTCGATTGACCTGTGTATGTTTGGGGCGTAGTCGGCGACAAGGTCGATTATTTTCTCCCCTTCTTGCTCGCGAATTTGATCCCATGATTTTCCGTTCTTTAGGGTGTACGGTGAATATCGAGTCTCGATTGTTAAGACGTGCTTACCCGGAGGAGCTAGTGTCGGGTCAGTTGTGCTCGGAGTGGATATCCAGAGTGCAGGTTTTTCTGGGGGACGGCCGTCTCGATATTCCCGATACGCCTTCTCCAAGTAGTCGATGGAAGGGCAGATGAGCTGTGGTCCAACGCTGCTTTCCGCAGCCATCCCTTCTGGACACGCCGTATATCGGGGCAACTCGCTCACCGCGGCATCGATTCTAAGGGTTATCCCGTCAGCCCTCCGTATTGCCTCGACCTTCTTGACAAAATTGGAGTCGAGGTGGTCGGGACCGACAATTTGTAAGAAGGTCTGTTTTGGGTCGGCGGAACTGACAACAATCTTGCCCTCGATCAGCTCTCCGTTCGACAATTCCACCCCAACTGCAGTGTTGTCCCGGATTACGACTCGCTTCACAATAGAGTTCGTCCTTATGATCCCACCATAGTGTCTCACGCACCTGGCCATGGCTTCGC